>Ga0209253_10002264_pt1 | contig 17033 bp, 13 predicted proteins | sample FrelakmetBRP12BR_FD_187145 | JGI IMG/M metagenome (GOLD analysis project Ga0209253, IMG submission 187145) | Freshwater lake sediment microbial communities from the University of Notre Dame, USA, for methane emissions studies - BRP12 BR (SPAdes)... | ecosystem: Environmental > Aquatic >...
GATGCCTATGGGGGAAAAGCAGTAGGGAGGTACAAGGACGGAAAGGTGTATGATGACGCCTACGGTGGAAAACCCATTGGTAAAACTGACCGTAAAGAAGGATCAGGATATTGGCTGTTGAAAGAAAAGGATAAACCTAATAAGTGAACGGGGTACTTTTATGAAAAGCAAAACAATCCTTTATCTCCTCTCATTTCTGCTTTCCCCTTTTATATCCCTAGCCGATGATCTCCAAGTCCACGATGATTATCTACCCCGCTATTAAGTCATTACTAAGCCTGTCTTTTTCCCATCTTCCCTATCTCATCATCCATCAATTCCTCTATGGGCTATTGACTGCAGACCATCGACTGATAGTGCGGTGTCACACAATGGTGAGTCAGCTAGGAGCCTGTCGGAATACCCACTTGCAGTGCATGCTTGTATTTTTAATGATACTGGTGTTTATTTCCTTATAATCTTCAAGGAATAAATCCCAGCCTAGTGTCTCTTCCTTATTTTTTCAGCCCACTCATCTATAAGGCTGTACCAGGCTGGCACGACAAGAAGGGTCAGGAAGGTGGAGGTGAGCATGCCGCCAAGAAGGGTAATGGAGATGGGGGCAAAGATTTCATAGCCGTCGCCTTTCAGCACTGACAGGGGCAGAAGGCCAAGGATGGTGGTCAGCGAGCTCATGAGAATGGGCCGAAGCCGAATGGTGCCTGCCTGGATGATGGCCTGCCTTTTTTCAACGCCTCCTCTGCGCATCCTGTTTATATAGTCGATAAGAATAATTGCGTTATTGACGGCAAGGCCGACCAGGATCAGGATGCCGATAAATGACATCATGGAAAGGGTTACGCGGGTGAGAAAAAGAATCACCGAAACGCCGATCAGTGCCATGGGCACTGAGAAAAGAATGGCAAAAGGCTGGAGGAATGATTCAAACTGAGCGCACATGACAAGGTACACCAGAAGGATTACAAGTGCAAAAGTGAGCACCATTGCCTGCTGCATCTCTTGCATGTCCTCATAGCCTCCGCCGCAGACGATGGTGTAGCTTTCAGGAAGATTTATCGCGGAAAGTTTCTGCGTTATTTCATCAACCGCGCTGCCAAGGTCTCTGCCCGTGACGTTTGCGCTTAAGACCACGACCCGACGTTGCTCCTCTCGGTTGATCCGTGACGGGCCGATGCCTTTCACTACATCTGCAACCTCATGCAAATAGTGAATAGAGCCAAAAGGAGAGGAGATGAGCACGGATGACAGCTTTTCAGGGTCATTGCGGTCTGCCTCATGGTACTTCACCCGGATAGTGTATTCATCCCCTGCGATGCGGTACTTGCCTGACTTTTCACCAAGGAATGCCGTGTCAACCACAGCTGCGATCTGCTCTACGGTGATGCCAAGGCGTGATGCCTTCTCGCGGTCAACCTTTATCTGCAGCTCTGGCTTGCCGGGCTTTAAGCTGTTGTCAAGGTCGCACACGCCTTTGACCCGGCGCATGATGCCTTCAGCCTCCCTGCCGATCTTCTCAAGTTCATCAAGGTCACTGCCGAAAATCTTTACCTCAATCGGCCGCTCGCCGCCACCGAAGAACCAGTCCATGGTGTCCATGAAGTAGATGACGCTGCCCTCGCGCATGTTGATGCCTTGGGAGATGGAATCGCAGATCTGCCGGAAACTTCTTGTGCGCTCAGCGCTTGGCTTGAGCTCAAAGTACATCTCTGCTTCATAGACATCAGACGGTGCGATGCCGAACACCATGTCGATGGTGCTTGTCTCGGAGCGGCCTACCATGGAGAGCATGGACACATGCTCGGGTTGCGATGATACAACCTTCTCCATGTCCTTCATGAATGAGTCCGTGTCTTTGAGCGACAGTCCGGGCTCAAGCTTTATCACTGCGGTGCCGTCAGACTCATCAAGCTTTGGGATATATTCTGTTCCCAAAAACCGCATGAGCACAAGAGATAAAAGAAACAGACCAAGGGCACCAAGTATTGCCTTCCCCCGGTGGTCAAGCACCGAGGCAATCATCCGTCCATACCAGGCTTTTATTTTGTCAAAAAAGTGGTGGGAATATTTCTTTTTCTCAACACCGCGGAACTCCCGGGCGCCAAGGGGCGGCACAAGTGTTATGGCAACGATGAGGGATGCAAGCATGGAGAACACCACAGTGATGCCAAGGGAGCGCGTCAAAATACCGGTGGCACCTGATGAAAGCGCCATGGGAAGAAAAACAATGACAGAGGTAAGGGTGGATGCTGAAATGGCAAGCAGCACTTCCCCTGTTCCTGTCTTTGCAGCACTTGTTGGCTCCTCGCCTCCTTCGATACGGCGGATGATGTTTTCAACCACCACGATGGCGTTATCAACAATGTGGCCTATGCTGAGCGCTATGCCGCTCAGGGTCATGACATTCATGGTATCGCCAAAGAAATAGATAACGATAAATGTTGCCACCACGGAGAACACCATGGAGAGCATCATGGTAAAGGTTGTCTTCATGCTCAGCAGGAACACATAGATCACGGCCGCTGAAAAGAAAAAGCCCCAGAACGAGCTGTAGGCAAGGTGTTCAAGTGCGCCGCGGATAAGCCGGGACGTGTCATAGACGTGCACCATCTTGATATCAGGAGGAAGGACTTTTTTAATCCGCTCCATCTCCCCCTTGATGCGGTCAACAACCTGCACGGTGTTGGCGCCTGGCTCCTTAGCAACAGTGAGCAGTACAGAATCAAAGCCATCGGTGCGTGAGTAACTGCGTACTTCCTGGTAGGTGTCTTTCACCGAGGCTACATCCTTTATATAGACCGCGCGTCCCTCCTGGACGCGGATGATGGTGTTCTCAATATCCTGAAGTGATGTATATTTGCCCTTGGTGCGGACGATAAATTCGTTGCGGCCCACATCCATATAGCCGCCGGGAAAATCAATGTTCTGGCTTTTAAGAGCTGCTGAAACCTGTTCAAGGGATACATTGCAGGACTTGAGCCTATCCCGGTCAACCTCGATGAGAATTTCACGCTCAAGTCCTCCCTGGACTACAGCGGATGCAACCCCTGGAAGGGAGGTCATCCTCTTGCCGACCGCATCTTTGATGAATTTGCGAAGCGTGCGCAGGTCGCGGCCGCCCGTGCTGTAGATGCCATAGTAGGCAACGGGAAGCAGATCCATGTCAAATTTCAGCACCACCGGCCGATCAACCTCGCGGGGCAGAAAGTCAAGGGCAAGCTCGATCTGGTTGCGCACGTCCTGGGCGCCCACGTTGAGGTCGGCCTCCCAGTCAAACTCCACCATGATGGCGCACTCGCCCTGTAACGACACGGCTTTTACTTTCCGCACGCCGTCAACAGATGCTGCTGCCGCTTCAAGGTGCTCGGTAACAAGCTTTTCCATCTCTTCAGGCGCAACGCCACGATAGCGAGCCATGATGGCAACAACCGGGTAGTCCGTGTCAGGGAACATGTCCAGGCCGATGCGGGTGAGCGCAAGCATGCCCATGACAAAAAGCACGATATAGGCGACTGCTACAGGAACGGGGTGGTCGACGGAAAAATCAGCTATCCTCATGACTGGACATCCACCTTGTAGCCGTTCTGCAGGCGTTGACTTCCTTCGGTCACCACAAGTTCACCTTCTTTTAAGCCTTCCTTTACCTCTGCCATTTTCTCTTCCCGGTCGCCGATGCTTATTTGCCGTTGCTCAGCAGCGCCATCCTTTATGACAAAGATGAAATAACCGTCAGGCCGCTCAAGGATCTCATTACCGGGGATGACAAGGACATGATTTTTGTGGCTCAGGGCGATCCTCACGCGGGCAAACATGCCAGCGGTGAGCTTGCGGTCAGGATTGGGGATGATGATTTTTACGCGGAATGTGCGCTGGCCAGGCTCAATCATTGGGTTGACTGTGGCGATCTGGCCGGTAAATGTTTCATTGGGGAATGCATCAATTTTTATTTCAGCTTCCATTCCCTCGCGAAGCTGCGCTTTCAGTTTTTCAGAGATATCACACTCAAGCTTTATTTTACTTATATCCATGATCTCAAGTGCTTCCCACTTGTATGCCCAGAGGGATGAGACCTCGCCCTCATGCATCATCTTTGTGGTGATCACGCCGTCAAACGGGGCGCGCACCACCGAATCCTCATATTTTCGCTGGGCAAGCCCGAGTGTGGCGCGGTTTTCCTCAACCCGTGCCTTGGAAATTTCGTAGGTGGCCTGCATGCTGTCGTAGCGGTGTTTGTCGATCACGCGGCGATCGTACAGGGCTGAGATGCGCTTCCAGTCATTTGCCTGCTTGTCAAAATCATGTTCGGCCTGCTGCAGTGCAGCCCGTGCCTGATCAATGGCAAGGTTAAAGTCTGACGGCTCAAGCCGCAGGAGCACCTGATCCTTCTTCACGGCAGTTCCTTCATCGGCAAGAATCTCCTTGATAATGCCCTCAACCTTTGACCCGACCTTTGCCTGCTGAAATGGCTGGGTCGTGCCTGAAACACAGGCATAGGAGGTTATGTTTCCCTTTACCACGGCAGTAACCTTTACAGGAATCTTTCTCTCAGCAGCACTATCCGGTGAACTGCCGGAGCAGGCAAAAAAAAGGAAGGCGGGGATAAGAAGAAATGAAAACAGCATGTGAGATTTCTTTATATGCCTCATGTGGTATACAACTCCTTGTTCATGGGTGGTTTATTTTAATTATTTTTCTACTTCCTGCATGTTCACATAAGCCTTAATGGTTTCACTAAAAAACTCTTAGCAGCACACTTCTGATAAAACCTTTTATAAACGATAGCAACCCAATGAAAGGGAAAGAGCGGTGCATAATCAATCCCCCGGTATGTTCGTGCGTAAAGCCATTGCAAAAATACTGATCTGCCTGTCCACAAGTCCTTCAAGCGTCAGATGAGTGTCCTTCAGGATGTCCTCAAAAAATCCCTGCTTGTAGTTGTACAACAGGCCGTCAATACTTGTGACCAGCAGCATGGCAAGTTCAAGGCTGTCATAGTAGCCTGACAGACCTTTTTCCTCAAGATAGTCCTGCACCGCCTTATGCACGAAAGAATATGCCTTCTGCATCATCTGGTCAAAGCGTTGTATCAGCTCTTTGGCAAGAGAAAGCCTTCTATAGCTAATATCAAGCATCTCCCACTTTTCCCGGTGCTCGATGAAGAATTGCAGATAGGTCTTCAGCCCGGTTTCTATCTGCGCAAACGGCGGCACATCAGCACTGAGTGACTGTTCCAGCATGTCGATGAGAAACTGGAAGCACTCCTCGTAGATACAGGCATAGATTGCATCCTTGTTTTTGAAATAGAAATAGACCGTGCCGTTTGAGAGCCTCGATGCCCGACAGATATCCCTGATGGTTGTCTGCTGGTATCCTTTCTTAAGAAACAGTCTGCGCGCAGCACGCAGAATCTGGTCGATTCTGTTCCTTCGCGCAGGTTCATGCTTTTTTGCTGTTGCTGCTTTCATCCGATATCCAGTATGGTGATTTAAAATGTGTTTTATAGAGCAGTACTCTATTATTGTCAAGATGAATTATTGTTACTGAATTATTGTTACGTTTTAAAAAAGTGGATCGATTTAAAGAGGACGGGGCGTGGTTCCGTTAGTTCCCAAAAGTAGTGAGTGCTGAGTAAACAGTGAATCGTAAATGGTGAATAGTTAGTTGCGAGTGGTAAGTTAAAGAGTACATACCTCTCTGCATGTCATTTGCTCTCTTGCTTACATTGAGTATCCTCGCAGATGATTTACTGGTCTTCAATGATTATCTACCCCACTATTAAGTCATTACTAAGCCTATCTTTTTTTATCTTCCCTCTCTTATCATCCCTCAATTCCTATATAAAAATTTTCCCTTTTACAACCAACAATCATACACTAACCCAAATTTGATATATTACTTTCCCTGTGTTATGTATAGGCAGGTTATTGTGGAACCAATCAACCAAGAATGATAAAAATTTGCATTGTATCATTAAAAATATTTGTATTATTTCTTTACTTCTGATAGAAGTTTACTACCCTAAAATTGACCATTGCCTGTGCAGGTAATCAATGACCACAGAGGCTTCAGAAAGACTAGTAACTATCTTAAGAGAAGATTTATTCCCCTGTATCCAGTGCGGGAAATGCACCGGAGGGTGCCCCATTTCGGTGGTCTCTCCCCACTTTAATATCAGGCGTCTCATTTACGATACCCTCAATTCCAAGGGAGAAGATATTGCCTATCAAAAAGAGACCCTCTGGGATTGTAGCACCTGTACAACCTGCGTAAAACGGTGTCCCAAAAAGGTTGATCCTTCTGACCTCATCATCAAGATGCGCAGTGTCCTGGTGGAAGACGGTCATCTACCCCCTAAGATAAGAGATGTATTAAAGAGCATCTCCATCCGCGGCAATCCCTGGAACATCGGGCAGGAAAAGAGATCTGAGTGGGCTCAAGGATTAGATATCAAAAGCATTGCAGATGCAGAAGTCCTCTACTATGTAGGCTGTACCCCTGCCTTTGACCCAAGACTGCAGAAGATCGCCAGGGCATTGGCTATGGCGTTTCAGAAGGCAGGGGTCAATTTCGGAATCCTGGGTAACGACGAGGTGTGCTGTGGAAATGAAATTCGCCGTATGGGAGATATCTGGTCCTTTGACGCCCTAAAAGAGATGAATCTCGGAATGTTCAGCCAGTTTCCTATTAAGCAGATCATCACCACCTCCCCTCACTGTTACAATACCTTCAAGAATGAGTACCCTGAACTTACCGTCGAAGTGAAGCACTACACCCAGGTTGTTTCCAATTTAATCAAGAAGAAGAAGATAAAGTTCTCCAAAAAGCTGGAAAAGACGGTAACCTATCATGATCCCTGTTTTCTGGGAAGACAGAATCAAATCTTTGAAGAACCAAGGGCTATTCTTAAGAGCATCCCTGGTATCAATTTTATTGAAATGGATAGGTCGCGAGAAAGGGCTCTGTGCTGTGAAGGGGGCGGTGGGAGGATGTGGATTGAAGCCTTTGAGGCGAAAGAACGTACAGTTGGAATCCGGATACAGGAGGCACTGGAGCTTGGGGCAGATATCCTGGCAGTAGCATGTCCCTTCTGCCTCTTGACCCTTGAAGACGCAGTAAAGAGTGGGGGATTTGAGGAGAAGCTTCAGATCCTGGATATTATGGAAATCGTTAATCAAGTGATCGAATAGGAAGGAAGATGGAGACAATCAAGGTCGGTGTTTACATCTGCCACTGTGGCGTTAATATCAAAGCTACCGTCGATGTCGATAAACTTACCCAATTTTCATCAGACCTTCCCCCCGTTTCTGTTGCAAAAAGTTACATTTATCTCTGCTCTGATCCAGGCCAGGAACTGATTAAAAAAGATATTGAGGAGTTTGGCCTCAATCGGATTGTCGTTGCATCGTGTTCACCCCGGATGCATGAACCTACCTTCCGCAAAGCACTAAGGAGTGCGGGGATCAATCCTTACTGCCTCGAAATGGCCAATATCCGCGAGCACTGTAGCTGGGTTCATGACGATCCGGTCACGTCAACCCAGAAGGCTGAGGCACTCATCTCTGCCGCGGTGGCAAAAGCAAGCCTCCTTGAACCTCTTGAAGAAAAGGAGATTGACGTAATACCCGCTGCACTTGTCATAGGCGGTGGAATTGCAGGTATCCAGGCAGCTCTTGATATTGCTGATACCGGATTTAAAGTCTACCTCGTAGAAAAGCAACCGAGTATTGGTGGTCACATGATGCAGCTTGATAAGACCTTCCCTACCCTCGATTGTTCAGCCTGTATCCTGACACCGAAGATGTCGGACGTTGGCAACCACCCGAACATCGAACTCCATACCTATTCCGAAGTTGTTGACGTAAAAGGGTATGTGGGCAATTTTAAAGTAACCATCAAGAAGAAGCCCCGTTACATAATCGAAGAGAAGTGTAATGCCTGCGGTTTATGTGTACCCTACTGCCCAATAGAAATGCCTGACCCATTTAACATGAATTTCTCTAAGATCAAATGCCTCTACATCCCCTTTCCTCAAGCGGTCCCTTCAAAATATGTGATTGACCCTCAACACTGCCGTTACACCTTGAAGAGAGAGTGTAAGCAGTGTGAACTGGTGTGCAAGGACTTGAAGGCAATAAACCTGAAGCAGAAAGAACAACTGATCCAGGTTGAAGTGGGCACCATCATTGTTGCTACCGGGTTTGACACCTTTGATCCAATCCTGAAACCTGAACTGGGGTACGGGCTGTATCCCAACGTAATCACTGGTCTTGAATTCGAACGGTTATCATCTGCCTCAGGCCCGAATCTGGGTGATCTCTTGATTCATGGGAAGAAGCCCAAGGAGGTGGTTTTCATCCAGTGTGTGGGTTCACGGGATAAATCCCTGGGCAACGAATACTGCTCACGGGTCTGTTGCATGTATACGGCAAAACAGGCCCACCTGGTTCGAGAAAAGATACCCGATGCCACTATTACCATCTTTTACATGGATGTGAGGGCATTCGGTAAGGGCTTTGAAGAGTTTTACGACCGGGTAAAGCAGGAAGGGGTCACCTACCGGCGAGGGAATGTCGCTGAAGTCTTCAAGCGAAAAAACCGGCTCATCGTGAGGGCAGAGGACACCCTGTTGGGTCAGCCTATGGAGGTGGAAGCAGACCTTGTAGTATTAGCGGTAGGTATGGTTCCCAGTAAAGACAGCCCCGGCGTTGCACAATTACTGAAACTCTCCCAATCCCCAGATAAGTTTTTCCTTGAAGCTCACCCTAAGTTACGTCCAGTTGACACCGCAAGCGATGGGATTTTTATTGCAGGATGTTGCCAGGGACCTAAGGACATCCCGGACACGGTAGCCCAGGCCTCTGCTGCAGCAGCCAGGGCCCTTACCCTGATTGCGAAGGGCAAGGTGTCGATTGAGGCAGCCCTTTCCGTTATTGATGAGGAGTTTTGTTCCGGCTGTAAGACCTGTATATCGCTCTGCCCTTATGATGCTATCTCTTTTAATACCGAGAAAGGGATTTCTTTTATAAATGAAGCCTTGTGTAAGGGTTGCGGCACCTGTGCCGCTTCCTGTCCCTCCGGCGTAATCGTAGCCAGACATTTTACTACAGAGGAAATCATGGCCCAGATAGAGGGTGTGGTGTTATGAGCTTTGAGCCGAAGATTGTAGCCTTTCTTTGTAATTGGTGCTCTTATGCGGGGGCTGATCTTGCAGGTACCTCAAGAATAAAATATCCTCCCAATGTAAGGCCAATAAGGGTGATGTGTAGCGGCCGTGTGGAGCCCACCTTTGTCCTCAAGGCTTTTGCCTCTGGGGCAGATGGGGTGCTCATCTGTGGCTGCCATCCAGGTGATTGCCATTATATGGAGGGAAACTATAAAGCAGCAAGGCGCATCCCTTTACTGAAGAAGATGCTGAAGCAACTTGGTATAGAGGAAGAGAGAGTGCGTCTTGAGTGGGTCTCTGCCGCCGAAGGGGCGCGATTTGCTACCTTGGTTAAAGATATGATCGCTAAGGTTAAGGAATTGGGACCTTTCAGAAGGGAAGGAGGATTTGATGAGTAAGCCAAAGGTGGCTTTTTATTGGTGTGCCTCCTGTGGGGGTTGCGAGGAAGCTATTGTGGACCTTGCTGAGGATATCCTCAAGGTAGTTGAGGCTGTGGATATAGTCTTCTGGCCAGTAGCAATGGACATCAAGACAAAGGATGTGGAGGCTATGCCCGATGGCTCTATAGCCACTACCTTCATCAATGGGGCGGTGAGGCTTTCCGAACAGGAAGAGATGGCAAAACTCTTGAGGAAAAAGTCAGAGCTGATTGTGGCTTTTGGTTCCTGCGCCCATCTGGGGGGGATTCCTGGGCTGGCCAACTTTTTTGACAAAAAGGAGATCCTGGAAACGACCTACCTCACTTCCCTTTCCACTTCTAACCCTCAAGGCATCCTTCCTCAGGAGGAGACCGAAGTCAAGGAGGGAATTCTCACCCTCCCTAAGTTCTATGATAGGGTCTATGCCCTTGACCAGGTAATAGAGGTGGATTACTATCTCCCTGGTTGTGCCCCACCTAAAGACCTTATTATAAACGCAGTAACGGCCATCCTTGAAGGCACACTTCCTCCAAAGGGTTCTGTGCTTGCCCCATCGAAGTCTCTATGCGAATCGTGCAAGAGGAACGAGAGCAAGCCAGAGAAACTCAGAATAAAGAAGTTTTTTAGACCCCATGAAGTGATAATAGACCAGACAAGGTGTTTCCTGGAGCAGGGTCTCATCTGTGTGGGGCCAGCCACCAGGGACGGGTGTGGGGCAAGGTGCATAGAGGGGAACATGCCCTGCAGGGGATGCTTTGGTCCCACCGAAAAAGCTACGGATATGGGGGCAAATGCCCTCTCTGCTATTGCCTCCCTTATCGACTCGCAAGATGAAGATGAGATAAAAAGGATCGTGGATACTATTGCAGACCCTGCCGGAACCTTCTATAGGTTCAGCCTTCCCAAGGCGTTAATCCCAAAGAAGAGAGAAAGGAAGATATAAGCATGACCCGAAGGATTACCATAGACCCTATTACCAGGCTTGAGGGACACGGGAAGATAGAGATATTTTTAAACGATGAGGGAAATGTGGAAAATGCCTACCTCCAGGTGCCCGAATTAAGGGGGTTTGAGAAGTTTGCCGTAGGACGCCCTGCAGAGGAGATGCCAAGAATAACCCAGAGGATATGCGGGGTTTGTCCAACTGCCCATCACATGGCCTCTACAAAATGCCTCGATGACCTCTTCAAGGTCGATCCTCCTCAGGCAGCAAAGAAGATAAGAGAACTCTTTTATTCCATCTTCATGTTTGAGGATCACACCCTCCATTTTTACTTCCTCGGAGGACCTGATTTCGTGGTAGGCCCTAAGGCTTCCAAGGAGGAAAGGAATATCCTCGGGGTATTGGGGAAGGTGGGTCTTGAGGTGGGAAAGAAGGTAATAGGGATAAGGAAGAAAATGAGAGATATTATGACAGAGATGGCAGGAAAAGTGATCCATCCTGTGTTTGGACTCCCGGGGGGCATCTCAAAGCCCCTCACCAAAGAGCTGGTCAAGACCATAAAAGAAGTAGCTCGGGAAGGGGTAGAGTTTTCCCTATTCTCCCTTAAGTTCTTTGATGACCTGGTCCTTAAGAATAAGGAGTATTTGGATCTCATCAAGAGTGATATATACACCAACAGGACCTATTTCATGGGTCTGGTAGATGAGAAAAATAGCTTGAATTTCTATGATGGGAAGTTAAGGGTGGTGGATCCTGAAGGGAAGGAATATTTGAAGTTCCCGGTTAAGGAATACTTAAAGTATATAGATGAGCATGTGGAACCCTGGAGCTATATAAAATTTCTTTTCTTAAAGGATCTGGGCTGGAAAGGGTTTGTGGATGGAAAAGATAGTGGCATTTACCGGGTTGCCCCCCTTGCAAGGCTTAACGTATCAGATGCCATTGCAACACCCAGGGCACAAGAGGAATATGACAGGATGTATAAAACTCTGGGTGGAAAGCCCTCCCACCTTACCCTTGCCTTTCACTGGGCAAGGCTTATCGAGGCCCTTTATGCGGCAGAGAACATGGAAAGGCTTGCCAATGACCCTGAGATTTTACATCCTAACGTAAGGAAAATCCCAACTGCTACTCCGGAAGAGGGCGTGGGAGTGGTGGAAGCTCCACGGGGAACATTAATCCATCATTATAAGACAGACAAAAGGGGTATAATAGAAGAGGCAAATCTCATAGTGGCAACCCAGAACAACTCTGCTGCCATAAATATGGGTATTCAGAAGGCGGCCAAGGCCTTGATTAAAGAGGGAAAGGTGGATGAGGGTATCCTAAACCTGATTGAGATTACCTTCAGGGCCTATGATCCATGCCATGGCTGTGGTACCCACTTATTGCCAGGGCATGTCCCCCTTGAGATAAACGTGTATCAAAAGGCTGGAGACCTTCTCCACTCTTTCAGGAATCACTAAACCTTTCTCGGAGGAAAGATGGATGAAATTTTACTCCTTGGTCTCGGGAATGAGATCCTTAAGGACGACGGAATAGGTATTTATGCTGCAAGATGCCTAAAAGAAATCTTCGCGGGAAGGATAGAGATAAGGGAGTCGGCAGAGAGTGGTCTCAACCTCATAGATCACATCTCAGGTTATAGGAAAGTCCTTATCATTGATTCCATAAAGACAGAGCGGTTGAAGGTGGGTGAGATCCTCTCGTTTGATATAGAGGAGCTTCCTCAGGTCTTTTCCTCCACACCCCATTACGTAGGTTTTCCTTTCTCTTTAACGATCGCAAGGAGGTTCGGTATACAGCTTCCGGAGGAGATAAGGGTAATCGCTATTGAGGTGGAGGATCCGTATACCTTCCAAGAAGGACTTTCTCTAAGGGTGAATAAGATCCTTCCAGAGGTGGTGGAAAGGGCCGGGGAGGTTTTAGAAAGCTGGCTTTCTCATAGTAAGTGCGCTCAAATATAATTTATAAGGTTACTTTTTTACTTTTCAACTTCTTTAGAAAAGGAGGCTTACCATGAATGGCTGGGTTGGTAAAGTTTTACGAGTGGATTTGACGAACGAAAGTTTTGGTGTTGAAGATTTAGATGAGGATTTAGCAAAGGATTACATCGGGGGAAGAGGACTTGCAACCAAAATACTCTATGACGAAATTGATCCTGCCATTGAACCGTTGAGTCCTGATAACAAGCTGATCTTCGCCACCGGTCCCCTGACCGGCACAGGGGCCATAGCTGGGTCCCGCTACATGGTGATAACCAAATCCCCGCTCACCAACTGCATTGCCAGCTCAAATTCAGGAGGCTACTTCGGGCCGGAGTTAAAGTATGCCGGATATGACATGATCATCTTCGAAGGCAAAGCCGCTGAACCGGTGTACCTTTTCATCAATGACGACACTATAGAATTAAGATCGGCAGAGGACTTGTGGGGGATGACCACCCATGCAACCGAAGATGCCATTCGATCGTACATAGGGAAACCCTGGAAGGGTGACCAGTTCCGTATTGCCAGCATTGGACCGGCTGGTGAAAAATTATCGAGAGCAGCCTGTATTATCAACGACAAAGCTCGAGCGGCTGGACGTTCCGGAGTTGGTGCAGTGATGGGATCAAAAAATCTAAAGGCCATAGCGGTCAAGGGCTCCAAAGGGGTCACCGTAACTGACCGTGATAAGTACCGGGACATTATTCGTGCCAGCATTGAGAAAAACAGGTCCGAAGCTGCTAAGGTTACCTCCCAAGCACTACCTATCTACGGCACCTCGGTGCTGGTAAACATCATCAATGAGAGCGGTATCTTGTGCACCAGGAACTTCCAGACGGGGGTATTTGAAGGGGCAGAAAGTATCAGCGGAGAAACGATTGCTGAAACCATCTTGAAGAGAAAGAGAGGCTGTTTCTCCTGTCCCATGGCCTGCGGCAGGGTAACTGAAATTGGCGATCCCAAGTTTGAAGGAAAAGGTGAGGGCCCGGAATACGAAACGACCGCTCTGTTTGGAGCCTCCTGCGGCGTTGACAACCTTGCTGCAGTTACCAAGGCAAACTACCTCTGTAACGAACTGGGATTGGACACCATAGAAGCAGGCAATATTGTCGCCTGTGCCATGGAACTCTACGAGAAAGGATACCTGCCTGAAAAGGACATCGGATTTAAGGCAAACTTCGGAAATGCGGAAGCCCTGGTCAAGCTTGTCGAACTAATGGGAAAAAGAGAAGGTATTGGTGATCTGCTCTCTGAAGGAGGCTATGCAACCGCCGAAAAATATGGCCACCCTGAACTCTTTATGGGGGTAAAGAAACAGGGACTCCCTGCCTATGATCCCCGCGGAGTACAGGGTATGGGCCTGAGCTATGCGACCTCTAACAGAGGAGCCTGCCATGTGCGCAGCTATCTCATTGCCACTGAAATTTTAGGGATCAATCTAAAGCGGGACCCATCCGCCACAGACGGAAAGGCAGCAGTATTGAAAGATTTCCAGGATTTTACCGCGGTGATTGACTCAACCGGGCTCTGTTTATTTTTAAGCCTGGCAGAAGGTTACGGCCCCGATGATGTAGTGCCGCTGTTGGAGGTAGCCACAGGAAAGAGTTTTACGAAAGAGGACATAATGTTAGCAGGAGAAAGAATCTGGAATTTAGAGCGTTTATACAATCTCAAGGCTGGCCTCACCAAGGCTGATGATACACTCCCCCCGAGGTTCTTAAAAGAACCCATGCCTGAGGGACCCTTTAAAGGGCATGTGTGCAAACTTGACCAGATGTTACCAGAGTACTATCAGCTGAGGGGATGGGATACCCATGGAGTGCCAACTGCGGAGAAACTAAAACAGCTGGGATTATAATAAAAGACATCTCTTTCCCAAAAAATACAAAAACGGAGGAGGACTCTTCTATGAAAGCAATGGTGAAAAAGATACAGATAGATTTTGATAAGTGTACGGGGTGCCGTCATTGCGAGACCGCATGTGCCTTAGCCCACACCGAGCATAATTCAGTAAACCCCTACCAATCCCGGATTAAGGTTTTTGTAGATTTGGACACTGGTTGCAGTTTTCCAGTAATCGCAGGACCCTACACCGATGCGAAGTGCACTTCCAGAAACTTCGCCATTATAGGCGGACAAACATTTAATACCTGTATGCTCTGCCGGGCATCCTGTCCTGAAAAACCCTTCTTTTTTGAGCCAGGCACTGAAATTCCTCTCAAGTGCGACCTTTGCGGCGAGCCACCAGACCCCTCCTGTGTCAAATGGTGCACCAGCAATGCCTTAACCCTTATAGAAGTAGAAGAGGATGTAGAAGAATAAGTTTAATATACAAAAAAATAGAAGCAAGGGGAGAAGCTTTTTACTTTATTTTTCCTGTTCATTAAGTATGGACTTGAGCATTTCTCCCAGCTTTTCCTCCTCCGTTTTGTCAGCATATTTTGGCCTCTCCAGATCCTTAAAGAAACTGAAAATTCCCTTGATTATCTCCTCTGCGTGGGGTGGACAGCCAGGAAGATGAATACCGCTACCTCCTGCGTGGTGCTGCTGGCAGATGCCCATAAAAATATTATCCTCCTCAGCATTGATAGCATCACCCGCACGCGGTCCCAAGAAAACATTTACCCTTCGCTCAAAAGTCCGGTCAATCAGCTGTTGACCCTCCTCTCGGGGATCGGGACGTCTCAGCTTGTTGAGCACAAAGTGGAGATATCCCCTGCACCCCGCACAGGCATCCCCATCATGAATCTTAAAACACCTCCCGCTCTCCAGATTAATAAAAGGTCTCTTGAAGGGATCACTCACCTCTTCTAAAGAGGCACCTTTTACTTTAATACAATCCCACGCAATAGGGCCAAGACCCTCATGATGGGCCATCAGTACTGGTGGTGAATCTTCAACAGTAAGCCCCATAATCTTTAAAGCGACGGTGTCCACTGCAACCGGATTGGTACCGCCGATCAAAAGATCCATTTTCTTCGGAACACCTGATAGAGGGCCAAAATCCTCCTGCCCGTAAAGTCCATCCATGATAATCAGATCCGGCATGATCACCTTGTAGGTGTTGATCAAATTCTGCCACAGCCCAAAAAAGTGCACCTTGTATTTTTCCAGGGGAGGAATCGCCCCCTGGAGATTTTTAATGCTCAAGGATGCCCCCGCCGCAAAGTGAAGTTTTAACACCGGCAGATTGATAATCACATCTGCATCGAGCAAGGTTGTGGGAATTTTCCTTTTCTCAAGCCTCCTCCCTCCTGGGATGCGTTTTTCAACACACTCATCAGAGTTTAAGTCAACCAGGCTCACCTTGTCTGTATAGCGCTCTCTGAGCTCATCATACCCATAGTGGGTAAACATCTTCATGGTTTCGCTTCGATTGATGGATGAGCCTTCGGCAATGATGATCCTGCCGGCAACCGGGTAAAGAAGCTTCACCATGGCATGCACCACCCTGATATCTGTAACAATCCCTCCCTTTTTCACCCCCTCCTTAAGACCGTGATCACTCACTATGTTTGGTTTGAGCACCACCGTGTCACCTTTCCTGACAAATTTCCTGAGTCCCCCCAGCGATTTGATCACCTTCTCCAGACCGCATCTTATCTCTGCATCTGTCTGGGTTTCAGGTATCCTTTCAATCGCCACCACTTCCTCCCGGCGAGAAGATACCTTTTTTACCATCTTCAGTTTTTCAAGGTATATCGCGGTGCTCAAATCCATCTTCACCATGGGGATTCCATAGAGCGTAAACTCCCGGGTAGGTCTAAAACCGTATGCTTCTAAGATCGCGTAGTGATAGACATCACCCTTGGGAAGTTCAGCAGCGATGAGCTTATGTTGTGCTACCAGCTTATCAAGTATAATCGTCTCCAGGTTCTTTTCCCGGTATCGCTCATCAATAAGAAATACCACCACCGTGCTCCTGTATGTATCAATAATGACCCACCCTGCAGTAGCGCGACCCAGGAGAACCGCATAGAAAGTAAGAGACGGCGATTTCTTTATGGCTTCCCATCGTGCTTCTGCATATCGTTCACCCTTGGCTCTCAGCATAGAGTGATAATGGCTCTTCATTATCCCCTTGAGCTTTGACGGACTCGTCTTTTCTACTTTCAATGTGCAGTATAACTCCATGGGCAAAATCTCCTCCCTTCATTCTCACCTTTTTCTTTTAACCAGAGATGCACAGACCAACTGGTGTTAAGCAAGGTAAACAATAAAAAATTGAAACCAGAATCCAGCGTTAAAAATACACAAAAAGTAATAAGGATGAGAAAAAGTTTTCAAAGTACCTCGACTCAATGCAGAGAGTAAGGATCGTATTACACCACGCAGATAAAAAGGGGGTACCTCTTCCTTTTTTATTCTTAACTTCCTTATTACTGGATTCGGGTTGAATTTTGTCAGATTCATGATATAGTTAAAAATCTAACCAAAGATATTTGAAATTTTTTAAGACCCTTTATGTGTGACATGGGGATTTTTCTGAGCCCAACACTATAGTCATTGGCTTTGGTCACGAC
>Ga0209253_10002265_pt1 | contig 17029 bp, 21 predicted proteins | sample FrelakmetBRP12BR_FD_187145 | JGI IMG/M metagenome (GOLD analysis project Ga0209253, IMG submission 187145) | Freshwater lake sediment microbial communities from the University of Notre Dame, USA, for methane emissions studies - BRP12 BR (SPAdes)... | ecosystem: Environmental > Aquatic >...
GGGAAGTTCCTCACAGGCGCCGATGTGGGCAAACTGCGAGAAACAGGAGCTGTGCCCTTCTTATATTGAACGGTCCTTGCGCTGGGCTCCCGGATAGAAAAGCGCTCTCCGTGGTGGGAAGCGCCATTCTTCTGAGCATCAAAAGGTTGGATCAACGGTTCTGGCTTGGAGGGGTTCTTCGCCGGGAGAATGTCGTAGTAAAGCTTGATCGCATTCGCGGCCTGTTCCTGTTGTGCACTTGTTTGCTTCTTTTCCCGCAATTTCTGAACGAACCTTGGCAGACTCTGGGTGCGCGCGGGAGGAAAATGATATTTCCGGCAGAAGTCCAGGTAGTAGCGGAGCCATTTCTTATGCAAGCCGTGCAGCCCTACTGGAATTGATTTTTCTTCAATTGCCCTTCGAACTGTGCCTGCAAGGCGGGAGGGATCGGAAGCATGAAGCTCTCCAATTCCTATATAATCACACAAGCGACATGATATACAGAATGCTGAAATTATAGGGTTGCATTAACTCTGTCAAGCGAATATTCTTTATCTCTAATGAGTTAAGTGGACTCTAGGCGTTCAGTGGACCACTGACCCGATGGATACCACGTGACTTGTATAACTCCCACCACTGAAGCCAACCCTCAACTCGTGGACTTATCCAGAAACTTCAGAATCACTTGTTCCGCGCGACTGCGCTCGCTGGATGTCCGCAGGCAAGCCTGATCCCATCCATCGTGCTCGCGGGTCAGCGCCGCGATTAGGCTTAAAGCTGTGGACAAATATGAGTTCACGACAGACAGAAGAGATTAAGGCTGGTAGCCGATTTGCCTTTGGGGAAAACTGGTCGCGATTCTTGACCGAACTAGACGATGACCGGATTCATCAAGCGGAGCAGTCGCTATGCGACATGCTCAAAGTGAAAACTTTGCAAGGGAAACGATTTCTCGACATTGGTTCTGGTAGTGGTTTGTTTAGCCTTGCGGCTCGGAGACTTGGAGCAACAGTCCATTCTTTTGATTTTGATCCTCAGTCGGTAGCCTGCACTAATGAATTAAAAATCCGGTATTTCCCTAGCGATCCGCAATGGAATGTAGAACAGGGTTCGGCGCTAGACGAAAAATACATCTCTGGGCTAGGTCGGTTCGACGTTGTCTATTCGTGGGGAGTACTGCACCATACAGGACAAATGTATAAAGCGTTTCTTAGTGTCATTCCAACTGTCGCAACTAATGGTCAACTCTTCATTGCTATATACAATGACCAAGGATTGACCAGTCGATACTGGGCTCTGGTCAAGAGCGTCTACAACAAAAACAAAATCGCAAGGTATTTCTTGGTTGTTGTACACACTCCGTATTTATTTGGCATACGTTGGCTGGTTCGCGCGTTGACTGGTCGCCTATCTCTTGAAAGGGGCATGTCGTTGTGGCACGACATGATTGATTGGCTTGGAGGTTATCCATTTGAGGTGGCCAAGCCGGAAGCCGTCTTTCGCTTTTTTCAAGATGAAGGGTTTACGCTCGAAGAGCTAAAAACATGCGGCGGACGAATGGGATGCAATGAGTTTGTTTTCCGCCGACAAGCCTAACAATCGCGTCAACTCGGACGGCAAAAAGCGCCGCTCCGCTTTGCTTTTTGCCGCCGGTTATGCGAAACGTTAGGTCAACAACTCTCAAGGAGCAAGAAATGGAAACTAGACTTAAGATGATTTATTGGAAGGGTCAAAAGTTCTGGGTCGGCAAGCTTGTCGATCATCCGGAAGTCATGACACAGGGTAAGACCCTTAAGGAACTGGAAGAAAATATTGTCGATGCCTATAAGCTCCTCGTCCTCGATGAGGTTCCTGAAGATCACGCGACCAAAGAAATCCTTGTTGCCGTATGAAAAGAAAGGAACTCATCAAGAGACTGCTCGAAGCGGGTTGTGTTTTTGTCCGTCCCGGGGCGCGGCACGACTTGTACATGAACCCGATAACACGCAAGAAACAGCCTATTCCGAGGCATCGGGAAATCGACGAAAGCCTTGCGAAACACATCATAAAGATCTTGACCTAACACTCCCTTCAGCCGACGCGAAACCCGCGCGGCTGATTTCGACATTGGGCGCAGTAACGCACTGACAAGGCAAGGAGGGTAGGATCGTTCAGGGGAGCAGGAAGGAGGGAGTCTCAGGAAAATGACCGGCTTTCTTGATCAGTGGAAGAGGGCTCTGTTTGCCGTGCTCGCTGTCCCGACACTCGCTGCCTGCGGTGGTATCGCAGACGAGTTCCTGCCAAACACCGAGCGCGGTCGCCTGGAAGTCAACGTTGCGCGCGCCGTGAACACCAACCCGGACAACGTAACCGAGTTCACGGGTAACGAGCGGCTCCGGTTTGCTCGGGGCATGCTCGCGCACACCTTGCCCCCGGGGGTCGAAGTGCATGTCGACGTACACGCCTCCGACTTCGGTACGTACCGGTTCGGGGGAGGGTGGATCACGAGAGGCGATCTGTACGTGGGACGACATACCGTGCCGACCGAAACAATCGAGGTCGTCTCGAGCGACGTGCACGTCCTGACGGCTGAAATCGTGCCGAATCCGACGGACCCCAGGCGCCAATGGGTGAAACTGACTACCCTCAAGCCAGGGATGGTGCGCCTTACCTTCAAGGCCTCGAAGGTCGATAAGAAACGGCAGCGAATCGGCGCCCTCATCGAGGACTCGTTCGTGCTGACTGTCAGCGGGAGCCCCGGAAGCAAAGAGAGCCCTGTGAGTGCAAAGCCCGCGAAGTGACATGTGAATCAACTTGAACGCGTGCGCCAAATCGCCCAACCCATCATTCAACTCGGACGCGATACGCGCACCCGATAATTCCCACGTTGGGCTTAATGGCGAGGCAGGTTTAATGTCGAGAAAGGTAACAGCCATTGCAGACGCAGTCTTTGCGATAGGCTTCTTGGCGATCGCGGCGATCCTGTCTGTAATCTCGCATGAGGGATCTACCGTGATTTTTTCAGGGCTGATTGGTTCGGCATTGCTTGCGCTTTCGCTCGCTGTTTATGCGAACAAACGACTACTTGTTTACCTTATCGCTGTTCCGTTGTTGATTTTGCTGTGCCTCATCTCTCTCCTTCTCCTATTCGCCCCGTTAGCTTGGGGAAGAAGCAACGAACTCGACGCTTACATTTTGCAGGGGCTTGTCGCTCTTATGGCCGCGCTTCAGGTGGCAAACTTGGTCGTGGTCCGCAAGCGAGAGCAATAGATGCTGGAGGGTTTTTTGCGCCCAACCCTTCGCTCCACCCGACGTTCGCCAGCCGGCTTCGCCGTCTGGCGCCAGCAGGTGAGTTCAAACGTTAGCGCAAGGTGAGGAAGCAACAGTGTATTTCGCGGCACCAAAATCTGATCATAGGGGCGCGGTTTTGGTCCTTCATTCGTGGTGGGGCCTCAACGGCTTCTTCCGCCGTCTCTGCGACCGGTTCGCGGATCAAGGCTTCGTGGCGCTTGCGCCCGATCTTTACGACGGCAGGATGGCAGGCACCGTGGCGGAAGCCAAAAAGCTCCGCGCCAAGGCAACAGTTTCCCGCAAAGAGCCCGCTTACAAGTACCTGATTCGCATGATCGGTGAATTGCGGAGAGCAACGAGGGCGGAGGACATCGGTGTTGTAGGTTTCTCCATGGGAGGGCACTGGGCTTACTGGCTCGCCCAACGTTCAGATCTCCCGATTGCTGCGACGGTGACTTTCTACGCTGCACGTAACGGGGACTACTCCCACAGCCGATCCTCATTCCTCGCCCACTTTGCGGAGACCGACGAATGGGTTTCGCCGGCCAGCGTCAGGAAGCTGGAGAGGAGCCTTATCAAAGCCGGGCGGTCGTTCGAGTGCCATACTTACTCTGACACAGGACACTGGTTCTTCGAGGATGATCGTGCAGACGCGTTCAAGCCCGAAGCCTCGGCATTGGCGTGGACGCGGACACTTGATTTCCTGAAGCAAAAAATGGGCTAACACCCACTCCAGCCGACGCGAAACCCGCGCCGCTGCTTTCGACCGTTAGGCCGTTTTAAGGATTGTGTTTCCCAATCACCTTACAATGAATCACCAGAAACAAGAGGAATACGTTATGGCAGTTGGCTGGTCCCGCGATGGGGATGTACAAGAGCAAATTGAGGCCACCGTAGCATCCGGAGTCCAATTAGCGAAAAGCCGATTACCGAATGGCGAAAGCCTAACTCATTGCGAGGAATGCGGGGTGGGTATCCCTGAAGCGCGTCGAAAAGCAATGCCCGGAGTTCGATATTGTGTTAGATGTCAATCAGAACTCGAAAAAAGGCAGAAGACCATTACCCTCTACAATCGAAGCGGTAGCAAAGATAGTCAACTCAAGTAAATTCTTGGTAATAGGTCAGTGGCTTTACCAAGGCCTTACAAAGGGCTCAAGTGGACGGGTCCCAGGCCCGCAACTTAGCGCCGGCGTTGGGGTAATCCATTATAAGAGTATCCGGAGGAGATAGTGCGTGTGGTCAAATAAGTATCCCTTGGTCTTGCTGATAGTCGTGTTGGCTTTCTTCGTTTGGTCATCCATCGACCCCCATGACACCCGCCTCACCTGGTTCTTGGAAACACTCCCGTTCATGATCGCCCTGCCGGTCCTGCTCCTGACCTACAGAAGATTTCCCTTGACGGACCTGACCTACACGCTTATCGCTATCCACGCCATGATCCTGATGCTTGGCGCCCATTACTCTTACGCCAAAGTACCGTTAGGCTTTTGGATGGAAGACTGGTTCGGCTGGACTCGCAACAACTACGACAAGATCGGGCACTTCATGCAGGGCTTTGGTCCGGCGATCTACGTGCGCGAAATTCTCGCACAAACATCGCCGTTAAAGTCGGGCAAGTGGCTTGGCTTCATTTCTATCGCCGTGCCGCTCGCTTTTTCGGCGATCTACGAAATCATCGAATGGCTGGCTTCCCTTTCCAATCCGACCGATACAGAAGCCTTCCTTGGAACACAGGGCTATCTATGGGATACGCAAAGCGATATGTTCTTGTGCCTCGTAGGCTCGGTCGTTGCGCTCATTCTGCTTACGAAATGGCACAACACGTATCTGTCAAGAGTTCATTGAATGAACTGTAGGAATGGCTTTTGTCTATGCCTGCTGGGATAATTAGGATAAGGGCAATTACAGAGATCGAACCACCGCAAAACAGCCCAATAAGACGTTTGAACCGACCACGTCCCTCGACGGTTCAACTCTGCGTTCGGTGAGGAGAAAAGAAAAATGCAAACTCAAGTCGAATTCAGATCCGACAAATTCCCACCCTACGATGGCGAAGAAGAACAAATTAACCCAGGATTATGGGGCAAGAGACTCGCTGAGTATCTTCAAGAAAACCTACCTCATCAAGGTCTTAGAGTGACCAGCATTGGCGCTGAGGATTGGGGCTGGATGGTAGAACTGGAAAACGAGGAATTCCCTTTATGGATCGGATGTGGACATCAGAATGGCGACAATGATGAATTCTTATGCTTTATCGAACCTTCCAAGCCATTCATCAGAAAGTGGTTCAAGAAAATTGATACAACAGTACAGGTGGGTCGTGTCTCTGAAGCATTGAAAAAAGTCCTCGAATCGAATCCCGACATACGAAACGTTAATTGGTTGTCGGATACGAACCGATGACACCGAACAAGCGCCTGCACGTGTCCGCGAAAACCCGCGTCAACTGAGGCGCGAAACCGTTAGATCGTCCAGAGAGACCTCACGTGTATTGACCTGGTGTGTATGATGAATCTCGATCTCGAAGAACAATTGGTACAAAGAACCATAGGGTTCAAACGCCTCGCAAAGGCACAAAAGGTTAAACTGCTGGCACAGTGGTCACGCGCATTTCCAGACCTCGTGGCATCCGCTCGCCATCAAGCGGTGCGCGAGGGTGTTTGCCGTGATAAAGATGCGGACGAAGCGTACGCAAGACTATCGCTTTGCGATTTTTACATTCTTCCCGACGATGATAGCGGGATGCCTTCATATGCGTGTTTTTCGGCGAGACCGCCGGAATTGGCCGAACTTGTATCCGATACGTTTACGAAGTGCGACGAACTAGTCGTCGTTGATACGAGTGGGCGTTGGTCTGCAGTATTCGTAAATCATGGCGCTCCGCAGTGGGTAGGTAGGCACTTCAGTCGGAAATAAAGCGCCAACGACAATGCGATCTAACACAAGCATTGAGCCGTACTGCCGGGGATGCGGCATCTGCCACAACCTGCAAATCCTTCATCCCCGCCAGGCGCTGATGCTGAACGCTCGATGATACACAAAGATGAAAATAGAACACAGGAATGGCTGCCTTATTGTCAAAGACCAACCCCTAGGTTTCTGGACGGTCTATTCGTTTTTTGTCGGGGGCGGTATCGTAGCGCTGGTTCTCTCACTGTCAGCAGCCCCTGATTGGACGACGACCTTAATTGGGTCTTTTATCGGAATCGGGAACATTGCAGGCGGGCTGTACATGATAAGGCGAGAGCCTGCCTCCATCGTCGTCTTTGACCGAGGGTCGGACGAAGTGCGTGTCTGCCGATGGTACCCGATTGGCAAGAGGGAGAAAGTGTACCCTCTCTCCACATTGTCCGCTGCGGAAGTTGAAACCACAGAGCATACCGATGGCGGTTCTGTCTATCGGCCCCGGCTCTGCATCGGTCAATCGGAGTTTGTTCCTGTATCGATGTTCTGGTATCAGACGAACGAGAAAAGCGAAGACGTAGCACGCAAAATCCGCCGTTTCGTAAAGATTCCACCGAACAAGAGGGATGCAGGCGACTCGCAATGGCTCGCGCCTGATCCGCGGCGATAGGCGCACCAGGGACCAGGGAGGCCCCATCGATGGAACACTATACCTTTCCTGACACCAGTATTCCCGCGGCTTACGGCCCTTACTCTCACGCTGTAGTCGCGGGAGACTATGTCTTTATCGCGGGCCAGACCGGCCGCGACCCGCAAACCGGTCGCGTGATTGAAGGGGACGTGAGCCAGCAGGCGCGGCGCTCTCTCGAAATTGTGCGCCAAATTTTAGGCCAGCTTGGTCTTTCCCTTAGCGACGTCGTCCGAACAACTGTCTACATCGAGAACATCAACGATTTCGCGGCAATGAACAGCATCTACTCAGCTATGTTCCAGCCGCCCTATCCGGCCCGCAGCGTCGTGCAGGTCAAGATGCCGTTTGGCGCCCTCGTTGGTGTGGAAGCCATTGCCTACAGCAAAGGCATCGCAAATTCACAGCCCTCAGTTTATCGAGAGGAGAAATAAAATGAAAGTGGTCGGATTCAATGGCAGCCCCAGGAAAGATGGCAACACCGGTATTCTGATCCATAAAGTTTTTCTTGAGCTGGAGAAGGAAGGAATTGAAACGGAGCTTGTTCAGCTTTCTCACAAGAGAATCCATGGATGTATAGCGTGTTACAAATGTCTGGAGAATAAAGATCAGCGCTGCGCTGTGAACGATGACGATGCAAACGAGTATATTGAGAAGATGACTCAGGCACAGGGTGTTGTCCTGGGATCTCCTGTTTATTTCATGGATGTGACACCCGAAATGAAAGCATTGATTGACCGGGTGGGTTTTGTATCCAGATCGAACGGGGGGATGTTCAGGAACAAGATTGGCTCCCTGGTGGCTGCGGCCCGTCGGGCAGGCGCTGTGCACACGCTGGACACCATGAGTCATTTTTTCCTGAGTATGGAGATGATCATTGTCGGCCGTGCCATTGGAGTGGGCCGGGACAAGGGTGATGTGGAGAAGGATGAAGAAGGCCTGATGCTGGTGAATGCTCTTGGGCAAAGGATGGCCTGGCTGCTGAAGAAGCTCTACGGGAAGGGTTTTTGTTGAAATGATGAATCAGGAAAAATTGCTGTCCACTAAGGAGGCGATCAACCGGAGACGGAGCATCCGGAAGTTCAAGCCCGATCCGGTCCCTGACGAGTGCATCACCGCGTTGCTGGAATCCGCCAGGCTGGCTCCGTCGGGATGCAACGCCCAGCCCTGGCGTTTCAAGAATTCGGATATAAGCTTTGGAGATTAATGTCTAGGGAGGAATCCATGAGAAAAATAAATCGCAGATCTTTCCTGAAAAAATCCGGTCTTCTGGGGGCAGGAGCCCTCATGGCTGGAAGCATCTTTTCCAGACCTCTCAAGGCCATGGCGCAAGGATCACCTTCTCAAACGGCGATTCCTGATATCGTGTCCGTGAAGGGAAAGGACTATTTCTCCAGCACGCTCAAGGCGGTGGAAGAGCTCGGAGGCATGGAGGCCTTTGTGAAAAAGGGTGACCGGGTCGGCCTCTTGGTCAATTCTCCCTTCAAGAATCTCGGCGCTTATGTCAGTCCCGATATCACCCTTGCTATGGTCAAAATGTGCAACGATGCGGGAGCCAGAGAGATTCGTTACCTGAAAGATCCGCACAAAGGTTACTGGGAGAAGTCGGCCCTGGCCGCAAAATACAGCGAAGCGCTCAAGGGTTTGAAATACGAGAGCGGGGATCATGTGAAAATGGATATACCAGGCGGGATTTCCCTGAAGGATGCAAAGGTGAGCAAGGATCTCCTGGACTGCAATGTCTTTATCAATGTGTCCATTGCCAAACATCACGACGGGGTTCATTACTCAGGAGCATTGAAGAACATGATGGGGCTCTGCCCTTTTTCCACGAACAGTTATTTCCACTGGGGAACTTTGAAGCTGGGATGGTACGGGGATCTTGACCATCTTTCGCAGTGCATTGCGGACCTCAATCTCATCAGGAAGCCGGATCTCTGCATCTCCGATGCGACGGTATTCATCACAGAAAACGGCCCTTATGGCCCCGGCAAGCTGGCCAGACCTGAAAGGGTTGTGGCATCCAGAAACCGGGTCAGCCTGGACGGCTATTGCTGCCGCCTGCTGGGACGTCAGCCTGAAGAAGTTCTCATGATCCGCAAGGCTGCTCAGCACGGGATGGGAGAAATGAGTCTCGAAAAACTCCGGGTCAAAGAACTCTCGGTGTAAACCCCATTTCACGCTTCGCTTCCTTGAGAGAGGGAAGGACAATGACTCACCCGGACAAAAAAACTGCAGGCAGAGTCCAGGCCTTGAGGGATGAAATTCATCGGCACAACCATCTGTACTATGTCCTGGACCAGCCTGAAGTGTCCGATGCCGAATATGACCGTCTCCTTGACGAGCTGGCCTCTCTGGAGAAGAAGTTCCCTGAACTCGTCACGCCGGATTCTCCGACTCAGAGAGTCGGAGCACCACCCCTTGAAGAGTTCAAGACCGTCCGACACAGTCTCCCCATGTTGAGCCTCAACAAGGCTACCTCAGAACCGGAATTCCTGGATTTCCACCGAAGGGTCGTGGAACTGTCGCGGGTCGACGAAATTCGATACGTCGTGGAACCGAAATTCGACGGCCTCGCTGTCGAGGTGGTCTACAGAGAGGGCCTTTTCAGCCTTGGCTCAACCAGGGGTGACGGCGCCGTAGGAGAAGACGTCACCCTGAATCTCAAGACCGTCAAGTCCATCCCCCTGCGTCTGCGCGGGAAAGGTGTTCCGGAACGGATCGAGGTCCGCGGTGAAGTCATCATGAACAAAGGAGACTTTGCAAAGCTCAACAGAGAAAGGGAAAACTCCGGCGACCCTCTGTTTGCCAATCCTCGAAACGCAGCCGCCGGATCCGTGCGCCAGCTCGATTCTAAAGTGACCAACACGAGACCACTGACCATGTTCGCCCACGGCACGGGCTTGCTGCCTGGAAAGGAGCTGTCCAACCACTGGGATACTCTGGCTTACCTCAAGCAGCTCGGGTTCAAGGTCAGCGGGCACATAGCGCTCTGTACGAAGATCGACCAGGTGAAGGACTACTACGAGAAAATCCTGAACCTGAGGGGCGAACTACCCTACGAGATCGACGGCATCGTCATCAAGGTGAATGACTATGATCTCCAGAGGCGGCTGGGAGAGATTTCCAGAAGCCCGCGATGGGCGATCGCATGGAAGTTCCCTGCCCAGCAGGAACACACCGTTGTCAAAGACATCATCGTGAGCGTGGGGAGGACAGGAGCCCTGACACCGGTTGCTCTCCTGGAGCCGGTTCGAGTGGCAGGGGTTGAAGTGAGCCGGGCCACGCTTCACAACGAGGATGAGGTGAGGAAAAAGGATGTGCGGATCGGCGATACGGTTGTCATCCAGAGAGCGGGCGACGTGATTCCTGAAGTCGTCAAAGTCATTGAGACGAAGAGAACAGGGCGGGAGAAGCCTTTCATCATGCCTGACCTCTGTCCTGTCTGCGGTTCCAAGGTGGAAAGGCCCGAAGGCGAAGCCGTTCACCGTTGCACAGGGTTAGCCTGTCCTGCCCAGATCAAGGAGCACCTGGCTCACTTTGCTTCCAAAGGGGCAATGGATATTGATGGGCTGGGGTACAAGTTCCTGGAGCAGATGGTGGACAAGGGAATCATCCATGATCAGGCAGACCTGTTCACACTCACCAAAGATAACCTGATGAACATGGACAGAATGGGCGACAAACTCGCCCAGAATCTTCTCGACGCCATTGACCAGAGCCGTAAACCCGGTCTTGCCAACCTCATCTATGCCCTGGGGATCCGAAACGTAGGGGAACATCTGGCGACTGTGCTGGCGAGAAACTTCAAGACCATCGACAACCTTGCCAATCAGAGCATCGAAGACCTCACACAGGTCCATGAAGTCGGTCCCATCGTAGCTGAGAGCATTTACAACTTCTTTCACAACACCAAGAACCTCAAGGTCCTCGAAAAACTAAAAAAGGGAGGCGTCGTGTTCCCCGAAGAGAAAATGGAGAGCCGTGAATCCTCTCTTACAGGAAAAACCCTCGTCCTCACGGGCGGTCTTGATTCCATGACCCGGGATGAAGCACGGAAGATCATCGAAACTCTAGGGGGACGCGTCTCTTCATCGGTGAGCAAGAAAACCGATTTTGTCGTCGCAGGAAAAGATCCCGGATCAAAATACGCGGATGCTCAGCGCCTGGGGGTGAAGACGCTCAACGAGGATGAGTTCAAGAAGATGATTGAAAAGTGAACCGCTGTCGGCAGAAGCCGACAGCTTGAGGGACAAAGGGACAGAGTGGCAAAGGCACAAAGTCAAGTTCCTCTACGCGTTCCTCTCTGCTTTGTGCCTATGTGCCTCTGCAACTTTGTGCCTGCACCGCGCTGAAAAACCCAAATTGAAGGCATAGCCTAAAAGCGATAGTCTTCCCCTCATTAAGCCGGGGGGACAACCAGCGCCGGTGCCTGCGGATCATGCCTGCGGTAGTTCTCTTTCGCTTTCTCAAGGCTCTTGGTTGCGTAACAGTAGACGCACCCATAAAGACAGGTGTCATACATGCCAATGTCTTTGCTGACCACACAGCCGCAGGCTTGCCGCTGGGATGGGTCTTTCTTGGAACTCACTTCCAATCCAAAGACCTCCCTGATCAGACTCTCATCAATGCACTTGCCCGGTAAAATACCATACGGCGTCAGGTTTCTCTCCTGACCGCAACTCAAAACGGTCATGCCGTTCTCCCGGCCGGCGGATGCCAGGAACGTCATCAAATCAACGAAGGCTTCCCCCTCACACTCCATGAGTTCGATCCCCGCCTGCCTCAGAGCGGTCACCCTCTGTCTCGCCTTCCTGTAAATAGTCACAAGGCTTATAATCGAACGCCTCGTGTATCCCTGGAGTTGCCTTGCGACGTGTTCGTAGGTGTTCTTGTGGAAATCCCCATCCGTTACATCGCTGAAAATAATGGGATCATACCGCCAGATAACTCTCTCAGGGCCTAGGCTGTCGGAAAGGGCTTTGAAGGTTGCCAATCCTTCCTTCAGGGAGGGGCACCCGGGATCCATGGCCCTGGGGTTATCCATCAAAGTGCAGAGGAAATAGTATCGATAACCTTTGCCGTCCAGTTCCTTTAGATGGGGCAAAAGAGGTGAAGCGTTGCGGGTCCAGAAGACAATGACGTCCACATCTTCTGGTTCAAAAGAAATGTTCGTGACCTGGGTGGGATTGAAAGGGTTGGGAACATCGCAATGTCCCGCCTCAATGCGTTTCATGAACCAGCCGGAATAGAAAGCAGGGATATCGGTTCTGCGGCTTGCACTGATGATCATCTGATTTCACCGGAACTGGCATCCCTCTCTTGCCCCAGACCATCCAGGATCATGATCAGCGCATCATCCCCATGGTAGTACTCTCGAACCCTTCCAACGATCCTCATGCCGATGTTCTGATAAAACTCAATGGCTCCCGTGTTTTTGGACCTCACTTCGAGCCAAAGCTTTCCAAGGCTTTGCTCTGATGCATGTATGAAAAGCATCCTCCCAAAACCTCTTCTCCGCAAAGAAGGCCGAACCGCTGCCGAGTAAACATGACCGGTCTGATCGAAGATCATGTACCCCACGATTTGCTCCCCCGTATCCACCACGATAAAACCGCCCGGGAGTCTTTTTGCATAATTCAGAATGACTTCCTTCGGATAACCGGTCTTGGGGAAAGCCTCTCGTTCGATCTCAAGAATCTGCTTGAGATCCTCTATCAGGAAAGCTCTGATGGTGCAGGGCACAGTTTCAGCCACCTTCTCTGGAGCTGTTCTTGTAGGTCTCATAGGCTTTGCAGCCATCCTGATATCCCAGGCTGCACGCTTTTTTAGCATCCCTCATGGCACCTGCCACGTCCCCTTTGCTGAAAAACAGCCCGCTTCTATTGTAGAAGGCCCACGCATTCTCCGGCTTGAACTCAATGGACTTCGTCAGATAAGCGATTCCCTCATCCACTTCGCCCCGCTTAGAAGCAAGCCAGCCCAGATGGTCATAAGCTTCCGCGTAATCCGGTTTGAATTTGACCGCGGTCTTGAAGTCGTCATTCCCTTGATCCAGCCTTTCCAGGTTGACCAGAGTTCGTCCTCTCCAGTAATAGGCTTCTGCATTTCGTGGATCCGCCTCGATGGCCTTGTTTAACTCGTTTAGAGCCTCCTTGTAGTTCTTCTGCCGCTGGAGCCTGTACCCTTTCGCCAGATAGCTCTTGGCGTCCCGGCCTTCTCTGCCCGGAATGTTGAGCCCTTTCGACGCCTCCCCGAGCAAACCCTTCACTTTCTCTTCGATATTCTTTGTCCACTCCTCCACATACGGCCCCGGGCTGAAACCAACGTCCGTGTCGACGTTCTTCAGGGCGAAATAGCCGGTCACGAAAAGAGCCATCACAAGACCGACAAAAACACAGAGGGCGGGATAGTCTCTTGAGATTTCACCTGCGTGCTCAGGAGCAGGAACCGGCGCCCCGCATTTCTTGCATGAAACAGTGCCGGACGGCCCTTGGGGCTCCTCCTCGAATAGGTTGTGGCAAACAGGACATTCGAATTTCATGACCTTCGCTCCTTATGCACTAGGATTGTCTCCCTCACTCTCTTTTCACATCTAGAATGATCCGCTCAGATACCGCTGATCCAGAGTGTTATAGATCACCGGCAAAGAATCCGTGGAGGGAGCCGTAAACCCAAAAACCATTTCCAGAAAAGACATGACAATGCGAAAGGTGGCCCCCCACAACACTTCTTGCTCTTTTTCATTCTGGTGGCGGAAGCAAGGAAAATCCTGAATGGTCCCGTCGCCCCCTCTTTTTCCGTCCACGTTGAAGTGAAGGCGGTAGCACGCGTAAGCATCAGGATTGAGGAGTTCCCTCACAGGAACATAAACAATTTTGTCCACTTCCCAGTTCGGCAGGAAATGCTTCTGTCGATGGATCCAGACCACCATAGGATACAGAATGCGTCGAAACATATAGAGGTCCTCAGAAGGCATGGGACCGAGAAAGGTCACTCCAAACGGGTTGAGGCGCATCTCCTCCACACTCTCTCGCAGGCCGGTTGCCAGAAGCAGGGAAAGACGATTCGCTTGCTCTCTGCGTTGATCGCGCCACTGGGGCCAGAACCGCCATCGAGCAAGAGGCGACAGAGGTGACTTGAGCACTTTTGACAGAAAGAAGTCCAGCCGCGGGGCTACTCTCCCTCCTGGAAAGCACAAATCTCCGGGCTGCCGCACCCTGAAGGAGCGTTTGTTGAACACAACGCAAGGCTCAGAAGAATCGTTACAGTGCCAGCCCAAAAGAAACAGCACCGAGGATGTCTCGGGCGAAAGAAATACATCTTCCGGAAATCCATCGCCCCCTTGACTTTTCTCATGAAGCACTTCTGAAATGTGCCCCATCAGAGTCCGGTGATTTCTGAGAAGGTCCCTCATCTCCTTCTACGATTGCCTCTCTTCGGTTTTAATTTTTCCTTTGCAGTATAAAGCAGCCCGATGTGTTCGTCAATTCAAGGGTGTTGCAAACCCATTTAAGCCTTGAAGCGGAAAACGAGATGCACTATGCTAATTCGCTAGACGTTGACTTCGCCGAAATCTGCGATCTGGTCATCCCAAGAAAAGGAGGACGCAAGCCGGCCATGTTCAAGAAAGTCTTCTTCCTCGTCTTTTTCCCCCTTTTTCTTGTCCCCTTTCCTCAGTCTTCTCACTGCGCTCAACCATCGACCCCCTTCTCCGCCACGTTGATCGATTTTGAGGGAGAGGTTCTCATCCAAAAAGGAGGTGAAAACCTCTGGCTTCCGGTCGAGAAGGATATACCCCTGGAGCAGGGGGATCACATCAAGACAGGAGCCAAAGCTTTCGCAGAGATCCTGGTCGATGACGGCTCACAGATCAGGCTGGAGGAGAACTCCGAGATCACGCTCAGCGAATTGTCCGCAGATTTTCAGACCAAGAGCATCACCGCTTCGGTTTACCTCTGGTTCGGCCGGATGCTGTCCAACATTACCCGATTCGCCCACGCCCGGTCCAAATTCGAAGTTCAGACGCCCACGGTCGTCGCAGGAGTTCGAGGAACGGATTTTGCCATAGAGGTTATGGATACGAGGGAATCCGATGTGGGCGTCTTCGATGGAGAAGTCGTTGTTGCAGGCATGGATCGACAGAAGCGACCCATGAGAGAATCCGAAGTCATTCTGGGAAAAGGATATCAGACCTCTGTGTTCAAGAACAAGCCTCCCGCCCCTCCTGTTCATTTAAGAGAGAGGATGCTCGCTCTTTCCCCAAAGTTCGAGCTTCTAAGAAACAAGGGAATCGACAGACGCCGGGACCTACCGAAAACCATGGAGAGGAGAAAAGCGGTTCACCAGGAGACTCTCAAGAAATGGAAGGCGATCAAGAATGAGAGAGGCAAGAAGATCGAGCCCATCGAGAAGAGAGACATCAAGAAGCCGACGACGACCCAACCCCCGGTCAAAACTAAAATCCCTGCGGAAAAACCCTGATCCACTTCAAGGAAATCGCAACCAGGGCTCTTCCGCCTGGTTGACCAAAATTACGGACCCCCATACGCATCCCACGGGATGCCGGAATTGCTTGACCGGTCTATAGCGCCTTGGACACCATACCCCTGGGCTCCAGATTTCGACTGCGACCTAGCAGTGGTTTCGCAAGCGGCTGCGTTTAGGCTCAATGCTAGAAGGAGCAACAACATCAAAGTCTTTATTGAGCTCATACTGAATCACCTCCTTCACTTCATCACATCACAGGATTCACTTCCTCTGAGAAGCATCTCCATGTTGATCTGCGACTAAACTAATTGCTTTTACCAGCAGTTCAAGTCCCTCTTTTGCTTCTTCCTTCCTGATGTTCAGAGCAGGAAATACCCTGATTACATTCCCCTGGGTGAGATTGACGAAAAGACCAAGACCCAGGCTTTTACCGAGGATCTCAGCGGCGACCTGCGGGTCGGCCATTTCCATGGCCAGGAGCAACCCTTTGCCCCTGACAGTCCTGATGATCGCAGGGTGGGCCTGCTGCAGGGTTTTCAGGTTTTCATAAATAAAGGAACCTACAGATTCCACGTTGCTTCTCACATCCGTCTCAAGGAGATGCTTGATGACCGCATAGGCAACTGCGCATCCCAGGGGATTCCCGCAATAGGTTCCGCCGTGATCTCCCTTCTGAAGCTTCAGAGACACTTCCTCTGTCATGGCAAATGCGCCGAACGGAAATCCGCCCGCAATCCCTTTGGCCAGGGTGAGGAAATCAGGATTCACGTTTAGGCCATCAATGGCAAACATGGGTCCGGTCCTGCAGAAGCCTGTCTGCACTTCATCGATGATCAGGTAAGAGCCGTTCTTTCTGCAGAGAGCGGAGACAGTCTCCAGATATCCTTCTGCCGGGAGATTGACCCCACCCTCTCCCTGAATCGGCTCAAGGATGACCGCGGCCACGTCGCCGTCCAGTACCCCTACCATAGCCTTCAGGTCATTGAAGGGGACAAACCTGAAGTTGGGCATGAGGGGTTTAAATTTGTCCCGATGTTTCACCTGCCCGGTGGCCGATGCCGTGCTGATAGTTCGGCCATGGAAACTCAAGTCTGTCGAAATCACGTCCAGCCTCCCTGTCGCTTTACGGGCAAGCTTGATGGAAGCATCATTCGCCTCAGCGCCACTGTTGGAGAAAAAGACGCGCGTGAGGCCTTCCGGTAAGATCTCCATGAGGAGAGAGATAAGCTTTGCCCTGGCAGGGGAATAAGTGATCCCGGAGTTGGGGTTTTGCATGATCTTTCGGCTCTGCGCAGCAAGGGCTTCGATGATCACCGGATGCGCGTGCCCTAAACAGGTCACTCCCCACCCCGCGGTAAAATCCACGTACTTGTTGCCGTCTTCATCCCAAACATAGATTCCCTCTCCTCGCTCTATGGAAACGGGCGTCTTGTTAAAGAACGGCGCAAAGTGCGCGTCTTCAATAGCTATCGTGTTATTCTGTTTATCCATCTGGCAGGATGATGTTGTCTTTTCCCTCTCCCCGCTCGGGGAGAGGGAAAAGACACAGAGTGATTAGTCGGACGTGATCGAATGGATTGTGCTGACCGTGAGTTCTTCAACGCCCGGCGCTTTTCGAGCCAGCTTTGTCACCTCGGCAATCACCTCTCTTTCCATGAGAAGCGAAGCTTCCACATCGCTCACAAAAACCTTCCCGCT
>Ga0209253_10002266_pt1 | contig 17029 bp, 15 predicted proteins | sample FrelakmetBRP12BR_FD_187145 | JGI IMG/M metagenome (GOLD analysis project Ga0209253, IMG submission 187145) | Freshwater lake sediment microbial communities from the University of Notre Dame, USA, for methane emissions studies - BRP12 BR (SPAdes)... | ecosystem: Environmental > Aquatic >...
TCGTCGTGCTCACCGACCGCAACGACCTCGACGACCAGCTCTTCGCCACCTTCGCGCGCTGCCGCGACTTGCTGCGCCAGCCGCCGGTGCAGGCCGAGAGCCGCGCGCACCTGCGTGAACTGCTCAGCGTGGCGGCGGGCGGGGTAGTGTTCACCACCATCCACAAGTTCTTCCCCGAGGAGAAGGGGGACCGGCACCAGACGCTCTCCGAGCGCCGCAACATCGTGGTGATCGCGGACGAGGCGCACCGCAGCCAGTACGACTTCATCGACGGCTACGCGCGCCACATGCGCGACGCGCTGCCGCACGCCTCGTTCATCGGATTCACCGGCACGCCGATCGAGCTGCAGGATGCCAACACGCGCGCGGTGTTCGGCGACTATATCAGCGTCTACGACATCCAGCGCGCCGTGCAGGACGGCGCCACGGTGCCGATCTACTACGAAAGCCGGCTGGCCAAGCTGGCGCTCGACGAGGCCGAACGGCCGAAGATCGACCCCGGGTTCGAGGAGGCGACCGAAGGCGAGGAGGTCGAGCGCAAGGAGAAGCTCAAGACCAAATGGGCGCAGCTCGAAGCGGTAGTCGGCGCCGGGAAGCGGCTGGCGCTGGTGGCCAAGGACATCGTCGAGCACTTCGAGCGGCGGCTGGAGGCGATGGACGGCAAGGCGATGATCGTCTGCATGAGCCGGCGCATCTGCGTCGAGCTGTATCGCGAGATCGTGAAGCTGCGACCGGACTGGGACGGCGGCGATGACGAGCAAGGCGCGCTCAAGGTGGTGATGACCGGTTCGGCCTCCGATCCGGCCGACTGGCAAAGGCACGTCCGCAACAAGCCGCGCCGTGAGGCGCTGGCCAATCGCTTCCGCGATCCGAAGGATTCGTTCAAGCTCGTGCTCGTGCGCGACATGTGGCTCACCGGCTTCGATGCACCGAGCCTGCACACGATGTACATCGACAAGCCGATGCGCGGGCATGGACTCATGCAAGCCATCGCGCGCGTGAACCGTGTATTCAAGGACAAGCCCGGCGGGCTGGTGGTGGACTACCTGGGGCTGGCGCAGGAGCTGAAGCAGGCGCTGGCCACGTACACCGAGAGCGGCGGCATGGGGTGCACGGCGCTGGACCAGGACGAGGCGGTCGCCGTGATGCTGGAGAAGTACGAGGTCTGCGCCGGACTCTTCTACGGCTTCGTCTGGTCGAAGTGGACGACCGGCACGCCAACGGAACGGCTCGGCCTGCTGCCGGCGGCGCAGGAGCACATCCTGGCGCAGGAGAGCGGCAAGGAGCGCTGCGTGGGCTCGGTGCGTGAGCTGTCGCAAGCCTTCGCGTTGGCGGTGCCGCACGCCGAGGCCATGCGCATCCGCGATGACGTGGCGTTCTTCCAGGCGGTGCAGGCCGTGCTCGCCAAGTGCGCGCCCGGCGATGCGCGGCCCGAGGAGGACATCGAGCACGCGGTGCGACAGATCATCTCGCGCGCAGTGGCGCCGGAGGGCGTGATCGACATTTTCGCGGCGGCCGGCCTCGCGAAGCCCGACATCTCGATCCTCTCGGAGGAGTTCCTGGCCGAGGTGCGCGGAATGCCGCAGCGCAACCTGGCAGCGGAGCTGCTGCAGAAGCTGTTGAAGGGTGAGCTGGCGATGCGTCGGCGCAAGAATGTTGTGCAGGCGCGCTCGTTCGCGGAGATGCTGGAACAGACGATCCGCCGCTACCAGAACCGTGCCATCGAGGCGGCCCAGGTGATCGAGGAATTGATCGGGCTGGCCAAGGAGATGCGCGAGGCCCACGCGCGCGGGGAGGCGCTGAAGCTGTCGGAGGACGAGCTCGCGTTCTACGATGCGCTGGAGACCAACGACAGCGCGGTCAAGGTCCTGGGCGATGACACGCTGCGTACGATCGCGCAGGAGCTGGTGACGACGGTGCGCGCCAACGTCACGATCGACTGGACGCAGCGCGAGAACGTGCGTGCGCAGCTGCGCGTGCTGGTCAAGCGCATCCTGCGCAAGTACGGCTACCCGCCGGACAAGCAGGAGAAGGCGACGCAGACGGTGCTGGAGCAGGCTGCGCTGCTGTCGACGGAGTGGGCTGTTGCCTGACGCGATCGAGTTTGTTGCGGCATCCAGCGGATGGCGAGTCTGGTAAAGTAAGGAATCCTTACTTTCCAACCTGAGGTCGCCATGCTCGCCAAGATCACCTCGAAGAACCAGCTCACGCTGCCCAAGAGCGTGACGCAGGCCGTCGGGCCCGCCGAGTATTTCGACGTGCAGACGCGCGACGGGCAGATCGTGTTGACGCCGGTGCGCATTCAGCGCGGCGACGCCGTGCGGGCCAAACTGGCTGAACTGAACCTGACCGAGGCCGACATCGGCGACGCCGTGACGTGGGCGCGCGCGTCATCGAGCCCGAAGGCTTCCCCCAAGGCCGCAGCCAAGCCCCGCGCCAAGGTGCAGCGCAGAGCATGAGTACTCGCAGGCGCGGCGCACCGTCGGCCGACCAAGGTCCCCCGCGCGTCGTGATCGACACCAACGTCGTGCTCTCGGCGCTGGTGTTCGGCAAGGGCACTACCGCTCGCCTGCGTGCCGCCTGGCAGGGCGGCCATTGCCTGCCGCTGGTCAGCACCGCCACCGCGCAGGAGCTCGTGCGCGTCCTGGCCTATCCGAAGTTCCGCCTCGACCCGCAAGAGCAGCAGGAGTTGCTGGCCGACTACCTGCCCTACGCCGAGGCCGTTCGCATTCCTCAGCCACCGCCGACCGTACCGCTCTGTCGAGATCCGTTCGACATGCCGTTCCTTCACCTGGCAGCCGCCGGCCGAGCCGACGCCCTGATCACCGGAGACGCCGACCTGCTGACGTTGGCCCGCATGGGGCGCTGTCCGATCATGACCCCCGAAGCCTTCGTGAGCGGCCTGCCCCCGGCCGTGCCGCCCCATGCATGACAAAGTTGCCGTTGGCGCCCGAATTGGCGCCGAGGGCGCGCGTGATGGCAGGCATGGGCCGCTGCCCGATACGCAATGGCGTTTGTTTTACGAAGGGGTCGCATCCTAAAATAGCGTCCACTGCAAATTTAAGTTCCTGCTCCGATGAAACGCGCGCTGCAAGGCCGTTACCTCAAGGTCGCCACTGCCGGAGAGTCGTTCAAGGCCTTCGTCCCGGCGCCTTTGCCGCCGCGTCCGGCCATCGAATGGTCGCCGGCACTACGCGGTCGTTTCGACGCTGCGCTGCTCGCTCTTGGACGGCTCGACGCGGTCACCGACCTGCTGCCGAACGCAGCGCTGCTGCTCTACAGCTTCGTGCGCAAGGAGGCGGTGCTGTCGTCGATGATCGAAGGCACGCAGTCGTCGCTCGCCGACCTGATGCTGTTCGAACTGGACGAACAGCCGGGCGTGCCGATGGAAGACGCGCGCGAGGTGAGTCGCTACGTCGCGGCGCTGGAACACGGACTGGAGCGGGTGCGCGGGGGCTTCCCGTTGTCGCTGCGGCTGATCCGCGAGGTGCACCAGGTGTTGATGGGCAGCGAAGGGCGTGGTGCCAAGCTCACGCCCGGCGAGTTTCGGTCGAGCCAGGTTTGGATCGGTGGCACGCGTCCGGGAAACGCGGTGTTCGTGCCGCCGCCGGTCAATGAGCTGGATGAATGCCTGAAGCTCTTCGAGCGATTCCTGCACGACGTCCCCGAGCCGACGTCACCGCTGGTCAAGGCGGCGTTGGCCCACGTGCAGTTCGAGACCATCCACCCCTTCCTCGATGGCAACGGTCGGGTGGGCCGCCTGCTGATCGCGCTGCAACTCGCGGTCGATGGCCTGATGCGCGAACCGATGCTGTACCTGAGCCTGCACTTCAAGGAACACCGGCAGACCTACTATGAGCTGCTGAATGTGGTGCGCCTGTCGGGCGATTGGGAGGCCTGGCTGGAGTTCTTCGCCGATGCCGTGGTGGCCAGCGCCACGCAGGCCGCCACGTCGGCCAAGCGCCTGCTGGAACTGGCCTCGGCCGACAGCCAGCGCATTGCGGGCCTCGGCCGCGCCGCAGGATCGGCAGCGGCGATTCACCAGGCCCTGCAGCGGCAGCCCATCGCCACCGCTGCGTCGCTGGTTGCCGCTACGGGCCTCACGCCGGCCACGGTGAACAAGGCGCTGGCGCATCTGGAGCGCATCGGCATGGTCGCCGAACTCACGCGCAGGCAGCGCGGCCGCGTGTTCAGCTATGCGCGCTATGGCGAGATCCTGAACGAAGGGATGGCCTTGCCGGGCAGGGGGCGGTGAGCCCAATTTGCAGCTTGGGAGCAACCTCGGGATTCGGACGAATGGCGCTAATGAGGTAGAAAATTATGGATGCCTGTGCGCTATATATGCAAGAATGGCTGAAATATTTTCCTGGGAGCCAGCCATGTTGCTCGAGTTCCGAGTCCGCAACTTCCGCTCGATCCGTGACGAGCAGGCGCTGAGCCTGGTGGCCGCGCCGTCCGACAAGGAACTGGCCGCCACGCACTTGGCGCCCACCGGCCTGAAGGCGCTGCCCCAGGCCGTTCGCTCTGCGATGCTCTACGGCCCCAATGCCAGTGGCAAGAGCACGCTGCTGTTCGCACTGAACTACCTCCGGGCCATGGTGGCCGAGTCGGCCACGGTCGTGCAACCGGGGCAGACCTACAACGTCCAGCCCTTCCGGCTGGACCCGGCCACCGCGCGCCAGCCGACGGAGCTCGAGGCCAGCTTCCTGGTCGACGGCATCCGCCACCAATACAGCTTTGCGATGACGGCCGAACGCATCGTCAGCGAGCAACTGATGGTCTGGCACACCGCGAAGCCGACGCAGTGGTTCAGCCGTCGCCTCGACGACGGCGGGGACCGCTACGACTACGAGTTCAGCGCCTACCTGACCGGCCCGCGCAAACTGTGGCAGGAGAGCACTCGACCCAACGCCCTGTTTCTCTCCACCGCGGCGCAGCTCAACAGCGAGTTGCTCGGGCCGGTGGCGCGCTGGCTGGTGGCGAGCCTGGTCTATCTGCCGGCGGGTGCGTCCGTCGATCACGCTCACACGATGGCATTGTTGGGTTCGCCAGAGGGGCGCGCAGCCGTTCGGGACTTCTTGGGCACGGCCGACATTTCCATCTCGGAGGTTTCAGCGGTTCCGCGGAAGGGCTTTCGTGCGCAGTTCCTGCTGCAGCCCGGCGGTGTGGCGCAAGCCCGACAGGAAGAAGGGGAAGTGATGTTCCCGATCTTCGAGCACCGTTCCGGTCAGGGCAGCGCGACGTTCGAGCTGCACGAGGAGTCCGATGGGACGCAGCGCCTCTTCAGCCTGGCTGCCCCGGTGCTCGACGTGCTCAAGCATGGCCGTGTGCTGGTGGTGGACGAGCTCGACCGCAGCCTGCACACCTTGCTGGTCCGGCGTCTGGTCGGCATGTTCCATGACCCGGCGCTCAACCCGCGCGGTGCCCAGCTGATCTTCAGCACGCACGACACCTCGCTGCTCGACCACACGCTGTTCCGTCGCGATCAGGTGTGGTTTGCCGAAAAAGACGAATCGCAGGCCACCAGGATCTTCCCGCTGTCCGACTTCAGTCCGCGCAAGCACGAAGCCTGGGAGCGTGGGTACCTGATGGGCCGCTATGGTGCGGTGCCGATCTTCCGCAACCTGCCGGAGTCGGCGGCCTCGGTCGTCGCCCCGTCGGCAGCCACGGCTCCCGGTTCGACGGTGACGGTCTGAGCGCCGAGGTCATCGGATGAGGCATTGGCCGTGGCCGGGCAGGAAGTGCGTGCGGTTCATGCGGCGCGTCGCAAGGCTTGACCGCGCAGGGTCGCCTCTTGGCCAGCGCGGTCATGCAGGCACGCGGGGTCGCGTGACATCGCCGCAGGCATCTGTCGACGCCCACTGAACCCGGACCACCCAACGCATGCGCCTGCTGCAGTACAAGGACCTGAACCTCCGCCGCGTCAAGGCAGCGTTCGACAAGGTCAAGTCCGCCATCGAAGCCGGCGACTTCCGCTCGGCCGACGTGAAGAAGCTGCACGCCGGGTCGTACTACCGCGCCAAGCTCGACTATGCCAACCGGCTGCTGCTGCAGTTCGCGCGCATCGACCGGCCCGACAGCGAAGGCGGCACCGAGACCGTGTGCCTGGCTCTGGAGGTGATCAAGAACCACGCTTACGAACGCTCCCGCTTCCTGCGCGGCGCCGTGGTGGACGAATCGCGCATCGAACGCGAGCCACTCGCCGATGCCAAGGCACATGCACTGTCCGCCGAGGCCACGCCACTGCGCTGGCTGGGCCCGGACCGCACGCAGTTCGAGTTGCTGGACAAGCCCATCGTGTTCGACGACGCGCAGGACGAGGCCTACCGACACCCGGCGCCGCTGGTGGTGATCGGATCCGCCGGCTCGGGCAAGACCGCGGTCACGCTGGCGCGGCTGCGCGAGGCCGAGGGCCGGGTGCTCTACGTCACGCTGTCGGCCTACCTGGCGCAGAGCGCCCGCGCGCTGCACGCCGCGCATGGCTTCGAGAACCCGAAGCAGGAGGTCGACTTCCTCAGCTACCGCGAGCTGCTGGAGACTCTGCGCGTGCCGTCGGGCCGCGAGGTGACGCTGCCTGCGTTCGCGGCCTGGTGCGAACGCCATCACACCAGCCTGCGGCTGCTGGGCGACATCGATGCGCAGGCCCTGTTCGAGGAGTTCCGCGGCGTCATCGGCGCGCAGCCGCAGGGGCCGCTGTCGCTGGCTGACTACCTGGCCCTGGGCACGCGGCAGAGCCTGCTCAATACCGCGCAGCGCGAGCTGGCGCATGGCCTGTTCCAGCGTTACTGCGCCTGGCTGGCCGACGCCGGCTTGCATGACAGCAACCTGGTTGCGCACGCCTGGCGCACCGAGATCGCACAGCGGCAGCCGCCGGTGTACGACTTCGTTGTCATCGACGAAGTTCAGGACCTCACACCCGTGCAGCTGGCGCTGGTGCTGGCGCTGCTGAAAGCACCGGGCCAGTTCATCCTGTGCGGCGACAGCCACCAGATCGTGCACCCCAACTTCTTCAGCTGGGCGGCGCTGAAGAGCCTGTTCTGGCAGGGCTTGGCCGGCGACGCTGCACAACGCCAGCCGCTGAAGCTGCTGCGGGCCAACTTCCGCAACACCCGCGCCGTCACCGCGCTGGCCAATCGGCTGCTGAAGATCAAGCAGGCGCGCTTCGGTTCGGTGGACCGCGAGAGCAACTTCCTCGTGCGCAGCACCTCTGCCGTGGCCGGCGAGGTGCGGCTGCTCGATGCCAAGGACAAGGCGCTGGCGCAGCTGGATGCGGCCACCCGGCAATCGGCACGGCACGCCGTGATCGTGCTGCGTGACGAGGACAAGCCCGCCGCGCGGCAGGCCTTCCACACGCCACTGGTGTTCTCGGTGCACGAGGCCAAGGGCCTCGAGTACCCGCACGTGCTGCTGTTCAAGCTGGTGTCGGGCCAGCGGCAGGCCTATGCCGAGGTGTGCGAGGGCGTGACAGAAGCCGACCTGCAAGGCGACGATCTCGAGTTCCGTCGCGCGCGCGACAAGGCCGACAAGTCGCTGGAGCTGTACAAGTTCCAGGTCAACGCGCTGTACGTGGCGATGACGCGTGCGGTGGAGACGCTGACCCTGGTGGAGCAGGACACCGGCCACCCGCTGCTGGGGCTGCTGGACCTACAACTGGGCGAGGCGCTGGCGCAGCCGGTGGCCAAGTCCAGCCAGGACGAGTGGGCGCAGGAGGCGCGCCGGCTCGAGCTGCAGGGCAAGACCGAGCAGGCGCAGGCCATCCGCGACGCTTTCCTGCAGCACAAGCCCGTGCCCTGGGTGCCATGGAGCCTGGCGTTGATCGAGGACCTGTTCCCAAAGGCCCTGGACGCGCAGAACCCGAGCAGCAAGCCGCGGCAGACCGTGTTCGACTATGCGATGTGGCACGGCCAGCATTCGTGGATCGAGTCACTGGCTCAGGGCGGATTCGCTCCGGCCCGCGGGTTGATGGTGGAGCACGAGTTCGCCGGCGCCGGCACGCTGCTGCCCCCGCGCTACGGTATCGAGGGCCCTTGGCTGGCGCGGCAGCAACTGGTGCGCCGCACCGTGGCCGCAGTGCACCAGCGCCACCTTCAGCCCTACCAGGCCAAGAACGTCAAGGACATTCTTCGACTGGCCGATCTGCACGGCCCCGACCACGCCACGCCGGTGGGCGCGACGCCGCTGATGCTGGCCGCGATGGCCGGAAACGCACCGCTCGTGGAAGCGCTGCTGGCCAAGGGTGCCGACCCGGAACGGCGTGACGAGTTTGGCCACAGCGCCTGGGACCACGCCGTTGGCCGTGCGATGCGCGAGGCCGCTTTCGCGGGCAGCGGGCTGCCCGCGCTCTTCGACCTGCTCGCGCCGCCGGCGCTGGACGTGCAGACCGACGCTCGCCTGGTGCGGCTGGAACGGCACCAGGGTGAGTACTGGGTGCTGACGCTGATGCTGGCGGGTCTGAAGACGCAGTGGTCGCAGTGCGTCACGCGACGGCAGGAGCCTTACAAGGTCCTGGCCGGCTTCTTCGCCGATCAGCTTCACGACGTGCTGCAGGAGCTGCCGGCGTGGTTGTGGCCCGAGCAGCGCCGCAAGCGCACCTACGTCAACCAGGTGCTGGCCCGCGCCGAGGTACACAGCAGCTACCAGCCGGCGCGCCGGCTGTGGGTGCGCACGAAGAACGGGCACTACTTCCCGAACCCGCAGATGCAGCTGCGCGCGGGCGACGATTGGCAACCGGTCTACGAACGGCTGGCGCTGCACTGGATCGACCGCGGCTGCGGGCGCGAGATCGACCACCGGCCGCGGCCGATGGAGTCGATCCAGTGGGTGAGGGAGGCGCTGGAGCGGACTGCAGAGTCCGAGCCGCCGCCGGCAGATCCGGATGGGCAGAAGAGGCTGTTCTGAAGGGGAGCAGCTACAGTCGCGTCGTTGGGCAGGTGGTACGACGATGTCGCCGTACCGACCGGCGACTTAGACCATCGAGGTTCACATGGACATCCGTCCCATCCGCACCGAATCCGATCTCAAGGACGCCCTCCTGGAGATTGCGGTCCTGATGGCATCCGAACCCGCGCCCGGCACACCAGAGGGCGATCGCCTGGATGCCTTGGTCACACTGCTTCAGGCCTATGAGGCACGGCACTTCCCGATCGCCCGATCCGACGCCATCGAGGCTATATCGGCATTCGAGACCGGCGCCAGCGTGCGGCGCGATCAGCCAGCGGATCAAGAGCAGCGGGCGCCGATTCGGCGTTCACGTTGACCTGGTCGTGGCTGCGAGGAACCAGACAAGGCGAAGACGGACGGGTGGGTTAATGGAAAATTGACTTTCTCTACGGAAAGTTGTATTTTCTCCCCGTGCCTGTTCCCTCGCAAACCCAGAGTCACCTCCGGCATCCATTGACCGCACTGCTCGGCAGCGCGGGCAACGTGCGCGTCTTGCGCGCCTTGGCCGCAGACCGGGCGCCGCAGTCGGCGCCGCAGCTGGCGGCGACAGCCGGGCTCACGCCGCAGGGCACACGGGGCGTGCTGGACGTGCTCGCCCGCCAGCGGCTGGTCAAGGCCCATGGTTCAGGGCGGACGCAGCTCTACGAGCTGAATGCCGCACACCCGCTCGCGTCGTCGCTGGCAGCGCTGTTCCAGGATGAGCAACGTCGATGGGATGGGCTGATGAGCTCGATCCGCGAAGTGCTCGAACGCCATGGCGCCGCCGTGAGCGCGGCATGGCTCTACGGCAGCGCGGCGCGTGGCGAGGACTCGCCCGCCAGCGATGTGGACATCGCACTCCTCGTGCGCTCCCATGCCGTGGCCGACCAGATTCGGGAGGCGCTGATGCCGCTGGAAGATGCGCAGCAGATCCGCATCTCGCTCACGGCCCTGACAGCCAAGGAGTTGGCGGCGCTGCCGGACGATGACCCCTGGTGGGCCAACGTCGTGCGCGATGGCCGTGTCCTCAGGGGTGCTGCGCCGGATCAGGCCCGGCGGCGCCTGACCCGGGTGGCCGCATGACGGGTAAAGGGCCACGCAAGGCGGTGGATAACGGCCATGCGCCGGCGCGGTTGCTGCAGGCCCGCGAGTTCCACGAATCCGCCCGCATTCTCGTCAAGCTCGCCCAAAGCAAGAGCTACAACGGTGCTGTCACGCTGATGGTCACCGCGGCGATCGCCTAAGGCGATGCGATCACGGCCAAGGCAAGGGGTGTCGTCAACCAGCAAGACCACCAGAGCGCTCCCCGCCTGCTCCGCGAGGTGCTGGGTAACCGCCTGCCGGACCGGCAGGAGAAGTTCTTCCGCAAGCTGCTGGGCCGAAAGGACGAGGTGAACTATGGGGCCCGGAGCACCACGCTAGAAGAGGCGCAGCGCCTGCTCGCGGAGCTTGACGAATTCGCCGCATGGGCCGAAGGTCACGCTTGACCTGTGCACGATGTACGGCGGCGCAGGGCGTCCCGCCAGAGCCCACGCGATCCAGGTAGCCAGGCGGGTAGCTCGAGTCGGCATCAGCCGAGGCTGCGAGCGCAAGCCGTTGTCCCACCAACGCTTTCCGCACCAGCCCTTTCAATACGACATCGTGCTGATGTAGGCCGCAGCCTCAGTAGGTCGCCCGCCCGCCCGAGATGTCGAACACCGCGCCGGTGGAGAACGCGCAATCCTCCGACGCCAGCCAGCACACCATCGCGGCCAGCTCCTCGACTTGCAGGAAGCGCCCCATCGGGATCTTCGACAGCATGAACTCGATGTGTGCCTGGGTCATGGTCTCGAACATCGCGGTCTTTGCCGCTGCCGGCGTCACGGCGTTGACGAGCACGCCGCTCTTCGCGAGTTCCTTGCCGAGCGACTTGGTCAATGCGATCAACCCGGCCTTCGACGCGCTGTAGTGCGAGGCGTTGGGGTTGCCCTCCTTGCCGGCGACCGAGGCGATGTTGACGATGCGGCCATAGCGGCGCGCGATCATGTGCGGCACGACGGCGCGGCAGACCAGGTACGGCGCGATCAGGTTGACCTCGATCACGCGCCGCCACAGCGTCGGATCGAGCTCCCAGGTGGTGGCGTTGCCGCCGGTGATGCCGGCGTTGTTGACCAGGATGTCGACCTGCCCGTGGCGCTGCAGCGTCGCCTGCATCGCGGCCTCGACCGAGGCCGCGTCGGTGAGTTCCACCTTCGCGGTGCTCACGTTGCCCTTGACCGAGAGCTCGGCGCAGGCCTGCTCCAGGCGCGCGCCGTCGATGTCCCAGAGCGCGACGGCGGCACCCGAATCGAGCATGCGCGTGGCCGTGGCGTAGCCGATTCCCTGTGCGCCACCGGTGATCACGGCGACGCGGTCGTGCAGGTCGATGCGGTTCATGGTTGCACCTTTGCCCGGGGCACGCGCCCCATCAGGTAGAACTCGTCGTTGGGCCGCAGGCTCATCACGTTGGCCAGGCGGTTCGAAAGGCCGAAGAAGGCACTGATCGAGGCGATGTCCCAGATGTCCTCGTCGCCGAAACCATGGGCGCGCAAATCCTCGAAGTCGGCGTCGCCGACTTCGTGCGAGGCGCGCGTGACCTTGAGCGCGAAGTCGAGCATGGCCTTCTGGCGCGGCGTGATGTCGGCCTTGTGGTGATTGACGGCGACCTGGTCGGCGATCAGGGGCTTCTTCTCGTAGACGCGCAGGATCGCGCCATGCGCCACCACGCAATACAGGCAGTGGTTGACGCCCGAGGTCGCGACGATGACCATCTCGCGCTCGCCCTTGCTCAGGCCGCCCTCGTCCTTCAGCAGCAGCGCGTCGTGGTAGGCCAGGAAGGCCCGGAACTCGGCGGGCCGGTGCGCCAGCGCCAGGAACACGTTGGGCACGAAACCGGCCTTCTCCTGCACCTGCAGGATGCGTTCGCGAATGTCGGCCGGCAGGTCGTTCAACGCCGGTACCGGATAGCGGCTGATGGGTGGGCTCACGGGCTGTCTCCTTGCACGGGTTGCGGACTGCGGAACTGCAGCGCGTGCAGCCGAGCATAAAGCCCGCCGGCGGCCAGCAGCTGCGCATGCGTTCCCTGCTCGACCAGGCGGCCGGCCTCGATGGCCACCACGCGGTCGGCATGTTCGATGGTCGACAGACGGTGTGCGATCACGAGCGTGGTGCGATCGCGCATCAGCGTGTCGAGCGCCGACTGCACCGCGCGCTCCGACTCGCTGTCCAGCGCCGAGGTGGCTTCGTCGAGAATCAGGATCGGCGCGTCCTTGTAGATCGCGCGTGCGATCGCCAGGCGCTGGCGCTGCCCGCCCGACAGCTCGTTGCCGTTGTGGCCGATCGCCGAATCGATGCCCTGCGGCATCGAGTCGACATGTTCCAGCAGATTGGCTCCGCCCAGCGCGGCGCGCACGCGCTCGCGATCCACCTCGGCGCCCAGCGCCACGTTGGCCGCCACGCTGTCGTCGAACAGCACCACGTCCTGGCTCACCAGGGCGAACTGCCGGCGCAGGGCGTCGATGTTCCAGTCGCGCAGCGCCACGCCGTCGAGCCGCACCTCGCCCGCGCTCGGTTCGAGGAAGCGCGGCAGCAGATGGGCGAGCGAGGACTTTCCGGCGCCCGAGGGGCCGACCAGAGCGACCGTCTCGCCGCGATTGATGGTCAGGCTGAAGTCGTCCAGCGCGTTGACGCGCTCGTCGCCATAGCGCAGCGACACATGGTCGAATTCGATCATGCCAGTGGCGCGATCCGCGAGGTGCGGACCGCCGCGTTCGTTCGCGCCTTCCTCGATCAGATCGACGCTGCGCTCCAGGGCCGTCACGCCACGCACGATCGGTGCCATCACATCGGCGAGATGCCGGATCGGCGGCAGCGTCATCAGCATCGCGGTGATATAGGCGACGAATCCGCCGACTGTCTGGCCACCCTGCGCGCTCTGCCACAGCGCGATGACGATCACCGTCGATATGGCGCAGCCCGCGAGGATCTGCGTCACCGGCGTCATCGCCGACGCGGCGGTCACGGTCTTGAGCAGCAGCCTGCGCAGCGCGATGCTGTAGCGCTCGAAGCGCCGGGCCTGCGACGGCCCCGCTCCATGCAGGCGCACGATGCGCCAGGCCAGCACGTTCTCCTCCACCACGTAGGCCAATTCGTCGGTGGCGAGTTGGCCCTCCCTGGCCAGGCGTTGCAGGCGCCGTCCGGCGGTGCGCATGACCAGCGCGATGGCCGGGAACAGCAGTCCGATGACCAGCGTCAGCTGCCAGTTCAGGTACAAGAGGTAGGCGAGCAGCGCCACCAGCGTGAGCGAATCCCTGATCAGCGTCAGCACCGACGAAACCAACTGGCTCGACGCGCCCTGCACCTCGTAGACCAGCATGTTGGTCAGGCTGCTGGCCGAATGCTTGCCGAACAACGCCGGCTCTGCGCGCAACAGGTGTTCGAACAGCCGCATGCGCAGTGCCTGCACGCCTTCGTTGGCCGACCAGGTCAATGCGTACTGTGCGATGAAGCCCGCAGTGCCGCGCAGCGCAAGCAAGCCGATGATGGCCACCGGCACCATCCACAATGGCACCGCGCCCGCGACGAAGCCCTTGTCGAGCAGGGGCTTCAGCAGCGCCGGAAGCGCGGGCTCAGTCGACGCACTGACCAATGCGGCCAGACCCGCGACAACGATGCCGAGGCGGCCCTTGGCGAAGTAGGGGGCGATGCGGAGTACGCGCTGCAGCAAGGTGGCCATGGATGAAGGCGTTCGAGACCGGCGCGTGGACCCGCGTGTCACGACAACTCACGATTATCGGGGCGACGGGTGCCTACAATGCCGGCGCTGCCCGAGGTTCCCCCGGGGAACCCGGGCGGCCGAAGCGAATCCACCACAGTCCATGGCGATCCACTCCCCGACCGCGCAGTTCCCCTCCCGTAGACGATTGTTGGCGGCCGCAATGGCCGTCGGCGCCTGGCCCGCGGCGCTGCACGCGCAATTCCGCGTCGAGATCTCCGGCGTCGGCGCGACCCAGCTGCCGATCGGCGTGGCGCGGTTTCGCGACGAAGACAAATCCGGCCAGTCGATCTCCGGCATCGTGCGCGCCGACCTGGAGCGGTCGGGCATCTTCCGCATCGTCGATTCCTCGGGCGAGTTCGACGAGGGCTCGCGGCTCGACTACAGCCAGTGGCGTCGGCGCGGTGCGGACGCGCTCGTCGCGGGCTCCGCGGCCCGCCTGGCCGACGGCCGGTTCGACGTGCGCTACAAGCTCTGGGACGTGGTCAAGGGCTCCGACCTGGGTGGTCAGGCCCTGGCCGTCGTGTCGGCCGACCTGCGCCTGGCCGCGCATCGAATCGCCGACGCCGTCTACGAAAAGCTGACCGGCGAGAAGGGCGTGTTCTCGACCCGCATCGCCTATGTCACGCGGGTCGCCAACCGCTACACGCTGCGCATCACCGATGCCGACGGCGAAGGCGGTCAGGTCGCGCTGGCCAGCAGCCAGCCGATCATCTCGCCGAGCTGGTCGCCCGACGGCAAGGCGTTGGCCTACGTGTCGTTCGAGAGTGGCAAGGCCGTGGTCTGGACGCAGGACGTGGCCAGCGGCCAGCGCCGCGCGATTGCCAACTTCCAGGGCAGCAACAGCGCGCCGGCCTGGTCGCCGGACGGGCAGAAGATCGCGGTCACGCTGTCGCGCGACGGCACTTCGCAGATCTACCTGATGGACCGCGAGGGCGCAGACCTGCGCCGCCTGACGCAGAGCACGGGCATCGACACCGAACCGGTATTTGCGCCCGACGGCAGGTCGATCTACTTCGTCAGCGATCGCGGCGGCAGCCCGCAGATCTACCGCATGGCTGCCAACGGCGGCGCGGCGGATCGTGTCACGTTCAACGGCAACTACAACATCAGCCCGGCGCTCAGCCCGGACGGGCGGATGATGGCCTTCGTCAATCGCAACGGTTCGGAGTTCAAGACCATGACGATGGAGCTCGCCGGCGGCGCGGTCCAGTCGGTCAGCGACACCGTCAACGACGAGAGCCCGAGTTTTGCGCCGAACGGCCGACTGATCATCTATGCCACGCGGTCCCAGGGCCAGGACGTGTTGATGACCACGACGCTCGATGGGAGGATCCGCACCCGTCTGCTGTCGTCCGGCATCGACGTGCGTGAACCGATCTGGGGACCTTTTGGTCGATAACCAAGGAGTAGCTGTATGAATGGACTTCGAACATCGCTGTGCATGGTGGCCATGGTGGCGTTCCTGGCCGGTTGCAGCTCGCCGGTCAAACTCAACGAGGGTGCGCCCGTCACTGACGCCAAGCCCACGCCGGTGGGTCCCGGCGGCACGACACCCGGCGGCGGGCCCGGATCGGGCGCGTCGCAGTCGGGCGTGACGACCGTGGATGCAACCAGGGCCGCGCCGGTGGCAGCGTCCACCCTCGGACGCGTCGTGTATTTCGATTTCGACAGCTATGTCCTGCGCGAGGAATTCCGCCCGCTGATCGAGGGCCATGCGAAGGCGCTGACTGCCGCGCGCACCAAGCGCATGTTGATCGAAGGCCATACCGACGAGCGCGGTGGACGCGAATACAACCTGGCGCTCGGACAGCGGCGCGCCGAGGCGGTAGCCAAGTCGCTGGCCTTGCTGGGAGTGGCCAGCGGTCAGGTCGAGGCGGTGAGTTTCGGCAAGGAGCGGCCGGCCATCGATGGGCACGACGAGACCGCCTGGGCGAAGAACCGGCGCGCCGAGCTGAAGGACCGCTGAGGTGTCGGGCGAATTTCGCGCAATGCGCTGGATCGGGCCGGCGCTGCTGGTGCTGCTGGCGGGCCTGGCCCCCGGCGCGCGGGCCGGTGTCTTCGACGACGACGAGGCGCGCAAGGCCATCCTCGACCTGCGCGCGCGCCTCGCCGCCAGCGACGAGCAGTCGCGCGCGCGCCAGGCCGAGTTGTCGAATGCGAATGCGCAGTTGCTCGAGCAGATCCAGACGCTGCGGCGCAGCCTGCTCGAGCTGAATTCGCAGCTCGAGGTGGTGCGTGGCGAGATGGCCAAGATGCGCGGCAACGACGAGCAGCTGATGCGCGATGTGGCAGAACTGCAGCGGCGGCAGAAAGACATCACCCAGGGCGTCGACGACCGAATCCGCAAGCTCGAGCCGCAAAAGGTGTCGGTCGACGGCCATGAGTTCCTCGCCGATGCCGAGGAGAAGCGGCAGTTCGACGAGGCGCTGGCCGTGTTCCGCAGCGGCGCCTTCGACAAGGCAGCCGTTCAGTTCAGCGGCTTCATCCGGCGCTTTCCAACCAGCGGCTATGTCGACAGTGCGCGCTTCTGGCTCGGCAACGCGCACTACGGCAAGCGTGAGTACAAGGAGGCGATCGCGGCGTTTCGCGCGCTGGTGACTGCCTCGCCCGACCACGCCCGTGCCCCCGAGGCGCTGCTGGCGATCGCGAACTGCCAGGTCGAAGCCAAGGACACCAAGGGCGCGCGCAAGACGATCGACGAGCTGATGAAGGCCTATCCGAAGTCCGAGGCCGCGCAGGCGGGGAAGGAACGCCTCGCGGCGCTAAAGTAGCGCGCCGAGGCGGCGGTCCGGCCGCCGGCGATCGGTGTGCGGGCGCGCCGTTGATCGGAGTTGGCCCGTCGCCGCAACCGGGTTCTCACATTGGCTGCCATGCAAGAAGCCCAGCTCACCGCATTGACCGGCCAGGTGTTGTGGCTCGGCTTCGCGCTGGCGCTGCTGTTCGGCGCGATCGCCCAGCGCACGCACTTCTGCACCATGGGCGCCGTGGCCGACGTCCTCAGCACCGGCGACTGGTCGCGCATGCGCATGTGGGCGCTGGCCTTGGGAACCGCGATCGTCGGGTTCAACGCGATGGTGGGCCTCGGCTGGATCGACGCGGGCAAGTCGATCTACGCCGCGCCGAGGCTCGTCTGGCTCAGCCATGCGGTGGGCGGGCTGATGTTCGGCTTCGGCATGGTGTTGGCCTCGGGCTGCGGCAGCAAGACGCTGGTGCGCCTGGGCGGGGGCAACCTGAAATCGCTGGTGGTGTGCATCGTGCTGGGCTTCGCCGCGCTGGCGACCTTGAAGGGCGTGACTGCGGTCTGGCGCGTGGCGC
>Ga0209253_10002267_pt1 | contig 17029 bp, 21 predicted proteins | sample FrelakmetBRP12BR_FD_187145 | JGI IMG/M metagenome (GOLD analysis project Ga0209253, IMG submission 187145) | Freshwater lake sediment microbial communities from the University of Notre Dame, USA, for methane emissions studies - BRP12 BR (SPAdes)... | ecosystem: Environmental > Aquatic >...
GATAAGTCGGCACGTGGATTTTTCCTTGGATCTCCACGGAATCATGGCAAAAGTACTTGGATCAGGATAGGCTAGGAGATCTGATTCCTCAATCGATCTGTATCCAGTTACTGAGGAACCATCGAATGCTTGACCGTCCTCGAAGATTGACTCAATACTCTTGGTACGCACGGAGAGACTCTTTGAGATCCCATTTATGTCTATGAATTGAAGTCGGGCAAATCTGATCTGTTTTTCATCTATCGCCTTTACAACCTTACCGACGTCTTGCCGCCATTTCGCATTCCTATAGTTCTTCAAAAGACGCCTTCTCCCACTATACTCGAACTACGCTAGGGAGCAAGACTATAAGCCTTTAATCACTGGCCTCGCAAACCCTCCCGAATCTTGACGACGATCAGCCGAATATCACACTATTGAGCATCCACCATTAAGTCAGAACAGAAGATTCAATAACGGTGCTACCGCGAGAGATTGTGAGAGATGGATCTCATGACCCAAGAGAGTGAAGCCTATCTTCTAGAATTCTATGGAATCGAATGCGTTCACTGTAAGAAGATGGAACCTCTCATGGAAAGACTGCAGACAGAGACAGGTCTTGTGGTTGAAAGACTGGAAGTCTGGCATAATGATGCTAACGCTCGTCTTATGAGAGAATACGACAAGGGATACTGTGGAGGAGTCCCCTTCTTTTTCAACAAGAAGACTGCAAAATGGCTTTGTGGATCAAATGATTACGAGAATTTCAAGAAATGGGCGTCGGGCGAATAGCGTCTGTATTCGTTTGGAGTTGTGCCGACACATAGCAGGAATCATTCTGAACCTAGTGTTACTGAAGGTGAAATGTGTGTGCCGAAGCAGATAGTGAAAAGGTTTGAAGTATCCTACCTGAAGATCCTTGATGAAGAAGGAAAATGCGACGAACAACTGAAACCCAGCCTCAACCAAGATCAGATAGAAGATATGTTTGAAATCATGATCTTGGCCAGAACTTTTGACGAGATTGCCCTGAGACTCCAGCGTGAAGGAAGAATTGGAACATACGCGTCGGCCAAAGGTCAAGAGGCAGCTCAAGTAGGTAGCGCATATGCCTTGGGAAAAACCGACTGGATGTTCCCGGGCTTCAGAGAGAATGCTGCATACATTGCGAGAGGTTTGCCGATTGAGATGCTCTTCGAGTATTGGGGGGGTGATGAGAGAGGCAGCAAGATACCTGAAGATGTCAACGCCTTCACCACAGCAATTCCAGTTGGAACCCAAATACTTCACGCGGTGGGGTTTGCGTGGGGCGCGAAATTGAGAAAAGACAAGAAAGTAGTCTTGGCTTATTTCGGAGATGGTGCAACTTCCGAAGGTGACTTTCACGAAGGATTGAATTTTGCAGGATTATACAAGGTTCCGATCATCTTTCTGTGTCAGAACAACCAATGGGCTATTTCTGTTCCAAGGAGAATGCAGTCTGCTTCTGAGACGTTAGCACAGAAGGCTTTCGGGTACGGTTTTGAGGGCATTCAAGTAGATGGAAATGATGTCTTTGCAGTCTACAAGTCCACCAGAGACGCATTGGAGAAAGCGTACCAAGGGTTGGGCCCAACGTTGATCGAGTGCGTGACCTATCGCATGGCGGATCATACAACCTCAGATGACGCTTCAAGATACAGAGATCCGAAAGAAGTCGAGGAATGGACAAAGAAAGACCCGATCGATCGATTGCGCAAGTATATGAAACGAGTGGGCTTTTGGAGCGAGGAGTATGAGAAGAGAGTTCAAGTCGAAGCGGATGAGAAAGTCAGGCGAGCTGTTGAGAAAGCTGAATTAGTCTCCAAGCCTGTTGCTGCGGACATGTTCGCTTGGACATTTGAAACGATGCCACCGAGACTAACAGAAGAGATGCAGTCTCTTCAATAGACACGATGTGATGACTAAGATGCCCCAACTGAACATTGTTCAGACTGTTTCTTTCACTCTTCGACAAGAGATGTTGAGAGATCCTGCAGTTCTCGTTCTCGGCGAAGATGTTGGAAAAAATGGTGGGGTGTTTAGAGCAACAGAGGGGCTCTTCAATGAATTTGGCGACAATCGAGTGATAGACACACCACTATCTGAGTCTGGAATAGTTGGCACAGCCATAGGTCTTGCGCTTTATGGGTTCAGACCTGTCGCTGAAATACAATTCGACGGCTTCTTGTATCCTGCTCTTGATCAGCTGATCTCACACGCCGGTAGGATACGATCACGTTCTCGTGGTCGATTCCACGTACCTCTAGTTCTCAGGGTACCATATGGCGGGGGGATACGTGCTCCTGAACACCACTCAGACAGCCCTGAGGCTTTTCTGGCTCACACACCTGGAATCAAGGTCGTAGTGCCTTCCAACCCGTATGACACAAAGGGTCTTCTCATATCAGCCATCAAAGACCCGGACCCGGTCATCTTTCTTGAGCCCAAGAGAATTTATCGTGCAATTCGAGCTGACGTACCCGAGGACGACTATGCGGTCCCCTTGGGCAAGGCGAAGGTTGCGAAAGAGGGTAAAGATGTCACAGTAATCTCTTGGGGCTCCATGATGCGGCCTGTGATGGAGGCAACCGAGAGTCTTCAGGAGAAGATAGACACAGAGGTCATTGATCTTAGAACCCTAACGCCGTTGGATGAGGAGACAGTCATGAGATCAGTCAAGAAAACTGGAAGGGTTGTAGTAGTACACGAAGCGCCCAAGACATGTGGTCTAGGCGCAGAGATTGCAGCATCTATCAATGAGAAGGTTTTCTTGAGTTTGGAGGCTCCAGTAGAGAGAGTGACAGGGTTTGACGTACCATTTCCATTGTTTAAACTGGAGAACTATTATTTGCCCAGCGTGAATAGAGTTACTAGAGCAATAGAGAGAGTTGCGGATTTCTAGAGGGTAACAAATGGCATTTGACTTCAAGTTTCCCGACGTTGGCGAAGGCATTACGGAAGGGGAAGTCGTGAAATGGGAAGTAAAAGAGGGGGAGAAAGTCAGTGAACACCAAACCATCGCGAAGATAGAAACTGACAAAGCCATTGTTGAGATCCCATCGCCGAAGGCCGGAACCATACTGAAGATCTACCACAAGGAGGGCGACACTGTAAAAGTTGGAGAGACTCTGGTCACAATCGGTGAATCGGGAGAAGGCGCCGAAATACCTGAGCCAAGAGCAACCGTCCCCACAACTTCAGTCGTTGGTGTCTTGGAGGAGGCTCCGGTCACAGTGACAGAACCAAGCGTGCTAGCGACACCTGCCACTAGAAGACTGGCAAAAGATTTGGCAACCGACATATCACAGATTACAGGAACTGGACTCGATGGTAGAATCACTGAGGAAGACGTGCGAAAATATGCAGAACAGAAAGGTCAGGTATCAGGAATCATCAGAAAAGTGAAGAAGTATGATCTGTATGGGTACTATGAAACAGTACCGATGAAGGGGATCAGGAAAAGCACAGCCAAGAGAATGATTGAATCAGTGAAGGCAGCGCCACATGTCACTCAGATGGATGAAGCAGACGTTACTGAACTAGTCAAGATGAGAGAACGACTAAAAGATGCAGCACAGAAGAAGAGTGTTCACCTAACATACTTGCCCTTCGTGGTGAGAGCTGTCGTCGCAGCTCTGAAACAGTATCCGTATCTGAATTCATCAGTTGGCCAAGAAATTGAAGAAATCACGCTGAAGAAGTATTACAACATAGGTGTGGCTGTCGATACGGAAGATGGACTAATTGTTCCGGTCATCAAAGGTGCAGACCAGAAGAGTCTACTGAGTCTGGCGCAAGAGATTCAGACTCTAGCGGAAAGAGCAAGGTCCAGGGAGATTGACTTGGCTGATTTGAAGGGTGGAACCTTTACGATTACGAACATAGGATTTATTGGAGGTACTCACGCAACTCCGATAATCAACTATCCAGAGACTGCAATATTGGCTATGGGTCGAATCTACGATAAGCCGGTCGTAAGAGGTGAGCAGGTGGTTATCAGAAAGGTAATGCCACTTTCACTCTCTTTCGATCACAGAGTCATAGATGGTGTTATGGCAGCTCGGTTCACGAATACTATCATCCGCTATCTTGAGGATCCTACCCTCGTCTGCCTTGAAGCCGAATAGTAGATTATCAAGAAATTCAACGAGTACGATAAGTCGTCTGTTTTTGTTACTTACAGAAGGGTTCGACTGGATCCAAAAAGCAAAAACGGAACATTCTATTGTTGCCGTCCATTCTCTGTAGTATCAGAAAAGAGGAAGATGATTATGCGCAGAAGCAGTGCTAGTGCTGTTTGGGAAAAAGATCTAGTCCATGGTAGAGGAATTATGAAGTTGGGTAGTGGTGCATTCGAGGGACAATATTCGTATGCATCACGTTTCGAACAAGGGAAAGGCACCAACCCCGAAGAATTGATCGGTGCAGCACATGCCGGATGTTTTTCTATGGCTCTTGCTCATGCTCTCGCTCAAGCGGGTTACGAACCAGAGCGTTTGGAAACATCGGCAGAAGTGACGTTAGATAAGGTCAATGGGGGGTTCGGAATCACCCATATTCGTTTGGCCACAAGAGTAAAAGCCCAACGAATTGACCGAAATACCCTGTTGAAGCATGCCGAAGACGCGAAGAACAATTGCCCTATTTCACAGGCGCTGAAGAACAACGTTGACATAGAAGTTCAAGCAGAGCTAGTTTCCTAGCTACCCCTAACATACCCATAAGGTGATAGGCCAAATATTCCTGGGTTCGTGTGTGCAAAAGGTATTCCCTGTTTTTGGGCTGTTTTAGGCTTATTCGTAAAAGATTTAATCAAGAGACCTAGGTGAAACTTGATGTGTGATGTTTCATGTCAGTGTATCCAGGGGTTCCTTCAGGATACGTACGTCGGCCTAGGGTTCGATCTGAGCCTTGTCCTCGTTGCGCCTTTCCGAACCTGCAAATGGACTCTTATGGGCGGAGATTCTGTCCAAGATGTGGACAAATACTTCCAAATGACTACTTTGAACACGAGTGAAAAACAGGTGTATCAGATGATTGATGAAGAACCCATAGAACCAGACGATGAATCCGAGGATACTACAGAACCTGAATCGCCCGAAGACGAGTGGTAGCGAGCTTTGGCTGAAGACAATGATATTGGGCTGTCGACTAGTAGAAGAAGAATAATTGTATAGCCCAAAGTATGCAGACGCTTATGACTAACACGGCTACGACTATGGTTATCTTTCTCAGAGTCTTGATAATTCTTCTCATAGTATCAATCTTCGTCAGTTTCATCTCGCCTTTATCATCGTATGGTGAGAGCAGCTCCAAGAAACATGAATACATAGGGCAGTAGATGTATTGTAGCCTTTTGTATGCCTGAAGTTCTTTCCTCTGTTTGTCCAGCTGTGCTAGTTATTCCGCGTTCTTCAGTTTCACCCGCATCAGTGGAAAAACATCATACTTATGCTTTCACGACAGAGAGAAACCAGCCAGCCAGAAGATCTGCCCATTCAGCAAGCTTAAATCCAAACTCAACACACGGTTGCTCCCATGTCCAAGGGAAGACTCAACTTAACAACGAAACAGGTGTCTCTTGCCGCGACATTTGCAGGTATTTACGCAATACTGAATGCGCTTCCAGCGTTCAAGATCTTGGGCGGAGAGGGATTCATCAACTCTTCGTCCTTTGTTGAACCGATTGTTGGAATAATACTGGGACCCTACATAGGAGGACTTTCGGTGCTGGTTGGAAGAGTAATCGCGAACGCTTTTGTTCCCTCCAGCGCGTTAGGCCCCTTCTCGCCCATTCCCGGAGTCCTAACCGCATTTTCGTCCGGTATGGCCGTAAAAGGCAAATGGTACGTGTCTGCATTCGTGTTATACGGACTGGTAGTTCTGTTTCTGGCGTATCCACTTAATCAAGTGGAACCCGTTTTCCCCTACTTCATATTCTTGCATGCAATCTCAGGAGTTCTTCTGATTCTCTCGAGCCGCATTTCATCACTAAAGCTGCCGTTTTTCAAAATGAAAACGAGCAAGTTGCTCTTTGGGCTTGGTCTAATCTTCTTTCCATCTACATTGATCGGACAACTGTCAGGAACTCTTGTTTGGGAATTTCTACTTGCCGAGGGAGTCACAGGAGTATGGAAAGCCTTCGGGATGGCAATAATGCTCGCCTTTCCCGTTGAGAGAGCGTTAATCACGGTAATTGCATGTATACTAGGCGCTGCACTTGTAAAAGCTCTGAAGGGACTTGGCATATTCATGGATCAAGCAACGGTCGACGTGAAAGGAGTATAGGACGCGAGTTCATTCGGGCTTTTTCTCGAACTCATCGGCCAGCTGCTCAAGAAGTGATTTCTGTTTCGAAGAAAGTCTTCTCGGGACTGCCACCAGCACCCTCACCAGTTCGTCGCCATGCCCGAAGCCTCTCATTTTTGGAAGACCCCTTCCTCTCAGTTTAAACATGGTTCCAGTCTGGGTTCCAGACGGTATCTTCAGTCGGACTTTGCTTGTCAGCGTTGGAACATCGATCTCGTCTCCAAGTGCCGCTTGTGCTATGTTGACGGTGGCTTCAGTTATTATGTCGGGTCCCTCTCTTTCGAACTCTTGATGAGGTCTGACATGAACCACGACGTAGAGGTCCCCTGAAGGACCATCCTCCGGCCCTGCTTCTCCCTGGCTCTCCATTCTCAGGCTTGTGCCTGTTTCGACGCCGGGGGGAACTTTCACATTTATGGTTCGTGTTCTCTGTACGTTTCCACTGCCCCGACAGTCAGAGCATGGTGACTCTATTATGATACCTCTTCCATGACATTTGTCACATGGCACGATCTGAACAAATCTCGCAAAGCCTGACGATCGACTATGCTGGACCTGTCCCGTTCCTTCACAGTCAGAGCATGTTTCAGGACTTGTTCCGGGTTCCGCTCCGCTTCCATTGCAGGTCGTGCATTTTTCAATTCTTGGAACCTCTATCTGAGTTCTTGTCCCCGTAGCTACCTCTTCAAGAGAAATCTCCAAGTCGTATCTTATGTCAGCTCCACGTTGAGGGGTGTACTCATGTGCGCTTCTTCCCCCAAAGAACATTTCGAAGATTGAATCGACCCCTCCGAATCCAGAGCCCATGTCTCTGAATACGTCGCTGAAATCTACCCCTCTGAAGATGTCTTCACGCGTGTATCGACCGTCAATTCCTGAATGCCCGAGTTGATCGTATTGCTGTCTTTTTTGCTCGTCAGATAGTACAGCGTAGGCCTCGGAGATTTCTTTGAATTTCTCTTCTGCCTCTGGCGTCTTGTTCCGGTCAGGATGATACTGGAGGGCTAGCTTCCTGTACGCATCCTTCATCTCGTCTTTGGAAGCGCTGCGTGAAACTCCTAGTACCTCGTAGTAGTCCCTCTTTTGCATCCCTTACCGACCGGACACCTTGCAAGAAGAATTATTTCTTCTTATTTTCGTCCACTACTTCGTAGTCAGCGTCGACGACTTTCTCTCCACCATTCTCGGTTGGCCCAGTTTGTTCACGTGGTTTCTGTTGGGCTTGTTGTTGGGCGGCTTGTTGTTGGGCAGCTTGTTGATAGACGGCGGCGCCGATTTCTTGTACGACTTTGCCGAGTTCATCACTCTTCGTCCTGATCTTCTCAGTATCCTTCGCTGAGAGAGCCTCTTTCAGTTCACTAACGCCCTTCTCGATTCTGTCAGTCTGATCTTTAGTCAGTTTTTCCTTCAGGTCCTTCTTAGTCTTCTCAGCGGTGTAGATGAGTGTATCCGCACTGTTTCTAACGTCCGCTTCTTCCTTCTTCTTTTTGTCCTGTTCCGAGAATTGTTCCGCTTCTTTTACCATCCTATCCTTTTCGGTTTGTGAAAGCTTTGTTGAAGCTGTAATTGTTATTTTCTGCACATTGCCCGTAGCCATATCCTTTGCAGAGACATTGAGAATTCCATTTGCATCAATGTCGAATGTCACTTCAATCTGTGGAACGCCTCTCGGAGCCGGCGGTATCCCTACGAGGTTAAAAACTCCCAAAGACAGGTTGTCGGCCGCCATTGGACGCTCGCCTTGAAGCACATGTACTGTCACACTCGTCTGGAAATCCGCAGCGGTGGAGAATATCTGAGCCTTCTTTGTCGGAACAGTAGTATTTCTTTCGATTAGCTTTGTAAGTACGCCTCCAAGAGTCTCAACTCCCAAAGATAGTGGCGTTACGTCAAGGAGAAGAAGTTCGCTAACCTCTCCTGCAAGCACACCACCTTGGATAGCTGCCCCTACAGCCACGCATTCCATTGGGTCTACTCCTCGTTCAGCGGACACCCCAACGATTTCTTCAACGCTCTTTCGAACCAGAGGCATCCTGGTCATTCCGCCGATGAGAATCAACTTGTTTATGTCCTGAGGCTGAAGCTTCGCATCAGCCAACACGCGTCTAATCGGGCTTTCGATTTGCTTGAAGATTGGGAGCGCGAGCTGTTCAAGTTTCGTACGGGTAAGTGTATGGTGAAGATTCTTTGGTCCACTCGAATCGGAGTATATGAAAGGCAGGTCGATATCTGTCGTCATAAGGTTTGAGAGTTCAATCTTGGCTTTTTCTGCGGCTTCCTTAAGCCTTGTCATCGCTGTTCGATCGCTTCTCAAATCAATTCCAGTCTGCTGCTTGAATTCTCCAAGCAAGAATTCGACTATTGAATTGTCAACATCGGCTCCTCCAGTCTTGGTGTCGCCGCTTGTAGCAAGAACCTGGAATACGCCTCCGCCGAACTCCATGATTGTGGTATCGTTGGTTCCTCCGCCAAAGCTGAATACCATGATCTTCTGCTCTTTCTGGGCTTTGTCTATCCCATATGCCAGGGATGCTGCAGTGGGTTCGTTTATTATTCTGACGACCTCCAAGCCAGCGATTTCTCCAGCATCTTTGGTGGCCTGTCTCTGGTTGTCATTGAAGTGAGCAGGAACGGTTATCACCGCCTTCTTTATCGGTGCCCCAAGATAGATTTCGGAGTCTTTCTTGATTTTCTGAAGAATGAAAGCCGAGATCTGTTGGGGAGTGTACTCCTTGCCGTGCACTGTAACTTTGTAGTCAGTGCCCATCTTTCGTTTGATCTCGAAGATGGTCCCATCAGGATTGGTTATCGCTTGCCGCCTGGCGGGTTCGCCAACCAGTAACTGTCCCTCTTTGGTAAAGGCTACGACTGAAGGAAACATTTTTCCAGAGGCGGTTTGGCCCTCTGCACTGGGTATGACCACGGGTCTGCCTGCTTCCATAATGGCAGCTGCCGAATTCGTTGTGCCAAGGTCGATGCCCAGTATCTTCTCTTTCTGACCAGAACTTTTAGAACTCATTTTTCTCACCGTAGAAATTTCATAGATGCTTTTGGATCGTAGGTTATGAACTTCTATAGAAAAATCTTGTCAGAGAAAAACGTTATGGTAACGGAATCGGTGGTTCAAGACGCTGATTAAGCGAACAATTTATTATCTGATTGTTTCTATGGGCCGTTGATGGTTTGATGCCTACAGTCGTATTGTACTCAATCAGATCATGCCCGCACTGTACAAGAGTCAGAGCCTTCTTTAGAAACAATGGAGTCCAGTACACAGAATATGACGTTGACAAAGATGAGATACGATGGAGAGAGGCCATGGTCTTTGCTGGAGGACAGGACATTGTACCGGTTGTTGATATCGACGGCAAGGTCCTCTATGGTGCATATACCCCCAAAATGGAACGGGACCTCAAGAAGGCGCTGGGTATCAAGCAGTGAAATGGAAGGAAATTGTCTAGGATCTTAGGAAGCTTTCTGTTTCTGTGAGATTGGATTCTTCGCAATCTCAACCTTGCTTGGTCTAATGAGTCTTCCCTTCAACTTGTAGCCCTTTGAAATCTCTTTCAGTATAATTCCTTCAGGTTTCTTCTCAGTTTCCGATTGAATGACCGCTTCATGAACAACTGGATCGAACTTTTCCCCTTCCGCTCGTATGCCCTCCAACCCTTCCTGTTTCAAGATCTCATCCAGTTGCTTGAGAATCATTCTGACGCCAGACGATAACTCAGATTTCTCACCGATCTTTTCACTGGCTTCGATAGCTCGTTCCAAGTTCTCGGCAACATCCAACAATTTCAATACAAGTTGTTCATTTCCAAATTGCACGGCATCTTCCTTTTCTCTTCGGATCCTCTTTATCGAGTTCTCGAAGTCAGCTTGCAAATACTTCAGCCGATTCGAGCATTCTCTGGATTGTCCCTTTTCATTCTCCAAAGCGCATCGAAGATTCTCAAGCTCCTTCTGAGAGACGCTCGGAGAAGGCTGCGACTTCTCTTGAGGCTTCTTCTCCTTCGTTGTCGAAGTCGGCGGAAAAGCTTTGGAGCCTCCCTCAATCCCTGCAATTTCTTTCTTCATGGAATCCCCTTTTTTGTCCTCGGCCATTCGTCAATAACCTTCGCGCATATCCGACATGTCGAAAAGCGCCAGCTATTAAAGGATTTTGAGATATTGAATTGTCTCGAAAGCTTCGAACAATCTGTTACATATTTCTGAAGCGAGCAGAGTCAATCAAGGTTCAGATGAGAGATGAGTGGGAAATCTGCGCTTGTGTACGATAAGGAGCTTGTGAAGTATGACTTTGGAGCTTTTCACCCACTCAGACCTGAGAGATTGCCTTTAACTGTTGAACTCATCAAATCTCTCAATCTTCTCAATGGATCAACCTCAGAATTGTATGCGCCTCGACTGGCCACGCCTGAAGAGATCATGCTCTTTCACACACATGAATACGTGAGGGAAGTTCAGGAAGCCAGTGAAAAAGGGGAAGGCAGGTTTGACCTCGGCGATACTCCTGTATTCAAAGGATGCTTTGAGGTATCTTCCCTTGTCGCTGGTGCGACACTCAGAGCAATAGATCTCGTCATGAATGAAGGCTGTGAACACTCGTTTAGCCCGGGTGGAGGACTGCACCATGCACACAAAGATCGAGCAAGTGGATTCTGCATATTCAATGACGCAGCGATAGGAATCGCGTATCTGAAAGCTCGATACGCTGTGAAGCGAATCATGTATGTCGACATAGATGCACATCATGGCGATGGCGTCATGTACGGATTCTACAGCGATCCAAGCGTTCTGGACGTCGATTTCCACGAGGACGGTCGGTACATATTCCCGGGGACTGGCCGCGTGTCGGAAGTCGGAGGTGGTGCTGCAAAAGGACTGAAGATCAATATTCCCTTGCCGCCTCGCACGTCAGACGAGACATTCTTGTATGCATTTAGCGGACTTGTTCCTAAACTCGCAGAAAAGTTTGAGCCAGAATTCATCGTGCTACAAAGTGGCGCTGACGCACATGAAGACGATGGGCTTGCACATCTGAACCTAACAACAAAAGCATACGAAGAGGTCACGTCTCTTGTTCATGAACTCGCCCACAACTACTGTCAAGGAAGACTGGTCACTCTTGGCGGGGGAGGATACAACTTGTCAAATACGTCAAGATGCTGGTCCATTGTTTATTGCGTATTGACGCAAAGCCATTGCGTGGAACAGATTACTGAGTCATGGAGATCATACTTCACATCCGTGAGCGGAGATTTGTCACCATCTACATTACACGACAGAACAAGTGAACAGCATAAGAGAGACAAAGTCGCAGAAAACGTTCTTGAGATGGTTAATCAAATAGATATGATGATCGATGGTTAGAAATCTGTCTACTTGTTCGACTTCTCAAGCCGGTCAAAGAAGTACACGCTGTAGAGGGCACCCGCTACGAACATCGTAAAGAGTTTCGATATGAAATTGAAGTTGACGGGTTTAGGCATGGCTGGATTGAGTTGATGATAGAGTAAGTCGATGTTCCCTTTGTAGAGTATGTAGAAGCTCGTCCACTGAAGAAAGTTCTGAATTGCCTCATAGCCAAAGACAAAAAGAACTAATGCAAAGAAAATGACGAACACACGTCTTACGCCCAGAGGAAGCGCCTTTAGTTGTTTCTCCCACCCCTCCAGACCGAAGATCCAAAATAGAAAACTGAAGAAAGCGAAAAGTGTAATCGGCTTAAAGTGGAATACGTAGAAACTTGTTGGAAAAACAATCTCATCGATGACGAACCTTTCTCCAACAGCATATTCCTCAGGGTGTAGTAAGATGACTCTCAACAACACTCCAAGAGCTAGAAACCCAAAAACTGCGGAAGCTATCAGGAATGCGTTCACGAACCGGAGTTTCATGAAACCTACTTTGCCAAGGTTACTTTGAAACCTTTCTATGTGTAGAGAATATCAGGAAGAAAAAGGGGAGGAATGCTATAGGCACAAAATCCCTATAGCTGGCTCAGAATATACTCGGCATCTTCTATCAATTGGTGCGCTGCGTCTTCAGTGATGTGCTTGTTCTTCTTTCCATGCTGTGCTTCTACGTGATTGATGAAAGCATTCAGTATGTTCCCTGCAGATTTTGTGTTGTCCGACTCCAGCTGTGCGTTCGCTGCCTCAAGTTTGACGATCAAGCTGTTTGCTATGCCGTTGTTGTCGATATCTCTACTATCCTTGTATTGCTCCACCTCTTCGATAAGCTCCTGTATCAGTTGCGTCGAACTCTTCTTTGTGAAAGTGGCCGTTACAGTCTTGCTGCTATTCATAGTGATAGATGTTGGATTACTGGTTCCTGTCAAGTCACCGCTCCAAGCAGAGAAACTCCAACCAGGGTTACCTGTGGCATTAAGCAAAACCGCTTGTCCGTTGTTGTAGGGTCCAGTCACATTCGCAATCACCGAGCCGCTTCCAATTGGGTCGATATTCAAGGTCAACGAATACGTCGTATCCACAGCTTTGACGTACATGGGAGCCAAGATAACTAGCGTTAGTAACGAAGTGAGCAGTAGTCTTCTCAGAAGTGTTGAGTCTGGCCGCAGATGTTTCAACATTTCAAAACCTCTGACTCTAGTGTTTTTTTCTTGGAACATTGTTGTTCACAGACCTAGCAGAAGGAAAGCGAGGTATTTAGGGGTACAAGTGTGCTACAGAGCTACAGTTCCAGATCCACGTAGAAACCATGGACTCCTCTATGGAAGACTATGTGACGCCAGTGCACAAACACGCCACACGTGTTGATGACTCATCCTATTGGTTTACGTAGATTCTGCGTATTCTCGATAAATGAAGATGTGAAACTGATTTCCTACCTCAATATTTTCATCAAGTCGATTTTCCAAATCAAAAGCCAAGTGGTGGGCCGGCCCGGACTTGAACCGGGGACCTTGCATCGCCAACGGCGTTTCTGCGTTTCCCGAGACGATAGCCTGTCAGGCAGATGTCCTAACCAAGCTAGACGACCGGCCCAACCCTAATTGTTCCAGGACGGGGATATGTGCAGTCACATCTGCTAAATGGTTTTCGGATGTGCACATTTCTTTCATTGAACCGCGCAAATCTTAATCTTCTCCCACAACACTTGAACGGAGTTCGCCAACTCGGAGACTGTGGAATCTGCACGACAATCCCTATTCAAAGACTGCAACTCTTGGACTGTTAGTGTGCTCTTTGATCTGGGGAGCCACGTTTGTTATTGTCAAGATCTCTGTCGAGACTGTTGATCCATTGTCATTTGTGTTCGGGAGATTTGCAATCGCATTCATAGTATTGGCGGCTTTCTCGTGGAAAGACTTGAGAGTGAATTGGAGAAGTCATTTGCCAACCTCTGCCTTGCTTGGAATTGTTCTCTTTGCTGGCTTCATCCTTCAAGTTTTTGGACTGGAGAGAACCTCATCCTCTAATGCTGGTTTCATAACTGGTCTCAGCGTGGTTCTGGTGGCTGTTCTTGACGTCGTGGTGAACAAACGTGTACCAACTATTCTGGCACTACTTGGGTTTCTCAGTGCCCTCTCGGGATTGCTTATACTCTCGATTGGTGAAAGCCACATAACCTCGTTCGGGAATATTCTTGTCTTTGGATGCGCTGTAGCGTTTGGTCTTCACGTCTTCTGGACAGATAAGTACTCCAAACGTTTGAATGTGAAAGTCCTAACTACTGAGCAAATCGGAATCGTGGTTCTGATATCACTTATGGGAACAATTCTTAACGGAAGACCCATCTCCAATCCTTCTAGCTATGCATTTTTCGGGATAGTGTATACTGGTGTGCTGGCTACAGCGCTAGCTTATTTTCTTCAGACTTGGAGCCAGAAACATGCTAACGCGACGCATTCAGCGGTTGTTCTCTCAGCCGAACCAGTATTTGCTGCTGCGTTTGCGGTTCTTCTCATTTCTGAGCCTGTGACAAGCCAATTAGTTGTTGGCGGCTTGTTGGTCATAATAGGTACGATTCTGTCTTCACTCTGTCGCAAGAACTCAATATCAAATATGTAAAACGACTATTGCTGGAATCTTGATCCGAGTACTTTCGTCTAACTTGACAATCGGGTTGTCTCCGGATTTCTTTGAGACTGATTGAGTTCTCTCGCTTTGGCGGCTTTCTTTATTGGTCCAGTTAGGATCGGTTTTTCCCTCAATAATCCAACCGGTCTGTAGATCAATATCATCAGCATGATGACGCCGAAAAGAATGTATTCAAGCCACACGGCCTCGAAAGGCAGTCTGAGGACTGAAGTTATCTCGAACTTGTACGTTATCAGAAGGATCCTTGAAAGGACAAATATGAATGTGCCCAGCAGGACTCCTGTACTGTTTCCTGCTCCTCCTAACAGTACCATTAGAATCGGATAGAAGGTCCATTCAACTCTGCTGAAACTTGTCGCTATCACGTTGACTGAAAAAAGTGAATAGAGGGCTCCTGCTAACGAAGCCATAGCTGACCCAACAGCCACAGTCTTGATCTTCAGTCTCATGACGTCTTTTCCATACGCCTTGGATACACCTTCATTCTCTCTCATAGCACTAGAAGACCGCGATGTCACCAAGGTTCCAACCCACAAGAAAGCCAGGATGAAAATGGCATACCTTCCACAGGTTGATAATATCTTCACGAACCTAACGGTACAAGAGAATCTGAAGATAGCTGGCTATGCCCTTAACGAAGCCCAATACAAAGATGGATTTGAGCTGGCTCTGCAGACTTTTCCAGAGTTGAAGAACCTCATCGGAAGACGAGCAAGAACACTCAGCGGCGGAGAAAGACAATTTCTTGCAATCTCTACTGCCCTTGTTCGCAAAGCGCAGATGTTGATGCTGGATGAACCGACCGCTCAACTCTCACCAAAATTAGCCGAAACGATGTTCCAAAGGATCGCTTCTCTCAGAGACAAACTCGGACTTGGGATCATCTTGGTGGAGCAAGATGTTCGAAAGGCGTTAGGAATAGGAGACGAAGCCTACGCGCTAATCAACGGTGTGGTGGCATTCCACGGGAAAGCCCATGAACTCATTGAGCATGAACACTTCGAGAAGTATTGTATGGGCGTCTGCTAGCACGATCTAATCTGAGTGGCGACAGAAAACTACAAACCGAGTTACCTTTGATAAGGCTATAGAACTCAGCTCTTGAACCGATTCAAACAATTCGAGTCTTGTTTACTTTCTTATTCTGCCACGAGTATCCTCTGATGCTGGCTGAAGCCCCGTATCCACATGCAGCGCATCTCTTCTTGTGGGTGCTGTATGAATGACGACCGCACCTTCGGCATACTATGTGACTCTTAGAACTTCCATGTTTTCCGGATGAAGTTGTTCCTTTAACCACCGTTTCACGACCGATCTATCATATCAAAACGCAACAAGGATTGGAAAGGCGTCTACCTCTTCGGCGGAGGAGAAACCAAGATCACGTTGTCTCCTCTAACAATAATTGTCCCTATCTTTCTGGTGTTATCTGAATTGACTACATCTTCCGCATCTTCGAGAACAAGATTCATGTGTTGATCAAAGCTGAAGAGTTTTCCTCGAACATTTCTTCCGCCCTTCAACTCAACCAAAACAACTTTCCCTAGACTATCCTCAAAAATCTTTGTTGCGACTTCAGACATCGTTCGTTCACTTTGCTATGTCCAACCTTAAGGGCAAGTATGCTCAATTTTAAGGTTATCGTATCCGGTGAATGTTTTGCCATCTACGCAAAGAAAACGCCTAAAACAAAAAGAGACCCGAAACTTTCTTGAGCAGTTCACAAAGGAATATGGATCATTCGGAAAGTTCACTGAAGAACAAACTGGAGTTGAGATGTCTGAAATCAACGAAAAGGTTGTCTTCTTCTTGGACAATGAACCTTCAATCGTGAAGATTGGAGCAAGGCTTTATCCAACCCTCGTTTTCAAAAAGGTTCTCGAAAGGCTTCCCAGAGTGACTGTTGACATGGGTGCCATCCCGCACATATGTAACGGTGCGGACATAATGGCTCCAGGAGTTAGAAATGTTCAAGGAGATTTCTTGGCAGGATCCGTGGTAGCGGTTGCTGAAGACAAATATGGAAAGTACCTAGCCATCGGAGAGACTACAATGGACTCGGATGAATTGAGAAGGACTAGGCAAGGGAAGGTCATAAGGAACATACACTACGTCGGAGACGAGATTTGGAACTTTCTATCCACGACCAAACGCTAGATCGAGACGACCCATCTCTTGCTTGTTGCCCTTGATTGAGTTATTGCCGAGTCTCTACACAACTGCGCGCAAACTTTATTAGCGCCACATCTTTTGCCTAGTAGCCGAAGTTTCGTGAGGCCTCCAAAAAGGGGCTTGATGAACGTTTTCTTCGTCAGAGGAGCCTAGTGTGATTGGTCAAGGATGAAAAAGAGAAATTAGTTAATGTCTTTGCACATGAACTTGTTCCAAAACATGAGATCCTGAGCAAGAAAGAAGCTGAGGAGATTCTTCAAAGGTATCATCTCAGACCTCACGAGCTACCATACATCAGGCTTTCTGATCCAGCAGTGGCGATTCTGGGAGCCAAACCTGGCGATATTGTTAGAATTGAAAGAAAGAGTTCAACCGCCGGTTTTTGTTTCAGTTATCGATACGTAATTGGACAATAGTGGAGATTCTACAGATGACTTCTATCGAGGTTTCTAATTGGAATCTTGTGAGCAAATTCCTTGATG
>Ga0209253_10002268_pt1 | contig 17025 bp, 12 predicted proteins | sample FrelakmetBRP12BR_FD_187145 | JGI IMG/M metagenome (GOLD analysis project Ga0209253, IMG submission 187145) | Freshwater lake sediment microbial communities from the University of Notre Dame, USA, for methane emissions studies - BRP12 BR (SPAdes)... | ecosystem: Environmental > Aquatic >...
CTCCAGAAGCCTCTGCAAAGGCAAATCGGTCATCACATCGCCGTTGTAGCAGAGGATGGTCTCGTCCTCGTCCAGGAGATCTTCAATGTTTTTCAGTCCCCCCGCTGTGTCCAGAAGGATGGGTTCGTGGCGAAAGGTAATAGGAAAACCACGCCATCGCCTGTCAGGAAACTTTTCCGAGTAGGCTTCGGGCAAATGATGGGTGTTCACGATGAAGCGATTCACGCCGACTGTCAGAAGATGATCCATCGCATAGGTGATGATGGGACGTCCTCCGATCTCCAGGAGCGGCTTCGGAAGTCGTTCCGTCAGAGGGCGAAGACGCGTCCCCAGTCCGGCGCCCAGAATGAAGGCTGTCTTGAATCGTCGTCCCTTCAATGTAACGCCTCGCTTAATGAATGGGGAGCTTGGGAGTTCGGGAGATGGGGGGAAAGAGCCTGGTTGTTCTGGTTTATCTCCCCATCTCCCTATCCCCCGATCACCCCATCTCCTTCTTTTTACCAAACTCCGGATCAATTTTTACCAGCGCTATCACGATGAAACCCGGAATCGTTGCGGCCATGACCCAGAGAAAGAAGTTTGGATAGCCCAGCTGCTCCTGGAGCCAGCCGCTCGCCATGGCCGGCACCATCATACCCAGAGCCATGATTCCTGTCGAGATGGCATAGTGGACCGTTTTATACTCCCCCTCCGACACCATGATCATGAACATCGTGTAGGCCGTAAAGCCAAAGCCGTAACCGAATTGCTCCGCAGCAACAGCGAGGTTGATCAAATAGAAATTGTCGGGCATGGCCTGCGAGAGGTATACAAAGACGAGATCCGGCAGATGCATCACACAGACCATGATCCAGATCCAGAACTTGAGTCCTTTTTTATAAATGGCATACCCGCCGAGAAGGCCTCCCAGCATGAGTGCAATGACCCCTACCGTGCCGTAGATGATTCCCACCTCTGATGTGGTGAGCCCCAGTCCCCCTTTTGAACGGGGGTCGAGCAGAAAGGGCGCGATGATCTTTAGAAGCTGGGTCTCTGCAAGCCGGTAGAAGAGAAAGAAAGCAAGAATGGCAACGATGTCCTTCTTCCTGAAAAAGAGGCCGAAGATTTGGAGGAACTCCCGAACGACGGAAATCGAACGGTTGCGGCTCGCCGGACGGTCTGCGGCCGGATAGGGAAGAACAAAAAAATGATAAAGGAAGAGGGCCAGAAAGACGGCAGCCGCCAAAAAGAAGGTGATGGACCAGGCTGTGGGGATATCATGACCGCTTCCTTCGAGGTGACCTGCAAAGATGACGAGTCCGCCCTGGGCCGCGATCATGGCGAAGCGGTAGAAGACCGTTCGCACCCCGGCAAAGGCAGCCTGAAAGTGCTCCGGGAGCCCCAGCATGTAAAAACCGTCGGCGGCGGTGTCATGGGTTGCGGAGCTGAAGGCCATCAGCCAGAAGAAGGCAAGGGTATACTGGAAGAATCGGACGGCCGGGATGGTGAAAGCAATGCATGCAAGCGATGCCCCGGTGAAAAGCTGCATCAGGAGAATCCAATAACGTTTCGTCCTGTAAAGTTCGACAAAAGGGCTCCAGAGTGGTTTGATGACCCAGGGAAGATAGAGCCAGCTTGTGTAAAAGGCGATGTCGGTGTTTGAAATACCGAGGCGCTTGTAGAGGACCACCGAAACGGCCATCGCCATGACGTACGGGATTCCCTCGGCGACGTACAAAGAGGGGACCCAAGCCCAGGGATTTCGCGATATGGGTTTTGGTGTAGACATAGCTCGTACGATTGGAAGAATGGAACATTGGAATATTGGTTTAATCTACAATCAAAAAGAAGAGACCATGTTCTTTCACTCTCTTACTTTTTTCCCATTATTCCGGCCATCCTCATTATCAATAGATCTTCTTTATTTCTACGCCCAGAAAATAATGCTTCAGGATTTCGTCGGCTGAAAATCCCCGGGTTGCCATGACTGCGGCACCGATCTGGCAGAGTCCCACCCCGTGTCCCCAGCCGGCGCCATGGAAGATAAAACGCTCTGCTTCAGCCTTCACAATGAAGGCACTGCTGTAAAGATGGCTCCGTGAGAGCCAACGCCTTATTTCGAGCTCCTTTCCCACAACCATACTTCTCTTCGAGCCAACGACTCTTAGCCGGGAGATCCGTCCTGAAGGACCGCGGCGAAGGGGTACGATCTCCTGTAGAGTCCCAAAATCAAACCCTGATTTTTCTTGCAGGATCTCTTCCAGCTCCGTCCGGGAGGTTTCAATCCTCCAGCGAAAAAAATTTTTTGTCTCGCGGTCAAAGTCAGGAAGGATTTTTTCGAGAAGGCGTTCGTCTTTTGTGCCACAGTAGGCCTCGGGGTTCGAAAGAATCCAGGCCGAAGCTTCTTCCTCTGTCGTGATCGGACGATGAGGGACCGATGCGTCTGAAATGCTCCTGAGATAGGGGACCCTTTTGTCATCCCAGGCTGTGTCGAAGTCTTCTGTGATTCCTCCGCAAGCCTTGGAATATCGGGCATCACAGATTTTGTCCTGATGGGTGATGACGGTCCCCCGCGTCTCCCGGACAGCTTCTTCCGCCTGTTCGGATTCAATCTTCGTGATGCCCTGGTAGCGCTGGCAGTGGTCGTCCGCGCAGACATCAAAGAGTTCGTGATCCTCCCGATCATACCAGCGTATCACTTCTCCGTGCTTTTTAGTGGTTTTGTTTGCCGGCGTGGGCCTTTCGGTTTTTTTCTTCTTGCGATCAAGCGCTGCCAGAAGCCAGCTCCGGGATAAGATCGTGTGAGTCTTTAAAAATTCCATCGGGGCGTCCCCGCTCATCTCCGAGGAGATCACACTTGTCAGATAATCCTCCAGAGAAATTTGATTGATGGCAACGATGGTCCCGTCTTTCCGCGGACGGAGAATCAGGTCACCCTGAAAGGTCTGATCCTCTGTCCTCTCCCAGTGGAAACGGTTTCCGATGGTGACGTTGAAAAGCGAAAAAGCTGACCCCTCTTGCCCTGTGAGCCTGATCGATGTCGAACGGTGGGTTTCGTGATTGGCCTCGTCGGTGAGCACGATCATCTCCGCCTCTGTCTTTGCTGAAAACCGGCCTGATATAGGGCCGAATTCGTCCCCGTGATAATCTCCATCGAGGCGACCGGCGACTTCAGTCTGCCGGTCCATGATCCCTACATTGATCTTAGGCTGATTTTGCACAGACCCCATTATCCTGGTTCCAGGGCATTTTTTCAAGACCTTCCTTCAAGCTTCTCACCCCCCATCCCTCTCCCCAGCCGGGAGAGGGGAGGGTGAGGGGGCACATTTATGAAATGAACTTATGAGACACGACACTAGGTATGTGTGCGGTGTATTCTGTGAACCAGAAGGGGCAGCGGAGAAAACGAATATTGCCAAAGACGGAAAGACATTGAAAAGGCTTCCGAGAGATTCATGGCTTCTGAAGATGGGACCCGGCCTCACGTTATTCGCGGTTTTCTTACGAAAAGATGGAAATAGATGAGGTTGATCACCCCGGTGAAAGCCAAACAGAGAAACATTGTCGGATAGCTGCTTAAGCGGATGATGATGCCCATGATCACCGGTCCCAAGCCCAACCCCAAATCCGAGAGCAACATGTACATTCCTATCGCTGGTCCTTTTGAAGAGCCTGTGCGATCAAGAACGTAGGCGAGTATGGCGGGCGTGAGAAGGGCGTTGCCGATCCCCCAAATTACGGCGACGAGAATAAACATCGTGAGATTTTTGGAAAAGGCGAGGATGACTATTGAGATGAGAGACATGACAAGCAAAAGCGGGATCACCTTGTCTCTGCTGTAAAAATCCAATATCTTACCGCCGAAAGCACGACCCAAGAAAAACATGATGGCAACAACAGTGAAGAAAAGCCCGGAATTGGTTACTCCATGATTGAGAGCATAAAGTGGGAAAAACGCGGTTAAGGTTCCCCACATGATGAAGTTTAAGAAATTCACGATCGACGGTGGAATGGCCTTCCAACTTAGAAGCATGCCCTTCTGTGGCGAGGGGTCCTCCAGGGGGGCGACGGGTCTTCTCTTCAATTTGATGGTAATCAGGAGAGCGCATAACGATAAACCCAGGCAGGTCAGAAAAAGGAAGGTGAAACTGAAGCGGTTGATGACGAACATCCCCAGAGAAGGAAGAAGGGCTAAAGAGATATTGGGAGCAAGAAAGAAGTAACTCAGACTCTGTCCCAGGTGGGCCTCCGGGCTGATGTTAGCGATCAATGTGAATGAGGCTGTATGAAAGAGAGCCAAACCGATGCCTTGAAAGATCCTCACCAGGAAAAAAGGCCAAAAAGGCGGGGCCAGGAGATAGGCAAAGGAGGTCAGGACAAAAATGACCGCACCGGCGATCATAAAGTTTTTTTCGGGGATTCTTAAAAGCGCTTTCCCGACGAAAGGCCTGAGAGCCAACGAGGAGACGAAGAAGATTCCGATGAGAACGCCGATTTCTGCCTCCTCAGATCCGGACCTTAAGAGATAGATCGGAAGGGTGGGGATGAGGATGTAAAAGACGCTGATGAAGGCGAATTGTGAAAGAACCCCAAGAATGAATTCACGAGTAAATATTTTTCGCATCGTTTGTGTCGTCATATCGACTTCTTCCGTCTCGTCTCTCGGTTTTACAGTATTCTACTTTATAGGGAATTTTTCAACCCTTTTGCAACCTTTCCCGTTTTCTGGATTTTTTCCCTTTGATGATTCTTGACAAATCCCTTTGCTCTATGCGATGTGGAACAAGTAATAATAAAGATCGAACAACGTCACTCTGCGATTTTTCCCTTTTGCAGGTCCAGCCGAGAGGCATCAATATAAGTCTGGTCAACATCTTATTATTAGGAGGCTTCAAATAAGGAGAGAAAGATGGTGAAACTCCGGCCCATTTTGTTCTTCCTCATTCTGACGGTAGGTATTTGGATGGTTTGGGCAACCGCCTACTCCCAGGAGACTTTGCCCGAGGTGCCTTATGTTCCCACTCCCGAGGAGGTCGTGCTGGAGATGCTCAAAATGGCCGGGGTTACCCCAAACGATATTGTCTATGATCTTGGATGCGGGGATGGTCGTATCGTCATCACAGCCGCAAAAGTATTTGGCGCTCGCGGCGTAGGAGTGGACAATGCCCCAAACCTGATTCAGCAAAGCAATGAGAACGCCCGGAAGGCAGGCGTCACTGACCGTGTGAAGTTTATTGAACAAGATCTCTTCGAGACCGACATCCGGGAGGCGACGGTTGTTGCGCTTTACCTGCTTCCTGAGCTGAACCTGCAACTTCGCCCCAAGCTGCTTCGAGATCTCATACCCGGTTCCCGCATCGTGGCTCACGAATTCGACATGGGCGACTGGAAACCTGACAACATGGCGAAGGTTCCCAAGGTGAAGCTTTACTACCATCCCACGATTCCTTATGAAAAGGATACATGTTTCTATTATTGGGTCATTCCTGCAAATGCGGAAGGCGTCTGGCGCTGGAACTTTTCCACTTCATCGGGCGACCAGGACTACACCCTGCGTCTTGTTCAGAAATTTCAGGAAATTCGAGGCACAGTGCATGTGAAGGGGGAAGAGGTTCCCATAGCAGCTGCTCGTTTGGTAGGCGATCAATTGAGTTTTACTCTGACAGAGGATACGGACAAGGAAAAAGTGGTGATGCAGTTCAACGGGCGGATCCATGGGGATGATATCGCAGGCACCGTTGAAGTTCGAGGAGGACCTTCTGCCGGAAACTACGCCTGGGCTGCAAAACGGTGATTGCTCACCCTCATCTCCCCCAAGATAAACCTGTGGGAGTGAAACCTTAGGTCCCTGAAATTTAGCGGTACGACAGGAAGTATGTTATATTGAGATGACCCGGCTCGCTCATCAGAGATTCCGGGTCAATTCATTTTTTACTGGAGGAAATCGATGTTTGACGTGACGCAGAAAGCGACTGAAATGATCAAGGAAGCCCTCAAGGATCAGGAGAAGACCTCTCCCGTCCGGGTCGTCCATAACGAGGGTGGCTGATCGGGGCCCTCGCTGGGCCTGGTTCTGGATGAACCAAGCGAAGATGACCAGGTTTTTATTCAAGAAGGCATTACGTATGTCATTGGGAAGGACCTCTTTGAAAGGGTAAAGCCTATTAAAGTTGATTATGCCAATGGGCCGAATGGGAATGGATTTTTCATTTCTTCCAATCTAAGATCAGAGAAAGACTGCGGGTCCTGCAGTTGCTGAAGTGAGATCGGACGGCATGAGGCAAAACCGGATTGCTCAACTTATTTTGCTACGGCCCTTTTGCTCGTGATAGAAAGGTCAGGGGGGCGTGCAACGCCGTAACAGGAAGGCATGATGGAGCAACGCAGGCTTGGCAAGAATGGTCCGGCGGTTTCCGCAATCGGGCTGGGTTGCATGGGCATGTCGATCAGCTACGGTGAGCCCGATGATGGCGAATCGATCGCGACGATTCACCGTGCGATTGAGATCGGTGTTAATCTGATCGTGACCTCGGATGCCTATGGCAATGGCGTCAATGAAGAGTTGATTGCGCGTGCGATCAAGGGCCGCTGTCAAAAGGTTTTCCTCGCAACCAAGTTCGGTAACCTGGGACTCCAAGGGATCAGCCTGCCGGTAGGACTATCCGGCGGCCATCCCGACTATGTATCTCAGGCGTGCGACGCATCGCTGAAGCGTCTCGGTGTCGATGTGATCGACCTCTACGGTCTCCATCGCGTCGATCCGGCGGTGCCGATCGAAGACACCGTGGGTGCGATGAAAAAGCTGGTAAAGCAGGGAAAGGTCCGGTATCTCGCACTCTCCGAAGCCGGCCCGCAGACAATCCGCCGGGCGCACCGGGTACACCCGATCGCGGCTCTTGAGACCGAGTATTCGTTGTGGAGCCGAGACGTTGAGCAAGAGATCCTTCCAACCTGCCGCGATCTTGGTATTGGCTACATGGCTTACTCGCCTTTGGGTCGGGGTTTTCTCACCGCGACGATCAAAAACCTCGACGTTCTGCTCCCCAAAGACCGGCGTCGTGACCATCCTCGGTTTGATGCAGAAAATCTTAAGCGCAATGTCGAGATGCTGAAACCCCTTGAAGAAATCGCGGCGGCTCACCGGTGTACTCCGGCTCAGGTGGCACTGGCTTGGGTATTGGCGCAAGGCAAGGATATTGTCCCGATTCCAGGCACCAAGCGCCGCACCTACCTAGAGCAGAATGCCGCTGCGGTCGATATCCAATTAAGTTCCCATGAGATCAAGCGGCTCTCACAGACATTCCCGCCCGGTGCCGCCGCCGGCACACGCTATCCGGAGAAGCAGTTGAAAACGCTCGGAATCTGATTCTGTTCTAACCGCCAGGAGGCCAAGGGGAAGAAAAACTTCATACTTTCCGGAAAGATATTAGCTCCTACCTGTGGAGCCCCAAGGGCAAAGCCCGTGGCACCTGACTAACGCCCGAGCGGGCCGACATCCCGGCCAAAAGCTGGCACAATCATCCACGGCCAAAGGCCGTGGCTTTCTGCTGCCGGGGTGAATCACATTGCCATTAATTTTTGAATGTCTTGTTCTATTGTGATTTTTTCTTTTTGCTCCATTTTTCCGAATTGTAACGCTTTCGTTGGACATGTTTCGATGCAAGGTGGAGATTCCTTGCTAAGATCTGAGTCATTGAGGCACATATCGCACTTCTGCATTTTTCCATCCGCTCCGAATTGTGGTGCACCGAAAGTACACGCCTTTAAACAGGTCTTGCATCCGGTACATTTACTCCTATCCACAACGACGATTCCATCTTCGGCCCGCTTTTGAATTGCCTGTTCGGGGCAGGCTTTCGCGCATGCGGGATCAGCACAATGCATGCACGATACGGATGCGGACAGGTTTTTTACTTTTGGGTAACGCCCCTGCCAGATATTGTAGACCCTCCTCCACCTTACCCCTAATTCACCCTCTCTCCAGCTCTTGCATGCGACTTCACATCCGAAGCATTGAACGCATCTCTCTTTGGCAAAAGAAAATCCATATTGTGTGGACATCACTAACTCTCCTTTCAATCATGAGTGTGATCGGTCACCAAAGTATCATCCCGAGAATTTCTCCTTCATGAATCTACACTTTTCTTACTTGCACCAGTGTCTGACTGGCCATTGCCGTGACCAGAGGATCAAATGCCTTTTCACGATCGACACTATACATGATGTTCACGTTGGCGCCTCCGTCGAGAAGCGGAAGATCTTTGAACCCAAGCTCTTTACAGCCCTGCCACCAGCCGTGAAGCACCATGACCGTATCGGGCCGTATTCCCGGGTAGAGTTCCGCTTTGACCTTGATCCAGCCATGGGGCGATTCGATACGTACCCAATCACCGTTCTTAATCCCTCGCTCCGAAGCAGTATCCGGATGAATGTGCACCGTAGGATAGGGGAGAATTTCCCTCAAATAGGGGACATCCCTTTGCCATGAAGCGGTGTACACACTCGATGTGTGATAATCGGAAAGAATGAGGGGATATTTCTTTGTCAACTCCGGTGTGCCGGTGATGCTTTCGGGCGGCTCCTTCCATTCAGGCAGAGGAGGGAAGCCGGCTTCTTTGAAAGAGGTATTGTAAATGGCCACTTTTCCCTGGGGAAGAAAGGGCGCTCCCGAAATTCGGGGGCTTTTCCTCTTGAATACCTTTTCATAGGTTTCATATGTTCTTGGAACCGGCTCATATTTGATGCCGGTTGGGTGTTTCCGGAGTTCATCAATGGTCATGCCAAGGGGTTTCAACTGATCGTTCATCGACGCCTCCATGCTCCCGCCCCAGAAATCGGCGCCGTATCCCATCTTGACTCCGAGATCGCAGAGAAACTCATAGATAGATTTATAATCACCTAACGGCTGAATCACCCTGTTTCGCGCCATGATCCAATTTCCTCTGATCTCAAAGGGGTGATCCATCTCGTAAGGAGTCGAAGTAGGGATGACGATATCCGCATAGGGCATGTCTGCAGTTCGCGCAACGTCAACCACCACATAGAACTCCAGTTTCTTGAGGGCCTCGACGACCCTTTTTGACCCCCGCGTGCTGACAAGTGCCTGAGATCCGGGTGCGATGATCGTCCGCATGGGATAAGGTTTTTCTGTTAGGACGCTCTCAAGCATTCCATAGTATGCGGACGACGTGCCTTCAACGAAGGGCTGAAAGGGCTTCGGAAATTCCGGATAAACGAGTTTGTCCACCCATTCCTGGGTGTACCGTTCCGTCAAATGGACACTCTTGGGTCTGGGCATCTTGCTGAGGGGAGGTCCTAACAAGTTTCCGCCGGGCCTGTCCAGGTGTCCGGTAATGGCGATTAAAATCGCGATTGCCCTGAAAGCGTCGTTTGAAGAAGGTGTATGTTCGAGGCCATTTCCCGTGTCAATCCCCGCCTGTTTTGTCGTTGCATAAATTCTTGCGATCTCCGTAATTTGCTCCGATGGAATTCCCGTAATTTTTTCTGCCCAGGTGGGTGGATATTTTTGAACATGCTCTTTCAACTGATCATATCCGTAACACCATTGTTCCACGAAGGCCTTATCGATCAGGTTTTCATTGACAACCACATTAAGCATAGCCAGGGCAAGGGCCGCGTCCGTCCCCGGTCGGATGGGCACCCATTCGTCAGCGAGGCCCACATCCGGCTCCACAGTTGGTTTAATTGCGATAATCTTCGCTCCCCTTGCTTTCGCATTGACATAAGCCCTGACGCCCTCCTGGGCAGGACCAGAATAGATCGGTTGCCGTCCCCAAATAAGGATGACATCGCTTTTTCCGTAATCAACTATCCTTGGCCAGTCTCCAAGGGTATACATGAAAGCAAAAGCCCTCTGCATGACGCATATCCCGCTGTGGCCGTAATTGGGGCTTCCATGCGCTATCAGAAAACGGTAGAGGTATTCGCTGTAAGTCCTTCTGGCAGGAGACAGCATGCCGAGCGATTCCGGACCATATTTCTGTTTTTGTCGCTTCAAGGTGTCTGCGATAATCTCAATGGCTTCGTTCCAGGTGATCTTCTGGAATTTCCCTTCGCCTTTTTTCCCCACCCGTTTCAATGGATATTTGAGCCTTTCACGCGAGTAGACCCACTGAGGAGATGCCTGGCCTTTCGGGCAAAGGCTTCCGTTATTTGCGGGTGACTCTTTCATGCCCGCCACCTTGGTGAATCGACCGTTCTTGGTGAACGCATAGACACCGCAATTCGCCGCAGGTCCGCACATGGCGCACAGTGTTGGGACTGCCGTTTCATCGGCCTTGGCTGCGACGGCCATGGCTTCATCCAGGGTGAACGATTCAAACGGGAATGCGCCTATGGCAGCCCCTGCCATCCCTGCCCCTGTTGCTTTAAGAAAGGCACGCCGGTCTAATAACCATTGATTTTTCTTTTCTCCCATACTCATTCTCCCTCCCTTTCAATTGTATAAAAGGTAGAAACAGGAACCCCAAGAGCGTCTTTTCAGAGTATTCTTTTTTTCATCCTTTTGGTCCAATCGATCACTGGCGTTTCAACATTCTCTGACATGATAAAAACTCTCTTCCTGATAGGTCGAATATACGGAGAACGGAGTTGTCTGTCAAGGGAAAAAGAAGGAAGAAAACGATCTCTTGTTCAGTTAGACTGACGAGACGCAGCTTCTGAAATAATTTGGAAGCGAATAATACGCTAACTCAGAATGGCCCTCTTCACGAGGGTTTTTGTGATTTCTATTTTGTATGCATTCATGCTGGGGGGCCGTGCGTCCGCGACTGCCTGCTCCGCTGCCTCCGCGGCGGCATTCTGGTCGATGGGTCTCCCCTTGATGACTTCCTCGGCTTTCATTGCCCTTACAGGCGACGGGGCAACGGCCCCGAGGGCAATACGCGCATCCTTGCATATCCCTGCCTCGAGGGCGATAACGGATGCGACGCTCACAATGCCAAAATCGATAGGGCTTCTCAAGGTGAATTTCAGGTAGTTCTGCCGGACCCCGTCCTGTGGCTTCGGAATCTGAATTTCGGTTACCAGCTCATCCGGGTCAAGCACCGTTGACCCCGTTGCACTCGCAGTGAAGAAACTCTGAGCATCAAGGGTTCTCTTTGTTGTCACGATGTTTGCGTCTAAAGCGACAAGCACGATGCCGATATCGGAGGGACTGACTGCTAAGCATCCGCAATTAAAACATCGGCTTGCCTCCGTCTCGATTTCACTTAAACGGGCGCCTGGTGTATCTTCAACGTCTATGCTCTTGATGCGCTCGGATGCCGGTAACACGGGAATCCGGATCCTGGGTGCTGCCTCGAAAGAAGGGCTACTGAAGTCCTGGTTCGACCTGCCAGGCTTAGCCGAAGGTTGGCACCCTTTAAACGATAGCTCGATAAGGCGAGCCGCTTCCCTGCCCGAGGCTATTGCCTGGACGACCGTTGACGGGCCGGTGATAAAGTCGCCTCCGGCATAGAGGTTCTTGCCAAGCAGATGCGTTGAAGGCGTCGCTTTACGTGCTTTCTGCCGAAACTCGGCAGGGAGAAGTGAAGTATCGGGCTTTTCACCAATCGCTTTAATCACTGCATCAAACGTAGAGGTAAAGTCTGAGCCCGGTATGGGTACGGGCTTCGGCCGGCCCGACGCATCGCCCGACGCATCGGGGGAGCCAAGTTGCATTCGCACGCACTTGAGCGTTATCTTGCCATGAGCCTCCGACGCCTCGGTTGGCAACGTCAGGAACTGAAATTCGATCCCTTCCTCCTTTGCCTTTTCCACCTCATCCCTAAATGCGGGCATCTCGTCCTGATTGCGCCGGTATATCACCACTGGCTCGGCGCCCAACCTTAGCAATGTGCGGGCAACATCCATGGCCACATTGCCGCCGCCGATAACCGCCACCTTTCTCCCGGGTATATCTCTGGCGCCGGTATTTGCCCTGTTCAAGAACTCCAGGCCGGAAAGGGCGACTTGCTCCCCTTTTATTCCGAGCGGCTTTTCTTTCCAGGCTCCGCAGGCCAGAAAGACAGCATCGAAGCGGCCAATAAGTTTGGCGACAGTGACATCCTTGCCTACATTAACTCCAACTTCAAACTTGATTCCCATACCTTTCAGTGCTTGGATTTGCTTTCTCACCACGTCCTTTGGCAAGCGGTACGGAGGTATGCTGTATAGAAGCATGCCACCCGCTTCTGGCAGCCTCTCAAAAACGGTGACCAGGTGGCCGGACCTCCTAAGGTAATAGGCCGCAGCCAGTCCCGCCGGCCCGGAACCAATGATGGCGATCCTTCTGCCGGACTCGGTCTCCGGCGGCGGGAAGACCTCGGTCATCCTTTCCAGGATGGTATCACCTAAAGATCGCTCGATACACCGTATGGCCACCGGCTCATCGAATTCGCTTCGATTACACTCCGGCTCGCAGAAAGAGGGGCATACCCGGCCGGTTACGGCTGGAATGGGGTTGAAATCCAGTATGATCCCTGCCGCCTCCATGAGATCGCCGTTTCTTACCCTGCTCAGATAGGAGGGGATATCGGTATTCGCCGGGCAATTTGAGGAACACGGAAAAACATCGACACCAGAGGCACCGAATATGGAATGATACCGATTATCCCCGGTCAGGGCGTTGCAGATTTTTCCACCCTTGCGCAGGCACAGGATAGGTCCGCCGATCTGGTGTGGATACCTATAGTACCAGCAGCGAACGTCCTGGCACAGATTACCGCCAATGGTAGCCGTATTGCGGATCTGGGGTGTGGCCACGGAGCGGACAGCTTCAACAAGCGCCTTGCAACACCTCCTGAGAAGGGGAGACTTGGCTATGTCGGAGAGCTTCGTCAAAGCGCCTATCTTCAACACTCCGCTCTCATCCTTGATGGTATCGAGATCCGATATTGTCTTCATATTGATGACAGCTTCGGGATAGTTTAAAAGATACTCTCCCTTGAGGGTTGAGAGCAGGTCTGTGCCGCCTGCATTGAGCATGGCTTTACCCTTGTATTTACCGAGAAGTGTGCAGGCTTCATCGACCGTCCGCGCATCAATGTGTTTGAAGGACCTCATGCCGCACCTCCCTTCCGGGCGCCTGTCGGCACCTTGCCCAGCGCCTTGAGCACTCTCTCCGGTGTCACCGGGTACTCGTGCAGCCAGAGGCCGATGGCATTCGAAACAGCCATGAGCACCGCTACCGGGCCTGGTGATGTGGCTATCTCGCCAACCCCTACCGCATGGAAGCGGTGGCTGGGAAAGGGTGTTTCCAGGGCCACATTGTCGATTACCGGGAGCTGAGAAAAGGTCCGCCACTTGTAGTCGATCATGTTGGCGTTCAAGATATGTCCTGATGAACGGTCAAGGATCGTCTCCTCGAAAAGGGCGCTGTCGATACCCCCTGAGCCAAGGCACCCGTTGAGCTGGCCTTCAAGGCCGGGAGGATCTATGATCTGGCCTACGTCTGTGGTGTTGACAACACGGAGCAGGGTTACGTTCCCGGTTTCGGTATCGACCTCAACGTCGACGAATGACATCATACAGTTCGTCAGTGTATAATCAGGTTCAAACCGTCCGTAGCCAGTGAGCGTGCGGTCAATACTCATGGCCCTCCAAGGTATCCTCTTTTCCGGATGACTCTTGACGAAAATGACTCCGTCCACGGTCTCCAGGTCGTTAGGGTCTGCCTGAAGCATGGGGGCGATAAGCTCGAAGAGCTTCCGCTTGGCATCCTCTGCCGCTGCAATCACAGCACTTCCGATCGCATAAGTTCCCCTGGAGCCGGCGGGTCCAAACTCATAAGGGTTGATCAGTGAATCGGAGGGCGTTACGGAGACGTTTTCCATGGGCATCTGCAGCACCTCGGCAACCATCTTGATGTAGTTGCTTCGCTGACCGGTCCCGTGTTCTGTTACGCACGAGAAGAGCATGGCAGTTCCGTCCGGATGAAGGCGCACATACGCTTCAGATGCGTCCTCGCCGATATCGGCATTTCCATGAACACCCACGCCCACCCCTCTCCTTTTTGTGCCGTCCACAGCCGTGGGCTTCAGCCATCCTTTCCACTTGTCTTTCCAGCCAAACAACTCGGCGCCTTTATCCATGGCCTTTGCAAAGTCTACGCCCCGGTACGTGTACCAGATGCCGTCCCGCCAGAAGTACCCGTCGCCCGGTTTGACGAAATGTTTTTTGAGGAACTCAAATGGGTCGATGTCCAGTTTTTCCATGGCTAAACTCAAAATCGGTATGAGGATACACTTCAGTTCCTGGCCACCAAAACCTCTCACAATGCCTGAGGCATTCCGATTGGTGCAGACAATCACGGGTCTTAAATTCCAGTTGGGGCACCGGACCGCAATCTGGACCTCGCCACAGCCAACAGCCACCTGTGACTGGGTCGTCATCGAGTAGTAGCCCGTGTCGATAAGCCACGTGCCGGATATCGCTGTTACGGTCCCGTCCTTTTTCATGCCCACCCGGGCCTTCATACGTGATGCAGGCCGCATCGTGAATGCCGCCAGGTGTTCTTCCTTGGTGAAGATGAGTTTCACAGGCTTGCCTGTTGCCCTGCTTAGGAGCGCTGCATAGGACTGGACCTGCCAGGACATAAACTTTGACCCGAAACTGCCGCCGCAGGGGCCGCCAATGCTTCTCACTTCGACTTTCCTCTCCATCACGTGGAAGAGGGTGATCTTATCCATGTAGGAAGCCTGATTTGATACCCGGAGGGTCAGCTTGTTCGGTTCCTCCCAAAGGGCTATTGCCCCCGGAGGCTCAGGAGGCAGCGGGTTCGGTATGTTCTCGTAGCCAAAGGTCCCTTCGGCTATGACATCCGCCTCCTGGAATCCCTTCTCCGTGTCTCCCATGACCACTTCCTTAAGGCTCTTCGGTCCGAAAAAGGGAACACCGGGGGTTACCACGTTCCCGGGGAACTCGTCATACAGCTGGGGGGCGCCGGGCTTCAAGGCCTCTTCCATGTCAAAGACAGCGGGTAAAAGCTCATATTCCACATCGATCAGGTGAAGGGCCCCTTTCGCGATCTCTTCAGTGGTAGCGGCAACGAGCGCCACGGCATCACCGACGTACCGGACCTTCCGGTCGAGGATGCGAGTATAGCGGGGGGTACCCCCTTTCCAGTCGGGGACATCTTCCCAGGTGAGTATTGCTTTAACCCCCTCAAGCCCCTCTGCCCTGCTTTTATCAACCTTCTTGATAAGGGCATGGGGGTGTGGGCTTCGGAGCACCTTTCCGTAGAGCAAATCGGGAAACTTGATATCGTTAAGGTATTTTGCTCCTCCCGTAACAATCTCTGTTGCGTCTTTTCGGGGGGTCGCCTTGCCGATATACCGGTACGTGTTGGCCATTTTGCTTACCTCACTTCTTTGGATGCTGCCATTACAGCCTTCACAACATGGTAATGGCTGATACACCGGCAGAAATTGCCAGAGAGGCCTTCTTTCACCTCTTCTTCCGTGGGGAATGGATTCTCGTGAAGAAGCGCTTTTGCACTCATGATAATGCCGGGTGTGCAGAATCCGCACTGAAAGGCTGTATAGTCGATGAATGCCTGCTGAAGGGGATCGATTTTTCCAGTCTTTGGATCGCTCAACCCTTCGATCGTCATTATTTGTTTTCCATTGCACTCAACGGTGAGCGTCATACAGGAAAGGATGGCCTTCCCGTCCATCAGCACGGTACAACATCCACAGGCGCCATGGTCGCATGATATCTTTGTACCGGTAAGGCCCAGCGTTTCCCGGAGCGTATGAGCCAGCGTGTGAGCCGGGTCAACCTGATAAGGTTCTGTTCCCACTTCCAGCTCAAAGGGTTGCCCGTTGACCAAGAGGCTGAGGCGATTCCTCCCCGGCGACTTCTTTCTGATTTCTTTTGCCGTTTTGACTGCCATATCTCTCCTTTCGTCTCTGGACCCCAACGTGACGAGGGTTACCCCGGCAGCAGAAAGCCCCTCCCGGTTTAGACGGGAGAGGATCAATGCGCCAACTTTTGGCCGGCCTGTCCCGACGTCAGGCGGGAGATGTCGCCCCCCCCGATGCGTTGGTCAAGTGCCACGGGCTTTGCCCCTGGGGCTCCACACCGCCTTCCCGAAAGAACCGCTTTTCACAGAACCCTTCTTCCGCACATTATCCTGGTTCTCGGCCCTTTTTTCAAGATCTTTATCCAGTGACAAAGATACTCGTCCCTCCTCTGGCAGTCTTTATCTCGTCTGGATTGCCGCTGGATTTGACCCCGCCTTTCCGTTAGTATATCTTATCTCACAACAGCTCACATGGATCAGCAACGACTCGGACGCAAGATCATCGCATTGTCGGTGTTAGTCGTGCTGGGAATCGCTTACAGTGGTTTCCTCTATTCCCAGCCTACGCTGACGGGTATGCATGATTTGGATGGGATCATCGGTGTGGTGCTGGGTCTCTATATCAGTTCCCATCCGGCTGCCCATCTGGTGGATATGCTTTTCTACAGGTGGGCTATTCGATATCAATTTTCTTCGAAGCGATCCGTTGTTCTGTGGATATCTCTAAACGTTCTGGTTTTGTTCATCAGTGGAATCGTCATTTTCGTCGGGACAACACGATTGATCGGTAGAACAGATTAGGCCAGTCGTAAAATGAGCTGTTCATAGAAGCATCTCCAAATCCGTGATAAATGCTCTTAAGAAAATAGTGATTGGAAACCCACAAATAGACATTGACTCGATCCAGTTCCCCCTCTCCCTTGACGGGAGAGGGTTGGGGTGAGGGTGCATTATCACCTTTCCTATCCCTCTCCCCCAAGGGGAGAGGGGAGGGTGAGGGGACATTCCATGGTTGTCAAGGAAAAAGAGATGCTTACGGTCTTAATCGAAAATTTGACAGCTTCCTTTAAAAGGTGTAAATTTCTTTCTGCCCCGTTAGAAATTCCAGTCGTTACGACTTGAAACCGAGCGGGGCATTGAACCCGGCCGGAACTATTATAAGACCTAATCCCGCTATAGCAGGACTGCAGAGCAGCGGGGCATTATTTCTAACGGGGTAAAGGGAGAACAGAGATGAAGAT
>Ga0209253_10002269_pt1 | contig 17023 bp, 13 predicted proteins | sample FrelakmetBRP12BR_FD_187145 | JGI IMG/M metagenome (GOLD analysis project Ga0209253, IMG submission 187145) | Freshwater lake sediment microbial communities from the University of Notre Dame, USA, for methane emissions studies - BRP12 BR (SPAdes)... | ecosystem: Environmental > Aquatic >...
CAGATCTCAAAGGGAATATTAATCGAGACACGCGGGCGACCATCGGTATTCTGGAATTGATCCAATTGATCATCAATCGCCTGGTCGCCTGGGAGATTCTTCCGCCAGAAACAAACTTTCGCTTGCAGACACTCCCAGCGTTTGGGACTGGAGCCGGGCTAATGTTCACCCCGCTGACCTATTGGATGCAAACCACTCCACCTTTGACCGAGATCGATACCGCACAGTTGATCTCCTGGCTGATAGACCGGCTGCGCGACCTCGGCGTGCTGCTGTTGCTCGGCGCACTCTTCTACTGGCTCTTCCGCAATCCGCTCAACCGCACTACCCAGGCGCTGCGTGGCCGCCCACTGGCTGCGCTGGGTTATGGCCTGCTGGCGTTGTTGCTCACTTTCAATATCTTCCTGGTCGGCCTGCTGGTAGCCAGCCTGATCTTTGTGGTTGGCTTGTGGATCGGTTACCTGGGCCTATGGGGCTTTGCACTGGCCTTTTGGGCGCTGGCTTATGCCGCGCTGGGATTATTCCTGGCGGCATTGTGGTTCGTGGTTGCCTACGGGACAAAGCTGATCGTCGCTTACCTGGTTGGCGCCTGGCTGTTTGAGAAAATCATCCCCAAAAAGTCGGTTCCGGGTTTCGTCGCACTGGCAACTGGCGTGTTGGTATACGTCTTGCTGTATTCCATCCCGATGCTCGGTTGGGTGCTGGGTGTGTTGGTGACCGCCTGGGGTCTGGGCGCTCTCTGGTTGGCTTACCGCAAAGCTGAACTATGATAAAATCTAAGCTCGGCATCTCTTATTTCATTATTAAGGATTAAGGAGTTTCAATTCAATGGCAACAAAGGCAAAGAAAAAGCAAGTAAGCCATAGCAAAAGCAAACCGAGCAATGTTAGTAAGAAGAAGCCCGTGGTTCATAAGGAACGCGGCGCCGTGCTGACCGGGGCTTTGGTGCTCATGGCAGTGCATGGTATTTTCGCCGCCTACCTGTATTCCACCGGCGCGCCCGAAGTCAGCCGCCCCTGGATCATCAGCCTGATGGTTGTGCATTCTCTAGCCGATATTGTGGCTGCCGTGGCAATCTTCTACTGGAAAAAATGGGGACTGTATGTTTATGCAGCCTCGACCATCCTGGCCCTGGTCTTGGGTTTGATCTCGGTTGGCGTCTGGTCGGTGTTCTATATGATATTGCCACTCGTCATCATGGGTTGGATACTGCGCAGCAAATGGGAGTACTTCGAATAAATTGTTCAGGTGCAACGCACTTCGCAAGTGCGTTGCACCTGCCGTGCATAACGAAGAACCGCTCAACGATTCTGTTGAGCGGTTCTTCGCATCTATAGGCTTGTTCTTTCTAGATCAGTTTACTCAAATACTCAAAACTGCGCATTGCGTCGGGCACATTCCCGCATTCAACGCTGAATACAATATCGTTCGGGCATTTCTTGACGCTGTTAATCACCCGTTTCCAGTCTACCACGCCGTCGCCGCAGGCGCAGCCGGTCGGCGTGCCGCTCACTTTACCGCGCTCCTCACCGCTCTGAGAAAAGCTGATATCCTTTGCGTGTAGATGAACCAGTCGTCCCACAACATGGTCCAGCCATTCATAGGTATCATCTGTTCCAGCCAGGTAGCTGTTACCGGTGTCGTAATTGATCCCTATGGAGGGGGATTTGACCAGGTTGTAGATGCTGTCCAGACCGGCAAGCGATTTGCTGTATTGCTGGTGAGGCTCAAGCCCGATCTTGATGCCATAACGCTCTGCGACCTTCGAGGCTTCGGTGAGCGTGTAGGTCATCAAGGCGTAATCCATCTCTTTGGTGGTCCATTTGGGTTTAGGGCCTTCATCCGTATTGACCACCGGCGCTCCAGCGTCAGAGGCCCAACGGACCGCCATCTTCAGGTATTCCACGCTGATCTCCGGCTTGCAAAGCGGCGTGTGCGAGGAAAGCCCGGATAATTTGATCTTGTGTTTGTCGCACAGGTCTTTTACCCCGCGCGGATCATCGTACATGGATACGCTGTGGAAATAACGCGCTTCGCTGAGCAGCTCGCGCCCCAGGTGGACCATCGGCTCGATGTATTGGTAGCCAATCTCGGCTGCTTTTTCCACGCCCCAGGCAAATGACTTGTCGTGGGTGCGGACGAACTCCATGTTTACACCTAAAAAGATCTTACCCATATTATGCTCCTTATATGACTATCAGAAACTTGGTGGTGGACGGGATCAACGATCCCGTCTATCGCGAGTAAAATTTTACTTTTTGGCGGCCAGGCGCTTATTTGCTTCGTCGACGAGAGGGCGGACGAAAGCCAGGCTTTTCTCGATCATTGGGCCGCCCTGCCCTTCACATTCCAGGCTGACGACGCCGTCGAAATTGATGTCGACCAGGATATCAAAACACTTTTTGATATTCTCAGCATTGACGCCGTCGCCGATGGCGCATTGGCTGACGGCGATCCCGGTCAGCTCGCCGCGCAAGGAGGCAGACAGCGATTCGCTCACATCTTTCACGTGCACATGGCTGACTTTATGCTTGAATTTCTGCAAAAAAGCCACTGGATCCTGTCCGGCAATGAAGGTGTTCCCGGTATCCATGTTCATCCGCAGGTAGGGGCTGTCGACAAAGGCCAGCATTTTTTCCATGAACTCGGGTTTGGTGGTGTAAAAGCCATGCGGTTCAATATCGATGATCATCTTGTAGCGCTCGGCGACTTCGATGACCTGAGCGTAGGACCTTTTCATCATCTCGAGCGCCTGCTCGTGGGTCAGCCCTTTCGGCGCGAAGCGATCATCGGTGGTGTCGATGTGGTCGCAGCCGGCCAGATAAGCCCAGCGGATGGTGTGCAGAATATATTCCACACCCAGCGAGGCGCCTTCGGGTAGAGACATGGGGAAAGCGGCGTCGATTTGGGAAAAGCGCTGGCCGTATTTGGCCATTTTTTCACGCCACATCAGCGGGTCTTCCCAGCTGGCGACATGCGGCTGGTATCCTAGACCGTGGATCCAGCTGACGCCGTCGACCATACCGCATTCGATCCAATGGAGGTCATTTTTCTGCCCCCACTGGAGGCATTGCTCAAAATTCCAGTAGCTGCTGTTAAAAGCGTCGGTATGAAAACCAATTTCGATCATGGACTGCTCCTTTGATTGTAGCTAGAATTTCTTCCTGTCTGATAAGCATCTAAGTATCCAATACGAACCAGATCATCGAAATCATTCTGTTTACCGCTTCTTCTGTGTGCTGAGTCCAACGTAAGCGACAGCAGCAATAATGATCAAGCCTTGCACCGCGTCGGTGTAAGGCTTGGGTAAACCAAGTAAGTTCAGCAGGTTGACAATCGCCTGCAGGGTAAATGCTCCGAAAATTGCATTCGGCACGGAGCCCCTGCCCCCACCCAATAGCACTCCACCCACCACACAGGCTGCGATGGCCTGCATTTCCATCCCTTCACCAATCGTAACATTAACCCCGCCGAATCCACCGAGCAGTATACCCCCAATTACCGCAAAGACCGAACAGAGGACGAAAGTGATGATGCGTACCAGGCGGACCCGGACGCCTGAAAGCTGGCTGGCGCGTACATTATCGCCGATCGAAAGGATCTGCCTCCCGTAATGGGTCCTATGGAAAAGGAAATACGCCAGGGTGCCAAACACGAGTAATACGATCAATGCATAAGGGAACCTGCCAAACAAAGGCACATTTTCAAAGTAACTTCGGCCAAAAGCACGCCAGTTTTCTGTCAGGTAACCTTGTGGCGCGCCACCCACCCAATACAACGCTCCGCCTCTTACCAGTAACATCATCCCGAGTGTGGCGATGAAGGATGGAACTCTCAAATAACTGACCACCAGTCCATTTACTAATCCGATGAGGACGCCAAATCCCAGCATGATCAATATGGCGGGTAATGCGTTGGCAGGGTCGTTAGCCAACAGCTTTGAGCTGACCAGGACAACAAAAGTGACGATCGCTCCAACCGAAAGATCGAAACCGCCCAGAGCCAGGACCATCATTTCCCCTGTGGCAATCACCGCCAGGGGTGCAGCCGTGCGGAGAAAAGTCATGGCCCCGTTCATTGACTGGTATTTATTCGGACTGAGCAGCCCCAGCACGATGAAAATGATAAAGAAGACCGGGTAAACCGGAGGGATCTTCTTGATGCCTTCCCAGATCGAATGCAGGCTTCTGGAGAACCCTGATGGTGAAGAAATCGTAGAGGTTGTCATTCGATCCACTCCTTAAGCCGCATCTTTCTTCGAGCGTATCGTGTAGCTGGCAACGGCCAAGATGATGATGGCTCCTTGCAGGACCGTTTTGAGATAAGGGTTCACGCCCAGCTGGTTGAAAACCGTTTCCAGAACGCCAAAGATCAGCACCCCACCCAGCGTCCCAAACACGCCACCTTTTCCACCGGCCAGGGCGGTACCGCCGATCACGGCCGTAGCAATCGAATTCAGGTCATATACTCCGTTTGGACCCACCCAGGGGGCTCCAGATCGCATCTGGCTGACCAGAAATAAACCCGCCAGAATTGCGGTCATACTGCACAGGATATGTGCACCGATCAAAACCCGATCGGTTCTCACGCCGGAAAGGCGCGCCACTTCAGAATTGCCGCCCACACCGTACAAGTGGAAGCCAAATTTTGTTCTGGCCAGTAAGAACCAGCCCGCCAGAACGATCAAAAAGAGAATGAGGATGGATACAGGTATAGGACCCAGGGTGCCATATCCAAAATATTCAAAGCTCTCTGGAACGCTGCCGGTGTAGTTGGAGAAGGTGGCGTTGATGATCCCTTTAATGATCAGGCTGGTTCCCAGGGTGGCAATAAAGGGGTTTACGTGCAGTTTTGTGACGGTCAGTCCATTTACCAGACCGATGAACGCGCCGATGGAAAAGACTACCAGGATCGCCATGGGCACATTTTCTGTTTTTCCCTGCATGAGATAGGAAGACATGACTGCGGTTATACTGATGGTATAGGCAACGGAAAGGTCGATGGAGGCGCCAGTGATCACCAGGCTTTGCCCAACAGCCACAATTCCCAATGCTACAGACCGCACAATGATGTTCAGCATGATTGCCGGGTTGCTGAAAATTTGACCATCGGCAAAAGCCCGATCCAATAATCCACCTGCCAGGAAGACCAGGATCAGGAAATAAAAAACCGGTGGTATGTGAATGGTCCGCAAGATCCTTCTAAACTCATTCCCTGAAGCAGTAGCAGTCGTCATGTTATGCCTTTCCTGACGCGGGGGTATTTTTTTCCCGATCCTTGATTGTATGGCCGGTGGCCATCAGCATGATCTCCGGCTCGCTGGATTTTGCCGGCAGCTCCCCGGCGACCTGCATGTCCCACATCACCAGGATGCGGTCGCTCATGCCTACGATCTCGGGCAATTCTGATGAAATCATCAGCACCGCTATGCCTTTCTTGGTCAAATCCCGGATCATGTCGTGGATGCTGGCCTTTGATTCCACGTCGATCCCCCGCGTAGGCTCATCAAAAATAAATATATTCGCATCCGAAGCCAGCCACTTGGCAAGCACAACTTTCTGCTGGTTGCCGCCGCTCAGATATTGTGCTTCACGATCGAATGAGTCGGTTCGGATATCAACCTGTTTACCCAACATGGGCACCAAATTGCGTGACTTTCCGATCCCATCCTTATGGACAATGCCAAAAAGAGATTGAATAGCCCGCACCGTCATCAGCATATTATCCCGAATCGGCTGTCTTGGGGCAATCCCTTCCGACTTGCGGTCCTCGGTGACAAACCCCATCTTGTTCTTGATCGCCTTGAAAGGGCTTTTTATTGCGATTGCTTTGCCATGCAGCTCCATAGAGCCGGATTTGAAGGGCGCCACGCCAAATAATGCCTGAGCCAGCTCGGTCCGTCCGGAACCTTGCAATCCGGCGACGCCCAGCACTTCACCTTTGCGAAGCTCAAAACTGATCCCATTCAAGGACTGGTTGGAAGCATCTTTTACTCTTAATACAACCTCGCCGAATTCTTCAGGCTTGCCCAAGGGCGGGAAGTAATGGTCCAGCGTGCGGCCGACCATCAAGAACACTACATCGGCTGGGGTTACATCTTCTTTTTGAACTGTCTGCACTAACTGGCCATCTTTTAACACGGTGATCTTTTCAGCGATATCAAAAACTTCGATCAAGCGATGAGAAATGAAGATGATCGCCATTCCCCGGCTCTTCAGTCGCTGGATCAGATCCGCCAGCAGCTTAACCTCGGTATAGGTCAGGGCAGCGGTTGGCTCATCCATGATCAGCACTTTGGCCTTGAAGGAGATTGCTTTCGCAATTTCAACCAGCTGCTGCTCCGCTACCGAGAGCGTACTTGCCAGAGCGGTCGGAGAGATCATTTTTTCCACACCGATCTCTTTCAGCACTTCTTGCGCTTGTTTGTTCATCTCCCCGATGTCGATGACCCCGAACCTTGAAGACTCCCGTCCGAGGAAGATATTCTGAGCTACCGAGCGCTCAGGCAGCAGGTTGAACTCCTGGTAGATGATGCTGATCCCCGCCTCTTGGGCTTCTTTTGGGTGCGTGAACGATACCTTTTTACCGTCAAAAAATATCTCACCGGAATCCGGAATATAGGCGCCTGACATGATCTTCATCAGGGTCGATTTTCCCGCACCATTTTCACCGACCACGGCGTGGACTTCACCGGGATAAAACTGCACGGACACATCATTCAAAGCTATGACACCCGGGAAACGTTTGGTGATGTTGCACACCTCCGTTAATGGTGCGAGGTTCTCGATCGGATTGCTTTCGGACATCAATGTTTGTTCTGTCATAAAAAACACCTTTTTTGGATCAGACTACTTTCAAGCCAATCTGTATTTAAGAAATCTAAACCCTGTTGCGCGATGCCAGCCTGACCGGGGTCAATTTCACACCGGATGCGGACTGCGCTCCACTTTCGCAACCTGCTCACCGGCGCCATTGCTGGCTTCGACGGTGAATATATAATCCATAGCCAGATTGACTGCCCCAATCACCCCGGCATCCTCGCCGATTCCTGAAAATACGATCTCCAAATTCCGGGTTGCCAGGGGCAAAGACCGGTTCAGCACGGCCAGCCTGATGGAGGAAAGCAGCAGGTTGCCGAGGTTGCTCAGGCCACCGCCGATGACGATCATGTCGGGATTATAGAAATTGACCAGGCTGGCAATCACGTCTCCGACCATTTGCCCACTCTCGCGAATAATCTCGATCGAGAGCGCGTCGCCTTCGCGGGCGGCGTTTCCGACATCTTCTGCGCTGAGCTTTCCACCGTTCTTCTCGAAATATTTCAACAAGATCGGGCTTTTGCCAGCCTGAGCGGCGTTGAGGCTGCATTCCGCGATCGCGGGTCCGCCGGCTAAGGCTTCCAGGCAGCCCTTGTTTCCACAACGGCATAGGGGACCGGATTTATCGATACTGATGTGTCCAATATCACCCGCGCACCCGCTTGCGCCTCGATAAATCTGGCCCTGGCTTATGATGCCGGCGCCAATGCCTGTGCCCATCTTTACAAAGATGAGATTATTGACATCCATCCCCGCGCCCTGGTTTATTTCTCCCAGGGCCATCACGTTTACGTCATTATCGACAACAACGTTGGCGGAAGGGAACCATTGTTGGACGGTTTGGATAACCGGATAACGATCCCAGCCAGGCATGATCGGGGGAGAGACGACCGTCCCGTTAGAAAAATCGACCGGTCCTGGAACACCAATCCCGATCCCGCGCAGGGTAGCGGGGTTCAGCCCTTTTTCGCGCAAGATTTTCTCCAGCAGGTTACAGACCCGCCCCAGGATCTTGATGGGACCATTGCCTACCAGGGCGTCTTCATTGTAACGGATGAGGAATCTCCGCGAGAAATCAGTCACCGCCAGGTCGATACTGGTGGCGCCGATATCCACACCAGCGACAAAGCCAAGCTCCCCGTTCAGGCTGAAGGTCTTTGAGCGCCGCCCGCCGGAATATTCAGAGTCTTGGTTTTCAAGGATGAGTTTCTTTTGGAGCAGGGAATTAATACTGCTGGTGATTTTGGTGCGGGAATGATCGGTGCAGTCCACCAGACCGCTTTTGGTTAGCTCACCGTGTTTCTGGATCAGATCAACGAGCTCTTTTTCTGCAGGTGTAATGAACAAACGGTTCGGCAATTCCTCAGCCTGAACGAGCCAGAGCGGCATGTCTGGTGAGATGGATGATCGCATTCTTTTTGTGTTCGCCACTCGACCTAAGCTCATCAACGCTTCCGTGTCTCGAGATTCAGGTGCCGTAGGATTTCTAGAAGCTAAAATAATTCAAGCCGAATGTATTCCAGGTGAATTTATTCCAGGTGAATGTATTCACCATTATATCAGCCCGAGTAGATCAGTCAATCTGTTATGAAACGAAATATCTCACTAATGACATATTCTGTCATATCTTTGAATCTTTATAAATGATCTGCTCCCGGAACGATATTCTCAACCGCTCTGCGGGCTTTACAGCGTTTCGCACTCCAGGTCAAATACTTTCGAGATCATCTCCAGCGCGTTCTGATTGTGCCCGCTGGTAATGATATAGTGGTGCGAAACCATATTGTCGACCATCTTTGGTCCGTTTGATACCCGGATGACCGCGCCATTCAAACAATGTGAGCCCGGAAAGCGGACGTATTTAGGCAGCTCACCTTCGATCAGGCTCCAGCGGTCGAAGGGAGGTATGAGTTTTACCAGTGTGATCGGCCCTTCCGGCAGCTGTGCATCGATCGCGCTGGCGTTATCATCCACGATTGCCAGCACCTTATCGCGTAAAGCCCACTCTTTTGAAAAAGATTGCGGCACCACACCCAGATACCCGCAATGTGCAGCCAGGATATGATCCTTCGGATCGCCATGCACATCCGGGAAGTTGGGAATATGCTCGTGTTTCAATGCAGCCTGTCCCATCACGAACGGATAGAGATTGGTCATCATGAATGGGACTTCCATAGTCTTGGAAATCAATACTTCTGTCAGCATCGAGACCAGATCGCCCTCACAGCCCCACACCATTTTCCGGTCTTCATACAACAAATTCCAGGCCAGGCAGGGCGTGCTGTCGCTGAACATCGATTCGTTCAGACAGTTCATCCCCGCCGCGATGATACTAGGGTCGGCGTCCAGGTCTTCTTTGACCTTCATGTACAGCTTTACCGCGCTCAATACCTGGCCGCTGGTGATCTTCCCAAGCGGTGTTTTGCCTTTCCAGTCATTCCAGACTTGCTGAGCCGCTTCATCGGAGATGTCTCGGGCAGCCCATCCCAGCTCCTTGAAGCTCTTTTTTAGGATTTTCAGCCCATAGCGGTTCTCGATCGCAGCCACCGCTTCAGGCTCCCACCAGTAGAAACGCTTGAAGATTTCATCCTGGAGACCGGTGCCGCTGGCGGGGTTATCCTGGTAGACCAGGAATTTCGAGCGTTTGAGCATTTTTTTAAGCGCCAGCGCCCGGCAGACCTGCCTGGTTTTTTCGAGCGTGTTGGGGGCAATCACCTTGACGCCTTTCGCGCCCAGGAAACTGTTGATCTCCCAATCCCACATGGATACAGTCCCAAACTCGGAAGTGACCACCAGCACCGGCTGGGGTAGAGCCTGGATTTCCTTGAGCCTGCGGAAGGCGTCGCCCAGCATATCAGGGAAAATCACCGCCTCAGTTTCCGGTATTCTCTTCCCCAGCGCCACCGGCTCTAGAAATTCGGCCTCACCGGCCAACAGGAGCTTGAGCTGTTCCAATTGCCTGGCAAAATCAGGCTCTTCGGCGCTCTTAAAATAGACCGGTACCAGTCTCGCTTTCATATCCGCTCCATCACGCTATTCGAAAAACGATAGCTTGCTTTCGTAATAATAGGGAAGAGAAATCAGATTTCAATTTCTCTTCCCCCGGCAGTGAAACAGACAACCACGCAACAATCGATTCCGAATTACTTGACCTCAGATACTTTCACCTTGCGGCCGTCTTTTGCAGAAAGGATGGCGGCTTCCAGGATCTGCATGTTCTTCAAGCCATCTAGGAGGTTGGGGGTGATCGGGGTGCCTTTTTCCATAGCGTTCAGGAAATCGACTACCGCGTGGGTGAATTCGTGCTCGTAGCCGATGATGTGACCAGGTGGCCACCAGGCGCCTACATACGGGTGGGTGGAATTCGTCACCAGGATCGTCCTGAAACCCTGTTCGTCAGCAGGATTCTCCAGATCCAGGTACATCAGCTCGTTCATCCGCTCCAGATCGAAGGCCAGGCTGCCCTTGCTGCCATAGATCTCGAAATAATTGTAATTCTTGCGACCACTGGCAAACCGGCTGGCTTCGAATGAGCCAAGTGCGCCATTGGTAAATTCAACCACCATGAAGGAGGCGTCATCAACAGTCACCTTGCCCTTTTCCGCCGCGCCCGAACCGGATTTGAACGTACCGGCGTCCTTTCCGGGCAGGGGGCGTTCCTCGATAAAGGTCTTCATCATCCCGGTGACCGAATCTACTTCGCCGATGAGATAACGTGCCAGATCGACGCTGTGAGAGTTCAAGTCATAGTGTGGGCCAGCGCCGGCGAATTTCTTCTGTAGATGCCAGGTCAATGGGAAATTGGGGTCGGTGATCCAGTCTTGCAGATAAGCGCCTCGCCAGTGGAAGATCCGCCCGATCTTACCTGCTTCTATCAATTGCCTGGCAAAGGCAACGGCAGGGGTGCGACGGTAGTTGTGGTTGAGATAATGCAGTACCCCTGCTTTTTCGGCGGCTTCATACATTTCTTTGGCTTCTGCATAATTCAGCGCGACCGGTTTTTCGCAGAAGATCGCCTTGCCGTTCCTGGCGGCAGCCACTACGATGTCTTTGTGCAAATAGGTCGGCGTGCAGACATCGATGATATCGATATCCGCTCGTTCGACCACTTTCTTCCAGTCCGTCTCGGTTTCTTCCCAGCCCCAGTTCTTGGCAAAGTCACCGGTGCCGGTTGGATCCTGCCCGCAGGCGACTTTGAGCACCGGCTTTAGCCCGAGCTTGAAAAACTTTGGCGCCGAAGTCCAGGCATTGCTGTGGGCTTTGCCCATGAATTTCGTGCCGATGATGGCTACATTTACGGTTTTCAAGAGATCATCTCCTTTGTTGAGCTGCGGCGGCAGGTGCGACGCACTTGTCTACGTAAAGCGGAGTGCTGCGCACCTGCGCTCTTGATCCAATGAAATGCGGGCTAGTTCAATCCCGAGGCAATTCTCTTCAGCTCTTTAATGCTCAATGCAACGGCTTCGTCTTCTTTTCCGGTCCAATCGAAGTGCGGGTGATCGATCTCGACCGCCAGGAAGCCCTTGAATTTGGCTTTGTGCAACAGCTTAGCCAGGGCTTCGTTGTCGATCAGACCTTGACCAACGGGCACGCCAGCGAAAAAGTGCCAATCGGTGGGCCTGGCATGCTTGTCTGGCATCAGATCTTTGACATGCGTTGCCAGAACGTAGGGCGCCAGTTTTTCCATTCCCGCAATGGGATCGTCGAGCAGGCGCAGGAAGTTTCCGGTGTCAAAGTTCAGCCCGAAGGCATCCGAATCGACTTCACCCAGCAATTGCAGGATCTCATCCGATGTGAAATCGATATGGTTTTCTACGGCCAGTTTTACGCCGTTGTCCTTGGCCACTTTGACGGCTTGCTTGAACATTTTTACCAGCGCTTCGATTTGGGGACCATGCGGTTCGTGGCGGAACATCAAACTGCTGCCGACCACCCGCATGACATCTGCGCCGATGGCCTTCGCATACGGGATCATGCTGACCATCTCATCGTAGGCTTTCCAGTTCTTGCCGCGTTCCAGGCCATCTGGGTGACCCCAGGCGTACACCCGGTCAAACTTATATTCGTCAAGCTGGGCTTTGAGGTCTTTGAACCAGGCCGCCTCGGTGGAGGGGAAGAAACAGGACTCCAGCGATACGCCATCGACTTCCAGCTCCTTGGCGCGTTTGAGAAAATCTTCCATGCTCCAATTTTTCGCTGGTGGTTTCTGATCGGGGTAAACTTCACCGAAAAACCTGTGGTAGCAATAACTATCGATCCCTACTTTCATGTCGTTCCTCCTGAAAATGATGCTGGTTTAGTTAATCTACTGAGTTGCGAAGATGAATCTGATAGCACAATCGATTCGGGTTGAAATCTTCGATGTTTGGTGAAAAAACCTGAATCAGACAGCTGAACATGACCTCAATCACTTGTTATTACAGGATAACATAATTATAACCTCCGATTCAAGAATTACAAGTGGATTAAGATTAAAAAAACCGGGGTTTGGTTTTTATGTACAAAGTTGTGACAAATAGAGAAATATTCATTACGTCTGATGTGAAATCAAAAACGACTTGACGAAAACGGGAGTGGTCCTCAAGATTAAAGCGCAAATCCAAATCCTGATGGGAACATCCCTTGACAAGTATACCCATTTCTGACATTTTGACCAGCATATTCGTTTTGGTTGATGATTGGTTTCAGAACTATGGCTTTAAGTAGCCGGGATCGCCTCTGTAGCCGGGATCGCCGAGCCCGGCTAAATTATGAGAACATCTCACCTTGTATTGACAGTTACCGATAAGTTTTCTATAATAGGTTGTAATAACAGGATTACAAGAAAACAACTTGATAACCCCGGTAAACTATGGATATCATCCACTCGATCAATTTTGACAGTCACATCCCCTACTACATCCAATTGATGGACCTGCTCAAAGAGCGTATCCTTCAGAAAGATTGGCTTCCTGGTGAGCAGATCCCCGCCGAGCAGGATCTTTGCGAGACATACGACGTCAGCCGCACAGTCGTCCGGCAGGCTCTGCGCGAGCTGGAGCTGGAAGGCGTGATTAACCGGCGAAAAGGCAAAGGCACCTTCATCTCCGAACCGAAGATCAATGAAGGTCTCATCCAGAAGCTGACCGGTTTTTATCAGGATATGGTGGAACGCGGGCTAAATCCTGTCACCAGGGTGCTGCACCAGAATGTGGTGCGCGCCAATGAAAAGGTGGCGCGTTTTCTGAATATCCCGCCCGGAACCGAAGTGATCGATATCGAGCGGCTGCGCTTCATCAATGACGAACCCATTCAATTGGTCACCACTTACATTCCTTACCAAATTTACCCGCCCTTAGCGACGGTTGATCTGACCAACCGCTCCCTGTATGAGTTCTTAGAAAAAGAAGGCGGTATCTTTCTGACCCGTGGACGCCGCTATATCGAAGCGGTGCTTGCCAGCGCAAACGAAGCCGCGCTGCTGGGCATTGAGCGTGGCGCGCCGCTCTTGATGCTGGATAGCGTCAGCTACGCCGAAAACGATTTGCCAATCGAATATTACCATGCGCTGCATCGAGGCGACCGCTCCAGGTTCGAAGTAGACCTGGTGCGCTCGCGTGAGCCGATCCAAAAAAGCATTTCTACCTTCACCAACAGCGCGCAGGCTGAATCCATACCTATCCAGCATTCTTAGTCTGGCAATTCAAATCGTTTATCACAGAAAAGTTGCGAATCCGACCTGGCAAGTCTTGAAGAAGGCTTGCCTCCCAACCTGTCAGGTCGCGCAGCCAAAAAAAGTTAGTCTGCGGAGCATAATATGACAAAAAAGTACCTGATCGGCGTCGACCTCGGTACGAGCGCCACAAAAGCGGCGCTTTATCAAATCGATGGGAAGAAAATTGCCGAATCAAGCCTCGAAGTTCCGCTGTATTATCCCAAACCGGGGATCGTCGAGCAGGAAACCACCGATTTCTATGACACCGCTGCGCAAACCATCCGCCGCTGCGTGGAACAAAGCCGCGTTGACCCGCATGAGATCGCTGCCATCGCTTTCGATTCGCAGATGGCTGGTGTTGGCTTAATCGACGAAAATTTTGAACCGGTCGCGCGCTTTGATTCCTGGCTGGATGTACGCTGCAAGCCTTATATCGAGCAGATGGACAAGGAAGCCGGCGAGCAGATCACTCAGCTGACTGGCTGCCCGCCAACCTGTGATCACGGCCCGAAGATGTTGTGGTGGAAGCATGAACGTCCGCAAGATTATCAGCGTACCGCGAAATTTATCATGCCGGGCGCTTACGTTGCCGGAAGAATGTCGGGCCTGAAATCCGAGCAGGCTTTTATCGATTACACCTATATCCATTTCTCGGGCTTTGCGGATGCCCGGCAAACCAGATGGTCTGAGGAGCTGTGCTCGAAATTCGGGCTTGACATGCACAAGCTGCCGGTGATCGTGGAACCCTGGCAGGTGGTCGGCGAAGTGACCGAGAAGTGCGCCAAAGAATTCGGTCTTGTACCTGGGATCCTGGTTGCAGCTGGGGCAGGCGATACTGCCGCCAATGCTTTAGGCGCAGGGATCGTAGAACCAGGCATGCTTTTCGACGTGGCGGGCACCGCGGCGGTGCTGGCCAGCTGCACAGACACATTTGTCGCCGATACGAAAAATCGCGCCCTGCTGAACATGCGCTCGGTTATCCCAGGGCTGTGGAACCCGCTGGCATATATCGCTGGCGGCGGGCTGGCGCTGCGCTGGTTCCGGGACGTGTTTTTCAACGCCATCCGGGGCGCCACCCAGAGCGTAGAAGATGACTATCAAGGTGTATATCGAGAAATGATCGACCTGGCGGCCAGTGTGGAACCCGGTTCAGAAGGTCTATTTTTCTCTCCACACCTGGGCGGCAGGATTTGCCCTGCCAGTCCCGAAATGCGCGGCGCCTGGCTGGGGGCTTCCTGGTCGCATTCCCAGGCGCACTTCGTGCGGGCGCTGCTGGAGAGCGTGGCTTACGAATATGCCTATTATTTGCGCATCCTGCGCGAGCTGCTGCCGTCACTCCAGCTGATCCAGGCGCGCGCGGCCGGCGGCGGCGCCCGCAGCCCGGTCTGGAACCAGATCAAAGCTGATGTACTGGGCGTTCCGTACCAGAGGCTAAAAGGCAACGAGTTCGGCACCTGGGGTGCCGCCATGATCGCCGGTAAGGCCGCGGGTGTGATCGATGATCTGGCTACCCACGCTGCGCAGACGGTCTTCCTGGAAGGCAAGCCTGCTCAACCCGACCCGCAGAGACACCGGGCATATGAACCGCTGGTTGAAAAATATATCCACATGGAAAACATGCTGGAGAAATTCTTCAGTAATCGCGCTTAATTGCGTGTAGCAGATGCGACGCACTTTTGTAAGCGAAGCGGCGTGCGTTGCACCTGACCGCGCCGGGCAACAAAATATTCTTTGTAGGAGATTTAAGTGAAAAGTCAAGTTCGAATTTGTATGATCGGCGCCGGCCGGGTTGGGAGAAACCATTCCCAGGCCCTTACCCGGCACGTGCCGAATGGCAAGATCGTCGCGCTGGTAGAGCCGGTGGAGGCTGTCCGGATCGAGACAGCCGCTGATTTTGGGATCGAAAACCAATACGATAACCTGGAACAGGCCCTGGAAAAAACAGATTTCGATGCGGTGGTCATCACCACACCGACTCCCACCCACCTGCCCTTAACCGCTTTGGCGGCTGAACACAAAAAACACGTCTTCCTCGAAAAACCGATGGCGCTCAACCTCGAGCAGTGCGACCAGATCCTGGCGGTGGTTGAAAAGAATCGGGTTTTATTGCAGCTTGGTTTCATGCGCCGCTTCGATCCCGAATTCGTGGCGGCAGCTGCACGGATCGAAAATGGCGAGATCGGCGTCCCGATGATGATCAAATCCAACACCCATGGCCCCGGTTTGCCTCCGCCCTGGGCGCGCGACCTGCGCAGCTCCAACGGGATGCTGGCGGAAGTGAACAGCCATGACTGGGACACCATCCGCTGGTTGATGGGCTCGAACTACCTGCGGGTTTACACCGAAGTGGCGAATTTTAAAGGCCCCGCAAACAACGTGGACGTCCCGAATTTCTATGACAACGTCCTGGTCAACATCAAGCTGGAAAGCGGCGGGCTGGGGCTGCTCTCGGGTGTCTGCCCGTGCGGCTACGGTTACGACGCCCGGGTCGAGATCATCGGGGATAAAGGCATAATGCAGATCGGTGAGCTGAAAGGGCAGGCGCTGGTGGTAGTCACGAATCGCGACCAGGGCATGATCACCCCGGTCATGCGCACCTGGCCGCAAAGGTTTGCCTGGGCCTACATCTATGAGCTGGAGCATTTCGTCCATTGTGTCCAGACCGAAACAACCCCGCGCGCGGGTGGGGTAGAGGGGCGTTGGGCGGTCGCCGGTGTCTTGGCCGGAACGAAATCCTTCCTCGAAGAACGCATTGTCTATCTTAAAGAAATTCTTGGTCAGGATGTTTCAAAATAAGCGTCCATTGGAGAAGCTATGTTAGCTGCTGTTTATCACGGCCCCGGCGATTTACGGGTTGAAGAAGTCTCCGTTCCGCAAATTGAGGCGGGAGAGATCTTAGTCAAGGTGCTCAGCGCCAGTATCTGCGGTACCGATCTGCGCATCTTCCACGGCAATCACCGCATGTATCCGCCTGGCGTCATTCGCATCCCCGGGCACGAAGTAGTCGGAACGGTCGCAGAAATTGGCGCCGGTCTGGAAGGCTTCGTTACCGGCCAGCGTGTCTTCATCGCCCCGAATATGGGCTGTGGGCACTGCGCCCAATGCGTCAGCGGAAAAAACAACCTGTGCGCCAACTATGGCGCCATCGGGGTCACGATGGATGGCGGCTTCGCCGAATACATGCGCGTGCCGGCCAGGTCGGTGCAGCAGGGGAATGTCATCCAGGTCAGCGAAAGTGTTGACCCCGCAGTGGCAGCCCTGATGGAACCCTTCGCCTGTGTGCTCAGAGGTCAAAATGCCTTGAAAATCCGGCCGGGAGAAATTGTGCTGGTCATAGGCGCCGGCGGCGCCGGCATCTATGCCGCGCTCGCCGCCGCCCGCGACGGCTGCCGGGTGCACCTGATCGACCGCAGCCTGATCGGACGCGGCGGGGCGACGGTGATGGCGCAGATGACGGTTGCGGTCGCGCTGGGCGAGCAATGCCCCGATCACTGGGAATATCACCTCGCCG
>Ga0209253_10002270_pt1 | contig 17023 bp, 17 predicted proteins | sample FrelakmetBRP12BR_FD_187145 | JGI IMG/M metagenome (GOLD analysis project Ga0209253, IMG submission 187145) | Freshwater lake sediment microbial communities from the University of Notre Dame, USA, for methane emissions studies - BRP12 BR (SPAdes)... | ecosystem: Environmental > Aquatic >...
GTCATCGCCGCCGTCAACGTGGTCTTGCCATGATCCACGTGCCCAATCGTCCCCACGTTCACGTGCGGCTTGGTCCTTGCGAATTTGCCTTTTGCCATTTGCGCGCTCCTAGCAATCAGACTGCAGTCGATGTTCCGATCTGGCGGGTGGTGCCCATGGCGCGGATCGAACGCGCGACCTCTCCCTTACCAAGGGAGTGCTCTACCACTGAGCCACATGGGCATCGACACGGGTCTGGACACCTTGGGCGCGATGCCCAGACCTCTGACGATGAACAATCTTGGAGCGGGAAGCGGGAATCGAACCCGCGTCATTAGCTTGGAAGGCTAAGGTTCTGCCACTGAACTACTCCCGCCTCGAGCCGCTTCAGCCCCGCCTCTGAAATCGCGCCCTCCCAACCGGAGCATTCGTTCTTCGCGATGGTGGAGGAGGTTGGATTCGAACCAACGTAGGCGTAAGCCAACAGATTTACAGTCTGCCCCCTTTAGCCACTCGGGCACCCCTCCGCAGCGAACCGCAAAGTTTAGCACGCGCGACGCGCGCGCTCCCGGCGTGCCTATCGTCCCCAATCGATCGGCGGGCGGCCCGGGTCGTGGGTGGCCAGGAAACGGTTGGCCGCCCTGAAATGCCCGCAGCCGATGAAGGGCGTTGGCCCACGGCGCGCCGACAGGGGCGACGGATGGTTGGCCACCAGCACGCAGCGCGCCAGCCTAGACTCGTCGATTAGACCTCGCTTGGCCGCGGCATGGGCGCCCCATAGCATGAACACAACGGCTCGTTCAGACCGTGATGCAGTCTTGATAACTTCGTCAGTGAGCGCTTCCCATCCCCATCTGGAATGGCTGCCGGGCCGACCCTCTTCGACCGTCAGCGCCGTGTTCAACAGCAACACGCCCTGCGCTGCCCATCTGGCCAGACTGGTGCGACGACGTTGAGCCAAGCCCAGGTCGCGCTGCATTTCGGCGAGCACGTTGCGCAGGCTCGGCGGCATGCGCTGCCCGTCCGGCACCGAAAACGCCAGGCCTTCTGCCTGTCCCGGTCCATGGTACGGGTCTTGGCCCACGATCACGACCCGCAGCGCGTGGCACGGCGTGAGCGCCAGAGCGTGCAGCGGCTCGGCCGGGTAGATCGTCGCCCCGGCGACCCGGCGCGCCTCGACGCGCTCGATCAGCGCCCGTCCGGCGGGGGTGCTGCGCCAGGCGCGCACCAGGTCGAGCCAGTCTGGTGCCACGCGCTCGAGCAACCCGGGCAGCGGCGCCGCAAGCCGGTTGATCGGCGCCGCGCGCACCTCCTCGGCACGGCCGCCTGCACCGGCCACCCGCCGCTGCGCTGGCATGTCTATCGACCGAACAGCGACGCCAATGCCGCTCCCGGGTCGGGCGCGCGCATGAACGCCTCACCGATCAGGAACGCATGCACGCCGGCGGCGCGCATGCGTTGCACGTCGGCCGCGTTCAAGATGCCCGACTCGGTGATCAACAACCTGTCGGGCGGTATTCGAGGCAACAGCGAGAGGGTGTTCGCCAACGAAACCTCGAAGGTGCGCAGGTTCCGGTTGTTCACGCCGATCAGCGGCGACTTCAGGCGCAGGGCCCGGTCGAGCTCGGCCTCATCGTGCACCTCGATCAGCGCCGCCATGCCGAGCTCCAGCGCGCAGGCCTCGAACTCGGCCAGCGCGGCATCGTCCAGGCAGGCCGCGATCAGCAGGATGCAGTCGGCGCCCATCGCACGCGCCTCATGCACCTGGTACTCGTCGACGATGAAGTCCTTGCGCAGCACGGGCAGATTGCAGGCCGCGCGCGCTTCGGCCAGATAGGCCTCGCCGCCCTGGAAGAAGCGCGCGTCGGTCAAGACGCTCAGGCAGGCCGCACCGTGTCGCGCGTAGCTCGCGGCGATCTCGGCCGGTACGAAATGTTCACGCAGGACGCCCTTGCTCGGACTCGCCTTCTTGATCTCGGCGATCACCGCAGACTGGCCCGCATCGACGCGCTCGCGCAGTGCGGCCACGAAGCCGCGGACATTGCGCCTGCGCAGGGCGTCTGCGCGCGTCGCCGCCAGGTCGCGACGCGCCTTCGCGGCGGCGACCTCCTCGCGCTTGACCGCGACGATGCGTTGCAGGATGTCGTTCACAGGCGCCCCGACGATGTCGACCCCATGGCCCTAGGCCGGCCGGAACTTGTTCGTGACGCTGACGAACTGGCTCAGTTTGGCCAGCGCCGCGCCCGACGCCACGGCCTCGCGCGCCCGGCGCACGCCGTCGATCACCGAGCTCGCCACGCCGGCGCAATAGAGCGCCGCGCCCGCGTTGAGCAACACCACGTCGCGCACCGGGCCATCCTCGTTGGCCAGCGCGCGCTGGATGCACTGCACCGACTCGGTCGAGTTCGCCACCCGCAGGACGCGCGAGTCGTACACCGGCAGGCCGAAGTCGCTGGGGTGCACGGTGTACTCGCGCACCTCGCCGTTCTTGAGCTCGCCGACCGCGGTTTCGCCAGACAGCGAGATCTCGTCCATGCCGTTCATGCCGTAGACGACCATCACATGCTCGGAACCGAGCCGCTGCAGCACGCGCACCTGAATGCCCACGAGATCGGGGTGGAATACGCCGAGCAGCTGGTTCGGCGCGCCGGCGGGGTTGGTCAGGGGCCCCAGGATGTTGAAGATCGTGCGCACGCCCAACTCCTTGCGCACCGGCGCCGCATGCTTCATCGAGGCATGGTGGTTGGGCGCGAACATGAAACCGATACCGGTCTCCTGCAGGCAGGCCGCCACCTGGTCGGGCTTCAGCCCGATGAACGTGCCCATGGCCTCGAGCACGTCCGCGCTGCCCGACGTGCTCGACACGCTGCGCCCGCCATGCTTGGCCACGCGCGCGCCGGCGGCCGCCGCGACGAACATCGAGGCGGTCGAGATGTTGAAGGTGTGCGACGCGTCGCCGCCGGTGCCGACGATGTCGAGCAGGTGCGACTTGTCGGGCACGTCCACGCGCAGAGCGAACTCGCGCATCACGGTGGCTGCGGCGGCGATTTCGCCGATCGTCTCCTTCTTGACGCGCAGGCCGATCGCGATCGCCGCGATCATCAGCGGCGACATCTCGCCACTCATGATGCGACGCATCAGCGCCAGCATCTCGTCGTGGAAGATCTCGCGGTGCTCGATCACGCGCGTCAGCGCTTCCGTGTTGCTGATGGTCATGGTGTCTCCGGGTCGGAGCCCGAAGTCTAGGGCGGCCGGGCGGCGGCCCATGAAAAAGGCCGCCCGAGCGGGCGGCTTTGCGCTGGCGCGAATGCTGCGCGCGTCAGAACCCGAACGTCATCCCGATCGAGAATACATTCGCATTGCCCGACTCGTTGATGCCGTTCTTGTCGTACTTGCCCTTGCTGTAGTCCCATACGAAATCGACCGACGCGGTCTTGGAGATCTTGTAGCCGGCGCCCAGGCCGAGGTAGAACTGCGTGCTGCTGTCAGAGTCGCTGGCCGAGAGGCCGAAGCCGCTCGCGCTGAGCTTGGTCGTGACGTTGGCCAAGCCGATGCGACCGACGGCGTTCCAGGTCGGCGACAGGTCCTGATGGAAGGCGATACCGCCGCCCCATGCGGTGTTCCCGATGTCTCCGCTCACTCCGGCGTCGGTAATCTTGGCTTTGCCGAAGTCGAAGTAGACAAGTTCGCCGGCGATGTTCGGCGTGAACTTGTAGCCGCCGAGGATCTTCCAACCGACATCGCTCTTGTCGCAACTCGACGCACCGCCACAGTCAAACGATAGGTTCGACAAACCGACCGATCCGGCGACGTAGAGGTTTTGCGCCGAGGCCGCCGTCGAGAAGGCAAGTACCGCGAGGGCAATGAGGTGTTGGCGTTTCATGATTTCTTCCCTATGGTTGAACATTGAACCATGCACCGGCTGCTCCATGCTGCAGCGAATCCGTTTTGGCACGGACCCGGAGAATCTACTCCCCGATCGTCGACACGAATTGAGCATCCACAACGCCGACCGGCCGTTGTCGCACTCCGGCAACAGGCGCAGAGACAATCCGATACGATTTCTCCCGGCGTCAAGCCGGCACCGGTTCATGCGCGACGGCCCGGAACACCGCCACCGCGCGGTCGATGTCCGCCGGTGACACATCGAGGTGCGTGACCAGGCGCAGCCGGTACAGGCCGGTTGCCAGCACTCCCCGCTGCCCGAGCAGTGCCAGGAGGCCTTGCGCCCGCTCCGGGGCCACGTCGACGAAGACCATGTTGGTTTGAGCTGCCTCGACCCTGAAACCGGTCAATCCCTCGAGGCCCGTGGCCAGGCGCCTCGCGTTGGCATGGTCCTCGGCCAGGCGATCGATGTGGTGGTCCAGCGCATGCAGCGCCGCCGCCGCCAGCATGCCGGCCTGGCGCATGCCGCCGCCCAGCATTTTGCGGATGCGGCGCGCGCGGCCAATCAGCGCGTGGCTGCCAACCAGCACAGAGCCCACCGGCGCGCCGAGGCCTTTGCTGAAGCACACCGACGCGCTGTCGAACAAGTCGGCCATCGTGCGTGCATGGATTCGCGGATCGCCACCTTCGGCCTGACTCATGGCGACCGCCGCGTTGAACAGTCGGGCGCCGTCCAGGTGCGTGGCCAGGCCGCGTTGGCGCGCCAGCCCCGTCGCCTGCCGCAAGTAGTCCATCGCGAGCACGCGACCACCGAATGTGTTCTCCAGGCACAGCAGTCGGGTGCGGGCGAAATGCGCGTCGTCGGGCTTGATGCAGGCTTCGATGTCCGTCAGCGCCAGCGTGCCGTCGGCCTGGTGGGCGATCGGCTGCGGCTGGATGCTTCCGAGCACCGCCCCGCCCCCCGCCTCGTAGCGGTAGGTATGCGCCTGCTGGCCGACGAGGTACTCGTCGCCACGCTGGCAGTGGCTCATCAATGCGGCCAAATTGCTCTGCGTGCCCGAGGGCATGAACAGCGCGTCTTCCTTGCCGAGCATCGACGCGATGCGCGCCTGCAGCGCGTTGACCGTCGGATCGTCGCCGAACACGTCGTCGCCGAGCGGCGCCTCCATCATCGCTGCGCGCATCGCCGCGGTCGGCCGGGTGACGGTGTCGCTGCGCAGGTCGATCGTCTTGGACATCATCCGCACCTCATCGAGAGAAAGTTGCGCAGCATCGCATGACCATGCTCGGAGAGGATCGACTCCGGATGGAATTGCACGCCCTCGAGCGGCGCCGAGCGGTGGCGCACACCCATGATCTCGCCGTCTTCCGCGGTCGATGTCACCTCGAGTTCGGCCGGACAGGCGTCGCGGTCGATCGCCAGCGAGTGGTAGCGGATCACGCTGAACTCGCGTGGCAGGCCGGCGAACACACCCGCCCCGTCGTTCGTGATGGTGCTCGCCTTGCCGTGCATCAGCCGCTGCGCCCGCACGATGCGCCCGCCCAATGCCGCACCGATGCTCTGGTGTCCCAGGCAGACGCCCAGAATCGGCAGGCGCCCGGTGAAAGCCCGGATCGCATCGACACACACGCCCGCCTCGGCCGGCGTGCAGGGCCCCGGCGACAGGACCAGACGTTCCGGCTTCAGCCCGGCAATGCCCTGCACCGAGATCTCGTCGTTGCGGAAAACGCGCACGGTCTGGCCCAGCTCGCCGAAGTACTGCACCAGGTTGTAGGTGAAGCTGTCGTAGTTGTCGATCATCAGCAGCATGTGCGCTCTACCCTATTGATTTCATTGGATGTTCTTCGCGACATCCACGTTTCATACCCGCTTTGATACCCGCTTTTTCTGTCGCTGGCGAGGCCGGCGCGACGTGCTGGGTGGGGGTCTGAGGCGCCCCGTGAGGGCGCAATAGATCGGTCAGGCTGCTGGCTTGCGCCAACGCCAACCGAAGAGCGCTGCCGAGGATGAGGGCATTGCGGACATGAACCGCATTATGCGGGCTGAGGCTGCAGCACGGCATTCGAGGCCAGGTTGATGTAGTACTTGCCGCGGCCGATCTTCAGCTCGGCCAGCGCTCGGCCGCTACTGGCCAGCCGCTCGAGGATGGCCGGTGCATCAAGGCGCGCCGGGTTCAGTTGTTCGAGCGGGGCAAGCGCGGACTTGAATGGGCACGGATGGGGCGGAGGGCCTGCCGCGTGCATGGAAGACGCGGCCTTCTATGCATGTCGGCCAGAGCAAGAATCAGTGCTAGTCGAGTTGTCTAGGGCTCGCGTAGCGCCTGGTCGACCGTTGCTAGCATCAGGCACAGGGTCATGGGCTTGACGGGCGACTCGATGAAGCCGCGCGAGAGGTAGAAGCGCCGGGCCTGTTCCGAGATGGCGTGCACCAGCAGCGCGGTGACGCCGGCGATGTCGGCGGCCTGGATCGCGCGCCTGATGGCGTCATTCAGCAGCGCCGTGCCGATGCCCTTCTGGTGGTGGTCCTTGTGGATGGCCAGGCGGCCGAGGACGAGCACGGGGACCGGGTCAGGCCGGTTGCGCTTCATGGTGGACGGCGCCTCGGCATGGCCGATGGCGCCGGCGGCCAGGCAGTAGTAGCCGATCACGGTGTCGCCCTCGCACACGACGTAGGTGCGGGACGAACCGTTGGCCTGGTTCTTGGCCGCGCGGCGTTTCAGCCAATCGTCCAGCGAAGGCTCGCTGCTGTCGAAGTCGGCGAGCCCGTGATGGTCGGCCAGTGGCTGCGGCGCCGAAATCATCGGCGCCGTCACTTCACCCGTTGGCCGGTGGCTTTGCCTGTGGCTGCGGCCTCTTCCGTGTTCGTTTCCCAGGGCGCGCGGGCCTTGAGGGTGCGAAGCAGGCGGTCGGTGGGCGCTGGCGGCTTGTCGAGCATGGCCTGGAAGGCGGCAAAGCTCTTCGCGTCGAGCGCGAAATAGGTATGGTCGAGCAGCACGTCCTCGGCTTGCCTGCAGGCAGCTTCGAGCATGAAGTCCGAACGGCTGCGGCCCAGGCGGTCGGCAGCCTGGTCGATCAGGTCGCGCTGCCCTGCTTTGGCGCGGATGCTGATCGTGACGGGTTCTTGGGTCTGGGCCATGAGGCACCTTTCGCGTACTGCGTTCGTGATGCCAATATTGTATGTCACTTGTCCATACATCAACGGCTTTAACTGAAGAACAGCTGGGGCGCGCGCCTCATGCTGCGCATCAGGGTCGGGCTCTATCCGCTGACGCGGACCAGGCCCGGAGGTCCCGGCCTTCCGGTAACGATCCCTCGCGCGGAAAGGCCTGGGTCAGCGGGGACGGCGCGCGGCGCCCTCCCCGGTTGATCGGCCCCGGCACGCTGCCCGGGCCGCCGGTAACCGATGGCCACGAGCTCGGGGCGTCAAACGTCGGGACTGGAATGCCCTTGAACTCGCACTTCCGCGCCAGCGTGCTGCGCACCACGGCGCGGTCGGGCTGCAGGTCTTGCCGGCGATAGAGGTGGACCACGTCGTAGAGGTCCCGGGGGCGCTGGCGTTCGGCCAGCGCACGCATCTTCTCGGCGAACACCTCCTCGAACGGATAGCAGAGAACACGGATGCCGGCGCTCGGCAGATCGGTGTACGGGTGATGCACGGGCCGCTGCACGGGCGCGAGCACCAGCACCTCATCGGAGGCGAGGTCCAGCTTGATGCGCGGAGGATCACCAGCGCGGCCGAGCGGGCCGCGATAGCCGACACGACCTTGGGCCGACCAGGTTCCGCGTGGATTCGTGAGGACCTCGAACTTGCGCGCCTCCGGTGGAAGCTGGAGGCCGGATGCGTCGTAGACCCACTCGCCGATCTCCTCGAAGACCCCTGCAAGGAAGGCTTCATCCAGGTGCTCGGCATCCTGCAGGGTGAAGTCAAGGTCCTCGGAGAACCGGTACGTCTCGAAGTATCACTTCTTGAGGCACGTACCGCCCTTGAACACCCAGCGTGGGCCGATCACTGGATGCACAGCAATCCCGGCCAGGAACCAGCCCAGCGCGTAGTCTTTCTCGACGACATGGGCCTGCAGTTGCAGCTCGGCTGCGAGGGCCATGATCTCCTGCTTGGGGATCACGCGCTCGCCTTCCCGGAGGACCTTTGCGCTGCGCGCTCCTGTGTGGCCCTTGGAAGCGGCCTGGCGGGCTCCCGCAGTTCGCTGGCGGGTACCCAGACTCGCCATGTCGTCACAAGTCGATCCGCGGGCAAGGCACGGTCGAGCTTGGCGTAGCCCGCCGTGAGATGTGCGCGACAAGCCTCGGTGAGCGCCACTTGGTCGGGATGGTCGCGTTGCAGCAGAAACCCGAGCCGCTTGTAGACGGCACCGCTGCCGAGCCTGGCCGCGTAGTCGCTGAGCTTGGCTGCTTCCTTGGGTTGATCGTGAAAGAGCGTCACGAGCATCTCGGCCACGTGGCGAATACCGCCACCGAGCGCGGGGTCGGCCAGCATGTCGATGAGGGTGCGGGCCGGGTCTGACACCTGGACGCGCGTGCCGCCGCGCCAGACGGTCTTCAGGCCGACGAGCCGGGCGGGTGCCACCGTATGCAGCTCGAAGCGGGCCTTTCGCAGCGCGGGCTGACGCTCGCGTGGGCGTGTGGTGGTCATCACGCAGATCGAACGAAAGAGTTGCTCGGTGAGCCCCCAATGCTCGGCGGCGGACCATCCGCCGATGTAGCACGGCGAGAACATCGCTGCAGCGACAGGCCAGGCATCACCCAGCGCCACGTCGGCCGATTGGGATTCGATGGGTACAGGGACGTAGGCGCCCCGGCGAACACGCGCCAGCCAGCCCGCACGCGACCAGACGGCCAGTCTGCGGGCAGCCATAGCGGGCGTCAGCCCGAGGGCGGCGGCGGCATGACTCGGCGTCACGATCGGCGGGCTGTCGCGCAGCAGCTTGCTCAGCTGGCTGCGCGAAGTCGCACTCAGGCCAGTCGGTCTCATGCGCTATATCTTAAGTGCACTAACGTTGCCCGAAAAGACGTTTCTTCGCTTTCAATATAGTTTTCTGGCTGTACACGATCCCGGACTGCGGCCTCGGCTTCCTGGGACGGCTCGAGGATCTGCCGTCCGCTCCGATGCGCACGCAAGGGACAATCATGGCCGCCATCGCGCCACCTGCGCGACCAAACACACGCAATGTCCACTCCAAGCACCCACAAGGCCGCGCCGAAGCGCAAGTCCACCAAGTCAGCCAAGCCCGCCGAACCGCGCCTATCGCGCACGCGCCGTCCGCCGGAGGTCACTGTCGCCGACTGGCAGACCGCGTTGCGGCGCCAGTTCGGCCGCGAGCAGCACTTCGGCCTGGAAAACCTGGGGATCGACCCGGTTTTCTCGGACTTCCGCGTGCACAACCCGGCGACCGGCAGTCGCTATCGGGTGGCGATCCGGGGTCGTTCGCTAGGACAGAACTTCTGCACCTGCCCGGATTTCGCGACCAACGACCTGGGCACCTGCAAGCACATCGAGTTCACCCTGGCCAAGCTCGAATCCAGGCGCGGCGGCAAGGCGGCACTGGCAAAGGGCCGCCAGCCCGAGTACAGCGAAATCTGGCTCGACTACGCAGGCCTGCGCCAGGTGCGTTTCCGTGCCGGCAAGAGCTGCCCGCCAACGCTGCTGGCAAAGGCCGGGCAGTTGTTCGATGCCGCTGCCGGCTGGGCCCTGCCCTGGGAGCATCTCGACGGGTTCGATGCCTTGATCCAGGTAGCGCAGGACAGCGGCCACGAGCTGCGCTGTTACGACGACGTCTGGCAGTTCATCGCACAGATCCACGACGGCGAGCGCCGGCAAGCGACCCTGGCCGAGGCCTACCCCAAAGCCGCCAAGGACAAGGCGCTCGCCAAGCTCCTGAAGATCAAGCTCTACCCCTACCAAGCCGAGGGCGCGCTGTTCGCCGTGCGCGCCGGCCGTGCGCTGATCGGCGACGAGATGGGCCTGGGCAAGACCATACAGGCCGTGGCGGCGGCTGAGCTGTTCGCCCGCCACTTCGGCGTGCAGCGCGTGCTGGTGGTGTGCCCGACCTCGCTTAAACACCAGTGGAAGAATGAGTTCGCGCGCTTCTCCGAGCGCGAGGCGCAGGTGATCCACGGCCTTCGCGCGCAGCGGCAGCTGCAATACCGCGAAGACCTCTTCTGCAAGATCACCCACTACGAGACGCTGGCGCGGGATGCCGACCTGATCGCAGGCTGGGCGCCGGATCTCGTTATCGCCGACGAGGCGCAACGCATCAAGAACTGGAACACCATCGCCGCGCGCGCACTCAAGCGCATCACCAGTGCGTATGCCCTGGTGCTGACCGGCACGCCGCTGGAGAACCGGCTGGAGGAACTGATCTCGATCGTGCAGTTCGTCGACCAGCACAGGCTCGGCCCTACCTGGCGGCTGCTCGACGAGCACCAGTTGCGCGACGAGGCCGGCCGCGTGATCGGTTATCGCGCGCTGGACCGCATCGGCCAAACCCTGGCGCCGGTGATGTTGCGCCGGCGCAAGGCCGAGGTGCTGACGCAACTGCCCGAGCGGGTGGATCAGCGCATCTTCGTTCCACTGACGCCGCAGCAGCGCGTGCACCACGACGAGAACGGCGGCATCGTCACGCGCATCGTCTCGCGCTGGCGCAAGACGGGCTATCTCTCGGACGCCGACCAGCGTCGCCTGCAATGCGCCTTGCAGAACATGCGCATGGCCTGCAACAGCACCTGGCTGCTCGATCACGAGACCGACCACGGCCACAAGGTGGACGAGCTGATGACCTTGCTCGACGAGCTGCTCGAAGCGCCCGATTCCAAGGCCGTGGTCTTCAGCCAGTGGCTGGGCACGCATGAGCTGATCGTGCGCCGCCTGGATAGCGGTCAAGGCAAGGGCGAAGGTCAGCGTGCCTGGGGCCATGTGCTGTTCAGCGGAAGCGTGCCGGGCGACAAGCGCGGTGCACTGGTCGAGCAATTTCACAACGATCCCAATTGCCGGCTGTTCCTGTCCACCGACGCGGGCGGGGTCGGCCTGAACCTGCAGCACGCGGCGGCCGTGGTGGTCAACATGGATATGCCCTGGAACCCGGCGGTGCTGGAACAGCGCATCGGCCGCGTGCATCGCATGGGCCAGTCGCGCGGCGTGCAGGTGGTCAACTTCGTCGGCCAGGGCAGCATCGAGGAAGGCATGCTCTCGGTGCTGGCGTTCAAGAAATCGCTGTTCGCGGGCGTGCTCGATGGTGGTGAGCGAGAAGTGTTCCTGCAGGGCACGCGCTTGTCGCAATTCATGAAGAGCGTCGAGCAGGTGGCCGGCGCAATGGGCGAGGCCGATGCAGACCCAGCCTCGGAGCCGCCCGTGGCAACCGACACCGGCACTACACCATCCGCCTCGATCGAACCGTCGCAGCACGGCGAATTGATGGGCATGTTTGCGGAGAGCGCCGCCACGGCCGAACCGACTCGGTCGACGGCGCCGCTCGCCGAAGGTCCACCCCCGCGCGCTGAATCGGCCCATCCCTGGGCCGCCATCCTCGAAGCCGGAGCCGCGCTGTTGCAGGGGTTGGCGACGCCGCGAACGACTGGCGGTGCGACGCCCGGCGCCGCTCCCATCACGATCGAACGCGATCCGGTCACGGGCCAAGCCAGCGTGCGCCTGCCTCTGCCAGACGCTGCCGTGCTGCGGCGGCTGGCCAAGGCTTTCGAGCCCTGGTTGCGCTGACGCGACGGGAGAAGCCGGCCTACATGCGCGCTATCGCGCCAGCCTTGCAGGCCGCGCTGGCCCTTGCAGGGGCCAGAGCCCCCTTCTCAGGCGGGCGGCCGCGATCAATCGCGGCCGCCCGTCCGGTTCAGGCCCAAGGCATCCCAGAGGAACTGGTACGAAATTTCGCGCCGCCCTTGTCGGGCTGCCTGCTGCGCTTCGCCGTCCTCGTAGCTGCGCAGCAAGCCCTTGACGCGCTCAAGTCCGGCGGCGCTGGCTATCGCCTGGCGCGGCGTCTGGCCATTCAGGGCTGGGATCGGCTCGTCGGCCCAATGCGCATAGCTGCGCCTCACAACGCCCGCGATGGCCTCCGCCAGTACTTCCGGGTCCAGACCTGCGGGCAGGCTCGGTGCTTGGGCCGCCGCTCTCTTGGAAGGGTCAGCGTGCGACAGCAAACCCTTCGGGTCAGAAACTTCCCGCAGCAGGAACTTCACCGAGTCACCGGCCAGCGTCTCGAACCAGAGGCGCCCCTGTTCCGCCAGGCCCGCCGTCTTGTAGAGCAATGACACTCGCCGGCCACCGGGCTCCCGGGCGATCGTCGCCTGCGAACGGGTCTGCCCATCCTCGCATTCGATCAGGCGATCCCAACCGCCATCGCGATCGCCGTGCAGGTCGGGCTGCGCCGACAACACGGCGTCGAGCGCTGGCCAGGCCTGCACCTCGTAGTGGTCGGTCGTGAACAGAAGGGGCTCGCCTGTGTGGCTGTGCACGAACGTCGGCAACGGCGCCGGCCGCAGGTACTGCGCCAGCCAGCCTTTGATGATCAACAGGCCAATCATCAGGACGTTGTCTTCCTCGTGCCGACTCGGCTGCGTCAGGAACTCGCGCAGCTCTTCCTGCATGGCCCGCCCGCTCAGCATCGAGAACGGATAGACCGCGCCTGACAGCTGGTGCCCGCCCGCCACTGCCATCACACGCGCGCCGATCTGCATGCCCGGCCGCATCGACCGGCTGCCCTCGCGCTCGGTGACGACGATCGGCGCCTGAGCAGCATCGAGCGCATCGCATAGCGTGACGCCGGTGCCGGGCACGACGTCGGTCACGTCGTACAGCCGCAGTGGCCGCTGCGCGAGCTGCTCCAGCCATGCGCGCTGGCCCACCGACAGCAGGGGCCCGCTGCCCCCAAGCAAGAGATCGGCCACGCGCTGCGTCTCACCCTTGACCTTGATGTCACCCTCGGCCAGCAACCACTCGGTCAGGTTGAGCTGGAGTTGCTGCCACAACGCGTCATCGATGGCCGCCATGGCCTCGCGCACCGCATCGTCGTCGCCGTCGTCGAAGCAAGCGAAGGCTGCCGCGTCGATCTCCTCTTCCAGCGCCGCGGCAAAGGCCTTGCGATGGCGCTGCGCCAACCAGGCCACGGCACGCGCGACCGCGCCCTCGTGCGAGTCAGCCGATGGCGTTGTCGGCGCCTCGGGCTTGCCGCAGCACTGCTTATATTTCTTACCGCTGCCGCACGGGCAAGGATCGTTGCGCCCAAGCATCTGTGTCATTTCACTGCGCGATGGCGCGCCCGGGTATGCCTTTACTTCGCGGCCTTCGCCGTATTCCATTCGCGCAGCGCGCCCAGCGTCTTTTCGACATGGCGCTGCGGATTCAGGCTGACGTAGCTGTAGACGACCGCTCCGTTGGGAGCGATCACGTAAGACACGCGGTTGGCAAACTCCGGCCGCGCGCGCCAGACCGCGTCGTAGGACTTGATGACCTGCATGGTCTCGTCGGACGCCACGGCAAACTTGCTCTGGCAGGCCTGCTTGGAGAATCTGGACAGTGTGTCGATGCCGTCGGCCGACACGCCGACCACCGTCGCGCCCAGCTCCTTGAACCGGGCCGTCGCCTCGGCAAACTCGTGCGCCTCGATCGAACAGTCCTCCGAGAACGCCAGCGGAAAGAAGTACAGCACCACCGGTCCCTTGGCGAGCGATTCGGCGAGCGAGAAGGTGAACACCTGGCCGGCGAGTGCCGCCTGGGCGCTGAATTGCGGCGCCCGGTCGCCGACGTCGAGCGCGGCCCACGCCGGAGAAAACGCCCCCACGACCAACGCCACCGAAGCCAGCAGTCTGTTCATCACGTCCTCCGCGATTCCGGCGGCAGGATAGCGAACCTGGACGCGCCCGTGGCGGGCGGCAGCGCGGGGCTCAAAAACCCTCCTCGACCAGCTCGGCCGCACGGATCAGCGCGCGTGCCTTGGCCTCGGTCTCGCGCCACTCCATCTCGGGCACCGAGTCGGCCACCACGCCGGCCGCGGCCTGCACGTACAGCGTGTTGTTCTGGACGATGCCGGTGCGGATCGCGATTGCCACGTCCATGTCGCCGGCGTAGCTCAGGTAGCCGCAGGCGCCTCCATAGATGCCGCGCTTGACGGGCTCGAGCTCGTCGATGATCTCCATCGCGCGGATCTTCGGCGCGCCGGTCAGCGTGCCCGCCGGGAAGGTGGCGCGCAGCACGTCGAGGTTGCTCATGCCCTCGGCGAGCAGACCTTCGACGTTGCTGACGATGTGCATCACGTGCGAATAGCGCTCGACGACGAAGGCCTCGGTCACTTTGACGCTGCCGATCCTGGCGATGCGGCCGATGTCGTTGCGCGCCAGGTCGATCAGCATCAGGTGCTCGGCGCGCTCCTTCGGGTCGGCCAGCAGCTCGGCCTCGGTGGCCTTGTCGCGCTCGGGCGTGGTGCCGCGCGGCCGCGTGCCGGCCAGCGGGCGCACGGTGATCTTGTCGCCGTCGGGCGTGTGCTCGTGGCGCACCAGGATCTCGGGCGACGCACCGACGATCTGGAAGCCGCCGAAGTCGTAGAAATACATGTACGGGCTCGGGTTCAGCGAGCGCAGCGCGCGGTACAGCGACAACGGGCTCTCGGTGTAGCGCTTGCGCAGGCGCTGGCCGATCTGCACCTGCATCACGTCGCCGGCGGCGATGTAATCCTTGGCCTTCAGCACGGCGGCCAGGTAGTCGTCCTTGGCAAACTCGCGCTCCACGGCATACGACGGCCCGCGCTTGACCGCCGGCGCGGTCACCGAAAAGCGCAGCTTGTCGGCCAACTCCGAGAGCCGGCGCTTGGCGTTGAAGTAGGCCTCGCTCGCCGACGGGTCGGCATAGACGATCAGGTACAGCCGCCCCGACAGGTTGTCGATCACGGCCAACTCCTCACAGTGCAGGAGGGAGATATCTGGCGTGTCCAGACCGCCGGTCTTGGCGACATGGCTGAGCCTGGGTTCGATGACGCGCACCGTGTCGTAGCCGAAATACCCGGCCAGCCCGCCGCAGAAGCGCGGCAGGCCGGGGCGCAATGCCACCTTGAAGCGCGCCTGGTAGCGGCCGATGAAGTCGAGCGGGTTGCCCTCGTCGGTCTCGACCACGACGCCGTCAGTCACGACCTCGGTGCGCCGGCCTTGCACGCGCAGCATCGTGCGCGCGGGCAGCCCGATGAAGGAATAGCGTCCGAAGCGCTCGCCGCCGACCACCGACTCGAGCAGGAAACTGTACTTCTGGCCGCCGGCGAGTTTCAGATAGAGCGACAGCGGCGTCTCGAGGTCGGCAAACGCCTCGGCGATGAGTGGAATGCGGTTGTAGCCGTCGGCAGCGAGGCTCTTGAATTCCAGTTCGGTGATCACGGCGGCGTTCCTTGCGATGTCGCCGCGCGTCGCATCGGGCGGCGCAGCGGTGGATCGGATGGCGGGGGCGGCAAGCCCCGGCGGACTCTGAGCCGGCTTGGCCGGCGCCGATCGGTACGATCAGCCGCGGGTGGCCGGCTTCAAGCGCGGGCGCTCAGGCGTCGCCAGGGCCAAGCTCCCCGGTCGTGCGACCTGGCGGCGGTGCGGGCGCGCGCAGCGAACATGCAGCGCAGTGTAGCAGCGGGCAACGGTGCCATCGAACGATTCGCCGGATGCATGCGCGCCGATCCGTCCGCCGCATCGGCCATCATCGCGTCGATACCGACCGCAGCGGCCAAGCTTCGCCACCCAGGAGAACAAGCATTGAACCCGCCCCCTGACCCGGTTCCCGACAATGCCACGCAACGCGCCCGCACGCGACTGTTGTCGCGCCTGGAGGCCATCGCCGCATCGTTGGCGGCGCGCGAGGACGCCCTGGCCCTGCTGGCACTCGGCTCGGTGGGCCTGGACACGGGGCGCATCGACGCCCACTCCGATCTCGACTTCTTCGTGCTGGTGCGACCGCAGGCCAAAGGGCGCTATCTGGCCGACCTGGCCTGGCTCGACGCGGCGCACCGCGTGGTTTGGTCGTTCCGCAACACGCCTGACGGCTTCAAGGCGCTGATGGAAGACGGCGTGTTCTGCGAGTTCGCGGTATTCGAGCCAGCCGAGTTGCCGCACATCCCGTTCGCCCCCGGACGCTTCGTCTGGCGCCGCGACGAGGTCGACCCGACTTGCGCCCACTCGGCGCGACCCCTGCCTCAGCCCGCGGATCCCGACTGGCTGGCCGGCGAAGCACTGTCCAACCTGATCGTCGGCCTGGGCCGCTACGCCCGCGGCGAGCGCCTGGCCGCGATGCGCCTGATACAGATGAACGCGCTGGAACGCCTGCTCCAGCTGTTGGAGCAGCGCGCCGAGCGTGCAGATACCCCCAGCGACCCGTTCAGCGTCGATCGGCGCATCGAGCAGCGCAGGCCCGAGCTCAAGGGCCTGCTACCGGTGCTGGCGGGCGGCTACCAAAACACACCGGCCGCCGCGCTGGCACTGCTGGTCGAACTCGAACGCCATACCTCTGTGCCGCCCGCCGTCGCACGTCACATCCGGACTTTGGCCCACGCCATTCAGGCGGCCGGCTGACCCGGTCGCGACACATCACCCAACGGCGAAAACGGCCCGCGCCCGCTAGCCGCGGTGATCAGGCCGAGCACGCGGCCCGGTTCGGCGCCGACCATCGGCCAATCGAAACGCCAAGTCCAGTTGTCGCCGCCCAGCGTGCCCGGGGTGTTCATCCGGGATCCGCTGCCGAGCCCAAGTACGTCCTGCAACGGAAAGATCGCGAGGTCGGCCACCGAATTGCAGAGGGCTCGAATCATCGCCCAATGCACATCGTGCGCGTCGCAGGCCAGGTAGTTGCCTGCGAAGCGCCGTTCGTGCTCGCTGGCCTGGTCCCACCACCCGCGCGCGGTGTCGTTGTCGTGGGTGCCGGTGTAGGCGGCCAGGTGGCGCACAAAGTTGTGCGGCAGGTATTCGTGCGTCGCATCGCCGCCAAATGCAAACTGCAGGATGCTCATGCCCGGGAAGCCGCAGCCGTCACGCAGCGCATACACGTCGGGCGTGATGTGACCGAGGTCCTCGGCCACGATCGGCAGTGCGCCGAGCGAACGCTCGATTGCATCGAACAGCGGCTTGCCCGGACCGGGCAGCCAACGCCCGCCCTGTGCGGTGGGGCTGCTAGCCG
>Ga0209253_10002271_pt1 | contig 17022 bp, 16 predicted proteins | sample FrelakmetBRP12BR_FD_187145 | JGI IMG/M metagenome (GOLD analysis project Ga0209253, IMG submission 187145) | Freshwater lake sediment microbial communities from the University of Notre Dame, USA, for methane emissions studies - BRP12 BR (SPAdes)... | ecosystem: Environmental > Aquatic >...
CGACACTCGTTGGGCACTGCGCTGCAACCCGTCCAGCGGCAATCTGCATCCGACTGAAGCGTATGTGGTGACACAAGGCTGCGCCGGGGTTGTGGACGGTGTGCATCACTACGTCAGCCGTGATCACCTGCTGGAGCAGCGTTGCCGCTTTGCCGACCTAGAGCGTGCCTTGCCGACGAACGTCTTTCTGCTTGGGCTGACCTCGATCCATTGGCGTGAAGCCTGGAAATATGGCGAACGCGCCTTCCGTTATTGCCAGCACGATGTCGGCCATGCCATCGCCGCTGTGCGCTATGCCGCGGCTGCGCTTGGCTGGACGGTGAAATTGCTGAATCGCTGGTCAGATGCCGAGATTGGCCAAGTGCTTGGCATAGACCGGAACGAGGATTATGCCCAAGCCGAGCGCGAGTCCCCTGACATCCTGTTGCAGGTTTCGCCGCAGACCGCAGCAGAGGCCGCCACGCCAGAGAAACTGTTGACGGCAGCAGGCGCTGGCGTATGGCTAGGGCAGGCGAATTTGCTCTCGGTCTACCATATGCATGACTGGCAGGCCATCGACGAAGTCGCAGCGGCCTGCGCCAAACCTGAAACTCATGAAAGCACCTGGCAAGCGCCTAAGCTGCCTGCGCCATTGAATTCGCCCTGTACCCGTAGTGCTATGGAAATCATCCAGCAGCGACGCAGCGCCCAGTCTTTTGACGGTATCGGCAGTATTCCGCTCAGCGTCTTTTGCCGGATGCTCGACCTGACCCTGCCGCGACCCGGCATACCTCCCTGGGATGCGATCTCATGGGCCCCCCGGATTGATCTGCTGCTGTTCGTACACCGTGTCGATGGTCTGGAACCCGGGTTGTATCTATTCCTGCGTAATGCGCAGCGCGAGGACACGCTGCGCACCTTGTTCCGCCACGATTTTGAATGGAAGCGGGTGGACGGCTGCCCCACGCATTTGCCGCTATTCCGGCTGGTGGCGGCGGATATGCGCGATGCAGCGCGCGCTTTGTCCTGCCATCAGGAAATTGCTGCAGACGGCGCCTTCAGCCTGGGCATGCTGGCCGAATACGAAGCGAGCCTTGCTTTGGGACCCTGGGTTTACCGGGAACTCTATTGGGAAGCGGGCATGCTGGGACAGGTGCTGTATCTGGAAGCAGAAGCGGCCGGAGTGCGCGGCACGGGAATCGGCTGTTTCTTTGACGATGGTGTACATGAGGCGCTTGGGCTGCAGGGGAAGAGGATGCAAAGTCTTTATCACTTCACTGTTGGGTTGCCTTTAACCGACACCCGTTTGCAGACTTTGCCCGCCTACGGTCACTTGCAACGGTGATGTACCCCTAACGTGCATGCAACTGCACAGCGCGGCGGTGGTAGCGGAAAACGGTGCGGGAGAGCCAGTCCTGGGCTTCTTCGCTGAGATGGGTGAAAGTGGCGTAGACCCTGGTGCCGCCAGGCTCTTGCTGTATGGATTTGATTTTCGCCGGTAGAACCAGCGGTTGCGGCAATTTCGAGCTGATGTAGGCGGAAATAAGGATATCCTCGCCCTCGGTAGCCGTTTCTTTGCAGATCCATTCCATGCCCTCGGCGCTGACAAAGACAGCGCAGGTTGAGGGCAGGACTGCATTCTCTGTCAGCAGCTTGGCAACCAGGCTGAGCGTCAGGTCGATTTTGAATTCGAGGCGCTCCAGCACCTTGCCTACGCCGGACCCCATTTCGCCATCCAGCTCCGGTTGCATAGCCTCGATCGTGGCCAATGCCCGCAGCAGCGTGACGTTACCATACATCCAGACGGCGATATCGCCCGCCGAAGGTTCAGTTTCGGGGCGCCAGCTCATAGGGATAACGGTGAAGTAGGAAACGCCTTCCTGAGAGAACACCCTGTTCAGTCTGTCCATTTTATTCGCTGTCCTCCGTTTGTGCCTGCTCACAGCATAGCAAATTTTCTCCTCTGGCCGCCAGCAGTGCGGAGCCATAGGCGGCTTCAACGTGGGAGGAAGGCAGCACGGGCACGCCTAGGAATCGGGTGCGCATCGCGGTCCATGCCGGATTGCCGGCCCCGCCTCCGGCAGTAAGCACCGATTCGAGTGGGTCTGCGCCCAGCTCCTGCAACAAACGGTAACCCTGCGCCTCGATTCGGGCTATCCCCTCCAGCAGGCCATGCAAAAACAGGGCATCGTCTTGCGGTCTGGGAGTCAGGCGTGGCTCCAGTTCGGGATCGTTGATCGGGAAGCGCTCTCCCGGCTTAAGCAGGGGATAATAATCCAGGCCGCTGTCTGTTTCTGAATGAATGCGGGTACTTAATTCTGCCAGCCGGGTATCGCTGAAAAACGAGCGCAGCACCGCGCCGCCGCTGTTGGAGGCGCCTCCTGCCAGCCACAGGTTGCCGATACGGTGGCTGTAGATGCCGTATTGCGCCGCGTCCACCCGCTTCCGGCTCAGCAGTTTCAGCACTAGGGTCGAGCCGAGCGAAGTTACCGCCTGGCCGGGACGACTGGCTCCGCTGGCGATAAAGGCGGCGATACTGTCGGTGGTGCCGGCACGAATGAGACAGTCGCGGGGAAGGGAGAAGCGTTCGGCGATTTTGGTGGTGACCGGACCGATCGAGGCTCCTGGTGGCAGGACGCGCGGCAACAGTGGGGCCACCGTCAGGCGCAGCAGCCATTCCGGGTAGTGCAGGGTTTCCGGGTCGAAACCGAGCTTGAGGCTGTTGTGGTAATCGCTGATGCCCGATCTGCCATGCAGCAGTGAGGCCAGCCAGTCAGCCTGGTGCAGAAAAAAACGGGCACAGGGAAATTCGGGCTGTTTCTGGAACCAGAGCAGCTTTGCCAGGCTGGAGCTTGCGCTCAGCACCGGATGGCCGGATGGGGCAATCTGAGCAAGCTGCTTTGCCTCGGCTTGGGCTCGCGCATCGTTATAAAGCAGAGGCGGGCAAAGCGGCCGGTTGTCAGCATCGCACAATAGCGCGGTGGTTGAAGTGCCGTTGATGGCAATGGCGCCAAGCATTCGCCGGATGCCTGCCGGAATTTGGCCGATCAGGTCGAACAGGGCTGCGCGCCAGGCTTCCGCGGTTTGATCGCTAAGAACCCGTCGTGCCTCGGCGAGAATGGCTCCACTGCTGTCAATGGCAATGGCGCGGGCACCGCTGGTGCCGAAATCGATACCTAGGAAAGCTTGAGGGATGAGGGGTGAGGCGTGAGGAGAATCGCCATCAGGAGGGTTGGACGCTTCCTGCTTCACCCTCTGTCCCTTACCCGCGAGTATTGGAATTGGCCTCGAATGGGGTCAAGTCAACGCGTGGTTGCGGTTCCCAGCCCGGCTTGCGGTGTTCGGCAACGACATTGGTGAAGATGCCGCCGCGTACGTAGAATTTCGCCGTCAGGCGCATGAAACGCGGCTGTGTCGCGGCCACCAGGTCGTTCAGGATGCTGTTGGTGACGGCTTCATGAAATGCCCCCTGGTTGCGGAAAGACCAGATGTACATCTTCAGGCTCTTCAGTTCGACACACTGTTGATCCGCGATATAGTCGAGATACAGTGTGGCGAAGTCGGGCTGGCCAGTCTTCGGGCACAAACAGGTGAACTCCGGGATTTCCATGTGGATGTGGAAGTCACGCTCCGGGTTAGGATTTTCGAAGGTTTCCAGGGTTTTGCTGGGTTGGCTGGCCATTTTCGCACTCTCAACTAAATCGGTTAAAATGCTGTCATTATAACGCAGGCTTTATGCCTCACCTTTTCAAAACTGCTGCCGACAAAAAATTGCGTCTTACCCACATCAAACTCGCCGGCTTCAAGTCCTTCGTCGATCCCACCACGATTCCCGTCCCCGGGCAGCGGGTTGGCGTTGTCGGCCCGAATGGCTGCGGCAAGTCCAACGTGATCGACGCAGTGCGCTGGGTGCTGGGCGAATCGCGGGCGCGGGAGCTGCGCGGCGAATCCATGCAGGACGTGATTTTCAGCGGCTCTGCCACGCGCAAGGCGGTAAGCCGAGCCAGTGTCGAGCTGATCTTTGACAACAGCCTGGGCAAGGCCGCCGGACAATGGTCGCAATACGCCGAGATTGCTGTAAAAAGAATACTCAGCCGCAACGGCGAGTCCGCCTACTACATCAACAACCTGCATGTCCGGCGCCGCGATATCACCGATATTTTCCTGGGCACCGGGCTGGGAGCGCGCGCCTACGCCATTATCGAGCAGGGCATGATCTCGCGCATCATCGAGGCGCGGCCCGAGGAGCTGCGGGTTTTTCTGGAAGAGGCGGCGGGGATTTCCAAGTACAAGGAACGGCGCCGCGAAACCGAGCTGCGCATGAAGGATACCCGCGAGAACCTGCTGCGCGTCGAGGATGTGCGTCAGGAACTGGACAAGCAGATAACCAAGCTTGAAACGCAGGCAGAGGTTGCACAGCAATATCTGGCCCTGCAGGCCCAGTTGAAACTGTCGCACAACTTGCTGGCTTTGCTCAGAAAGCGCGAGGCGGCAGCGCAGTGCGAGCGCTGGCAGCGGGAAGTGGCGCGTCTGAGCAATGAGCTGGAAGCGGAGAACGCGCGCCTGCGCCAGGCCGAGAGCCAGCTGGAACAGTCACGGGAAGCCCATTACGCGGCCAGCGATGCGCTGCATGAGGCGCAGGGTGGTATTTATGCGGCCAATGCCGAGGTTTCCAGGCTGGAGCAGAACCTCCAGCATCAGCGAGAAAGCCGCCAGCGCCTGGCCGCACAGTCCACCACCCTGCGCGAACAGGGCGAGCGCCTGGCAAGGCAGCGCGACGAGGCACTCGCAGCCCTGGAACACTGGCGTGGCGAATTTGCAGTGGCGGGTGAGCGCTTGGTGCAGAACAAGGATCAGCTTGAGCGTGTGAGCCATGATTTGCCGCTGGCCGAGGAGGGTTTCCGCGATTGCCAGCGGCGCTACAGCGAGCTGCAACGTAGCATCGCCCAGGCCGAGCAGGCGAAGCAAATCGAAGAAACCCATCGCGCTCATGCGCAAAGAAATTTGCAGCAACTGCAAGCCAGGCAGCAGCGTTTGCAGCAGGAGGCCGGCAGCCTGCCGCGCTTCGATTTGGCAGTGCTGTCGCAGAAAGAGGTCGAGCTTGCCGATGTGGCAGGCCAGTTCGAGACGGTTCAGGCTGAACTGGCACGGCTGCTTGCGGTGTTGCCCGAACTTGAAAAGGATGCACGCGAGTCCAGGGACGGGTTGCAAACTGAGCAGCGGCTGACCACAGAGCTGGAAGCCCGGCTAAACGCACTGAAACACCTGCAAAGCCGCCTCGACCATAACCAGAAATTGCATGCGTGGCTGGCAAAACACCAGCTGGAAAGCTTGCCGCGGCTGTGGAACAGCCTGCGCATAGCAGCGGGCTGGGAGGATGCGCTGGAAAGCGCGCTGGGTGAACGTCTGAACAGCATTGCGCTGGAAAGCATCGAACAGGCACAGGGGTGGCTGGGGGATGAGCCGCCAGCGGCGGTCACCGTGTTTGAGGCATCTGGCGGAGCGCAAGAGCTTGCGCCTGATGCTGCGCTTCCCCTTTTGTCCCGCTATGTTTCCTGGGTGGATGGCGCACCTCCAGCATTCCTGGACGACTGGCTGGCCAACATCACTGTGACCGAGGATGCCGCCGAGGGGTTTGCTCAGCGTAAAGAGCTTCCGCGTGGGGCGATGCTGGTGTCGCGCGCGGGCCATGTTTTTACCCGCCACAGCATTCGTTTCCATGCGCCGCAAAGCGAGCTGCACGGGGTATTGGCACGCCAGCGCGAAATCGAGCAGTTGCAGGCTGATCTGGAAGTGAAGCAGGTGACGCTGGCGCAGCGGCAAACCATGATGGTCCAGGCCGAGTCAGCGCTGGCGCAGCAGCAGAAAGACATCGCCCGGCTGCGCAGCGCAACGGGCGAAGCGCAGCAGAAGCAGCACCGCCTGCAACTCGAGGTGCAGCGGCTGGTTCAGGTCAGACAACAGGCCGAGCAGCGTCAAAAAGGGATTGCAGCGGAACAGGAGGAAATCGCCGAACAGCTTGGCTCTGAGAGCGAGCAGCTCGCTGCGGCGGAAGCCAGTCTGCAACAGGGCCGCAGCCAGATCGAGGCGCTGCGCGAGCAGCTGGATGAGACCCGCCAGGAGCGTTCTGGGGTTGAGCAAAATCTTAACCGGCAACGCGAGGCGCTACGGCAGACGGAACGCGCCGCACAGGAGGCGGTGTTCGTTGAGAAGAACTGCCTGAACAAGATCGGTGAGCTGGAAGTTTCAAGTACCCAGTTTGCCGAACAGGCTCGGGAAGCGGTTATCCAGCTTGAAAACCTGCTCGCCGAGCAGCAGGAGTTCAGCGAGGAACCGTTGAGCCAGGCGTTGCAGCAGGCGCTAACCCAGCAGCAGGAGAAAGAGAAGGCTCTGGCGATGGCGCGTGATGTCTTGGCCGAGGCGGCAAACAGCCTGCGCGAGCTGGAACAGCAGCGCATGAGCAGCGAGCAGAAATTGCAGCCGCTGCGCGACCAGATCAGCGAGCTGCGCCTCAAGGAGCAGGAAGCGCGTCTTGGCCAGGAACAGTACGAGGGCCAGCTCCGGGAGGCCGGCGTCGACGAGGCGGATCTGGTGCAGCGGATGGAGAAAAACCTCAGGCCCAATGCCCTGCAGGGCGAGATCGTCAGGCTTTCAGCAGAAATCGAAGCGCTCGGTGCAGTCAACCTGGCTGCTCTGGAGGAACTGCAAGTCAGCCGGGAGCGAAGCGGCTATCTTGAATCCCAGGCCACCGACCTGAACGAGGCCATCGATACGCTGGAACAGGCGATCCGCCGCATCGACAGGGAAACGCGGGAACGCCTGCAAAGCACTTATGACGAGGTCAACCGCAATTTCGGCGAACTCTTTCCGTCGTTGTTTGGCGATGGCCAGGCCAGACTGATGCTGACCGGCGAGGAGCTTCTCGATGCCGGGATACAGATCATCGCCCAGCCGCCGGGCAAGAAAAACAGCTCTATCCACCTGCTGTCCGGTGGGGAGAAGGCCCTGACCGCACTGGCGCTGACCTTTTCCCTGTTTCAGCTCAATCCTGCGCCGTTCTGCCTGCTCGACGAGGTGGATGCGCCTCTCGACGACTCCAACACCGAACGCTTCTGCGAACTGGTTAAAAAAATGTCGGTGCAGACTCAGTTTGTCTATATCAGCCATAATAAGATCACCATGGAAATGGCGGAGCAACTGATCGGCGTCACCATGCAGGAAATGGGCGTGTCGCGCGTGGTGGCGGTAGACATTGAAGAGGCGATGCGGATGAAGGATGAAGTGCCGGCTTGAGTTATAATTTGCGCAGCAATAGCCCGATAAAAACGCGTTTACCGCAGAGGGCGCAGATGCGGTTCAATAGCTTTTGTAGAATAACGGAAATTTTATGAGCGAATTGCAAATCAGTTTGCTGGCGATCGGTCTCCTGATCGTTGCCGGTGTATACGGTTTTAACCGTTTCCAGGAAAGGAAGTACCGGCGCGTTGCCGAGAAGGCCTTCCCCGCCAAGCGGGAGGATGTGCTGCTTGATAGCGGCACTGATACGCTTTCCGACACCCTTCCGGAAACGCATGACATTGCCAGTTTTCGCGAAGAGTCGCGGATCGAGCCGGTCGTTTCGATGCCGCTTGAGGAGATGCCAGTGGAGCTGGCGGCAGCGGAAAAAATCATTGAGGAAGACGAGCCTGTTCCCGCTGTTGAATCGCAGCCGGAAGAGGGTGTGAAGCCGCCTCCCGTCGCTCAGCACGAAGACAGGCCGGCCATGTCGCAGGATGAAACCATTAATTACCGGGTTCAGCTTCATCCGAGCGAACCGGTTGGAGCAGCGTCTCTCATTGAAGCGATACAACGCCAGGGAGATTTCGGCAAACGCGTGCACTGGCTCGGCATGAATTCACTGACCGGCGGATGGGAAGATATTGGGCAGGGGAGTGCCGCGGAATATCTCAATATTGCCGCAACATTGCAGCTGGCGGATCGCTCCGGGCCGGTTTCCGATTCGGACCTGGCGGCTTTTTGCAGCCGGGTTCAGACTGTTGCGGACGAACTGATAGCGGTCGCCGAATTCCCGAAGCGGCAGCCAGCGCTGGCGCTCGCCGCTGCGCTTGATCAGTTCTGTGCCGATGTCGACGTGCTGATCGGTGCCAATATCATCACGCAGAACGGTGAAGCTTTCGCTGCCACCAAGGTACGGGCCATGGCTGAAGCGGCTGGAATGAAATTGCAGCCGGACGGCGCATTCCACTATTTCAACGACGAGGGCGCAGATTTGTTCTCGCTGGCCAATCTTGATCCGACGCCGTTCTCCGCAGAGAACATCCGCCAGCTCAGCACCCATGGCATCACCTTTCTGTTCGATGTGCCCAGGGTTGCCGACGGTGTGCGGGTATTCAACCAGATGCTGATGCTGGCGAGGCAGATGGCCACCTCGCTGGGTGGGCAGGTGGTGGACGATAACCGCCGGCCGCTGAGCGATGCAGGAATCGCCAGGATCAAGCAGCAGCTTGCCGACATTTACGCAAGGATGGAGGCGCAGCAGATCAAGAGCGGTAGCGCCCGCGCGCTAAGGCTGTTTTCCTAGATGACTGTTCCGCAGGATGCCGCTGCGCGTGTTCGGCAGCTGCGCGAGGAACTCGAGCGGCACAACTACCTGTATTACGTTCTGGATAAACCGGAAATTCCGGATGCCGAGTACGACAGGCTTTTCCGCGAACTGGAGCGGCTGGAGGCGGAATATCCTCTGCTCTCCACGCCCGATTCTCCCACCCGGCGTGTTGGCGCTGCTCCCCTCGCCGAATTCTCCCAGCTTACCCACCGCGTGCCCATGCTTTCCCTCAACAATGCGTTCGAGGACGAGGAGGTGGCGGCATTCGACCGGCGCGTGCGGGAGGGCCTCGGCGTCGACGTGGTGGAATACGCGGTAGACCCCAAATTCGACGGCCTGGCGATCAGCCTGATCTATGAAAACGGCATCCTGGTTCAAGGCGCGACGCGGGGCGACGGCTACACCGGCGAGGATGTGACCACCAATCTGCGCACGATCAAGGCCATACCGCTGCGGCTCCATGCGGCGAATCCGCCGCAACTGCTTGAAGTGCGCGGTGAAGTGCTGATACTCAAGGCGGACTTCGAAAAGCTCAACCGCCAGCAGCGGGAAAAAAACGAAAAGGAGTTTGCCAACCCGCGCAACGCCGCCGCCGGTTCGCTGCGCCAGCTCGATCCACGCATTACGGCCACTCGTCCGCTGACCTTCTTTGCCTATGGCCTGGGCAGTGTCGATGGAGTGGATTTGGCGCGCAAGCTCAGCGCCGTCATGGATTATCTGGAAAGTCTTAGAGTGCCGGTTTGCCGTGAGCGCAGGGTGGTTCAGGGGGTTGAAGGGCTGCTGGACTACTACCGCATGATCGGCACCCAGCGTGACGGCCTGCCCTACGATATTGACGGCGTGGTATACAAGGTCAACGACCTGGACAGCCAGGAGCGGTTGGGTTACGTCGCGCGCGCGCCGCGCTTCGCCGTGGCCCACAAATTCCCGGCGCAGGAGGCCATGACCGAACTGCTGGGGATCGATGTGCAAGTCGGGCGGACCGGAGCGCTGACCCCGGTGGCGCGCTTGAAACCGGTTTTCGTTGGCGGGGCGACGGTGTCCAACGCCACGTTGCACAACGAGGATGAAATTCGCCGCAAGGATGTACGCATAGGCGACACCGTGATCGTGCGCCGCGCCGGCGACGTTATCCCGGAGGTGGTGGGCGTCGTACTGGGCAACCGTCATCCCGGGGCGCAGGAATTCAGCCTGCTGGAACAATACCCGGTGTGCCCGGTGTGTGGCTCACATGTCATCCGCCTGGCGGATGAAGCGGCGGCGCGCTGCAGCGGCGGGCTGTTTTGTCCGGCGCAACGCAAACAGGCTATCCTCCACTTCGCCAGCCGCCGTGCCATGGATATCGAGGGCATGGGCGACAAGCTGGTGGATCAGCTGGTGGACAAGGAATTGATTCACACCCCGGCCGACCTGTATAAACTGGGCATGAATACCCTGGCCAATCTCGATCGCATGGCGGAAAAATCTGCCAGTAATACGCTGGCGGCGATCGAGACCAGCAAGAAAACCACCCTGGCGCGGTTCATCTTTGCCCTGGGCATCCGCAACGTGGGCGAGGCTACTGCCAAGGATCTGGCGCGCCATTTTGGCGGCCTCGACGCACTGATGGCGGCAGACGAAGGTGCGCTGCAACAGGTGCCGGATGTGGGGCCGGTGGTGGCGCAGAGCATTGCCCAGTTTTTTGCCGAACCGCACAACCGCGAGGTGATCGCCCAACTTGTTGCCGCCGGTGTGCACTGGGAAGAGGGCGTGGGGTCGCCAATCAGCACCAGTCAGATCAGCGGGAAAACCTTCGTGCTGACCGGGACTCTGCCGAACTTGACACGGGATGAGGCCAAGGAAAGAATCGAGGCTTTGGGCGGCAAGGTGAGCGGCAGCGTGTCGAAGAAGACCGATTTTGTGGTGGCCGGCGCAGAGGCGGGCAGCAAGCTCGTCAAGGCGCAGGAGTTGGGTGTTACGATATTGGACGAAGCGGGATTGATGGAGTTACTGGAAGAGAAATGATGACAAAAATAACCAAGGCGGTTTTTCCTGTTGCGGGCATGGGTACGCGCTTCCTGCCGGCAACCAAGGCCAGCCCGAAGGAAATGCTGCCGATCGTGGACAAGCCGCTGATCCAGTATGCGGTCGAGGAGGCGGTGGCGGCCGGTATTACCGAGCTGATATTCGTCACCGGGCGCAGCAAGCGCGCGATCGAGGATCATTTCGACAAGGCCTATGAAATGGAGGCCGAGCTGGAAGCCCGCGGCAAGACAAAAATGCTCGAGCTGCTGCGCGGCATCATTCCGCCCAGCGTGACCTGCGTCTATATCCGCCAATCCGAGGCGCTGGGACTCGGGCATGCCGTGCTGTGCGCTAAACAGGTGGTGGGAAACGAACCCTTTGCCGTGCTCCTGGCCGACGATCTGCTCGATGGTGACCCGCCGGTGCTGAAGCAGATGGTTGACCTCTATTCACACTACCATAGCTCCATTATTGGCGTGCAGGATGTGCCGAGATCCGAAACTTCGCAATACGGCATTGTCGATGCCAAAGAGCTGGAAAACGGTATTTACAAGATGAACAATATCGTTGAAAAACCCCTGCCGGAGGATGCTCCCTCCACGCTGGGCGTAGTCGGTCGCTACATCCTGACGCCGCGCATTTTCAGCCATCTGGAGAGCGTGCAGGCCGGTGCGGGCGGCGAAATCCAGCTGACCGACGGCATTGCGTCGCTGCTCAAGCAGGAGCAGGTGCTGGCCTACAAATACAGCGGCATCCGCTACGACTGCGGCAGCAAGATCGGCTACCTCAAGGCAACCATCCAGTTTGCCCTGAAGCACCCGGAAGTGAACGGCGATTTCCGCGCCTATCTATCTTCTCTCGAGCTATAAAATGATTTCGGCACAAGAGGCGCTGGATATTCTAAACGGGGCGGAGCAAATCTGCCCCGCCGAGGAAGTCTCCGCCATTGTCAAAAGGATGGCCGGCGAAATCGGTGCGTCCCTTGGGGAAGCCCACCCGCTGGTGTTGAGCGTGATGGGAGGCGCGGTGGTATTTAGCGGCCAGCTGTTGCCCCTGCTCAATTTTCCGCTGGATTTCGATTACATCCACGCCAGCCGCTACGGCAATGAAACGCAGGGCAACACATTGCAATGGAAAGTGATGCCCAAGGAGAATGTGGCGGGGCGGGTGGTGCTGGTGCTGGACGATATTCTGGATGAAGGCCACACGCTGGCGGCGATTCGCGACAAGGTGCTCGAACTTGGCGCCAGCTCGTTTCACTGTGCAGTATTTTCTGACAAGGTAACCGGTCGACCGAAGCCTATTCAGGCCGATTTTATCGGGATCCGCCTGCCCAACCGTTACGTGTTCGGTTTCGGCATGGATGTGCGCGGGGCATGGCGTAATCTCCCCGCGATTTATGCATTAAAGGAAGAGTAAAAAAATGTTAGGAATTATCGGCGGCACTGGTCTGACCCAACTTGCGAATCTGGAGATCACGCATCGGCAGGTGATCCGTACTCCTTACGGGGAACCCTCCGGCGCGCTGACCTTTGGCAAGATCAAGGATCACGAAGTCGTGTTCATGGCGCGGCACGGCTACGGCCACTCCATTCCGCCGCACGAGGTCAACTACCAGGCCAATCTGTGGGCGCTGCAGGCCCAAGGGGTGAAGAAAGTTGTGTCGATCGCCACTGTCGGTGGAATCAACCCGGATTACGAGCCGGGCGCCATCGTCATCCCCGACCAGATTATCGACTATACCCACGGGCGCAAGGCCACTTTTTATGATGGAAATGGCAAATCGGTCACACACGTCGATTTCACCGAGCCCTATTGCGAGAAAATGCGCCAGCAGTGCATGCAGGCGGCATCGCTGGCCGGTGAGAAATGCATCGATGGCGGAGTCTATGCTGCAGTGCAGGGCCCGCGCCTGGAAACGGCAGCTGAAATCAACCGCCTCGACCGTGATGGCGCCACCATGGTGGGCATGACCGGCATGCCTGAAGCGGTGCTCGCCCGTGAGCTGGGCCTTTGTTACGCAGCCATTGCCGTGGTTGCCAATCACGCCGCAGGGCGAAACTCCAGCAAGCATGCCATCAGCTTCGAGGAAATCGACGTCGTGCTGAAGCAGACCATGCAGCGTGTAAGGATCATCCTGGAGTATGTGGTTGGGCTGGATGACGATTAGAAGCGTCTTGCGCATGGGAGATCCGCGGCTGCTGGAAGTGGCTGCACCGGTTGCGGCTTTCGGTACGCCCGAATTGCATGCGCTGTTGCAGGACATGCGCGACACCATGGCTGAGCTGAGCGGCGCTGGGTTGGCAGCACCCCAGATCGGTGTTCGCCTGCAAGTGGTGATTTTCGGCGTAGCCTCCAACCCGCGCTACCCGGATGCCGAGCAGGTGCCGGACACGGTGATGATCAATCCGGTGCTAACGCCGCTCGGTGACGAAATGGATGAAGGCTGGGAGGGCTGCCTGAGCATCCCCGGCCTGCGCGGCCTGGTGCCGCGCTATAAACAGATTCGCTATCAGGGTTTCGATCAGTTCGGAAAGCAGATTGACCGCACGGTCGATGGCTTCCATGCGCGGGTGGTGCAGCACGAGTGCGATCACCTACAAGGGGTTCTTTACCCGATGCGCATCAGGGATTTGCGCCAGTTCGGGTTTGCAGAAGTGCTGTTTCCGGGGCAAAATCAAATCGAAGAGTAATGCTGCCCTGCGACACATCAGGGTAAACTAAAGCCTGAGTGAACAGCATCGGATTAAACCCCATATGCATTTTGCAAGCGTTGTTCCTGGCGATTGCTTTGCATGCTGAGTTGTAACTGACCCATCCAGGCTTGGGTGAGATTGCGAATCTCGGCATCATCGGCCAGGATTTTATTGATCAGTTGATTCTTGCGTTGACGCGTAGCCTCATCAAGCTTTGCTTCTGCATCAACCGGTTTCATGGCGGCAACCAGCTCGCCACGTTGAAGCTCAATGCTGACCAGATGGTCCCATTCGCCACGCACAGCAGCTTCGCGCATCTGCCCAGTCAGCGCAGAGAGTAATTCGTAATTCGCAATAACTTGAGATGAAACCATTGGCTTAGGTACTGCCATAGGCCCGTTGAGCTTGTGCATTGGCCATTGGCTGTGGCTGGGATTGCACGACTTGGGGACGTATACTGTCCCAAGCTCCTTTTAATTCAGTCAACAGGCGCGTCACTTCATCTAAAGTACTTATGTCATTTTTCAAATTGGCATCAATCAGGCGAAATACCATATATTCGTATAACGAAGACAAATTCTGCGCCAACTCACCCCCGACACTTTTATCCAGGCTGGCATTCAGCCCTTCACCGATGATGGCAATGGCTTTGGAAATAGACTTGCCCTTGGCCGCGGTCTCCTTGCGGATAATTTCGTTCTTCGCGCGAGCAATTTCAAGAAGCGCACCCTGAAACAACATAGCAATGAGCTTGTGCGGATCGGCACCCATTACGCTGGTTTCTGCGCTGACATTATTATAGGCGTTGATGGCGGTAGTCGTGTTCATGACGATGTTCCTTTAGAGAACTGCGAGGTCAGGTAAGCGCTGGTGCTATTCATGTTACTCAGCAACATATTGAGGTTGCTGTAAGTAGTAGTGTATTGTTTTTGAAGAACTTTCATCCGCGCTTCCAATTTGCCAATCTGGGCGTTATATTCTTTAATGGATGTGTTAAGGCTATCGGTGCGTAATGAGAGCAAGCCGCCGGTTTGAACAACGGAACTGGACCATGCCTCCAGCCTGGTGGCGAAACCTGATGCAGAAGAGAACAAGTTAGTCACATCGCTGAAATTGTTCGTCATGGCGCTGTTAAGTTTGCTGCTATCCAGTTTCAGTGTGCCGCCTGCCTGGAATGAAATTCCGACTTGGGTGAGCATGGTCAGGGTGCCGCCACTCGCAGGCGTAGCCGGCGTAAGAAAAATACCGCGCAATTGATCTAGCATGGAGCGTACGGTTCCATCCCCCGCTAAAGCGCCTGCCGGCGAAGTGGAATTGCCGTAGGCGGAGCGGGACTTAATCTGGCTGGACAAGGCATTATAAGCATCGACAAAGCCGGAAACCGCGGTGCTAACGGTGGCCGTGTCCTTCGCTACCGTCAGGGTGGTTGGTGCGGTGGTGAGATTTTTAAGGGTAAGGGTGACACCCTGGATGGCGCCGGTGACCGTATTGGAAGCACTGGTAATCGCGATGCCATTCACATTGATATCGGCATTTTGGGCGGCGACGGTCTGGTTCAGATGTTGAGCGGCGGGCAGCCCACCAGGATCATACCCCAGCAAGGTGTCAATGTCGGGGTTGCCTACGGCGACTCCGTCGGTGGTGATCTTGAGACTGTTGCTGATGCCGGGGTTGTTCGAAGTCAGGGCGAGGCGATAAGGTGTGCCGCTGCCATCATTGACGATGGTCGCGGTCACGCCCACATTGCCAGCATTGATCGCATTTCTTATGCCTTGCAGCGTATTGTTGGTTCCATCTATGGTGATGCTCTTGGTGCCGCTGCCGTTGGAAGTATAGATAGCGCCGCTGTAAACACCCCCTGTCAGAGTGCCAGGAGGGACGCCGCTGATGGTGCCAAAATCAAAAGTGATCGTGGTTGACGTTGCATTACCGATGGCGGTGGTGTCGCTGGTTTGTCCTGCAGCAACCAGGTTTTGCGACTGTGCCAGTTTGGTCACATTCAAGGAATAGGTGCCAGAAACCGCCGTGCTGGCAGCTGCGGCAGAAAAAACACTGGCATCAGACGGTGTGGCGCTGAACCCCTGCAAACTGGTATTCAAACTCTGCAATGCGGTTTGAAAACCCGAGACCAATCCACTGAGCGTACCCAAAGATGAAATCTTGGTCTGGTAGCTGCTTACCTTGGTGTTGAGCTTGTCGATGGGTCGACGCTCGACCGCCATCAGTTGCGAGACGAGGGAGGGGACGTCAAGCGTGCCCACGCTTGTCGAAGCTACTGAGCTGGTTGCCATTTTGAACCTCCCGACTAAGCCTTATGCGACAACAGCAGGCCCTGCTGGTACTGGTCTATTTGGCGTGAAATTGCCAACGTTGCTTCCGAGGGGAATTGACGAATCAATTCGCCTGTTTGTGTGTCTACCATCTTGACTACTGTCATTTTAGTGTCAGTGTCAACACTGAATTCCAGACTATTGTTCGACAGCTGCATGACCTTGTTGATAATGTTTACTGCGTGTTGCAACTGTTCGGATGACGGTAGTTGAGGGGCGTCATGAATTGAGGTATCGGCAACGGCCTTGGGCGCAGGAGCGCTGGCGCGTATCTCAGGCGGTTCAGCCTGATTCGTGTGGGTTGTATTCTGGATGATCATTTTGGATATCCTTCATGTCAAAACCCCAACCGGTTGACCGGTCAGGGAATGATCATATTAACGGTTTAACGCAATAAAGTCAGTACCGTATTCGGTGTCTGGTTCGCTTGCGCCAGCACGGCCGTGCCCGCTTGTTGCAGAATGTTGTTGCGGGTCATGGCGGTGGTTTCCGCGGCATAGTCGGTATCCATCACGCGGCTATAGGCAGCTGACAGGTTCACTGAAGAGATCTGCAGGGTGGCAATTGCGGATGCAGCTGTCGCCATTTGGGCGCCGAAGTTGGCGCGCGCGCCCATTACAGTAGTGAGATCTGCGGAGGCAGTCGATGCGGCGGAACCAATGGATACGCCAGCAAGACCGGTAATTCGAGTGTTTTCTGCGACAAGTGCGGTAGTTTCCGCATTGGTGAATGCGGAACCGCCATTGCCAGCCTGAATTTCCAGGATGCGTTGCAGGTTCTCGGTGACCACCCCAAGGTAACCATCATTGGTTTGCGCTGTCGAAATCACATTATTTTGGACTTGAACACCCGCATTTGCGGCGCGAATAGAGGTGTCATAATTTGTGGCAGTGACCAAACCGGTCGCATCGTCCTTGGCGCTATTGATGCGCAGGCCGGAGGACAGGCGCTGCTGGGCGGTCTGCAGGGCGATTGCTGATTTGTTCAGAGCTGCGCCAGCGAAGAGGGCTGAAACGTTAGTGTTGATGACTTGTGCCATGATGAATCTCCTTTAATTTCTGGTTTCGATAAAGATGGCATCGGCGCCATCAACCTCGGTTCGCCTTTGGTAAGTGAGGCTTGTAAACCGCTGTTGTAATCATTATCGGGTGCTTATTAAAAAACTTTAGGGCGAAGATAAAAATTTCTGTTTCCTGGTTCGCAAGCTGAAATAAGCTGGCTTGCAAATTCATTATCGATCCTGATAGCTAAAACTTTAGTCCAAATTTGACATATCAGAATTCATGGCATCGGCAGGCCGTTCATGAATCGCTATGCGATTCGCCACCAGGCCAGCGCCAGTCTGCAGGAAAGCGATACAGGATATGTAAAACTTTCAAGTCGAAGTGTTTTGGATGTGGATAATGAA
>Ga0209253_10002272_pt1 | contig 17019 bp, 15 predicted proteins | sample FrelakmetBRP12BR_FD_187145 | JGI IMG/M metagenome (GOLD analysis project Ga0209253, IMG submission 187145) | Freshwater lake sediment microbial communities from the University of Notre Dame, USA, for methane emissions studies - BRP12 BR (SPAdes)... | ecosystem: Environmental > Aquatic >...
ACTAGTTGTGCAAATGCCCTTGTTCCTGGTAGCGTTGGAAGAGTTGACCCCATTCTGTCCCTTTTTGCCATTCCCTTGTGACCTTTTTATACTTGAACGGCCAGTAGAAATAATCCTGCTCGGCCTCGGAGATGAAAATCGGCAAAACCACCAATGGGGTTCGGAAGATCAGTTTTTGCAGGAACCTGGTCGGGCCATACCATGAGAGCCAAGCCAGGAAGGTGTGGGTATTACGGGTGATCTTAAAATTCCAGCTTTCGTTTGAAACATCGTCGCCAACCAGTTCGATTTGTCGGACATCCCCGCTGCCCAAGCCTTGATCCTGCGCCAGACGGATATAGCGAATGGACAACGGGTCAAAACCCATCAGCCTGGCGGCTACAGCATCGATGGCCACCTGGTCTTCAGATGCCAGCAGGATATTCTTCACTTCCGGGATCATCAAGCGCGGCCCGGCGCCATTACCGGCGGTTGTCCCATCCATCATGGCAAAAATTCCCGGGTGGATCTCTTTTTGAATTGCCAGCAAATCCACCAGTGTTTCGTGGATCCAGGTGTGCGTGTAATGACGGTATTTGCTCAGCAATCCACCGAAGGCATTTTTCATTGCCCCGGTCGTGGTGGTGTACATGTGGGTCTTCACCGTCGGCAGGTGGACGATATTCTTCCCATGGAAAAAATCCGGGATCCGGATCCCATCCGGATAGATATGATCAAGCGCAAGCATCCTGGTCTTTGGCCGGTAGAGGATCCATTTCATCTCATTGGTGCGGAAATTGAAAAGTGCCGGGACTTTGTAGTGTTTGAAGATTGGCACGTACCCGTTCAGATCCTCACCTTTGAAGGCATTGGTGAGCACCGTCTGATTTTGCACGCAGACCAGGTTGTCAAAACCGGCCTGCCTTAAAGCGAGTATGGAACCTTCCAACTGCCAGGGAGTGGTATTCGCCGCAGGCATGGGGAAATGCCAGGAAATATTATCTTTGAGAATGGTGGTGGCCTCCTGGCGAAGGGCCTGTTTTCCTCCCGCCAGCTCAAATAAACGTTGATAATCCTGTAAAACGGTTTCGGGTCGGGTACGCACAACCGCGACGATGGATTTCTTTGGCATTCGATATCCTAATCAGAGATCATTGTGTCAAGTGTCGGTGAATTTTCTAATTCTTAGTTATTGCCTTCAATCAAGGCCTTTCTGATCTTTCGGTATAACACGATTGGACTGTCACCTGGAATCAGGATCTCGCCGATGCCCAGATCGGGACGTGGCGGGCGCTGGGTGATGACCACACGCCGGTCCTGACGCTCGATGACCAGGTTCGCCAGGCTGCCAATCCAGCCATAAATCTGGCGGATAACCGGGAAGCGCACCGTGTGGTAATAGCGCACGTACATCCGGGTGTTTTCGTTGTCGATTGGAGCAAAGGCGATCACGACGCGCAGACTATTTGCGATCCAGTTGTGCCAGAGGTTCCCGTAACGGAATTGCAGGTAGGGCCGCCGGGTTGGTTCGGGCAGCTCGGAGGTTTTCTTCGGCTTTTGGCCATTATCGCGTTCGTTATAGACCCAGATATTGATCAGGTGATCGCCTGGCCATTTACTCTCTTCCCTGGCAATCGGCCCATTGACCAAGGTCTTGTTGCCGCGCCCGATGGTGCTAGAGTGGATAAAGGGCAGGTGAATCTCGTCCAGTTGGTTTTCGATGGCACGAGCGTAATGATTGGCCCAATGATCTTTTATCGTGGTATAGACCATGTCAGCCCCAATGGCCTCGAACCACGGTACGGGTGGCAGTTCTCCCTCCGGTTCGCCCCACCAGATATAGACAAAGCCATGTTCCTCCCGAACCGGGTAACTGCGCACGTGCAACGCTTTTGGGGGTTCGCTGTTGCGTCCATTGGCCGGAACCAGTGTGCAGCTCCCGGAAGTATCATATTCAAAGCCATGGAAGGGACATTGGATGCAGTCGCCAATTAGTTTGCCAATGCTGAGCGCTACCCCGCGGTGCGGACATTTGTCGCTCATTACTGCCAAATCACCCTTGGTGTTGCGCCAGGCGACCATCTTCTCGCCCATACGTGTCATACCGACGATCTTGCCCTTTTTGATTTCTTTGGATTCCAGGATGGCGTACCATTGGTTTGGGATCATATTTACCTTGTTTTAAAAATGGTTTAAAGTCCTCTGTTATGAAAGATAAAATGGAAATTGCCGATTGTGCTGCAGTGAATCGGTGGACCATTTTAACATAGCCCTGATACCTAGAGTGGTTGGAAATTTGCCGTAAAGTGTCGTAGGAGTTCCGGAGCGTAGGTGAACTTGTAACCACGTAAGGAGGATGCACGTCTGGCAATTCTTGCCAGGGCGTCGGCTACATAGTCCATATGGCTCTGGGTGTAGGTGCGGCGCGGGATGGCGAGGCGGACGAGTTCCAGTTTTGGATAAACCATTTCGCCGCTGTCCGGGTCCGGGTGGGCGAACATGACCGAACCAATCTCACAAACACGGGTGGCGCCTTCAAGGTAGAGTTCCACCGTCAATGCCTGGCCGGGGAATTCTCCGTGCGGGATATGCGGTAATACGCTCCCTGCATCTATGTAAACAGCATGCCCGCCGGGAGGCTGGATGGTCGGGAGGCCGGCTTCATTAATACGCTGCGCCAGGTAGGCCGTTTGACCGAGACGATAGGCGAGATACGCTTCGTCAAGTCCTTCATGTAAACCTACAGCCATGGCATCCAGGTCGCGCCCTGCCAACCCACCGTAGGTGGGGAAGCCTTCGCGCAGGATCAGTTCATTCCTGACGTTCTGGAAGAGTCCCTCATCATTCATGCACAGCAGACCGCCGATATTAACGATGGCATCCTTCTTGGCAGACATGCACATGCCATCCGCCAGGGCGAATATTTCCCGGGAGATTTCGAGGGTGGATTTTTCTGCATAGCCTGGTTCACGCAATTTGATGAAATAAGCATTCTCGGCGTAGCGGGCGGCGTCCAGGAAGAAGGGAATTCCGAAGGAGTGGTAGGTCTCCGAGACCGCCCGCAGGTTGGCCAGCGAGACGGGTTGGCCGCCTCCGGCGTTGTTGGTGATGGTCAACATGCCAAATGGGATGTTCTTCGGGTTGATCTTCTCGATGAAGACCTTGAGCTTGGCGATATCCATGTTGCCTTTGAAAGGGTGCAGGCTGGAGGGATCGCCGGCTTCGTCGATCACCAGGTTGGCTGGACGCCCGCCGCGTGCCCGGATATTGGCATCCGTAGTATCGAAGTGCATGTTGGAGGGCACGTACTGTCCCGGCTTGACCAGGCAGGCCGCCAGGATGTTCTCGGCGGCGCGTCCCTGGTGGGCCGGGACGAAATATTTGAAGCCGAAGATGTCGTGGACGGCTTTTTCCAGGCGCTGGAAGGAGCGCGCCCCGGCGTAGGATTCATCACCTTGCATAAGGGCAGCCCACTGCCGGTCGCTCATGGCTCCGGTGCCGGAGTCGGTCAGCAGGTCGATGAAGATATCCTCGGACTTGAGGGCGAAGACGTTGTAGCCAGCTTTCTGAATGGATATGCGGCGTTCTTCCGGTGATATGAGCCGGATAGGCTCGACCATTTTGATGCGGAAGGGTTCAGGAGGGTAACTGGGCATGAAAACTCCAATGTTCAGTATTATTATCTTTTACGGATATTATCAATCGCAAATTCCAAGTCTATGAAACTCAAGTTTTGTGCTGATGTATTGTAAAAATCAGCTTTATTCTACATCAGATATTCTTGGAATTAGGAAAATTAATTCATTGATACACTGGAGTAAAATATGCAATTGGAATGGATTGATTCATCTTCTCGCACCTTTATGGTAAAATTCGCCCGTTAATGTATGACAATACAACCTGCGTGGAGCGGTTATGCAGAACGAATGGATTTATATTGGTTTGTTCCTGGTAATCGGCATCATTGTACCAATTGTTCCTCTGGCCTTTGCCCGGCTGGTGGCGCCGCGTAAGCCCAATCCCATTAAGCAAAGCACATACGAATGCGGTATGGAAACCGTCGGCGAGTCGTGGGTGCAGTTCAAGGCCCAGTACTATATCTTCGCACTAGTCTTCCTGGTCTTCGATGTCGAAACAGTTTTCCTGTTCCCCTGGGCCCTGACGCTTAAACAATTGCCATTATTCGTTGTCCTGGAAGGTATTCTATTCATTGGAATCCTGGTCGCAGGGTTGGTTTATGCCTGGCGCAAGGGGCTGCTGGAATGGGCGTAACTCTCCCAAGGGTTAATTATAAAGGCTGACAGGAAAATTCCTCTCAGCCTTTTCGTTGTGTAATAAGGTGTTACTGAGGACTTTGTAGGAGAAATCCATGACGTTTTGGAACAACCCGATCAATTTCATAGCTGACTGGCTGACCGGCCTTCTGACCGGCTGGCATCTGCCGGCTGCGCTGGCGACCATTCTTGTCTATCTGATCGGCATCATTGTGTTGGTTTTGTTTGCTATGGTGCTTGATATTGGGCTGGTGTGGGTGGAACGGAAAGTGGTGGCGCGTTTCCAGGACCGTCTCGGCCCGAACCGCATCGGTCCGTTTGGCCTGATCCAGCCGGTGGCGGACATCATCAAGATGGTCATCAAGGAAGATATCACCCCGGATGGAGCGGATAAGGTCATCTATAACATTGCCCCTGTGCTGGCGGCGACTTCGGTGATCCTGTTATGGGCGATCCTGCCGCTGGCATCCACGATTTATGGCGTGGACCTGAACGTGGGGCTGCTTTACATCGTTGCAGCGGGTGCTTTAGGCACGCTGGCGATCATCATGGCCGGCTGGTCTTCGAACAACAAGTATGCCTTATTGGGGGCCTTTCGCATGGTCGCAAATATGATCTCTTACGAAGTTCCCATGGTAATCATCCTGCTGGTACCGACAATCCTGGCGAATACGATGAGCATCCGGGGCATTACAGAGGCGCAGAGCGGAATGTGGTTTGGCATACTCTCCCCGCTGGCATTCATTATATTCCTGATAAGCGCCATCGCAGAATTGGGTCGTGCGCCCTTCGATTTGAGTGAAGCTGAGTCCGAAATTGTGGCCGGGTTCCATATTGAATACACCGGTATGAAGTTTGGCTGGTTCTATGCGGGCGAGCTGCTGCACGCCTTCACTTTCGGCGGATTCATGGCGATCCTGTTTTTCGGCGGATACGGAGGTTTCTTCGGGCTTGAAAAACTGCCTGGTTTTACCTGGCTGAACTTCCCGCTCGTGCAGATGCTGGTTTTCATGGCCAAGGCCATGTTTGGCTACTGGGTGATCATGTGGATCAAGTACTCGATGCCTCGCATCCGCATTGACCATATGCTGGCATTCAATTGGAAGTTCCTTGTCCCTTTGGCGCTGGTAGTACTAGTGAACACGGCGGTGCTGAACAAAGTACTGGCAGGCTTGCCGAATTGGGGGTACGTTTTGGGGATGTTCGGATCGAATATCTTGATCGGTTTCGTGACGATCGAAATCCTGCGTGCATTTGGCCGCAGACAGCGCAAGCTGGAAGAGAATCCCACTCTACAGGCGCAAACCCAGGAGCAGGTGTCATGAGTGCTGAACAAATCCTCTTCATTCTCGTTGGAGTAGTAATCCTCGGATCCGCACTGATGGTGGTGACCACCCGCAAGCTCATCCATGCGGCCTTGTGGCTGGTGGTGACGCTCTTTGGCGTGGCCGTTCTCTTTACGCTCCTGCGGGCAAATTTCCTGGCGGTGATCCAGGTGGTGGTGTATATCGGTGCGATCGCCATCCTGTTCATTTTTGCCGTGATGTTGACACGCCGTGAACAGATGGAAAAAGGCCGGCAAACACGCCCCAACTGGTGGATCCCGGCCCTGCTTGGGGCATTGATCCTGACAGGGCTGGTTGTACTCATTCTTAACCTTCCGGGTGCGGAGCGGACCGCTTTAGCCCTGCCGGAAGGATTGGATCCCGTCCGGGCGCTCGGTTCCGCCCTGGTAAGCCCAAAAGCCTACGTACTGCCGTTCGAGGTGGCCTCGGTTCTCATGCTGGCAGCCCTGGTGGGTGCAGTTTATGTCGCGACTGTGGACAAGAAGTAGGAGGCCGAGATGAGCATCCCGCTTTCATGGTATCTGATTTTGGCCGCCACGCTGTTCTGCATCGGGTTGTACGGCGTTCTTTCACGCAAGAATGCCATCGCCATCCTGCTGGGAGTGGAACTGATGCTGAACGCTGTCAATGTCAACCTGGTGGCTTTCTGGCGCTATCTCAACCCGGCTGAGATGGCTGGACAGGCTTTTGCGGTGATCGTTTTTGCCGTTGCCGCCGCTGAAGTGGCCGTCGGCCTGGCGCTTATCATTTCGGTTTACCGTCGCCAGAAGACGGTGGTGGCCGATGAAATTGATTTGATGAAGTGGTAACACATTCGAACGTGGAAACAGTACTACTTTTCCACGTTTTGGAGGCTTAATGAATTTTCTTATCTGGCTTCTTCCGCTCCCGCCACTGTTGGCCTTCTTTGCCATTCTTTTGTTAACGAACAAGAAAAATGCATTGAGCCACTGGGTCGCAGTAGGCGCCGCAGGGCTCTCCTGGCTGGGGAGTATGATCGTTTTCATCAAGGCTCTGGGCGTGGAAGAATTTGGCAAGCACATCTTTGAATCCTCGATTAATTGGCTGCCGACCGGCGCGGATTGGTTCCGGATCGGTGTACAGGTTGACCCGCTTTCAGCGGTGGTATTGTTCTTTGTAGCCTGGACGGTACTGGCGATTTTTGTCTACAGCATCGGTTATCACAACTTCGGCCAGCCGAAAGGCGATCATGACATTGCCGGCCTGCAGCCGCATGGTGCGACCGTGGAGGAGCATGGTCACAAACACATGGTCCCTTCCATCGAGCCGATGTATGCGCGCTTCTTTGCCTTCATCTGTCTGTTCGCATTTGGCATGTATACCCTGGTTCTCTCCGACAACCTGTTGACCCTGTTCGTGGGTTGGGAGATCATGGGCCTGTGCTCATACCTGTTGATCGGTTTCTGGTACGGCAAGAAATCCGCCCGGGATGCAGCCATCAAGGCCTTTATGACCACGCGCATCGGTGACGTTTTCATGTTGCTGGGAATCGCTTTCGCTTATTCCTTTTCCGGTTCGCTTTCCTTCCGGGATATCTTTCAGCCGCAGATGTTGCAAGGGCTTGCCAGCACGCCGGCCTTCTTCGGTTTATCCGCCGCCGGCGTGATTGGTCTGTTTCTCTTTATAGGCACGATAGGAAAATCCGCACAGTGGCCGCTGCATGTCTGGTTGCCGGATGCCATGGAAGGCCCGACCCCGGTCAGCGCCATGATCCATGCCGCCACGATGGTTTCGGCGGGTGTGTACATGGTCATCCGCATGTTCCCGTTGCTGAGCATTGATCCACACACCATGACGGTGGTGGCAGTCATCGGTTCGTTCACGGCACTCTTCGCCGCGACCATTGCCGTGGCGCAGAACGATATCAAAAGGGTGCTGGCCTATTCGACCATTTCTCAACTTGGCTTCATGATCGCCGCCCTGGGTATCCATGCCTACGTGGCAGCTGCTTTCCACCTCGTAACGCATGCCTTTTTCAAGGCGCTGCTTTTCCTTGGTTCCGGTTCTGTTATCCACGGCATGGAACACGGTGTACTGCACACCGGTAAGCATGTGGATGCACAGGACATGTTCAATATGGGCGGCCTGCGCAGGAAGATGCCCATCACCTTCTGGACCTTCCTGATCGGCGGCCTGGCCCTATCAGGTTTTCCGGTATTGACGGCCGGATTTTGGTCGAAGGATGAGATATTAGCCGAGGCTTTCGGAAATGGACATCTGGTTGTCTTTATTATTTTAGCGGCTGCGGCCTTCCTGACGGCTTTCTACACCATGCGCCAGATCACTCTGACATTCCTCGGTAAAGCGCGCACCAATGCTGCTGAACACGCCAGTGAAACAACCTGGACGATGACCATCCCATTGATTGTCCTGGCAGTTTTCGCAGTTGGATTTGGATGGGTTGGCATCCCGGAGCATTTCCCAGCCCTGGGTGGGCTCCTGCCCAACTGGTTCCACGAATTTGTGGGTGGAACGCTGGCCGAGCAGCCCGAAGCAGTTGCATTCAGTTGGGTCCCGCTGATAACCTCGCTTGTCGTTGCCCTGGGTGGACTGTTTGTGGGCTGGCTGGTATACCGGAAAGTCTTTTCCCCGGCCGAAGACCGACTGCAAATCCCGTTACTCAAGAATAAATATTACTTTGACGAAATTTACAACTTCCTGTTTGTGAGGCCAGCCTATTGGGTTGCCGAGACCTTCTCGTCCCTGTTCATGGATCAGACCGTGATTGATGGTTTCCTGCACAGCCTGGCACGCTTCTCGCTCTTCCTGGGAAATATCTTTCGGAACTATTTCGACAAGCCCGTCATCAACGAATTCTTCGGCGATGGGACTGGCAACGTCGTCAAGGCCTCTGGTTCCAGCCTGCGTAAAATCCAGGCTGGGCGAGTCCAATATTACATGGTTATTTCTTTGGTATTGCTGGTCATTTTCGCGTTTTTGTTTTATTTTCTGAAGAGAGGCATGTAATAACATCTGTAGTTACGACTTTTGTCGTTACTGGTGACTAAAGTCAGCCTTACTCTGGAGTTTTCAATGGCGCTTATCAACCAATTTATTCTGCAGCATCTCCTGACCCTGATCCTGTTCTTCCCTATCCTGGCTGCGGTGGTGGTTTTATGCCTTCCAAAAGATAACATTAAGGCCATCCGCTGGACAACGTTCAGCCTCAGCCTGGTACCCTTACTCTTGACAATCATCCTTTGGGCACAGTTCAAAGCGGGACAGGCCGGCTACCAATTCGAGGAACAATACCACTGGTACGCAGCCATCCATTCGACCCTGCACCTGGGTGTGGATGGGCTGTCACTCACCATGGTACTCTTGACCACGCTACTGACCCCGGTGGCGCTGCTGGCCTCGTTCAATATCAATGATCGGGTCAAAGTTTACATGGCTCTGTTCCTTTTCCTGGAGACGGGCATGCTGGGAGTCTTCCTGGCCTTGGATCTCCTGATCTTTTTCGTTTTCTGGGAAATTGGTCTGGTTCCGATGTACTTCCTGATCAACCAATGGGGCAGTGAGAAGGGCGAACGTGAAATCTGGAAGGGAGTCAAGGTACAGGCGCGCAATTATGCCTCGCTTAAATTCATCCTTTTCACCATGGGAGGTTCCCTGGGGTTGCTGCTGGCCATCCAGATGCTGGGGGTCCTGTTCCAGAATTATGACCTGCCTGTCCTTGTCCAAAAGTGGAATTCCCTGACTACCGGCAGCCTGCTCGGCCTGCCGGTTCAGACTGTCAAAACAGTGGCGTTCTGGGCGTTTGTGATCGCTTTTGCCGTCAAGGTTCCGGTCTGGCCCTTCCATACCTGGCTGCCGGATGCCCATACCGAAGCCCCGACCGCTGGTTCGATGATCCTGGCAGGTGTTCTTTTGAAATTGGGTGCGTATGGCTTTCTGCGCCTGGTGCTGCCGTTGTATCCGGCGGAATCAGCTCACTACGCCGGCTGGCTGGCATTCCTAGCGGTAATGGCGATCGTCTTTGGAGCGTTTTCCGCTTACGGACAAAAGGATTTTAAACGGCTGGTGGCCTACTCGTCGGTCAACCACATGGGCTTTGTCCTGCTCGGCATCGCCGCTGCAGCCAAGGCTGCCGGAACGCTTAACGCCAACATCGCCTTGAATGGAGCTGTCCTGCAGATGTTCAACCACGGCCTTTCGGCGGCTGGCATGTTCTTCCTGGTTGGGGTGATCTATGAGCGCACCCATACGCGCAACCTGGAGGATTATGGCGGCCTTTTCCCGCTTGTTCCCATCTACGGCGGCATCCTGATCTTCACCAGCATGGCTTCGCTGGGCCTGCCCGGCTTGAATGGGTTCATCTCCGAGTTCTTGGTGGTACGGGGCGCCTGGCCCGTACTGACGCTCTATACCGCCATTGCGATGATCGGCCTTTTGTTTACAGGTGCGTACATCCTCAAAGGCATCAAGAATGTTTTACACGGTCCGTTGAATGAACACTGGGTGCAAGGTGAGCATAAGCTGACCGAGATCAACACACGCGAGATCATTGTCATGGCCCCACTGATGACATTGATTTTAGTGATCGGTATTTGGCCGGCCTGGATCCTGGATGTGATCAATAAAGCCATGGGCATGCTTTTCCACTAAGAGGTAGAGATGCATTTTCCGTTCCTGAGTGTTATTGTCTTCACACCATTGGTTGCCGCACTGGGTATACTGCTTTATAAGCCGGAACAGAAGAAGGCCATCCGTATCACGGCGCTCAGCGCGGCAATATTTGCGCTGGCGCTGTCGGTGTGGGTGTACTTTACGTATGACAAGGCTGTCGCGGGTTACCAATTCGTTGAGAAATACAACTGGATGCCAATGCTGGGTATCAGCCTACATTTTGGCGTGGATGGGATGTCTGTTCCTCTGGTGCTCCTGACGGGAATTGTCATGGTCACCGGCGTAATGATTTCCTGGGGCATCGAAGATCGGCCGCGTGAGTTTTTTGCCTTTCTTTTCATCCTGGCTTCGGGAGTGTTCGGCGTATTCGCCTCGCTGGATTTGTTCATGTTATTTTTCTTCTATGAAATTGCGGTCTTCCCGATGTACCTGCTCATTTCCATCTGGGGCTGGATCAAGACGCGTGAATACGCCGCCATGAAGCTGACCCTGTACCTGTTCATCGGTTCGGTTGTTTCGCTTATCGGCGCACTGGTCATTTACTGGACCAGCGGACAACACACCTTTGACATGCTGGTTCTCGAGACGGTCAAATTCACACCGACCTTTCAGAAAATCTGGTTCCTGCCGGTCTTTCTGGGTTTCGCTGTTCTCGGAGGCATCTTCCCTTTTCATAACTGGTCTCCGGATGGTCACGTGGCCGCACCGACCGCGGTGTCAATGTTCCATGCCGGCGTTCTTATGAAATTGGGCGCTTTTGCCGCCTTGAGGGTGGGTATCATGCTCCTGCCGGAAGGGGCAAAATTCTGGGCTCCGCTGATCATGGGGCTGGCGCTGATCAATATTGTCTACGGGGCGTTCATCGCCAGCGTCCAGTCCGATTTCAAATATGTGATTGGCTTCAGCTCTGTTTCGCACATGGGACTGGTAATGATGGGGTTTGCAACACTCAAACCTGAAGGCTTGCTCGGCGCAGGCGTGCAAATGTTCTCGCATGGGGTGATGACGGCACTCTTCTTTGCTACGGTGGGCATGGTCTACGATCGGGCGCACACCCGCCAGATCCCTGAATTGGGGGGGCTGATCAAGCCATTGCCGCTCGTGGCAATCGGAGTCATTGTTGGCAGCCTGGTCTCAATGGGAATGCCTGGATTCTCGGGTTTCGTAGCCGAGTTCCCGATCTTCATGGGTATCTGGAGAACGCAATGGCTGGTAGCTGTCATTGCTGCCATTTCGATCATCGTGACGGCCTCCTACGTGCTGCTGGTCGTCAGGCGGGTATTCTTTGGAAAGATGCCTGAAACCTTGCAGGGGCACATCACGCCCATCAATACGCTCGATAAAATTGCGCTGGTGCTCCTGATGGCGCTCATGATCGGCATTGGTATATTCCCGGCTCTGATGGTCCCATGGGTCCAGAGCGGGGTCCAGCATATCCTGGCCCTGCTGGGAGGTGCATAATGACTACCATCCTTCCCATTCTCCCTGAAATCCTGCTCCTGGCACTCGGAATATTAATTCTTACCATCGATCCTTTCCTTAAGAAGGAGTCTTCCCGCCGGTCGTTCCTGGGCTGGTTCACAGCGGTTGGACTGCTTGTCACTCTCGCCATCAGTCTCTTGATCGCCCGACCTGCTGAGTCGATTCTGGTAGTGGGCGGGATGCTGCGTTTTGATTGGTTGGGTTTCATATTCAAAATGTTCTTTGTGTTCGCAGCAGGGATCACCTCCCTGTTCTTTATGGAGGTGGAAGCTCTCAACCATCGCGCCGAAATTTACTTTTTACTCCTGGCCGCCACACTGGGCATGTGCCTGATGGCCTCTTCCGCCGATCTGATAATGCTGTATCTTGCCATAGAGACAACCTCCATCCCGCTCTATCTGCTGGCGGGCTTCCTGAAGAAGGACGAAAAGTCCACTGAAGCAGGTTTCAAATACATGCTCTTCGGCGCGCTGACTTCCGCGGTGCTGCTTTACGGATTTAGCCTGATTTTTGGTTTTACTGGAAAGACCAGTTTGTATGATCTCAGCCAATATTTCAGCAGCTTTAACCTGGTTGCAGTTGGTATAACCTTCCTGGTATTGACGGGATTGGCATTCAAAGTATCCCTGTTCCCATTCCACTTTTGGGCGCCGGATGTTTACGAAGGTGCGCCCACTCCAGTGGCAGGTTTTCTGTCCACCGCCTCAAAGGCAGCCGGCTTTGCCGTACTGATCCGTCTGTTCATAGCCGTCTTTCCCAGTCTCAGTTCAGATTGGAGCCTGATCCTGGCCATCCTGGCCACCCTCACCATGACAGTTGGCAACCTGATTGCCCTGACGCAGAAGAATGTCAAACGCCTTCTGGCTTACTCATCCATTGCTCATGCCGGGTATGCCATGATCGGTGTGGTGGCCTTCTCCCAGCTGGGTTTTGCCAGTGTTGTCTTTTACCTGATAGGTTATATCTTGACCAACCTGCTGGCATTTGGGATAGTCAGCCTGGTTGGATCCACCACCGGTTCTGATGATTACCCTGCCTACGCCGGGCTGAGCCGGCGCAACCCGGCTCTGGGCCTTGCGGCGTTAGTGGCGTTTCTTTCTCTGGCGGGGATGCCGCCCTTTGTCGGTTTTGTTGCCAAGTTCCTGGTTTTCAGCGCGGCCATTGAGACGGGTTGGGTCTGGCTGGCGATCGTCGGCATTTTGAATTCGATCGTGGGTCTTTACTACTACCTGAATGTTCTGAAATATGTCTATCTTTACCGGATGGAGAACCAGGATGAACAACAGCACGTTATTCCCGTTTCCCGGAGAGTAGTGTTTGCCCTGGCCATCCTTGTGATCGGTGTCCTGCTGCTCGGCAGCCTGTTCGGCCCCTGGTTTGGATTTGCGTCTAAAGCGGCCATCAGCTTGTTTTAGCCGCCTGGAGAATCTGATATAATTCCGCCGCCATGAACCAATCGGGCAAGAAGGAGCAGGGCGAATTCAAGGCAGCTATCACGATGACCGTCATCTGGGTGGCGGGCCTAACGTTGATAATCATTTTCCTGGCACTATTTGCAGGAATTTACCTGGATAAATTCCTGAACAGTAAGCCGCTTTTTACCATTGTCTTAACGATTGCCAGCATTCCTGTGACCATCTACGCAACCTACCGTGTTGTGAAAGTGGCCAGCAGCCGGATCCGGCCGGACGCGAAAAAAAAGAATTTGGAGGAGGAATACCATCGTGGAGATGACAACTGAGTTAACTCCCAAGAAGAAAGGTTGGCGTTGGGGAACCAATCGTTGGATTGTGCTGGCACTGATCATTTTGGGTTTTATCGGCGCAAAATTCTTCTCTCCAGTCCGGCCATTTGTCCAACTCCCGGCTGAACACTGGATGGAGCAGCCTCTCTTCACCCTGCCCGGGATCGGGGATTTCTACCTGACCAACACGCTGGTTGCCTTGTTTATTGTGGATATCATTGTCATCCTGATTGCTTACTTCTTTAATAAAGCTGTAAAAAAAGGCGATCTGGTCCTGAAAGGTATCCCCGGCGCGTTGGAAGCTCTCCTGGAAGCTCTTTACAATATGACAGAGTCCACTGCTGGAAAATGGGCCTGGACCATCTTCCCGTGGTTTGCCTCCATCACGATCCTCGTCCTTTTTGCGAACTGGATGGAACTGATCCCCGGTGTGGATAGCATCGGTGTGATCGAACATGCCGAGGCGGGTGGATATGGCATCCAGCATTTGGGCTCATTTTTCACCACGCTGGTAAACCCGGCCGTGACGGAAGGTGGTTACCAGCTTGTTCCATTCGTACGGGTGGTCTCAACTGACTTGAATTTCACCGTAGCGCTGGCCATCGTCGCTGTCATCGCGGTGCAGGTGGTTGGAGTCCGGGCGCAGGGCATCAAGTATTTCACCAAATTCTGGAATGTCAAAACGTTCTTCAAAAAGCCGATTTTCGGTGTGATCGACTGGGGCGTGGGCCTGCTTGAGCTGGTTTCCGAATTCTCAAAGATACTCTCGTTCGCCTTCCGTCTTTTTGGTAATATCTTTGCAGGTTCGGTCCTATTATTCGTGATGGGCTCGTTGCTTGGGGCGATTGCCATTTTCCCTTCGATGTTCTACCTATTGGAATTTCTGGTAGGTGCAATCCAGGCGATTGTATTTGGTTTATTGACCATGACGTTCATGGCGCAGGCCACGCATGGGCATGGCGATCATTAAATCGTGGAATCATTGATTTCGGGCTGGGAAAGCCCGGCTAAACAAATCCTGGTGGCGGAGATCCCGCCCGAAATGACACGGAGGTATTTTCATGGAAGGTAATATCGTAATTGCTGCAAAATTGATCGGTGCTGGCCTGGCCATGATTGGTGCGATCGGCGCGGGAGCCGGAATCGGAATTGTGACCAGCGGCGCTGTCCAGGCGATGGGTCGCAATCCGGATGCAACCGGCACCATCCAGACCAATATGATCCTTGGAATCGCCTTCGCCGAAGCCGTTGCCATTTATTGTCTGGTGGTAGCACTGCTGATCCTCTTTGTCGTTGGTTAGTTGATCAGATTGCTTGCATAAAGAAGGAGGTTTCCCTTGGCACAATTGGGTCTCAACTTAGGTTATCTTTTAGTTCAGATTATCTGTTTTTTCATTATTTTTGTGGTTGTGCGCACATGGATTGTCAAACCGCTGAAGGGACTACTGGAAAGGCGGCGAAAAACCATCGCCCAGGGCCTGGAGGATGCGCGTATCTCGGCGGAAGCGCGTGCCAATGCCGAAAAAGAGGCAGCAGGAATCATCTCAGAGGCGCAAGTCAAGGCTGCCCACCTCATCAGCGAGGCGACCGAACGGGCTGATGCAACCATGCTCGAAGTGAGAGCCGAGGCTGACAATGAAATCGCCAAGGAACGTGAGGCGGTCCTGGCTGAAGTGGTGCAAGAGCGCGGCCGCATGCTCGGTGACCTGCGAGGACAGGTGGCGGCGCTCGCAATTGCCGCCGCGCAGAAATTGGTGGGAGAGTCGCTGGATGAAAAGAGGCAACATGTCCTTCTTTCTGAATTCTTTTCGGGCGTTAAATCCGGCAAGGTTGTAGTTCTGGAAGGCATGGACCTGAGCGGCTCTGCCGCAGAAGTGGTTTCAGCGCTGCCGCTTACGACCGAGGAACAGGAAATTGTCAGGAAGGATGTCCTGTCCAAAATGGGCAAGCAGATTGCGGTAGATTTTCGCGTGGACCCGACGATCCTGGGTGGATTGATTATCCACGTGGGTGATAAAGTGCTGGATGGTTCAGTGGCTGGTCAACTAGAGGATCTGCGGCAATCTCTGCAATAATATTTCTCTTGAACATATGGAGGGTTTTGGCGTAAAATTACCCGTCAAGACCCTCTTTTTTTTTTACCGACAGACAATGGATAATCCCAGGCGTATTCCTTTATCCACTCTATTTATTGAATTCCCACTGACCGTAATGGCTGGCATACCGGATGAGACTCTCATTACTGGGATTGCCATCGATAACCGTGCCGTTCAACCTGGACACCTTTTCGTTGCCATGAAGGGCAGTTCGGCAGATGGGCACGATTTTATCCCGGATGCCATCCGGCGCGGTGCTGCAGCAGTCGCTGGTGAGAAACCGCTCACGGGATTATCCATCCCATACATCCAAGTGGAGAATTCGCGCCGGGCACTCACCTGGTTGGCTGCGGCGTTTTACGGCAATCCAGGTCGCAAATTAACCGTAATCGGTGTGACCGGAACAGACGGCAAGACCACCACCTGCGAACTGCTCCATCAAATTTTATTAGCCGCAGGCCACAAATCTGGATTGATATCAACTGTTAACGCCGTAATTGGAAACGATCTGCTGGATACCGGCTTTCATGTCACCACGCCGGATGCCCCGGATGTCCAGCGCTTGCTTGCCAGGATGGTTGAGGCCGGTCTGACCCACGTTGTGCTCGAGACCACTTCGCACGGCTGGGCGCAGCACCGCGTGGATGCGTGTGAATTCGACGTTGGCGTGATTACCAATATCACCCACGAGCACCTTGACCAGCACGGCTCATTTGAAAATTACCGTGCTGCCAAAGCGCGTTTGTTTGAATCGCTGGCAATTACTCTTCCCAAGGGACATGGCAATCCGCGTCAGGCTGTTCTCAATCGGGATGATGTGTCTTATGAATACCTTGTTTCGATTGTTCAATCTGCAATCCACAATCCACAATCCAAAATTCAATTGGCCAGCTACGGGATTAACGCCTTTGCGGATGTCCGGGCAGAGTCGATCAACAACTCTCCGCAGGGCATTCAATTCGTTGCCGTGGGAAAAGGCTTCCGCCTCCCTGTGACAAGTCCACTGGTGGGCGTTTTTAATGTGTCGAATTGTCTGGCTGCGTTGACAGTTGCCGTCTCCGGTCTGCACGTGGAACCGGCAATCGCGGCCCGTGGGATTGCCACCCTTACGGGCATTCCGGGTCGCATGGAACGGATCGATCTAGGTCAACGTTTCACGGCTATTGTGGATTTTGCGCACACACCCAATGCACTTCAGGTTGCCATTGAAACCGCAAGAAATATGCTTACTTCCGCTTTCCCAATGGGAGAGGAGCAAGGTAGATTGGCAGGACGAGTCATCGTCATCTTCGGTTCGGCGGGATTGCGCGATCGGGAAAAGCGCAGGTTGATGGCGGAGGTTGCTGCCAAATATGCTGACCTCAGCATACTTACCGCCGAAGATCCGCGAACAGAGTCGCTTGATGGGATTCTGGAGGAAATGGCAGTAGGTGCTCGCCAGCGTGGCG
>Ga0209253_10002273_pt1 | contig 17018 bp, 12 predicted proteins | sample FrelakmetBRP12BR_FD_187145 | JGI IMG/M metagenome (GOLD analysis project Ga0209253, IMG submission 187145) | Freshwater lake sediment microbial communities from the University of Notre Dame, USA, for methane emissions studies - BRP12 BR (SPAdes)... | ecosystem: Environmental > Aquatic >...
AGTTGAGTGCGATGTTCGGCGATCCATAAGTAAAGATCGGCCTCCGTACGGCTGGGGAATTGGCGCAAGATTCCCTGGCTGCGAATGATCTGTACCACCGGTAAATAAACCGTATCATACCAGTGAGCTACTGCTTCTTCATATTCCACTGGACGTTGTAGATCGATGCCCATGAAATAGCAGTGGACATCGATATGTTCCAGGAGCACCGGGTACTGCCCAGGGATGCTGACACTTAGATCGGCTTCGGGTCGGAGCTGGTTCAACCGTGTTTGTCCCAGGAATTGGCTGTATTCTGCTTTGAGGATCAGCTCGTCGGGCTTGATATCCGGAGTAAGCTGTACATGGCTGTGCACCTCAGTGACATAGGCCTGGATGTAATTCGCACCCATCTCTCGGGCGACTGAGACCCGGTGGTTGCCATCCTGCACGAAATATACATCGCCGATCTGGTAGACTTCGATCGGAGGCAGTCCTATCAACCCTGAGGCTGCCATCCGCACGCGTGCCCATCGTTCAGCCTGGACGCGCCCTCTGGGTAGAAAATCTTTGGTAAAGTCTGTATAACGCCCAACGCTGCCGACAATCGCGTCTAAGGGCACATCGCGAACACCGCGCTCCGTGCCTCCCTGGAGCTGAAATTTCTGGCGGACTTCCTCATACGAGAGCAGCTGGTTCGATTCACCCGTCAGACGAGAGAGTAGTTCTTTCAAGTCTGCCCGGCTGCGGGCGCGGTGGAAGTCGGCGATCGCGCTCCCCATTTCATTTGGGTTTTCATCAAATAACATAGCACTATTTTACCCATAATCCTGGGCTCGGTAGAGGCCAAATAAGAGCAGACATGATAAAATCAGAACCGGATTGTCCTCATTCTCCTTCCATCCAGATGCCCCGCTAGATGCTCGACCCGGAGATATTGTATGGGATTGCCAAAACTGACCTTCTTTTGCGAACTTGATGCAGAGCCATTAAAGGCATTGGTTAATAAACCAATGATCCGCCGTCTGCGCGCTTTGCATGCCAGCCTTAGCCTGGGTATCCGGGATATGAGTCCGGAAAGGGTTGAAGTAGTCAAGAATTTGAACCGCGCGGGTATCCCGGTCATCGCCTGGTTGTTGCTGCCTGTAGAAGACGGTTATTGGTTCAACCTACGCAATTCACCTCAGGCACTCCGACAATATGTCCAATTTAGAGATTGGACGCGCGCAAACGATCTCGAATGGGCAGGAATTGGGTTGGATATCGAGCCTGATATCCAGGAAGCAGCTGAGTTAATGAAGCGCAACTGGCGAAACTGGCCGCGCTATCTTGGGCGGCTCTTTGCAGCGCACGAGTGGGAAAAAGCTATGACGGCCTACCGTGAACTGGTCTCGCAGATTCACGCTGATGGGTATCGAGTGGACAGCTACCAGATGTCGATGATTGCTGATGAGCGGCTGGCTGGTTCCACGCTCATCCAACGCCTCCTGGGTTTGGTGGATGTGCAAGTCGACCGCGAAGTGTTGATGTTATACACCAGCTTCGAACGCCCGCATGGGGCTGGCGTGCTCGCCAGCTATGCGTCTGCCGCACGCTCGATTGGTCTGGGCAGCACAGGTGGAGGCGCTGATGTGGAATTCGGCGGTCCTGCGCCATTGAGTTGGGATGAGTTGGCGCGCGATCTGCGCCTGGCCTTTTATTTTTGTGATGATATCCATATCTTCAGTCTGGAAGGCTGTGTTCAGCAAGGCTTCCTGGAGCGTCTCGACGGGTTTATCTGGGATAATCCCATCTTGCTGCCGGAGAAGAGCCTTCTACGCGTTGAGAACAAACGGCGCTCCCTGCGCTCATTATTGTGGGTGTTCTCCCATTCCAAAGCGATCTTTGTTTCGGTTGCCGGAGGGGTGCTGTTGTGGAAAGGTCTCACCCGCTGGTTAAAACGCTATACCCGGCCAGCCGGACAAATTGTTCGGGATTAATCAGTCGATCTGCTCGACTAAATAATTCTGAATACCCATCTGTTTAATTTGATCCAGCTGAGCTTCGAGCCAATCGACATGCTCTTCTTCATCCGAGAGAATGCTTTCCAGGAGCTCACGCGTGCCATTATCGCCCGCTTCGACAGCCTGGCGGATCCCATCGTTGTATGCCTGAACCGCCCCGAGCTCGGCACCCAAATCATTTTCGAGTTGGGCCGCTACCTCCGCGCCGATGTGGATTTTGTTCAAATTGCTTACGATCGGGAGGCCTTCCAGGAACAAAATCCGTGCGATCAATTTTTCGGCGTGCTTCATCTCTTCGATGGCGCGCTTTTCGACCAAACCATGCAGCTTGTCGAAGCCCCAGTTGGCGCACATTTCTGAGTGGACGATGTACTGGTTGGTAGCGGTCAGTTCATCTGACAGCAGTGCATTCAGTCGTTCAATAATTTTTGGGTTGCCTTTCATTTTTCTTCCACCTTTCATGTCGTTTATCGGATCATTCTGCCCGCCGCAGCGTGTAAAAAAACCTGCGAAGTCGTTTTTTTGCCATATTGTAATTATAATATCATTTGGCGCAATGACTACGTGGAATGTCACCGGATGGAATAATGAAGCAGCGTGATCAAGAGACAGCCGAAGGAATACTGTTCACCGATATGTATCAATTAACCATGGCTCAGGTTTATTACCGCATGGGGATGCATGAAAGACTGGTCCAGTTCGACCACTTTTTTCGCGATTACCCGGATTATGGTACGCATAAAGCGGGTTATTGCATCATGGCCGGTTTGGAATGGTTGTTGGATTGGATGTCTGATGCGCATTTTCGGGACCAGGATATCGCCTACCTGCGCAGCCAGAAAACGCGCACTGGGCAGCAAATGTTTGGCGATGATTTCCTGGCCTGGTTATGTAAGAATGGTGATTTCTCCGGAATTAGCCTGTGGTCTATCCCAGAAGGCCGTGTGGTCCACCCGGACGAGCCGCTGACGATTGTCCGGGGGCCCCTGGCTCTGGCGCAAATTCTCGAGACCTCCCTGCTCAATCATGTGAACTTCCAGACTTTGATCGCTACCAAGGCTGCCCGGATCCGAGAGATTGGGCGCGGTCAACTCATGTTGGAGTTCGGCTTGCGTCGGGGTCAGGGAAAGGGTGCAAATGCTGGCGCACGCGCTGCGCTGATTGGAGGAGCCGATTTTTCCTCGAATGTCGGAATTTCTGCCATTCTCGGCTACCCTCCGAAAGGCACACATGCCCATAGCCTGGTGCAATTATTCATCTCGTTGGGTATGACCGAGCTGGATGCCTTCCGCGCCTATGCAGATGTCTATCCCGATGATTGCACGCTATTGGTAGATACCATCGATACTTTGGAAAGTGGTATCCCCAACGCTATCAAAGTCTTTGAAGAGCTGCGCCAGAAGGGTCACCGGCCGTTGGGCGTGCGTCTGGACTCGGGCGACCTGGCATACCTGAGCATCCAGGCGGCTAAGCTATTGGACGCGGCTGGCTTTGAAGATGTCTCGATAGTGCTTTCGAACAACCTGGACGAGCTGGTCATCTGGCAGATCACCACACAGATTTCCCAGGAGGCGCCGCGTTATGGGATCGACGCAGAGCGCTTGATTCATCGCCTGGTATATGGTGTCGGTACCCGCCTGATTACCTCCTGGGGCGAGCCGGCTTTGGGAGGCGTATATAAGCTGGTTGCTGTACACGACCAGGGGATGTGGGCGCCAGCTATCAAAATCTCGGATTCCCCCTCCAAGACGCCCAACCCGGGTTATAAGCGAGTCTGGCGCCTTTACGACCGGCGTGGCAAGGCGACTGCCGATCTAATCGGTCTGGAAGATGAAAACCCGCAGCAGTCTGAGCAGATTGTTCTGCACCATCCAACCGACCATACCAAGCTGCGCAGCCTGAAGCTGGACCAGCTATCCGAAATTGAGCCGTTATTGGTAGAAGTATTGCGTGAAGGCAAATTGGTCTACGATCTTCCAACCATCGATATGATGCGGGCGCGCCGTCAGGCCGATGTTGAGCGCTTAGACCCTGGCGTGCGGCGGATTATGTACCCGCATATCTATCATGTTTCCCTGACCCAGCGGTTGTGGGATTTGAAACAGGCGCTAATCGAAGCAGAGAGAACACATTAGAATCAGATCACTGTTCGGGAAGCAATCATGAAGATCCTGGAATCACGTATCTTGTGGGGTGGGTTGTTAGTCCTGGCGGGTGTCTTGTTCCTGGTCCAAAACCTGGGCCTGTTCCGGATAGGCGAGCTGTTCTGGGTGGTGTTGCTGGCGCTGGGGGCGCTATTCTTCTTGTCAATATTTCTGCAAAATAAGGCTAACTGGTGGGCGCTCATCCCCGGTCTGACACTGATCAGTTTGGGTATCATTGTTCTAATGAATTGGATCACCCCTGATCATAGTGAGCGCTGGAGTGGTTCCATTATTCTGGCCGGGATTGGGCTGAGTTTTGCACTGATTTATCTGGTCGCACGTCAGAACTGGTGGGCAATCATCCCGGCTGGCGTTCTATTTACTCTGGCTGTGATCGCTGGTCTGGAGGAATTCTTTCCCGCCCTGGGGACTGCCGGGCTTTTCTTTCTGGGGCTGGGGCTGACCTTCGCCCTGGTGGCGTTGCTGCCGAATCCGCAGGGAGATATGCGTTGGGACTGGATTCCCGGCGGGATCCTGTTGCTGGTCGGCTCGATTTTCCTGGTCGCTGGAGGAAACCTTCTCGTCTATGTTTGGCCAGTTATTCTGATCCTGGCCGGGGGACTGTTCATCGTACGAGCATTGAGGACCCGCTAGCTGGACCGCCGCATTTTGCGCAGTTGAATCTACAGGTTTAGCCACTGCGCCGCTGATCGTGGTAGCTCAGCCATTGGCGCTGCTTTCACCGTACAGGTGGGCAGCGAATCCAGAAAGAGTTTCCCATAGCGCTTGGATAGGATGCGCTTGTCGAACACAGCTACCACCCCCCGGTCGAGCTGGGTGCGGATCAACCTCCCGAAGCCTTGTCGAAAGCGCAAGATCGCTTCGGGTAGAGAATACTGGCTGAAAGGATCCTCAAAAGTCTCAGAGCGCGCCGCCACAATTGGATCGGATGGGACATCGAAAGGCAGCTTGACAATAACTAACACAGAAAGCGCCTCGCCTGGCACATCTACACCTTCCCAGAATGAGCGGGTTCCGAGCAGTACGGCGCGTTCGGTAGTCCGGAAGGTTTCCAGCAGTGTATTCGCCGAAGCGCCTTCCCCTTGTTCGTAAACCATAATTTCATCCCGCGCCAGCACAGGTGATATTGCCTGCGCGGTGCGCTTAAGCTGGTCATAGGATGTGAAAAGCACCAGAGTCCTTCCGCCGGTCGCGCGGCACAGGCGGATCAGGCCATTTTCCACTGCTCGCTGGTGACCGTTCCGGTCGGCTGGTTCGGGGATATCGTTGACCAGATATAATAGCGCCGCGTTTTCATAATCGAATGGCGAACCTAGCGCCAGCTCATAGGCGTCTTCGGCGCTCAACCGTCCGCGCAGGTAATTAAACTCACCGGCAGCTGTTAGAGTGGCTGAGGTCAGGACGATCGAAGTTTTTTCTTGCCACAGATAGCGCTGCATCATCTCGCCGATGTGCAGCGGAGCGGCATGCAAAGATGGCTGGTAGCCGTTCGACTGCGTCTCCGCCCAATAGATCTTATCTGGCGACGGTTCGAACACCAGGGCGTTCATGTTTCCGTCGAACTCTTCCAGCAGGCGGTACTGGTTTGACAGCCCGCTATACAGCTCTTCATCTTCTTCAGCCAGCTGTTCCTGAATTTCCGCAATGCCCTGTGCCAGTTGAGCCAGCATTTCCAGCAGCGGCTTCAACGAAAGCTCGGCCTCATCCCAGGCAGCCTCGACTTCGCTCCAGTTTGGCTGTGTGCGCGTCGCCGGCAGGATGCGTTCTTGATGCGCATAGCTGTTTACCGGACGTCCTTCGCGTTGTTCGCTCAGGAAGTGTTCCAGCCCGGTGAAGAACTGGTGGATCAGGTTTTGAAACCGGAAAGCATGGTCGGTAATGCGTTGGACCAGGTGTTTGAGCGTGGCATATTCACCCGGCGCCATCCCGTCCTGTGTAGCGCTCAAGGTCCAACCCAGCATGCCGGAGTTCGGTCCACCCAGCTGCTTCAACAGGCGCTCGATATCTGCCAGCGTGACATGATAGCTCAGCGCGTTGGTGGTGGCGTCTTCCAGATGGTGCGCCTCGTCGATGATCAGGTAGCCGAACTCAGGTAAGACGCGGTTGCCGGTCGCCATATCTGCCAGCAGCAGCGCGTGGTTTACGATCAATATGTGTGCGCTTTGGGCCGCCTGGCGCGCCCGGTAGGCCGGGCATGCACCGCCGGTGCGCTTGATGCAGGTTTCAGTTGTGCATCCCTCGTCTTCCGCAGACATGCGCATCCACACCTGGCGTTCGACCGGACCGTTCAGGTTGAGCTCTGCCCGGTCGCCAGTATGCGTGCCTTGCAGCCATACCAGTACCTTGCCCAGCACGCGCATTTCGTCGGCGTTTTCCGGGCCGTGCTTGCGCAAGCTTTCCAGACGGCGCGGGCACATATAGTTGGTCCGCCCTTTCAAGACCGCCGCGCGTAAATCGATGCCCAGCGCCTGGCGCAGATCGGGGATGTCTTTGTTGATTAGCTGGTCCTGCAGGTTGATGGTATTGGTGGAAATGACCACCCGGCAATCGTTTTGGGTCGCCCAGAGGGCGGCAGGGACCAGGTAAGCCATGCTTTTTCCGGTGCCTGTCCCGGCTTCCACCATCAGGTGGCGTCCTTCGGATAGCGCCTGAGTGATCGAGCGCAACATCTCGACCTGTTGCGGTCGATACTCGAAATGTTCGAAATGGTGAGCAAAAACACCGCCCGGCTCTAAGATCGCCGCGACCTCGTCCACCTCCAAAGGAGCTGGCTGTTCCAGTGGCTGCAATGGCGCCAGCGACCGCTCGGGCTGCTCTTCGAAAAGCGGACCGTAATAGCTGTGCCGGACGGAATCGGCAGACACTACCTCCTTTGAACGGGCGCGCAAAGCCAGGCGCAAAGGCCAATAACCAGACCACTCGATCTGCTCGCTCAAGCGGATGATTTCCGCCAGCAGGGAGAGCGGCAGAGCCAGCGCCTCGTCGTACAGGCGCAGAAAGACGCCGCGTGTGGCGCGCGCATCGTCCAACGCACGGTGTGTGGCGGGATAGAGAACACCCAGGGCTTGCGCCAGCGCGCCCAGGTTGTAGCGCCCGGCGTTTGGCAGCAGCACGGCCGCCATTTCATATGTGTCCAGTGTGGTATTGTTGCGCAGAATACCGTGTTTCCGCAAGAATGAAAGATCAAAGCGAATGTTGTGCCCAAGAACAGGGGCATTGCCGACAAATTCAGCCAGGTCGGTCAATACATCCCGGATCGAGGGGGCTTGGACAACCATCTGGTCGGTGATGCCTGTAAGCTGGGTGATGAAGGGCGGGATATGCCGGGCGGGATTGACCAGCGTGCTCCATTCCGCTTCTACTCGGTGATCACGAAAACGCACCGCGCCGATCTCGATAATAGCCTCTTTATCAGGATCCAGCCCGGTGGTCTCGATGTCCAGGGAGACGATTGATTCCATATCTGGGGATTATATCCCAGATTATACCTTGTAACCCCCTGCTATGCTCGGAGCTGGAATGCCAGAGCTTAGTTGTGTTGCATGGCGGCAGCTTCGGCAATGTTCTGGTCGAAGATTTCGTGCAAGGTCTCCATTTGCTCGCGGCTTATACCCAGCGCTACCAGAGAAGCGACATCCTTATCCAGGATACGCTTGCCTAATTCAGAATGACTCCACACCTTCAAGTCCTCTTCGATCGGTGATCCAATCCAGTCTTCGCGAGCGATTTTCCCATCTGCCATGACGATTACCCGGCGGGTCTGGCGCGCTACATTCAGGTCGTGGGTCACAACCAGGAAGGTGGTGCCCTGGCTCTGGTTCAGATCGCGGATCAGGCTCATCAGGTCGTTGCCTGCTGCCGTGTCCAGGTTGCCGGTTGGTTCGTCTGCCAGGATCAAAGACGGGTTATTTGCCAGCGCCCGCGCCACAGCCACGCGCTGGCGTTGCCCGCCTGAGAGCTGGCTGGGCAGGTGGTTCATACGTGGTGCCAGACCGACCAGATCGAGCAATTCCCTGGCGCGCTTGCGCCGCGCAAAGATCGACTGGTAGCCCATCATCGGCACTTCGACATTTTCAACCGCGTTCAAAGTTGGTAGCAGGTTGTGCAGTTGGAACACAAAACCCACTGTTTTGGCCCGGAATTTGTCTTTATTGCGAATAGTAGTCAAATCCTGACCGTTGATAAGTACCTTGCCGCTGGAAGGGCGGTCCAGCGCGCCGATCACGTTCAGCAGCGTGCTTTTACCGCTTCCGCTGGGTCCCATGACAGCCACCAGCTCTCCGGCTGCCACACGCAGGTTTACATCATCCAGAGCGCGGATTTGTTCCCCATCGCCATAGATGCGCGTCAGGTCGTGCGTTTCGATGATCCATTTTGTCGTTTCCGTCATCATAGCACCCTTTATTCCACGCGGATATCGGCGAAGGCGGTCATCCCCCAGCGCAACAAAGCCGGCAGCTCGTCCATTTTGATCACTACCGTATAGTTAACCCCCGATCCTTCCGAGCTTTTCGGGGAGACACTTTCGATAATGCCCTTTACCTCTACACCGGGCAAAGCGTCAAAAGTCAGGCTTACCGGGTTGCCGACTTTTACCCGCGCCGCGTCGATCTCGTTCAGGTCGGTGGTCTCTACGTGAAGACCAGTCAGGTCGGCGATGAGCAGAATCGGCTGCCCTGGTGTGACCCATTCGCCCTTGCGGACATTGACATCGCTGATCGTGCCGGCAAAAGGCGCCCGCAGCTCCAGGTCCTGGAGTTTCGCTTCCGCAGCCGCCAGAGCAGCCTGAGCATTCTCCAGGCGCACCTGGGCCAGTTTCACCTCATCCGGGTCCGGACCATCCTTCCAGGTGGTATAGTCTTTGAGCGCTTTGTTCAAGTTGGCTTGAGCGACTGCCAGGTCGGTCTCGTATTGCAGGCGCTTAACAGCCGAGTTGTAGTCTGCCTGTGCGTCGTCCAGTTTCTCCTTCAGGTCTTCCCGCGTATCATCTGATTCGGAATAATATTTGTAAGGCTCGAAAGCCGCGCGGGCAGCGTCCAGTTTCTTCTGCATGACTTCCAGGGCTTCGGTGGTGCTATATTTGGACTGGGTCTGGGGAACGGTAAAATTGTCCAGCTGGTATTGCGCGTCGCGTACAGCTTTGGTGGCCGCGGAAATGGCTTCCAAAGCGATGGTGCGGGTGTCGTCGGCGTTTTTATTTAGATCATTCAGGGTTTTTTCTGCCGCCGCGACCTCATATTTGGCAGCCGCGATGGCCGCCTGGATATCTTCTTTCCCTTTCAACCGCACCAGAATCTCACCTTCCTGCACCTGGTCGCCTTTCTGGACAAATATCTCCTCGACCACTCCGGAGACGGAGAAGCTGAGCTGCGACCATTGGGCCGGCACTACTTTGCCGGTGGCGCTGACCACCGGCTGGACGTCCACCACTTGCCCGGGTTGCTCGGTTGGCGTAGCCTGGCCTGGCAGATTGGAACAGCCTGCCAGAACCAGGCCTCCCAGGAAGACCGCCAGCAGGATATTATTGAGTTGGCTGTTGTGTGTCATATCTGAACCCTCCGAAAAAATAATCGCTAAATTGCCGCGCTCCGGTTTACTCATATCTTAAAGCTTCGATCGGTTGAAGACGGGTGGCGCGGTAAGCCGGGTACAGACCCCCAACCAGGCCCAACAACAGCGCCACAGTGAGAGCGCGCGCTAATATCCGGACGCTCCAGACCGAATCGACTAATCCGCCGACCAATGGCGTATGTTCGATCAAATAACCCAGCCCAAGGGCTATCATGATGCCTGCAATCCCACCCAGGAAACCAAGCATGATTGCCTCGCGCAGGATCAGCCCCAGGATGCTCCGCCGCCTCCAACCTAAGGCGCGCAGCACGCCAATTTCGCGCGTCCGTTCGAATACTGACATCAACATGGCATTCAAAACGCCAACACCGCCGACCAGAATGGCTATAAAGGAAATCCCGCTGATCATGCCGCTCGAGTTGCGCATATCGGGCATCTGGTCGGCAAAATCGCTGGCCAGGGCAGCGCTGATCCCGGGAATTTCACTGTTGAGCCGCTCCACCATCATCTCTGCCTGGGATGGGTCATTGAGCTTAACAGCCACCATGGTAGATTTGCGCGGCTTGCCGGTGAATGACTGCCCGTCTCTTAAGGTAATCACACCACCCATTTCTTCCCAGCCGATTTTGGATTCATAAATTCCTGCTATCTGGAAACGGATGCCGCTCAGTTCGAGTGTATCGCCAACGCCTTTTTTCAAAGTCTGCGACATCGATTTGCCGATCATTATCTGGTGGTTGCTGGCAATCGGTTTACCTTCGATCACCTTAAAGCGTTTAATGGCAAACTCATTTGGTGCAAAGCCAAGGATAATAAAGAACCCGCCTGCTTCGGGCATCATGATGCCGGTGAAGACTACCCCGCTTGCGCTTCGCACCTCGGGCATGGCAGCGATCTTGTCGATCACCCGGTCGTCGATGACGCTCAGACTGGTATCCGAGATATCCGACTGGCGGATCATGATCTCAACATCTTGTGCCGAGAACATAGAGGTCATGGATTCTGTCAAACCGGCGACGATACTTTCGAGCGCCATAATCGCGCCCACTGTCAGCCCAATCACTCCCAGGGTTAAGAAGGTGCGTCCCGATCGTTGCCACAGGCTCTGCACAGCCATACCTCCAAAAGGCAGGCGACGAATGTGCGAGCCGCTGCTGCCACCCTCATATCGTAACGCCTCGACAGGCTGCAGCTGCGAAGCTCGCCAGGCAGGGTATAAACCGCCAACCAGCCCCAAGACGATCACTACGCTCATCGCCTGGATCAATAAATCCTGTGTGACGTTTCCGGTATTCAAACCCAACACAGTAGTAGTCCTGGAAAGATTAGAGATCAGGAAATATGCGATCGAAATCCCCACCAGCCCACCTAACAGGCACACCAGGATCGACTCCATCAAGATCATCCATAAAACCCGTTTACTGCTCCACCCAACCGCTCGCAAGACCCCGATCTCCCGTGTCCGTTCCATGATTGCCATCAGCTGGGAGTTCATCATCCCTACACCGCCGATAACGATCGCCAGACTGCCGATTACCCAGACAAAAGCGCTCATCATTTCTGTCATCGACTGTTTTTCAGAATATTCCTTGACGCCGCTGACAGAAAAGTCCGGCCATTGGCGTTCTACCCGCATTAGAAAGCGTTCTCGCATAGCAGGCTCTTTCAAGCGGATATAATAGAGGCTGACCTGCCGTTGTCTTCCCAGCAGCTCTTGCGAATCCTTCAATCCCATCACCGCGCCGCTGTCCTCGAAGGCGCTGCCCGTCTCGTAAATTCCGACGATCCGGTAGATACTTCCAGTCAGGCGCAGAGTGTCTCCAACTGACTTATTCATTACCTCGGAAGCTGCTTTCCCCAGGAGCACTGGCTTGCCGTGAGCCGTCATCGCCTCACGCGAGTCGAGACCGGTGCCGGTCTTGATTTTGAAGCGCGGTAAGACAAAGCTGTTGCTCGGATATCCAAAGACGAAGAAAAAGGGCTGGTTTTCGGCCTCAGTGAAACCCTGCACCATTGCGCTGATCTCTGAGACCTCGGGCGCGGCCTCCAGTTGTTTCCCAATTTCCTCATCCACGGAGCTGTAGCTGATATCCATTGCGTTGGGTTGGCTGAGAACCAGGTCGGCTTTACTGCCTTGCAGCATCGAGCCGTAGCCAGCCTGCAGGCCATTCGACAGTGCGCCCAATGCCACGATGGCAGCCACACCGATGGCAATGCCCAATACGGTGAGCAGCGTGCGGATTTTTCGGCGCAACAGATTCTTGATGAACATACCTATATCCCTATTCAACCGCCAGGTGCGGTGCCAGCCCTTCGTAACCCAATGCGATGATAGCAGCCTCGATTTCGCTTCGATTCGAATGTGCCATCGGATCGCCAAGCACGTCTAAAAAGAATAAACCGATGAAGATACTTGTCAATACGCGGGCAGTCGCGGGTATATCCAGGCTACGAATTTGCCCCAGTTGGGAATGCTTCACCAAATCCTTTTCCAACGCCAGGATGCTCGGCTCTAATAATTGTTGATAATAGCGTTGGCGTAGCTCGGTGTTGGCGAGAATTTCTGAAAGGAGCGCTTGAAGTAAGCTAGCATTCTGGTATTGGAAATCCCGGTAGGTCTGCAGCAAGGCAATAAAGTGCTCACGCGTATCAGCGGTGGGCAGCGCTTCAGTGTGCATCGCCTCGAAAGTCATCGATTCCGTCAGGCGTTGCATGATCCCGAAGAGCAGGTCGTCCTTGTTGGCAAAATAATTGTATAAGGTGCCTTCGGCGACGTCTGCAGCATCGGCGATATCGCGGGTGGTCGTGCGGTGGAAACCCTTTTCTGTAAATAGCCGGACAGCGGCATCCAGGATTTGCTCGACACGAGCAGCATTCTGGCGTTCCCGGCGCGTAGGTGCAGGTTTATTGTCCATAATGAAAACCTCTCTTGAGCATTGGTGTGGAAAAATTTCCAATAAAATATAATGAGTGAGCGCTCATTTATTGAGTGAACACTCACTCATTATATTCGCAAGACCAGGTTTGTCAAGGGTAATCTGAAAAGACTTACGAAGTTAATGCAAACACAGTTCCGGCTAACTGTGTTTCTTTTAACTTTGGAAGCCCGGAACGCTCAAAACACAGCCTGCTCAAATATTGAGCAGCAGTTTTTAGCAGTTCATGCAGGTGCGGATGTCCACCAGGCGCAGCACCAAGGGCTCCATGATACCTTGCACCTGGGATTCATTCAGCCCATCTACTTTGCAGGTTATCAGATAGTTGGATGAATCTTCTCCCGAGAACATACCGAAAGCGACAAAATTGCCGCCCTGGGTAGCAATGGCTTTGGTGAGCCGGGCGAGCTGACCTGGTTCGTCTTTGATTAGCGCCGTGACACGCACGCCCATGCGGCGAGCGCCCATCAGCTCTGGGAAGATCTTGAACAGATCGGTTTCGGTGATGATGCCAACGATGGTCTCGCCGCGCATTACCGGGGCGCCGCCAATCTTGTGGTCCAACATAATTCGCGCCGCTTCTTCGATGGGGGTGCCTTCGCTGACGGTGATGACTTCCTGAGCCATCACCTCTCTGACCAGAATTTTACTGACCAGGTAGTTTATCTCCCAAACGCTCAGCGTGGTCGCGGCGGATGGCGATGCATTGAGCAGGTCTTTATCTGAAACGATGCCGACTAATTTTCCGTCTTTGACAACCGGCGCGCGGCGGATGTGCTCGCGGTGCATCATATTGAGCGCTTCGACGACGGGCATCTCGGGTGGGACGGTAATAACGGGGTGTGACATTCGGTCACCAACGAACATAGTAGCCTCCTGGTTTCTATGACTAATAAGAAAATTGTATCTGCCAATTCTATGGGAATTATAACCGATCATTCTTCCTATCAAGATGAACGCAATCCATTCTTCAAGCGTATGCAATATGGTATAGAACAGATTATTGGGAGTCTGGTAAACTTATCCCATCCAATTTATACCTTCGAGGTGGAGATGATTGCAGAAGTTGCTCGTCGATTGCGAGAGAATGTCCAGAAAGTGATCGTCGGTCGAGATGAGGCGATCAACCTGACGCTGGTGGCGGTGCTGTGCGAAGGTCATATCCTGCTGGAAGATGTGCCTGGCATTGGGAAAACGACCCTGGCGCGGGCATTGTCTATCTCACTGGGTTGCACTTTCCGGCGCATCCAGTTTACGCCAGACCTGTTGCCATCCGATGTGACTGGCTTGAGCTGGTTCAACCAGAAGCTGCAGGAGTTCGAGTTCCGTCCCGGTCCGATTATGAGCCAGGTCGTCCTGGCAGATGAGATCAACCGCGCCACGCCGCGCACCCAATCTGCATTGCTGGAGGCGATGCAGGAACGCCAGGTGACTGTGGATGGTGTGACGCGACCGGTACCGCGCCCGTTCCTGGTGCTCGCCACGCAGAACCCAATCGAGTTGGAAGGCACTTTTCCATTGCCGGAAGCGCAGATCGACCGTTTCTTGCTCCGCATCGCCATCGGTTATCCCAGCGAAGCGGAAGAATCGGCCATCCTCGAGCGTTTTCGTCTATCAGATCCACTCCCCGAGCTGCAGCCAGTCAGCACACCAGATGAAATCCTGCACTTGCAGGAGCAGCGTCGCCAGATACGCTTAGAAGACTCCGTCCGGGACTATATCGTCAAAGTGGCGCGCGCAACCCGCAAGAACCAGGAAGTCTCCTTAGGCGCCAGTCCGCGTGCCACCATGGCCCTTTTCCAGGCTGCCCAGGCCTGGGCGGCGATCCACGGGCGCGATTATGTGCTCCCGGATGATGTGAAGCAAATGGCGCCGCATGTGCTGACCCACCGGATGATGCTCTCATCGCAGGCCCAGTTGCGTGGACGGCAGCCAGAAGAGCTGGTCGCTGGGATTGTAGATACGGTGCCAGTTCCTGTGGAGAGCTGATTTGGCGCCGCTGACCTGGTGGCCTTTTCTGGTGCTGATATTCCTGCTGGGCCTGTTAGGGGGCGTCTACTCGCTGGCAGCCTTTGCACTGATGTTGCTGATCATCAGCGCCATCGCTTTCTGGTGGAAACGTCATGCCTTGGATGGGGTGCATGTCCAGCGTAAGTTCCTATACCGCCGTGGTTATCCAAACGAGACACTCAACATGCAGGTGGAAGTGGAGAACCGAAAATTCCTGCCTTTGCCCTGGCTGCGGGTGTATGACCTGCTGCCTTTACAGGTGGCTCCAGCAGACGAGAGTGCTGTCCGGCAGACCCATATCGCAGATCTTGGGGCGCTGATTAGCCTGTTCAGCCTGCGTTGGTTTGAGCGGGACCGTCGTGCATATAACCTGCTCTTACGCAAGCGAGGCGTTTACCGTTTGGGACCAGCCAGTATAGAATCGGGCGACTTGTTTGGTATATTCGAGCAGATTGATCCGAACGGTCCGGTAGATTACCTGACGGTCTTCCCTGAAACACTGCCTTTCCAGACCTTGCAACTGCCCTCGGGAGATCCCTTTGGCGATCGCCGTACGCGCCGGCGCCTGTACGAGGACCCTAACCAACCCATGGGCGTGCGCGATTATCACCCCGAGGATGATTTCCGGCGTATCCACTGGCCGGCAACGGCGCACACCGGGGATTTGCAAGTGAAGGTATACCAACCAATTTCGGCGCGCATGTTGGTGGTATGTCTGAATGTCTTAACCTTGAAGCATTATTGGGAGGGCACCAATCCGGAATTGCTCGAATATCTGGTCAAAGTGACGGCCACCATCATCCAGCAGGCTCTGGACGATGGCTACCGGGTGGGTCTGGTGTCCAATGGCTGCCTGTCGCATGCCGACCAGCCGTTCCGGGTGCCTCCCGGACGCTCGACCAGCCATCTGGCTACCCTGTTAACCGCCCTGGCGAGCGTCACCCCATTTGTCACCGGCAGTTTCGACCGCTTTCTGATCTCAGAAACGCCGCGTTTGCCCTATGGTGCTACGCTTTTTGTGATCACGGCTTTATTTGATGATACGGTGGCAGAGGCTCTGATCCGGATGAAACAACACGGACGGCGGGTAGTCCTGCTCAGCTTTGCCCGGGAAAAACCGCCAGATATTCCCGGTGTACTGGTTCATCATATACCTTACCAGCGTTGATGGTGTAACGATGTCTGAACTTGAGCTTCAGCCAGAGAACCGAACAAGTGCGAGTCAGTTGCCTTTGAAATGGTGGCCACAGGTAGCGGTCTTCCTGTTGGTGATTGTCGAGTTATGCTGGATTTTGCCCTGGTTCCGGATGGTGATGCAGGTCACCACCGCCCCGCCGGTCTGGGAGTCCGCGCTGGTATTGGGCGGGATCATGTTGGCGGCGTATGGCCTCGGTTATGCGATGGAGGTCTTACGCCTGACGAAAAACATTCAGTTGGTCGGTTTTGGGGTCTTATTGGTGGGAGGTGTTCTGCTGGCGGAAAACCTGCTGCTCATAAAGCCAGCAGTGAACGGTGTAAACAGCTTGGCCAATCTGGATCCAGGGGCAGTGCTGGTTTTATTCTTTGTAATCTGGATGTGGTGGCGGGGTCTTTCACTTTCACAGGATATCTTACGTCCCATTATTGCCTGGCGCCGGTTCGAGCTCGGTTTGCTCGTTTTTATGGCTTATCTTTTTATCGCCTCGCAGGTGAGTTTCTATCGACCAGGGTTTGGAGTCTTTGTTTTGTTCTTATTCTCAGGCTTGATGGCGGTGGTGTTTGCACGCGTCTCATATGTGGGGATTCGAAAAGGAGCCAGCAAGAATCCATTCGACCTGCGCTGGATGCTCAGTGTCAGCGGGATATTGGGGACTACTGTTGCCCTGGCAGCTTTGGTGGGGGGCCTGCTAACGGGTCAATATAAACTCTTTCTGGACTTTCTAGCCGAAGCGATCAAGTTTCTCATTGCAGCATTTATTTTTATCCTTGGGCTTCCGGGATTGCTGGTTTCCTATCTGTTATCTCCGTTCATGCCCTGGTTTAGGGAAATCATGTCCAGGCCCCTCCCGACCGCTAATCCCGAAACTCTAACTGGATATCCCTATCCCATGTTCCAGGTTGGACAAGAGATGGGTCCTTTGCCTGTTTCGATCCAGGCGCTATGCTTTTGGGGATTGATTTTGCTGCTTGTCATTGTGCTGGTCGCGCGTATTAGAAGGACCCTGGCAGCACGAGCCGGAGCGGAGCCGCACGAGCCTGAACTCCTGCTGAAACGTGGTGAAGCCAGGGAGATTATTCGCAAGTCGTTGCAGGATGCGTTAATCGGTTTTGCCGGGCGTTTCCGGCCTGCTCAACGCATTATGGCAGCCGCCCGC
>Ga0209253_10002274_pt1 | contig 17012 bp, 14 predicted proteins | sample FrelakmetBRP12BR_FD_187145 | JGI IMG/M metagenome (GOLD analysis project Ga0209253, IMG submission 187145) | Freshwater lake sediment microbial communities from the University of Notre Dame, USA, for methane emissions studies - BRP12 BR (SPAdes)... | ecosystem: Environmental > Aquatic >...
CTATCTAGACAGGTCGCCTTGGTAATCTCGCTGCCATTTGTTGCTGTGCGGTGGACGGTTTGTGAGGGTTTCTGGAATCTGCTGTGGGATATATAAGGTTCGGGGGCTTTCGGTCCTTTCAGTTCTTCTTTGGAGAGGAGTGTGGTGGGCCTCGGTTGGTGCTTCCGTATAGGGTGCTGACTTTGTGACACTGGTTTGTCCGTTTTCTTGTTTGTCCGAAAGTCCGAAAGATAGAATCAGAGCCACGAGTGCAAAGGTTGCCAGCAACGCGAATGAGGTGTCCAGGCCGTAGGCGTCGGCTATGTAGCCTGCCATGACCTGCGACAGTGAGCCTATCCCAAACGAGGTGAAGAAAAACACGCCGTAGACTGCTCCCCGTTGGTTCCGCGGCGACAATAGGCCAGTCAGGTAGTTCAGTGCAGGTTGATGTGCATAGAAGGACAGGCCATAAAGCAGTATGAACAACGCGATTCCCACCACATAGATGGGCACAAGCAGAAGAGAGATGAGACCTAGGCAGACTCCCCCCATTGTGGCAATCAGTACCTTCTTCGGCCCAATCGCGTCCGAGGCTCTCCCTCCAAGCCACTGGCCTAGGACCCCGACAGCCAGAACAAGAGTGAACGACACCGATGCCCCCCAACTGTCAACCATCCGATTGTCCCTAAGGTAAGTGGGAAAGAAAAGCTCAACACCCTTCATGAAAAGCCCAATAGCCACGTTGAGAACGAGAAGTCCCCAGAGCTCCCGAATCCTAAGGACACCAAGAATTGAGCCTCTTTCTTCTCCAGTTCTTACGGTACCCTTGAAATGCCGGCTAAAAACCAAAGCTAGCAACATGCACAGCAGTCCAAAAGCCACGAAGGCGTAAGGCCACCCAATCGTCATGCCTATTAGATACGCTATGGCAGGCGTCAGCACCACACCCGCCGTTCCACCCACGCCGTGCAAACCCATCGACTCAGCAATCTTCCCCTGAAAGGTCTTCGAGATAAGCGAGTTCGCCGTGGGATGATAAAAACTTGCCCAAATAGCTATCAAAAACATACCCAAACCATAAACATGAATGCTCCTCAGATCTCCAGCAGCTATCATGATGAAAGTGGATAGCCCGGACAAGACCAAGCACAACGTGATTGCCTTTGTCTCTCCGATCCTGTCGCCAAGTGGCCCGCCTGCGAGGGCTCCGAAGCCATAGGCAAAGGAAGCAATCGTGGACACTACGCTGATTTCGAAGTTCGAGACACCCAGGTCGCTCATAATCAAAGTCAGAAGAGGTGGTGCAATGGCAAAAAGCGAGTGGTTAAGGGAGTGGGCAGCGCCCATTAGCGCGAGTTTGCCGTTCTTCGCTTGCTTCTGGTCCATGTATCTGCCTCCTTGAAGCTAAAAGAAGCGATTTATCCAATAAAAACTTGACCTGCCCACGGTTCCTTCCTAGCGCTGGTTTCAGCCCTGATCGATGTATCGTGATGGGGCAGCGTAGGGCCTTAATCAAAGACACATGTGTACATGGCTGTGCGTGCCACTATGCGTTACTACTTACAGCGCGCGCGCTACCATTCTGGCTGCTTCTTCCAAGTGTTGATCGAACACTGGTTCCAACAGCGGCTGCCGCCCCAATAGATGCAGTCGTTGATCGATCGTCCATGGTTTATTCCTTCTTCTTCATCTTCAGCATGTGTTCGGCTAATGCCGAGAGAGTCAGGCCGTGAAAGTGGTTTTTATCTTCTAGACTGACTATGAAGCTGTCCAATTTGCCCATTCTGACATGCGGATCTTTTCTAACCCTATTCAGGAACTCGGAAAATGAACCATAGTCTTCATGATAAGTGACGATCATCCTATCGGCCTTCATGCCCATTCCGCTCATGCCTAGAATGTATGACAATGGTTCCTTCGTGAATTCTTCACGAATGAGTTTTCGCCTTTCCTCAATGTCGTCACGGGAGACATTCTCTGTAAGCTCATAAGTACTGAAAGCCAAAATTTGGTAGCCGAGCTTGTTGAAATCGGGTATCATCGTGTATTCCTTAATGTAGCCTTCTTTCTCCAGTTTCTTTATTGTTCTGCTTATCGTGGGTTGAGAAACACCCAAGGCCCTGGCAAGTTCTCTGTCGCTTCTTCGGCTGTTCTTCATGAGTTCAGATATCAATCTTAGTTCGACATTCTTCATGGTTTTCCTTGTTGGTTATGAAAGGATTTGAATGCATCGGTTCTCCTAGCGCATGTGCTATCATCTCAAAGTGTCAATCGATACGGCAGGGCATCGTTTGCAATAAGCAAATTCATTTTCTATTGAAGCATATGATACATGTACAGACGTGTGTAGGCGCGTGCGAGGAATAGAGCTTTGTCTCAAAAATCTTAACTACTAGCAGCACGTCAGTTTGTTATTGCCTATTTGGATAGGAGAGAGGAGAATTTGAAGAGAAAGATTGCTGCAGAGACTGTTGCTTTGCTTTTGATTCTATTGATGATAGCAGGGTCTATGTCTTTCTTGCAGGTCAATTTGACCCGCGCAGACGCTGAACCATGGTACATAAAGCCGCCGTACCCAGACTACGCGCCAAGTGGAATACCAGATTTTGACCAGAAGCAGGACAATTGGGGACCGGGTGTAGGTATCTACACATGGTGTGGTCCGGTGTCAGTCGCAAACTCGCTGTGGTGGCTCGACTCGGAATACGAGTCACTCAGCGTCGAGAGCCCAGTGCCTCCACCCGCAATAAGCGACCACTTCGCTCTCGTGACGTCATACAACCCAGGCGTTTGGGACGACCACGACCCGCAGAATGTTGACTCGCTGGTTAGAAACCTGGCCTTTCTGATGGACACAGATGGCCAACGAACAGGCCTCGCACATCAAGGCACGAACTACATTGACATGGAAATAGGGATCTCGCAATACCTACAGCAACAGGGCGTAAACCCGCTGGGAGACTGTGACGGAGACGGAAAGGTCGAGCCCGACGACATAACCATAATTAACAATGCAATGGGATCGATGCCAGGATTGCCAAACTGGAACATGGCTGCAGACGTAGTCGTAGACAATATGGTGAACCCGGTTGACTTGAATGCTGCCACGATGAACCTAGGCATGATTGGCATGTTCTACGAACACACGGAAGAGTTCACGGATTTCTACTGGATCGAGACTGAGATTGAGCGTTGCCAAGACGTTGAGCTCTTCCTAGAGTTCTGGCAATTCACAGGTTCAAGCTGGGTAAAGCTGTATGACAACCCCAGCCTCGAAGCAGGCCACTTCGTAACCTGCGCAGGAGTAAACTCGACAAACCAGAAACTGCTCATTAGTGATCCATACTGGGACGCTTTTGAGGCGGGCGCGACGCAAGGTCGCTCACCAGTTGCACACCCGTATCCACACCCGACACAGCTCCACAACGCTGCGCAGTTTGTCTCACAAGACGAGTACACTGCCTTGCCGTGGATGCTTCCGCCGCCCTCACCATACGGTCCAATGCCCATCTGGGAACTTGCAGGATATCTGCAAGCGCTAGGCTACGGCCCATCATGGCACGCATTCATCAGAGCCGCAGTAGCCACATCGTCACTAGGCGAACACGATATCGCGGTCTTGAACATCTGGAACAGCAAACAAGGATGCACACCGACGCCAACGGTAGGCAAAGGCTACCCAGTACGCATAAACGTGACCGTCGAAAACCAAGGAAGCTTTACTGAGACGTTCAACGTGACCATCTACGCCACAAACATGCTACCTGCGACAGTTGTCGGAACGCAACTGGTCACCAACTTGCTAGTTGGAGAAAGACGGGTGCTCAACTCTGTTTGGAACACAGCAGGCCTCAACTACGGCAACTACACCATAAGCGCTACGGCAGCCACAGTGTCGGGTGAAATGGACACCGCTGACAACACTTTTGTAGACGGCGTTGTGCTCGTGACGATCCCTGGAGACGTTGACGGCAACTTCGTGGTCAGCATCTTCGACGTAGTGAAGATCACCGGTTGCTACGGCAAGAAACAAGGAGACCCCCAATACAACCCCAACTCAGATCTAGACGACAACAACATAGTCAACATCTTCGACGTGGTCATCTGCACAGGCAACTACGGAAAGAAATACCCATAAATCCCTCTTTTTTTGTGTGTTTTGTTGATGCTTCTGTATACGGAATCAGCTAATGGCATGTTTGCTATTAACGCGCTAGCGAAGCAATCTATTCGATTATCCCTTGCGATTTCAACATCTCTGATTGATAGTCTTCTGTGCAATGTGAGAGGGCGGTCTCTGTATGAAGAACCTCCGGGTGTCTTTGGATCGTATGGACGATGCGGTCAATGGTATTCATTTCCGGGCTTTCTATAATTACGATCACATCAAACCGGCCATACACACATTCAGTACTGGTGACGCTTTTGATCTTTTTGAAAGCTTTGGCTACCTTCTCTGCGGTCCCGGACTTTGTCGTGACCAGAACATATGCTTTCATGTCTTGTCCCATCTCAAATTGATGAAGAACCTTTGACCAAGGTGCCCTTATAAAATGATCGATCTGCAATTGGAGCCCCTGACTAGCGTACGCTATCAAAAACGGTAAGACATCGTGCGCGTTCTGCGATTCGCGTGTGCTTGTTGATGCTTCCGTATAGAGATCGATCAGAGAAACTGACCATATCACACGCCAACAGTGCAACCATAACCACCAAACTCTGTATACTGCTGCCACTAGCGCGCGCTGTCGGAGGATGGGATTGCTGAAAGAAAAGGGAGTTCAGAGCTGTATTGTTTCAGGTGTGGAAAGATAGTAGAGATAGGTTCAAGGATCCATGTTTCATCAAAAACGTTTCCAACCTTTTTTCATCACGGCTACGACGCTCTTGTGCCTGTCCAGGGGTCTTCTTTGTGTAATTACCGCAGTCTGCAAATAGGCTTGAGTGACTAGTTCTCGCGCGCGCTAGAATAGCCGCGAAAGCAGTCGCCCTAACCAGGCTCTTATCCATTTACAACGTCGTGACGTTCTCAGTTGCATGCAAATATAAGACCTTTGATAGGGCATACCAGAAGCACGCGAAACACAAGCAACCAAAAGTTGAACCACAAACCCCAAGAAAACACGTGCTAAGGCTACTCCGTTCGCGACGCGTTTCATTAGAATGCTGAGGGTTTTGACGTACTGGAGGTCTGGGATAGGCGTCCTGCCTACCACCTTGGCAGGGTAGGGCGCGCGCTACTGGAGCAACTACGACGGAACAAATGCAAACCTTGACGGCATTGGTGACACACCATAGGTCATTGATGCAATAACACAGACCATTACCCACTCATGACCCAATTCATTATTCCAGAGTTTCCATCATTCCTCATTCTGCCACTGTTAATAATAGCAACGCTAGCAGTGTTTGTGTCCTACATACGCAGGCGCAGACAACACGCGTAGTCCTCTTGAGAAGTTTCTCAACAACGACGGACTCGCTGTTTTCAGGTTCTCCAGATTGCCTGCTCATCAGCGCACGTTAAGAGCGCATTCCCACACCAGTAGACATGAGAACAAGCTAGCTACCGCGCTAGGATCAGCTAGTCGTCCGCGCTCGCTATCATTCTGTTTTCCCTATGTATCTGCCCAGGTTTCGGAGAGATAAGAGAAAAGGACTTGCCTCATGCTCCAAGCTTACGATGAAGGATTCCAGCCTGACCAAGCCTTCCCATTCGGCTCGGGCTTGCCTCATGAACTCAGAGTAGTCCTGATAGTTCTTGTGGACGGTTACCATCAGTCTGTCCATTTTTAGGCCTTGTCCGGAAGAGGCATAAATTACATTCGAGTGTCCCGCCAGAAACCTTTTCGCCTTTTCAATGCGTTCCTCCTGAGAATAATTCTTCATCTTCTCGTGTGACCAGACGCCGAAAGTAAATGCTACAAGTTCAATTCCCAGCTTTCTGAAGTCAGCGACAAGCGTATACTCTTTGATGACTCCCTCTTGCTTCAATCTCTTGATCGTTCTCGAGACGGTGGGCTGGGAGATCCCTAGTGCCTTGGCCAATTGCCTGTCACTTCTGCGACTGTCCTTGAAAAGCTCAGAAACGAGCTTCAACTCTGTGTCTTTCATAACTCTCTCCTGATTCTAGCTGCGGTTCAGCATTATGGCCGTTGAATGGTTAAACCTTTGGTCAATCTACGCGCTCGTTTACGTATGATTCAAAGAGAAAAAATGTTAGTGTCAAGCAGTGGCTTGAAATGAACGAGATATGCGTGTTGGCTATTCTGGTGATTATCATTTCAAACACTCCTATGACCTGCGGTCGTCTCGCTCGTGCTTAGAAGGCGCTAAATGAGCCAAAACACGCAACCTTGACCCGAAACCCTACACCACACAACCAAAAGCACAACCCTAAAACGCTATATGCTACGGCTACTCGCTTACGATGGGCGCGCTTCAGTCGTCAACTAGAACCTCGACGCTTTCAACGTCGTCGGGTAGAATAATGAAATTAGCGACTTGCTTCTTCTTGTCATCGCCGCCTTTTGGAACCCACACTATTGCTTTGTGAACTTCCACGGCATCTGGAAGGCTGAGCTCATGAGTCTTCCCGTCCTTGAGGTGGAACTGAAACTTCATGACGAAAATCCCCATTACTAATTACCCAGATGATCCGTCTGTAAGATATTTCTTATGAATTAGTGATACGCAAAAAACACGAGGCACTACATATGTTACTACATGCACCAAAATTCAACCATCGATCGAACACTATGTTCAGGCTTCAAAAAGGTCTTGACCTCCACAGTCTTACGGTTTCAACCCAAAAAACCAAAGCGGCAACCACGCCGAACGTCAGCGTGTATAAGCTTGGAAACAACTGACCCATAAGGCACAGAACCAGATATACCGTCAGCATTGTAGTGATGAGAACCGAGTAGAATAAGTAGCGTGGCACGAGGAATCGGCCCATATGCATGAAAAACTTCAGAATACCTATCTTCACTTCCTCCAGTAGTACATACTCGCCTGTCGGTCTCTTGTCAATGAGCTTGAGATCATGCAGCTTTTCAAGATGGTGGACTGCTATGCTTGGGCTAGAGAAGCCTAGCGCTCGTTGGACTTCCCGGACGCCTACGGAGTGCGAGGGCTGCTGAAGAAGATACCAGTAAACGAGCAAGGTTTTCCCTTTCAACTCGGATTCCAAGAAGGCCAAGTCGAATCCGTGAGAGGACTCAGACACGAGGCAACACCAAGTAGGCTTCTATGTTGCATGTGTTTAAAAGCATACGCACGAATGCAGCTTGACGATGGAAGCTTCCGAGCCAGACATATTTCTCTTCCGGAACACGCTTTTTTATGTTCGTTGTCGAAAGGCATGGTAGCGCGCATGCATGTTTGAGTGCGAGAAAGGAGATCCGTATGAATCTGTTCCACAGGGCAGAAAGAGGAATGACGAAGTGGCGATCAAGGGCTTTGCTCGTCGATCCGCACAGGACAAAGATCACTCTAGCGCTTTCAAGCAGACCCAGACGTCTACCTCCGTGGGTCTACAGAGGTCTTCAACCGTCAAGCAAGAACAAAGATGAGAGGCTCTAAACGGATCGCGTGATGAACCTCTGAAGGTCTCGTTACCGTGTTTAGGCGCGCGTGCTATTTGCCCAGCGCTAGTTCCTCTTCTTGGTAATCTTGGTCCAACATTCTTGCGATTCTTAGGAATCTTGCTGACTTCTTACCTGTTTCTCTTTCATAGATCCTTATTTCTCCGTCGAAGATGTCGAGCACCGCGTGGACGTCTTTTGATAGATGCATTTCAGGGTCTATTGTTGCCAGAACAGTGAAGCCTTTTGATTTCAGCTGTGGAATGATTGCATAGAGCCATCTTCGAGTGTGGAGAGCTTCGTGCTGCAATAGTACGTCTGACACTATTTCGATGCACGCTCTTCTGTGGCTGCTAGGGGGCATGGCTAGTCTGTTCAAAGCTGTGCTGAGAGCGATATTGATTTCCGTCAAGTTATCGACGCCTTTGAGTCTGAAGACGTTGGGCAAATCGTCGACCGCTGCGCCGGCCTGAGGGTTACAAATGAACAGGTAGAAGCTTGTTTGATGTTTCTCTGCTAGCACCGTCAGACTGCTTGTTTTCCTGGTTACATAGAAAATAGTTTGCGCCCTCTCTGCCCCGGTTTCGAGAAAGCTCGAGATCAATGAGGTTCTCTCATCAGCCAGAGCTGAAGTTAGGATTACCGCGGAATTCGCGGCTATGCCTCCGTACAGCAACCGGTCAAGCTGTTTGAAGCCTGTGTCGACGAGGTCGCTTCGACCTCCAGAAAGTACTGGAACAGATTCTCTGACTCTCAGTCTTATTGGGTCGGTTTCGTGTGCTCTATACTTGCCATCTTCGTCCAAGTAGAAAACTACGGGTTCCAGCGTGAAGGCTCCTTGGGCTTTCGGCCTGAGAACCAATCTGACCTCTTCGGTCTCCAGCGGATAGAGCTTTTTTCCCTTTAGGTTGAGAGAGCCATCATCTGTCTGGGTCTGTCCGGGCTTTCCTATCAATTCGAAGCTTTCTGGGACAACTCCTTTGATTTTTGTCAATAGGGCATGTCCCTTTCCAGCGTTCACGAGCTCTATTTCCAAAACCAGGTTCTCACCTGCAAGTAGCTGCTTCTTCCGCGCAGTCACGTTTGCTCTAATTTCCGCATGTTCGAATCTTTCGAGGCCAACCGGTTCCTCATACGTGGGTGTAGGGACCGTGAGTGCGGTTCTCGTTGATGCGATCCGGGAAGCGCTCAGCAAGGGTGCCAGAGGTGTAACTAGTTCACGGACTTCTCCGACTCTTTTCAGGAGCCCGGCGACCTGTTCCTGCTTCTCAAAATGCTTGGCTTTCTTGAATGAGCCCGCGGAGCTTTGTAGCGCCTTCTCGGCCATCATGTAAAGCCCAGCTTTTTTGTCGGGATTGTGCTCCTTTTTTGCCAAGTTAATTATCCAGTACGCATCGAACAGCAGCTCTGTTGCCTTTGCATATTCTGTGGCCTCGTGGAAACTGGCTTTTTGGTAATAGTTGGCCGCGCTTTCCAGAAAGCTCTTAGCTGCATTGTACAGTTTCGTATCTACCGTGCGGGTGAGTTTCATGCCGACACCAAGCGCCTTGCAGATTTGGCTATGTCCCAAGACGAGCATCCCTGGTTTCTCGGCGGAACTGAGCTCACTAGCATTTTCAAAGTAGGTGGCCGCTTCCCGGTAGAGGATTGGTGAGGCCTCAGCCTCGGCGCGCATCATTTTCTCCCAAGCCCGAGAGACGAGTATAAGGAATTTGAAGTCTCTTCGGTCATGCTCGAACTCAAGTTCTGCCTCTATCTTCTCAAGGGATTTCACAGCCATTCCGTACTTGTCTGAGCTTGCTGAGTGGTCACCCTTTTTGTCAAGAAGTCTTGCCTCTTCTAGGGTGACCCTGGCTACGCAGTATTGCTTCCTCTGATCTGATCCTTTGAGAACATTGGTTGCCATTACCCTTTCTTCTGGGTTTTCAACTGAAGGTAAGTGTACTTTGATGGATTTCTCGGTTTCCGTGAACATTGCGGCAGCGCGCTTGAACGCACGCAGGGCTTCGTCAGTCTTGTCTTTTCTGCTTAGTTCCTCCCCATGTTCAACCAGAGCCCATGCTAGATAGTTGGATTCGAGATACCTCCACTGGCTCAAGTCCTTGTGAAGCTTAGCAGCATTCTCAAAATGCTTTTTGGCCTCACCATACTTCTGTTTCCTGTGATCATCTCGGGCTTTCTCTATTTCACTCCATGACAGCATGTACGTCGAGTGCTCTTCATAGAATTTCGTTAACTGCGGAACCTTTTTCATCGCTTCTCTGTAGCTGACTGAGGCAAGCCTAAAGCTCCCGGCAGACCGAAGATGCTCAGCAATGCTATCGTAGACTCGTGCCATTCTCCAGTAGCACTCTGCTGCACGACTCATAATGCCGAGCTCTCGGTACCCGGCTAACGATTTCTCATAGGACTGCAGGGCTTTGTCAAGGTCAACCCTCTCCCGCGTGGAGTTGTGCAGTTGTGTCAGAAGGTTTCCTTGAAGGAACTGGTCTTCTGCGATCTGGGCGATTAGAGCCTCAATCGAGCCCTTGCTTCTGTAGAAGACAAGATCTTTGTTCCTCAACCCCAACGAAGCATTTGAGTCGGTTATGGCTTCATGAATGATTCTTTTCTTTGTTTCTAGGTCATCGGTCAAGTCTGCGATTTCAGACCTTACCGTGGCCATTAGGTGATGATTGACACCGCGGTTCCAGTACATGAAGGGTTGAATCTGTGTGGCGATCTTAAGAGACTCATTTCTGTGCGCAAGGGCTTTGTCTAGAATCCTCTTCCTTTCCTCCCTGTTTGTTTCAAGTTTCGACAGGGCGGTCAACATGAAACTGTTAATGTGATGTGCGTACATGTTGATCTCAGGGTAACCTGAATCAGCAGCTCTCTTCATCATATTCGGTGCTGCTTTCAACGCTTCATCCAGCATGTCCCGTTTCTTGCGCAGATCCATCTCGTTGATCACTATTGACGTGAAGCAACCAACTTGCGAGACATCCTCAATCCAAGCAAGGTCGTCCCGTGGGCTTGTAAATGCCATAGGTGAGAATGCTTTCTGCGCCTTTCTGGCATACTCCATGGCTTTCTCGGAAAGCTCCAGTTGCTTGTCGTATTCCTCGGTTTTGCGTGTTGACCAAGCAGTGTGGTAGGTTAACCAGTCGAATGCTGTTCCCACCAAGAATCTGTTTCTTGTTCTCTCGGCAAACCTCAGCGCTTGAGTAAACTTCCCTATTGCTTCCTCCGTTCCTTCTACGCCGAAGATGATGTTGGGGCCGAAAAAAGGATGCAAGATCTCTAGGGCTGCGGCCTCCTCATTCAATTCCTTCGCCTTAGACCAGTGAGCATCGGCCTTTTCGTATTCTCTTTCCCGATCACTCACGTCAAGAAAATTGTACGCAAAGACAGTTATGCAGACCAAGGCCTTTGCATGGATCAGCGCTTGCTCGTAAGTATCGGCAGATTTAGAAAGCAGTTTGATTGCTCGCTCTCCGAAATCTTTTGCCTCTTTCGCTATTCTCTCCCTTACACTGAAGTCCCATTCCAGGAAGAATGCGAAGAAGGCGCTGTCGACAAGCTGAACGTAGGTCTTTCTGAACTCAAGACCCTCGCCCATTTCCTCGAACGCATTGAGGGCCTTCTTGGCTAGTTTCCAGCACTTGTTAACGTGAACTCTCTTTTTGGCAGCATTTGATTCAAGCCAGTAGTTTATGTAGGCGATCATGGCCGTGCAGCGAACCATCTTGGGTCTCTGACGCAGCTTTTCCGACTTCAAGTAGTGTTGGCTAGCCTTTTCATAACACTCGACTGCTGTGTTGCATCTTGTCTTGAACTCTTCGCTATTCTCGGCCTGTAAGGCCGAACGGTAAGATGCATAACCCTCATTCTCGAATATGCCAGCCAATTCAAAAGGGTCTTCAGCAGACGCTGCAGACGCAGCTGTTGCGTAGCAGTCTGCAGCCCCCTGCCAACAATGTTTGCTCTCCTCAGTCCTGGCTTGGTTGAGAATCAGTTTGATACTTGCTTCTGACATATCCATGCTCATAGTGCACCCGCGCACATTTAACCTCATCCCAACACGCGCCGTTTCGTGCGCATATCCCTGTGCTGAAGCGCGCGCTTCCCAGCTTCATTGTCCAAAAGAGCGCGCGCTTGGCACGCGCGGTGTAAAATAGGTCGAACTGAAAAGAGCGCTCAAGTCTTAGTGACTATTTCTGCTCCTGCGTCCATAGGTCCCAACGTAGTTATTCTGATTCTCAAATGCTCTCCCGGCTTTGCGTTACCAACGAAAACTAGGAACCCTTTGATTCTGGCTACACCTTCCCCCAGGGGGCTTGTTTCAGTAATATCCACTTCGTATTCTTTTCCAGTCTCAACTGGGCAGTTGCCAAAACCTCTACCGCGCTTGTTTTTGGCATTTCTTGGGCTTCTTCTTGACGGACTCATCGGCATCTTCCTATTCCTGTATATGTCATGGTGTAATTATCGCCTCTCGTGGCTTAAGTGTTCCGCATTCTGCTGCTCGCGCTAATTCAACTGTGCGTGCTCCACTTTGGACGAGTTCAGAAGAAGACGCGCGCTATGGGTCCAAGCTTTCCTTTCTGAGAAGCAGTTCTTTCTCAGAATATCTTAGACCGTACATTTTTCTGATTCTTAGGTACCTTCTTAAACCGTCTGCGGAGTCTCTTTCGCATATGCTGATCTCTCCTTCGAAGAGATCTTGTATAGCTCGAGCTTCCTGAGGAGAGTGCATCTCAGGATCCATTATCGCGAGAGTCGTAAAGGCTTTTGCCTTCAACTCTGGGACCAGGGCGCTTAACCATCTTCTGGTTTGGACAGCATGATGCTGCAATAGGATATCCGAAATGATCTCGAGGCAGATTCTTCTTGGACCTCTCGGCAATTCGTCAAGTCTGCGGAAAGCTGAGGTTAATGCGATATTGATATCAGTGAGGTTTTCAACGCTGGTAACCTTGAACGTGTTAGAGCGGCTTCCAGCTATCGTGTCCGCTTGGGGATTGCATATGATAAGGTGAAGATTAGAAGGATATTTCTCTATGAGGCTTCTCAGTCCTGTCGCCTTTGCAGTAACAAAGAATGCGATTTGGCCTTCTCTGGGTCCCGCCTCAAGAAACCTTTGGACAAGCAAATCCCGTTCATCGCACGGCGGAGACGTCAGCAATACCGCGTAGTTCTCAGGCAATCCGCCGAGCAGCAGATTGTCAAGATCACCGTACCCTGTGGAAACCCGACTTGGAAGTGTTTCAGACCCCAAGACTTGGACTAATTTTGGGCTTCGAGTGGTTTCGTCCTTCTCAATAAGAGCGTAGGTTGGGATCCGCCCCTCTCTTTTCGTTATTATGCCCTGCTTCACTAGGGCTTCTACTCTACTCCTGACTATGCGCCTGCTTGCTTTTCCCCTCATAGTAACTGTTTGCCGAGTAATGGCGGAAATGTTCAACGGCCCCTTAACAGCCAATGCTTGGATTATGCATCTTGAGATCTCGTCTTGCGCGATCATTCTCTGCCGCAGATAGCTGTCTGCGCTCTTCAAACGAGTGGCAATCTTCAGCGGTTCTCCGTACATTCCTATGCCGAGTCTTGTCAGCTGCAGCGTGGTCGCCAGGCCTTCGTACTCTGGTTTCCCCAGAAGCGATCTCTCTAGAAGATCCAGTCTCTGGAGTATTTGATCGAGTTTCTTGCTGAGATCTTCAGCACTTGGCGCAGAGTTTCCCTGTCGGCTCAAGTCAATATCCCTTTTCAATCACTCAGGCAGTTTGAAATAGCAGCTGTGCCAGGGCCCAGATTGTCGCCAATATTCGACGCCGAGCGCGAACGATGGGCGCATATGCAGATCCGGCCAGTAGGTTGATCACTTTTGCGCAGAACATCTAAGTACAGTGACCAGTCCTATATTTCTTTAGGCAAGAAAGCAGACTCAAGAAAGCAACTCGGGGGTGATAGAGTATGGTTGACAAGGAAGAAAAAGAAGGGAAGAGAGAGGCAGAGGAAGTTAAAGGGATACTGAGCGCCGTTTCCACTCAAGTCCCTGGTCTGATAAAGAGCATCTTGGCCTCAGTTTTCTCTGAGGAAGCAGGAAGGAACATGGGCAAAGCTGCAGCAGCATACTACAAAGAACTAAAGAACGGGGGATTGCCAGATCAAGTGGCCGTAAAACTGACAGAAGATTACATGCGAACTTTTACCAGCTTAGGCGACATGATGAAGAGCATTGGCACGAGGAAAGAGCACGGAAGAAACGGAGAAGACATAGGCGAAGAGATTGAAAAGAGACTCAAGCAAAAGCTTGGGAAAGGAAAACGAGAACATGAACAGAAGGATGAAGAAGACGAAGACTAGTCTTCCTCCAACTCTCTTGGCGCGCTTAGAAGGTATTCATTCATTGCCGTTCGTGTAACTAGCTCCGCGATGGCCCGTATACGAAAGCATCAACAGAAGTCATGCTAGCGCGCGCAGCGAAACGTTTCCAGTTTCAGAATCATTGCGGAGCACGTTTTCCAGAATCTCAACGAACTCGTTCAAACGGTCGACACTGATGAATTCACCTATTACGTGGCCTTTGTTGCCCGGTCCCATAATAACCGTCTTAATACCAGCCAAGTGATGCAGGTACATCGAATCTGTCCTGCCCAAGCCCACTCGAAGGCGAGGGCGGTAACCAAGCTTCCGAAACGCTGAATCAACTACGAGTGACACAACCTCATGATCCCTCTCAACCAGATACGGCGGCTGAATTTCAGATCCGAAGTCACACACCGTTTTGATGTCTGGAAGGTCCTCAAGCTGCGAACGAATAGTCTCAATGATCTTCTGAGGATCTTCGTTGGGAAAAATACGTCGTTCACAAGTTATCTTGCACTGCTCTGGAACAATGTTTAGGGCTCTTCCGCCCTGAATTGTGGCCACATTGATAGGCATCTCACCCTCAAAACCATCAATCTTGAACCGACCCGGCGGAATACGCCTAATCTCCTCGATAACCCGAGCCATATTGTAGATGGCGTTCCGCCCAAGATGAGGTGTAGAAGAATGAGCCTCCTTCCCGACTGTCGTCACACTGAAAGATACCCTACCTGTACAGCCAAGGCTTACCGTCCATTCATCATCAACCACAGTAGGCTCAACATTCATGCCGTAATCAGCCTTGAAATCAGGATGATTGGACAGAAAATACGGCGTGCCCAAACGCCTGCGACCCTGAAACTCAATGCTGTTGTCCTCATAATTCACAAACTGAACTATAAGCTTCCCAAACCTGCATGAATCCAACTGCGAAAGAACAGACAGAATGGCTGCAATGCCACCCTTTGCATCCGAAGAGCCGAGGCCGATCAGCCTGTTGCCCTCCAACCTGGGCTCGTTTGCATCTGACCATTGACTCGACGGCGGAACAGTGTCAAAATGTGTATTCAACAGAAACGACTTTTCACCATTAAACCTCCTCTCCCCAGTGACAGTGAACAACTCATCAGTCTCAACGTTGAAACCCGAAGCCTCGAGACTCTGCGACAAGAAAGAAGCACACTCCTTCATACCATCCTCAACCCTATCCAAACTAACCTGATACGAAGGAAACTCAACTAGCCGCTTCAACACATCAACCACGTTCAATACATATCACTCCTTTGACTCACCGCTAACCAACCACACAATGGATCAGTCGAAGTAGACACAGACTATTCTAATCTGTCTTTTCAAGACACCCGACTAATAGCGCGCGCTCGATCGGTCGGTATCTAGTTTCGTTTGGGGATATCGCCCACTATCCCCTTCTTTTGTGTGTTTGGTTGATGCTTTTGTATACGGCGTGACCTAAGGGTATTTTTGTCCGTAGTGGTTTGTGCAGAGCACCCCGTCAAAGATGTTGATGACGCTGTTGCCATCAATGTCAGAGTTCGGGTTGTAGCGCGCGCCTGGCTAACATGCGGGCTCTCTTTACTAGTCGGAAAACACCGTGGTATATACCGAACATATGTAATAACCCACGATTAGCGCTCTGCCTTCCATGATGTTTGTGACGTTATCCTTAACATTTGCGTATTGTCTAGCCTTCGAAGGATGTCTCCAATGCTTGTCCTTAGCCTCGGTAAGATAATGTACAGTGCCTTTCCATGTTTGTATCCATGTATGCGCCAGCGTGATTTTGCCGTATCACAACGAAGGCGATGGCAAGAATACCGCGGTCCTTTAGAAGCGCCAATTTTGGCGCATGAAGTCCATGTTCTTCCCTAAGACGCAAATCCCCATCACTCCAACGTTATGTTGCGACTTATAGCGTACAAGACGAGCGTGCAGAAGTATCGATCGAAAACGTCCAAGCTCGGCCAGCTCGTCTCCCTCTCTTTGTGAGGATTCTCCCTCGGGAAACGTAGGGGGAACGGGGAGTGGCGGTAAGAGTGTACGTAGAAGAGCTCGCGCCATAAGTATTACGTACGTTGCCGTCCGAGTAACTCTGATTTCACACACGTCGACGTCCGTGTAACTCGCTCTGCAATGGCCTCGTATACGAAAGCATCAACAGAACGAACAAAGAAGAATGCGCGCGCGCTATGTCTATGCAATCTTGTTCCATACGAACCGAGCAAACGTCGAGCTGTCTATCAACGTATGAAACTCCGCTTGAATTCTCTTCATTTCCTTGTTGCCAAAGATTCTTGCATTACATTTCTCCATCTCCTGCAAGTTCTCGAATTCCCACATTTCTATGTATAGATTGCCTATTCCACCGTATTCTTGCTGTAGGAGCTTCCAAGATTTCAGTCCTTCGAAAACCTTTGGATTCTCTTTCCTAAACTTAACGAATTCTTTGAGCAATTTGTTAAACGCGCTTTGCTTCTCTTGCTTGGCTTGGTATGTCTCAACTAAGAAGATATTCATTCAGCTCTCACCATTCACTCCTGAGCTAACGGATTCTCTTGATCTAGCTATAGCTTTTCCGCAAAACCTAAAACTGGCTCAAAGAGACTGATAGAGGTATCTTCTCCTGTCAATCTGAAAATAGCAACTGAAATGAAAGAAAAGAGGGGACTATTTTCTTAGCTCTACAACCAAGAGGTCAACATCAGTTTTTCCTGTGTTCTCAACTTCGTGAGATTGGGCTTTGAAGAAGATTGCCTGAGCGCGCGCGCTATAATTAGGACAAAGGAAAAAGAGGAAGGATGGTTGCTGGTTATGCTATGAGGTAGACGTCCAAGTTGAAAGGAGTAGATGCTCCGCCGAAGTTAGAGAAGACGACCTGGATCATTTGATTTGGCACGTCATAGGTCTTCACAAGGTTAAACCCGAAGTTAGTTATTTCGTCTGCATAGAACTCGTTCCCCACGCCAGTGTGCTTGACCGACAGTCGATACCTGTTAGTGGAGCCGGCGCCATTGTAGATGCAGATTGTGACTTTGGAGTATCCGTCGACAGAGATCCATGGTGAGTGGAAGGGGTCTCCCA
>Ga0209253_10002275_pt1 | contig 17012 bp, 19 predicted proteins | sample FrelakmetBRP12BR_FD_187145 | JGI IMG/M metagenome (GOLD analysis project Ga0209253, IMG submission 187145) | Freshwater lake sediment microbial communities from the University of Notre Dame, USA, for methane emissions studies - BRP12 BR (SPAdes)... | ecosystem: Environmental > Aquatic >...
TAATTTTTGGTTTTATCGGCATCAGTAGACAGATGTATGTTGTATATACCTGGTTTGATTGTTCCTGCTTTTTCAACTCTATCTGTGGCCCATTGACCAGAATTTTCGCTCTGAATGAGTTTTTGCCCATTCATAACAAGCACACGTTGTTTCATTGTAATTTATTTAACCTTCCACAATGGCTACTAGCAATACTTGGGTAAGATCGGCTTCAAATTCATGCCCATCGTCGTCATATTTCAACCATGCAAATCCTTCAGTCGGTGGGCGACGATTCACCAGTAAGCGAGCAGGGCGGTCATTATGTTGAACCTTAATAATCGCTTTTTTTAACTTAGTTGGGTCATCGAGCTTGTCAGTCTTTTTCTTCTTGGCGTCCTTTTCATTCATAACAAAATAATCGCCGTCGTCTGGTTTCGCATCGTTTTGCTTCTCGGCTAAAAACTCACGAAACAACTTAATAGGCCCTCTTGTTATTTCTTCTATGGTTTCATCATGCAACCAATTATTCACTTCATGGGGATTCTTTTTGTAAAGCATCACGAGTTCATTGATAATCGTTACATCTTTGCAGCGACCTGAGTTGAACACATCGGCAATCGAATCAGGCAAATCAAGTAAAGTAGCGTGCTGCGTCACGAACGCCGGCGATTTGCCTAAATTCTTGGCAATATGAACCCTTTTAACGCCTTTTGCCAGCTCGATACCTATAACGTCGGCTATCTCACGAGGCGTGAGACTATCCCGTAGCAAGTTCTCAACAACCTGGTCGTAATTATTGTAATCGTTGTCGATATAGCAAGGGATAGTGGATTTTTTAGCCAGTTTGGATGCACGGAAACGCCGGGCACCATGGTTGATAATATAGCGGCCTGGAGAGTTGTGATTTTCGCGTACTGAAATCGGTGTTTTTACGCCACGCAGCTCGATATTGTCCGTTAATTCATCCAGGCTTTGCTTGGAAAATCCTGGATTATCTTGTTTCCTGGGCTGGTTGGGATCTTCATCAATTAAATCCATATCCAGAAGCAGAGGAGAACCGTCAGAATGTGTAGGAAAATCCAGGAGAGCAGAAAGATCCCCCATGCTTTCAAGACCTAACCCTGATGATTTAGCAGGCGATTTATTGAGTAAAGTAGTCATTATTATGCAATCTCCATCTTTTCAAAAACATAGGCGGCTAATGCGCGGACTTCCTGCGAAGCCTTACGAGCTGCGGTTTTTTTAATCTTCCAGACCGGTACACCTGATGCCAAGGCATCGGCAATACTGCTTCGCAAACCAATCCCAGTGGGAATCATAAGCTGTGGGTAAGCCTCTAATAACTCGGTGTGATGGCGTAGATGTCGGGGGTTCCTGGCATCAACTTTACTTGGCACCATCCCAAGAAATTTAAGTTTTGTATTTAACTTACGGACATTTGCAATGGTTGTAAGCATTTTCTTGATACCTTGAAGGCTGTAAACCTCAAGTTCAATAGGCGATAAAACACAGTCGGCAGCAAAGAGGGCCGCAGCAAGACTGACACCAAGGGCAGGGGCTGTGTCGATTAACGCTACGTCAAAACCACAATCAGCTAAAGCGGTTATATTTTCTTTAAAAACTACCGAGGCGTCAGTTAAGCTACGTCTTTCCATGTTGGCAAGAACGGGGTCTGAAGCGACTAGCTGTAACAGAGGTCCATCAGGTAATTTACTAAATGCTTTTCGTAGGGTATCACCATCCATGTCAAACATTTGGCTTGCAAAATAACCGCTATTAAAATCTTGCAGTGTAAATGAAGCGTTTGCTTGGGTATCAAGATCAATTACTGCAACGCGTTTGCCACGCTCAAAAAAATCGAATGCAAGATGAACAAGGCTTGAAGTTTTGCCGACGCCGCCTTTTTGTTGTGCAACAACCAGTGTTTTCATGTCAACTTTTCTCGTTTCTTTACTGCGATCTCTGCCCATTTATTTACGATGAACGCCTGATGCTCTGGTAGTATCGCCGAAACCATCTTAAATCCTTCCGGGAGATTCTTGGTAGTGTGTGCTATCCATATTCGGTTGACTGCTTGTGAAACCGCTCCTCTCGATAACCCCAGTTGTTCTACAAATACCGTTTGTTTCATGCCATCGACTAAAACGCCATGCGCTATCGTTAGTGTTTGGCTTCCCACATCCAAACCCTTTATGCACTCTTGGAACTGGGTTTCGGATAATCTTTTTTTCATGGATTTCACCCATATTTTGCTCCGCGATTAGTTAAAGATACCAGTGTCAGCCAGTTTAATAAAGTATAGCTAAACAATAATGATAAAACAATAACTTTTAGCGGCTAAAATAGATATTATTGAAACGAGACAAACTGAGGTATTGTTTAAATACCTTTTGGCTTATAAATCGTAACAAAATAAGTTAGGAAAGTTAGTACGAAGAAATGCAAAAGAAAAATTGCACCGGCATAGTGTCCAGCTGTGTTCCAGAAATACAACATTCGAATAAACTGGAAGGCACAGTCGATTGAAATAACCCATTTCAAGATTGGCCATACCAAAACGCTGAACGCCCAAATAATTTTTATAATACCGCTACCAAAACTGGATTTTACTTTGTTTAGTTGTGGTGATTTTAAAACCGGATCAAGTTTTTCAGTTGTTCCTGGTTGTTTTGGAAATTTTATAATCTTTGCCATCATTTGACACCTCCCACCTTTGCTGCTTCAATGCTCTTGCAAGTTCCGCGCTTGTGTCTTGGTATGTCAGTACCTTGACGTAACGTCCCGGATAATACCGGGGCGTTCCTTATGATTAATTTAATCGTGTAGCAATTGCCTACAAAAACGGTTTTTCAAGTCATAGCTAAAGAATTGCCGCCGTATCATGTGCTACGATGCTAGCATAAAATAAACAGTTAATTAGAATAATTTATCTAAACAGATTACTTTATATGTGTATAGTTCTGTTCTTCACAATTACTTTGTATGATTAAAGAAAGACTATAAATAAGGATAAAAGAATAAGGGCGTATAGCATGCTTAAATATATTATTAATATCAATTACATATAGTAACTATTTTACTATGACCCGCCCCTTAAAACCACCGACTGCATGATAAAATCAGCCAAATTGAAATGACCCGCCCCTTAAAACCACCGCTTTTTTCATGACCCGCCCCTTAAAACCACCGTCTTTTTCATGACCCGCCCCTTAAAACCACCGTCTTTTTTATAACCCGCCCCTTAAAACCACCGGGTAACCTTAGAAAAATGATTAAAAAAGACAATAAATTCAGCGGCGCCCCTTAAAACCACCGACTTGTGCCCCTTAAAACCACCGACAAACGCCCTGACCCGCCCCTTAAAACCACCGGCATTTATTATATTTTTGATTGCCCTTGTCTTGCATTGGCTGCCTTAACTTCTTTAATGAATTCAACCGTAGGTGTTAAGGTGTATATAACATCCATAATCTTATTGCGTTCACCTGTTACTACTTCACGAGTAATATTGCTGATTATTTTCTGATCCATTAATTCATTCATGGAAAAATCACAGGCTTCAATGGCCTTACGCTCTCTAGTGTAATTATTAAGCATAGCGCTATCGCGTTTAATGGTGCTATATCGCGTTTCAAAGGTTTTCACCTTACTGGCAAAGGTGTATTTGTTAATTATTAGTTTATGCAACCATCTGGCCAATTGAGTTGTGTGGCTCATAAGCTGCTGGTAATTAAATTGTCTGTACGTTAACTTATCCAAGGATTCAGTAATTAACGGATGAAATTGGATATACCATTTTGCATTACGGTCTTCACTTATATCTTCACGCGTAACGCCGGCCAGAACAGGGAAGTAAGCACTTCGAGCAAATGATTTATTTTTCTTGTCCCCGCTGGTTATTTCAATAATACTTAAAGACAAGATATTAAGGCTTTGCACAATCTGAGTATAATTGCGTTCATGCCCACGCCGACTCAATTCTTCTCGCAATTGATAAAGCGTAAACATTACCCCGCTATGTTTGTTCTGTTCATGAAAACCCATGTTCTGTATGGATGCGATCTTACGAAGCGCCTCTTCGATAATCTCCTCATTCGACGAGGGATAATAAGAGACAGTAGATTCAATGCCATTATTAATTTCTCGAATGAGTGCCGGTTGGATGATCGCCGTAAGCTTCATTTGTTTGTAAAGAAAATCAATCTTTAACAAATCTAATCGCCCTTTATCATCACGCATTTTATTCATGGCTTTTTGTGAGATTGAATAGCGCGGCACACTATCCCAAAGCTCGATTGAATTAGAAACTTGATCTTGCTGTTCTTCAGTATTAACGAAAAATGTTTGAAACAAACAAAGTTGCTTATTAGAAAATGCGTCTTTATGGAGTTGCGGAACATCTCTTTTGAGGTTTTCTGGTAAATTTACAATCTTTTCGTTTTGGTCGCCCATTTGATTGTCCTTGTAATAGTTAGTATCAAAGGCATATACGGTTATAAAATAAAGTTACACGATTCCTTGGCTATACGAAACCTCATCATGTCGTGTAAGATTCCGGGTAAATTGGAACTTATTTGGTGGCTTTTATTTGGCCTGCTTAAATATAACATGTTATTTAGCTAAACAAAATAATAAATCCAAGCCTGAAATTTTAGCGGCTAAAATTTCAGCTTATTAACATGCGGAATTACTAACTTAGTGTATAACCAAATTCTTTTTACAAACATATTACGCTTGCTGGAAGAGCAGGGCGTTACAAAACATGAATTAGCCATACGAGCGAATATATCAGATTCGTTCTTGAGTGATCTCACCAATGGTAAAGCCAACCCGTCGCTCAAAGTGATGGAAGCCATTGCTGAAGCTCTGGAAACATCCTTACCACTTCTCCTGGAGTTAACTGATTTAGACAAGGAAACATTAGACGAATTGGCAGGTGGGAAAGCACCGAGAAGTTTACCGGACGGATTCGTTCGTATCTCTGCAATCGTGACTGAGTATCAAGCGTTTAGGATTCGCCAGTGGGATCAGGCGAACAAAGAAACTCTTAAAAAATATTTAAACCACAAGAAAAAATCGAAGTAGTCCATCCCAATCCTAAGAAACACAGCCCAAGTGTTATCTCGTCTTGACCAGCAAGGTCATTGAGTGCATTGGCGCTCGGCGATTGAATAATGTTTCCTCATTGACGGGCAAATCAGTTGCGCGTTTTTCATTCCTACCACCAACCATCTTGATCCCTTGATTCGTTTCCTGAGTTAACGATGAATGATGCAAGGGTTCATCCCTAAACTCATCGCGGCCAGCGTTACAGCAAAAGGTTGCAACAGCCGGATAAAGTTTATCTGAAAAAGATGAGACCAAGCCTGTAGTTTTCATTAAGATTTGATGAAGATTGAAATAATTTTTTTATGGGATAAAAAAGATTGCCATCAGAAAAAATCAGGTAGCTAAATTTATATTGCTAATATAAAATTTTCGTTATATCCTTTATTTTAACAGAAATAACAAAGATAAAGATTGCTAATGGACAAGCTCGACGAAAACTTTTCAAGCCTAAAAGAACGCGCGATAAAAAAACTCGAACGGGATATGGGTTCATTGCTTATGACCGCCCTGCATGATCCTCGAACTGTCGAGATCATGGTTAATGCTGACGGCAAGATATGGTTAGAGCAACTAGGCGAAAAAATGGAATACATTGGCTCTATTAGAGTGGCGCAATCTGAAGCAATCATTAAGACAGTCGCCGGTTATCTTGGCAAAGTAATAACCCGAGACAAGCCGATTTTGGAAGGAGAGTTTCCTATTGACGGTTCGCGCTTTGCCGGACAGTTACCCCCGGTTGTCCCTTTCCCAACCTTTGCTATCCGCAAGCGGGCGGTAGCCATCTTCACCCTTGAGCAATACGTCGACGAGGGGATCATGACGACAGCACAAAATGTCGCTATAAGAGCGGCTGTTGTTGCTCATCGAAACATATTGGTTGTCGGAGGCACCGGCTCTGGGAAAACCACATTAGTAAACGCCATCATCAATGAAATGGTGTTGCATGACTCTAGTGAACGGATTTTTATTATTGAGGATACAGGGGAGATTCAATGCGCTGCGGAGAATTTCGTCCAATACCATACAACACTGGAAGTTCCTATGACGACATTACTCAAAACGACTTTACGCATGAGGCCAGACCGTATATTGGTTGGCGAAGTGCGCGGAGCGGAAGCGTTAGATTTGCTTGATGCCTGGAATACAGGACATGAAGGAGGGGCTGCCACCCTCCATGCAAATAATGCTGCCGCTGGTCTCGCACGTTTGAAGTCGCTTATTTCTCGTAATGAATCGGCTCCATCCGAAATTGAACCGCTAATAGCGGAAGCAGTTCATGTTGTAGTTCATATCGCCCGTACCCCAGAAGGCCGCCGAATCGAGGAAATCCTAGAGGTTATAGGGTATCAGGATGGCCAATACATTACTAAAAACCTATGCAACTCAATAAGGAGTATTTCAAAATGAAAGAAAACCAACCCCGTCAAATCCTGGCAATAAATAATCAGACGATGACCTACATCGGCCAAGCACTAATGTTGGGACTATTTTTACTGATCCCAGCACATACATTTGCGTCTACGGGAACTGGCGGTTCTCTTCCTTATGAACCGTGGCTGACCAGTCTTACAAATTCTGTTACTGGGCCAGTAGCGTTTACGCTATCTGTTGTCGGCATTGTTGTTGCTGGCGGTATCCTTATTTTTGGGGGAGAGCTTAACGCATTTTTTCGCACCATGATTTTCCTCGTCTTGGTTATGGCACTGTTGGTTGGCGCACAAAATATCATGAGCACACTTTTCGGTCGCGGCGCTGTCATAGCAACCCTTGAAAGCGATGTCCTTCAAACGGCCCAGGCCGCCACTATTGTCATCGGACGGATTGTTTAATCATGGCTCTTCGTGCGATTCCCATTAGACGGGCCGGAAATAGAGACAACCTGTTCATGGGTGGAGATCGTGAACTGGTGATGTTCTCCGGACTGATGGCATTTGCGCTGGTATTTAGCGCACAAGAACTTAGGGCATCTATTTTTGGGCTTCTATTGTGGCTTGTCGCACTATTTGCGTGCCGCCTCATGGCAAAGACAGACCCTAAGTTACGTTTCGTGTACCTGCGACACCGGAAATACAAGTCGTATTACCCAGCTCGCAGTACACCTTTCCGATTGAATAAAGGGGAACCCTACAAATGAACGAAGCAATAGCGATTACCAACGCGACACTGGGTGTAGTGTTGTTGCTTGTTCTGTTCTTGCGCGTCCGTGATGTCGGTGCGGAACTTAATTTAAAAAAGTATCGCTCCAAAGATGCCGGATTAGCTGATCTTCTAAATTACGCCGCTATGGTCGATGATGGTGTGATTGTAGGCAAGAACGGATCATTTATCGCCGCCTGGCTTTATAAAGGCGATGATAATGCAAGCAGTACCGATGAGCAGCGGAATATGAACTCATTCCGTATCAATCAAGCATTATCGGGCTTAGGCAACGGGTGGATGATACACATAGATGCGGTACGCAGACCTGCACCTCATTATACAGAAGAGGGTCTTTCACACTTTCCTGACCCTGTTTCAGCCGCTATTGATGAGGAGCGCCGCCGGCTTTTTGAGAGTCTTGGCACTATGTACGAGGGGTATTTCGTGCTCACTGTGACCTACTTCCCACCGTTGTTAGCCCAAAGTAAGTTCGTTGAATTGATGTTTGATGACGAAGTAAAAGGGCTAACTAAAAAAGCACGGACAAAGGGCTTAATTGACGCATTCAAACGAGAATGCGTCAACATTGAAAACGCCCTGTCTGCCGCTGTTAAGATGGAGCGTCTTAAAGGTAATAATATTGTTAACGAGGACGGATCGAGCGCTACCCATGATGATCTCCTGCGCTGGCTACAATTCTGTGTTACCGGCATAAACCACCCGGTAATACTCCCTACCAATCCTATCTATCTGGATGCACTTATCGGCGGGCAAGAAATGTGGGGAGGAGTGGTACCTAAAATCGGACGTAAGTTTATTCAGGTCGTTGCTATCGAAGGTTTTCCATTGGAGTCAACACCAGGCATTTTGACGGCATTAGGCGAGCAGTCGTGTGAATACCGCTGGTCGTCACGCTTTATTTTTATGGATGCGCATGAAGCAATCGCACACTTGGATAAATATCGTAAGAAATGGCGGCAAAAAATTCGTGGCTTCTTCGATCAGGTGTTCAATACGAACTCGAGTGCTGTAGATCAGGATGCTGTGTCGATGGTGGCCGATGCAGAGGCGGCCATTGCAGAAGTAAACAGCGGGCTGGTTACACAAGGATATTACACGAGTGTAGTGATTCTGATGAACGAAAATCGCGAAAAACTGGAATCATCTGCACGACAGATTGAAAAAGCTATCAACCGCATTGGGTACACCGCACGGATTGAAACAATCAATACCATGGATGCCTTTTTTGGTAGCTTGCCGGGACACGGTGTTGAGAACGTGAGACGTCCTCTTATGAACACGATGAACTTGGCTGATTTACTTCCTACAAGTACGATCTGGACAGGCTTAAACCAGGCGCCTTGTCCTTTCTATCCACCCATGTCGCCGCCTCTTATGCACTGCGTCACGCATGGAGCCACGCCATTCCGGTTAAACCTTCATGTTCGCGATGTTGGGCATAGCCTTATCTTTGGCCCGATTGGTGCCGGTAAATCTACTCTTTTGGCGATGCTGGCAACACAGCTACGTCGTTATCAAGGCATGTCTATCTATGTCTTCGACAAGGGCATGTCAATGTATGCTCTGGCGAAGGCGACAGGCGGAAAGCATTTTACGGTAGCCTCTGACGATGGCCACCTCGCATTTTGTCCGTTGCAGTTCCTGGAAACTAAAGGTGATCGTGCATGGGCAATGGAATGGATTGATACAATCCTGGCTTTAAACAACGTCATAACAACACCGGCGCAACGCAATGAGATTGGCAACGCCGTTATGAGTATGTATGACAGCGGTGCCAAAACACTCTCCGAGTTCTCGCTGACAATCCAAGACGAAGCGATCCGTGAAGCCATAAAGCAGTATTTGGTGGATGGCAACATGGGGCATTTGCTCGATGCCGAAGAAGATGGTTTATCGCTATCAGACTTCACGGTATTCGAGATTGAAGAACTGATGAACCTTGGCGAGAAGTTTGCCTTACCAACACTGCTTTATCTGTTCCGCCGTATTGAACGCAGTCTGAAAGGCCAACCCGCCGCTATTATTCTGGACGAAGCATGGTTGATGCTCGGACACCCCGCTTTCCGTGAAAAGATCAGGGAATGGCTCAAAGTGTTACGTAAGGCCAACTGTATCGTTCTGATGGCAACGCAAAGCCTTTCTGACGCAGCCAACTCAGGTATTTTGGATGTGATGGTTGAATCAACCGCCACCAAAATTTTCCTGCCTAATATCTACGCACGGGACGAAGATACCGCCGCACTCTATCGGCGTATGGGTCTCAACGCGCGGCAAATTGAAATACTGGCAACAGCCATACCCAAGCGCCAATACTACTACATATCAGAAAACGGCCGACGACTCTTTGACCTGGCTATTGGCTCTTTGAGCCTGGCATTTGTCGGAGTTTCCGACAAAGATTCGGTGGCCGTCATCAAAAATCTGGAAGCCAAGTTTGGTGACGACTGGGTGCATGAATGGCTGGCTGGGCGGGGATTAAAACTTAATGATTATAGGACGGCAGCATGAGCATCGGAGAAACGATCAAAAGTCTTTTCAATAAGACACAAAACACAAGTGCGGTAACTGATACCGCCATGGGCTTGGAGACCTCGCCAACCGGCGCCGAAAATCCATACCTGGCAGCTCGCCGCTCGTGGAACGATCATGTGGGTGCTGTTATGACGTCTCGTCAAACATGGCAAGTGATGGGCATACTGTGTCTGATGATAGCTTTAGCCAGTGTCGGCGGTATTATCCATATCGGCAGTCAATCAAAGTTCATACCCTACATAATAGAAGTTGATAAGCTCGGTCAGGCGTTAGCCGTATCGCCTGCCCAGCTTATCGCCACACCCGATCAGCGCGTCGTACATTCAGCAGTGGCCTCGTTCATCAACGATGCGCGTATTGTGACTCCCGATATCGCCTTGCAGAGAAAGGCGGTGTTTCGTGTGTACTCTATGCTATCGGCAAACGATCCCGCTACAGCCAAAGCCAACCAATGGTTCAATGGCACTGAGGAGAGCAGCCCGTTCACGCGTGCAACCAAGGAAACCGTGAGCATTGAGATTCATTCGGTCATCCCCCAAACACCCGACACTTGGCAAGTAGATTGGATTGAAATCGTCAACGACCGGCAAGGCATCATGCAAGGAGAACCCTTCCGTATGCGCGCACTGGTAACGGTCTACACCATACCGTCAACACCACAAACAACAGAAGAGCAAGTGCGTATGAACCCGCTAGGAATATATGTGCGCGATTTCTCCTGGTCGAAACAACCTTAAAAGGAAACACTTATGAAAAAGTATCTTTTCGTCTTAGTCATGGCCGCAGCAACCACAACTATCATGGCAGGGGAAGTGGGCGAAAAAAACATGGATGATCTCTATTTTTCGAATAACAACCCCGTTTTGAGTGCCCAAGAGAAAACGGCTATTAACATTTCTAATAAATGGCGAGGCACATCACCACGCGGAATCAAGCCTGTAGCTGGCCAAGATGGGACGATTCGCTTCTTATTTGGTGCGCAGCAACCCAGTATTGTGTGCGCTGTACTTCAGGTCTGTGATGTAGAGCTGCAACCAGGTGAGCAGGTTAACTCGATTAATCTGGGTGATACCGGTCGATGGTCGGTGGAACCTGCCATAACGGGTAGCGGGCCATCGACTGTTAGTCAAATACAGCACCTCATGATTAAACCCCATGATGTAGGACTGGAAACATCGCTTGTTGTGACCACGAATAGACGCACCTATCACTTCCAGTTGCGTTCACATCGAACCAAGTATATGTCTCGTATAGGCTTTACCTACCCGGAAGATGCAAATGCCAAGTGGGAAGCCCTTAAAGCACACGAAGCAAAAGAAGAAAAAGACAGCACAATTCCCCAAACGGGCGAGTATTTGGGGGACTTAAACTTTAACTATGACGTGGATGGGGACGCGAGATGGAAGCCTGTTCGCGTCTACAACAATGGCATAAAAACAATCATCCAAATGCCTGGCACAATGGAGCAGACCGAAGCGCCCGTTTTACTTGTGATACGAAGTGAAGGGGGCGTGTTCACAGACGAGGAAAAAGACATTGTTAATTACAGTGTGCAGGGCGACAGATTCATTGTTGACACGGTGTTCGACAAAGCCGTTCTGATAGCAGGTGTTGGTAGTGGACAAGACCGAGTGACCATCACGAGGGGGAAATAGCCATGCGATTTATGATACTCGCCCTGCTCCTTGCCGGATGTACAACCAACAGCCCTTTACACTATGGTAATTACCTAAATCCATCAGCAGTGGCCTATAACAGGGAAATAGCAGAGGATTCGGTAAAAAAGCTGGTGGCACTCTATCCACCGGCAACAACCAGGATTGACATAAAACAAGCCACCGCTGATGACTTTGGCGGGAAGCTTGTTGAACTATTAAGAGTAAAAGGATATGCCATTCTTGAATATAATCCGGCAACGGAAGCGCAAAGCAAGAACTCGGCAAACTCGGCTATCGATTTAAAATACATTGTTGACCAAGTGCCATCGATGAGCATATACCGTGCAACATTGTTAATAAACGAGCAACCTCTAAGCCGCGTTTATACGGCCCATAATGGGATTTTGCAGCCGGCCGGCTCCTGGGCAAGAAAGGAGTGAGCGACATGAGTATGGATCAAGAAATGTCGCCAGATGTATCCCCTAATGTTCTTTCTAGGGCAACAGGCGTTCGCCGGGTAAATAATCTACCGATGTACATCATCGGCGGGCTTTTAACCGTGTTCCTAATCGTGATGACCTTGGTAGCCGCCGAGCGCGTCAAGCAACAGAACCAGGGACCAAGCGCCAAAGAAGGGAAAGTCGGCAACACGAGTATGTTCGCTAATGAAATTGTCGGCAGCCATAAGGATGGCATTATTCAGCCTAACAAAGCTTCACAGTTTGTGCCGCCCCCTATGCTAGATACCCCACCAATACCTATCGCACGGGGAAACCTGGATTTCCCGCCAGCACCACCCCCATCGCCAAACAATCAACCCAACAATCAGCCCAATGACGATCGGGAGCGAATACGCTTAGCGAAGATGCAACAACTGGAGGAGGCCATTAAGGCCAAGACCAGCGTTCAGTTTAGTACGTCGGCCAACCCTGCATCCACGTCAGGATCACAGAAATACCCGCTTGGCTCGCGTGAGGAAACTCTGACCAGGATGAACGCCCTGCAACAAGAAGCTGACGCGCAAACAAAGGAAGATCCATCGGCTGCTTACCGGTCGCGATTGGAGCAACTTCAAACTGCCGGAATCGGAGGTGGCTATAGCCCCCCGAGACTTTTGCAAGAGGACGACACTCAACCAAGACACCGCGAAGGCTATGAGCAATTCGCCAACTCCAACAGTGGCGATCGATGGAAACTTGACTCTCAACCCGATGCGCCAAGAACACCCTATGAACTCCGGGCAGGGTACGTCATTCCAGCAATCATGATTTATGGTATTAATTCTTCCCTACCTGGGCAGATTGCCGGACAAGTCAGTCAAGACGTCTACGATACAGCTACGCATAGATGGAAATTAATACCGCAAGGATCGCGGTTGGTTGGGACTTATTCAAGCGAAGTCGAGTATGGTCAGGCGAGAGTGTTGGTGGCTTGGCAGCGCATTATCTTTCCTGACGGAAAAGCAATGGATATTGGCACAATGCCGGGCAGCGATAGTGAAGGCTATTCAGGCTTTACCGATCAGGTTAATAATCATTATGTCAGGTTATATTCATCAGCATTTTTATTATCAGCCATGACAGCAGGATTCACGCTGAGTCAAAATCAAACGAATACAGGGCAAGGTCTTGGCTATCAGCAAAATGCAACAACGGCTATGAGCCAAGCGCTTGGCCAACAACTCGGGCAAGTAACCGCGAGATTGATGTCCAAGAACCTCAATATTTCACCCACTTTGGAAATCCGGCCTGGGTATCGGTTCAACGTCGTTGTCACCAAAGACATGACATTCACGAAACCCTATCAAGCATTTGATTATTAACACCAAGGAGTCAAGATAATGAAAACACCTGTTACAAACAAAATGGCTACAAACCCCGCCTTATTGCTCGCTCTTGTTGTCAACCTTGGAGTATCTACACCGACCCATGCCCTTTTCGGCGTTGGCGATGTTGTTTTTGACCCCACAAACACCGCACAAACAACGATAACTGCTTCTGAGGAGGTGTCCCAAACACTTAAGCAAGTCCAAGAATACAGCACACAATTACAGCAATACCAAAATCAGTTGCAGAACACCCTCGCACCCGCCGCGTATGTCTGGGATCAGGCAACAGGCACTATGAACAAATTGAGGGGGTCTATTGACACATTAAACTACTACAAGAACCAGGTTGGTAGTCTGGATGGCTACCTATCAAAGTATCAAGACGTTAATTATTATCGTAATTCGCCTTGTTTTAGTTTAACTGGATGCACAGCGGCGGAAAGGGCAGATCTAAACGCAACTATGACTATGTCTTCGCAGGCACAGAAAAAGGCTAACGACAGTCTGTTCCAGGGACTCGACCAACAACAAGACTCAATGGAAGCGGATGCACGGCAGTTACAACGGCTACAATCGGGCGCACAAGGGGCGGTTGGGCAAATGCAGGCTATACAATTCGCTAACCAGCTTGCCAGCGCACAAGGCAACCAGCTGCTGCAAATACGCGGGCTGTTGATTGCCCAGCAAAACGCCATCACCACCAGGAACCAGGCTTTGGCCGACAGAGAAGCCCGAGAAGCCGCTGCCAGTGAGCTGCTTCGCCAAGGTACATTTCAAAAAAGCGCTGTGGTTAATTGGTAGGCTATGATGAAAAAAATACCCTATCAAGTGATGCTTCTGGTAACAATAACGGGCTTTATTATCGGCTGCACAAACAAGCTTGAGGACGCAAGCATCTTATGTGCTGATCTTGATAATATAACAGACCCCGCACAAAAGGAGAGGCTGACGAAAGAATGTCCTCGCTATATCTCTGGCCAGACCGAGCCAGTTGAACAGAAAACTATTCAGGCCGCACCAGAGCCAGTAGAACAGAAACCCGTCCAGGCAGTCACACCAGAATTAAAAAAGCAGAAGCATAGTAAGTGGTTCAAACCCAGTAAGGTAGTTAATTGGTAGGCGAACATGAGAATGACCTCCCTATTCAATAGTGTAAGAAGTGCCTTTTTTCTTGGCATGGTGATTATTTCAGCCAACGCACACGCCGCTATCGATAATGCTAATATCATGGATGGCGTTCTCAGTCGTTATTCAACGGCGGCAAGTGCATGGGGTACGACGATCACGACTCATGCAACCTGGTTGTTTTGGACCTTAGCCCTGATTAGCATGGTGTGGACATTCGGGATGCTGGCCTTGCGCAAGGCTGATATAGGCGAGTTTTTCGCGGAATTAATCCGTTTTATAGTTTTTACCGGCTTCTTCTGGTGGTTGCTAACCAACGGCCCAAAATTCGCCATCGACATCCAGGATTCCCTACGCAAAATTGGCGGCAATGCAACGGGGACAGGCCCATCGCTGACGCCATCAGGCATTGTTGATATAGGCTTCGACATCTTTGCTAAAGTGTACGATAGCTCGTCAGGGTGGACGCCAGTTGATAGTACGGCAGGAATAATCATCAGCCTCATTATTCTTATTGTGTTGGCTCTAGTCGCAGTTAACATGCTTCTATTGTTGATCAGTGGCTGGATACTCGCCTATGCAGGTGTGTTCTTTCTAGGCTTCGGCGGGTCTCGTTGGACATCAGATATGGCCATCAGTTACTTCAAGACCGTGCTAAGCGTTGCCGCCCAACTCCTCACTATGGTTTTACTCGTAGGTATTGGGAAGTCATTTGTCGATCAGTATTACATCAATATGAGCGCTGGTATCCAAATGAAAGAATTAGGCGTGATGTTAATTGTTTCAGTTGTGCTGCTTGTTCTTACCAACAAAATACCGCCGCTAATCGGACAAATTGCAATGGGAGGTGGTACTGGAGCATTAGGAAATGGAGCGGGTGCAGCCGCCGCATTTGGGGCTGGAGCCGCCGCCACTGCTGCGGTTGCTACAGCAGGCGCTGCCATGGCAGCAGGGGCATCTGGCATGGCAGGTGGCGCACACGCTGTGATGGCGGCATTCTCACAAGCATCCGCGTTAGAAAGTGGGGGTGGCGGTGAAATGTTAGCCGCCTCTAGTGGCGGCGACTCAGGAGGCAGTGCGCTTGCATCAGCTATGGGCGGTGATTCAGGAGTGAGTAGCCAGTCCAACACCGGCCTATCACAAAGCGGAGGCGCAAGCGCCGGGTCTAACGCCAAGGGATCGGTAGTTGCTAAGGCTGGCAGGATAGCGTCTGGAACGGTCTCTAATCTGGTACAAGGAGCCTTGGACGTTGCCAGGGACTCTGCAAAGGGACGAGTGAGCGAGACAACGGGAGGGAAGATAGCGGCTGCTATTGAGGCACGCGGCACAACCTCAAATTCGGGAATAAATGATGGTAACAGCCTTTCGGCGGGAACGGGCAAAAATGCCGATCCAGTATCTGAAGTAGCGGCATTTCGTGACCGTAATTCCCAAACCTCTTAATCAAAAAGGAGTATCCACTGTGCCTTGGATAACAACGCCAGAAATACCACCCCAAATACAAGAGCGAATAGTTTGCTCTATCTCAGCGGCAGTGAAATACCAGGTTCCCGCAAATATTATTCTTGCAGTCGCAGAAAAAGAAGCTGGCAAACCTGGGCAGTGGATTCGCAATAGCAACGGTTCTTATGATGTCGGACAGATGCAATTCAATACAAACTACCTGGCTGATTTGGCTCATTATGGGATCACGGCCAATGATGTAGCGGCCACCGGCTGCTACTCTTTCGACTTGGCGGCATGGCGGCTTAGGAAGCACATACTTCATGATACGGGCGATCTTTGGACGCGATCAGCTAATTACCATTCCCGGACACGGCGCTACAATGCGATCTATCGGGAAGATTTGATGAAAAAAGCCCTCAAGTGGGCTGATTGGCTGGAAGCTCGCTTTGTGACCTATGATGTGACCAAGCCAGGCGTAGCGCCCTCGATGGTATCGGCGCAGCCCGCACCAGAAAGAACAGCGGCCTCGCCAACTCAGCAATCAGTCAAAACTATTTCCTGGAATACCTACGGGTATACACCACAAAAAGTTATCATTAACGGACAGCCGTGAACAACGGCATTAGAATTAGAGGCAAAATAATTCCCCGGCTTCATGCTGAGATACACGTCCGGCTTATTCGGGCCGGTTGGACTAGCGGGAGCATTTGCATATTCCAGTGAAGTGCCGCCACTCATTCTGATTCAAATCCGTCACCTGAAATACTTGAAAGCAGCAGCCGGCAGTAAGCGAATATTAGGGTAGCTGAATGGCTCCGTCCGGCCAATTTTTGCCGCTCATATTGATAAGCTTGATACGTCTGGTTTAAGGTAGACAGCTGACAGCGCATAAAATCTGGTTGGAAAATAAAAAATCAATATAAATCTCATAGACATTTACCAACATTGAATTGTCGTTACTTTTTAATGCACATCAGGACAAGACCAGTTGAATCAGAAAATAGTTTCAGAACCTACCTGTAATATCTACCAAGATCGATTTTTACGTCTAATTGAGAAGGGCCTATCGGTTGGTGATGCAATCACAAACCTGTTGAACCGATACCTTGATGGTAAACCGTCCAAAGCGGGTAAGCAGAATTTGAGTTCTAATGATCGCGATCATGATTTTT
>Ga0209253_10002276_pt1 | contig 17011 bp, 16 predicted proteins | sample FrelakmetBRP12BR_FD_187145 | JGI IMG/M metagenome (GOLD analysis project Ga0209253, IMG submission 187145) | Freshwater lake sediment microbial communities from the University of Notre Dame, USA, for methane emissions studies - BRP12 BR (SPAdes)... | ecosystem: Environmental > Aquatic >...
TTGAAGTGGTCGATGTCCAGCATCAGGAGAGCCAGGGGCAGGCCGATGCGCGCACACCGCCGCCACTCGGCGTCGAGGACGTGGTCGAACTGCCGGCGGTTTGCAGCTTCGGTGAGACTGTCGATGGTCGAGAGCAGCTCCAGCCGCCGGTTTGCCTCCTCGAGCTCGCGGCTGCGCTCGCTGAGCAGCGCGTTCGCCTCCTCGAGCTCGGCGGTGCGATCAATCACCTGCGCGGCAAGCTCCGCGTTGCGCGCGGCAATCTGGCGGACGCGCAGCCGGTGGGCTCCGAGACCGGCGAGGAGCGCCGCCACGATGCACAACGCGATGAACCACGGGGTCTCGAAGAACCGCGGGGCAAGCGAGAAGGTGAGAACCGCGACCTTGCCGTTCCAGGGGCCATCGTTTCGGCTCGTGGTCACCTCGAATGCATAGGTGCCGTGGGGGAGCTTGGTGTAGTACGCCGTGCGGCGGCTGCCAGCCTGCACCCAGTCGTTGTCAAAGCCGGCGAGCCTGTACTTGAACTTCACCTTCTTGAAGTGAAGCAGGCTCACCGTGTTGTAGTGAAACTCGAGTTGGCCGCTGCCGGCGGGAAGCCTGACGCCGCTCCTGATCTCCACAGGCGTGGTGTCGACCTTGAGCTGGTCGATGAAGACGGGCGGAGGGTCCTGCACCGGGTTGACGCGGGCGGGGTCGATGACCGCGACGCCCTTGAGCGTGCGGAACCACAGGCGACCGTCGCGCATCCGCCAGCCTGACGGCTGGGAACCGCCGGTGCACTCGGTGGTCTTCATCCCGTCAGCCTTCCCAAACGCGAGCGGCGTGATGGTCTTGCGGCGGCCGTTGGCTACCTCTTCGAGTTGCGCCTTGCTGACGCGGAAGATCCCGGAGAGCGAGCTCATCCAAAGGTTGCCGCGGGAGTCCTCCAGGATCGCGAAAATCACGTCGTCGGGCAGGCCCTCCGGCCGGCCGAAGGCGTGAATGTTCCCGTTCTTGAGGCGGTTGAGGCCGCCGCCGTGGGTGCCGATCCACAGTGTCCCCTCGGCGTCACCGCAGAGCGAGAGCACGAAGTTGCTGGACAGACCCTGGGCGGTCGTCACGGCGGTGAACGTGCCGTCCTGGAACCGGAAGAGCCCGCCACCGTTTGTGCCGATCCAGAGCGTCCCCGACGGGTCTTCCCAGAGGGCGCGGATCGTCCCGTTGGTCAGCCCCTCGCCGCGCGAGTAGCGGGCGAAAGCGCCGCCCGCAAGACGGGTGAGCCCCGCACCGTTTGTACCGATCCAAAGACTGCCGTCGCGGCCCGGCCACAGGGCGCGAATGAAGTCGCTTCCGAGGCCGTCCTTGCTGGAAAAGGTCGAGAAGGATCGGCCGTCGAACCTCGACAGACCTCCCCCGCTGGTGCCGATCCAGAGGTTTCCTTCGGCATCCTGGCAGAGCGCGCCCACGACGTCGTGCGCCAGGCCATCCCTGACGGTGAAGTTCCTGACCGCTCCGTCGCGCAGGCGGTCGAGACCCTGACCGTTGGTTCCGATCCAGGCGTTGCCGTCGCGGTCCTGGAAGACCGAGAAGACCGCGTCGCTCGAGAGGCCCTCTGCGCGCCCGAATGTGGTCACGTCGCCGTCGCGCAGGCGGTTCAGGCCGCCGCCGTCGGTGCCGATCCACAGGCTCCCCTCGCGATCCTCGAACAGCGTCGTCACAGCGTCGTTGGAGAGGCCCTCGCGCATGGCGAAGGAGGAGAACCGCCCCGCGGTGAGACGGTTCAGGCCACCGCCAGTCGTGCCCGCCCAGAGGTTGCCGTCCCGATCCTCGAGGACGGCGATCGTGAAGTTCTCCGACAGCCCGTCCTTCGTCGTGTACGTGGTGAAGCTCCCTGCGCGGTAACGGCAGAGGCCGGCCGAGGTGGCGATCCAGAGCGCGCCCTCGTGGTCCTCGTGGAGGGCCCAGACGAAATCATTGGGCAGGCCGTTCCGGGTCGAGTAGGTGGTGAACGAACCCTGGCGAAGCACGCTCAGACCGCCACCCGAGGTGCCGACCCAGAGGTCGCCGGTGCGGTCCTGCACGATCGCCCGCACCACGTTCCCGCCCAAGCCATCGGCAGTGGTATAGCTCGTGAATCTCCCGTCCTTGAGCCGGCTCACGCCTCCGCCGTTCGTGCCGATCCAGAGCGCGCCCTCGCGGTCCTCGACCAGGACCCTCACCGTGTCGTCGGGCAGGCCGGTGGCGGTGGTGTACGTGGTGAACGTCCCGTCCTTGAGCCGGCTCAGCCCGCCGCCGTAGGTTCCGACCCAGAGGGAGCCGTCCCGGCCCTCGCACAGCGCCAGCACGTAGCTGTGCCTGAGGCCAGCCGTCCGGTCGGGTTCGAAGATGGTGAAGTCGGAGCCGTTGAAGCGTACGAGCCCGCGCTGCGTTCCGAGCCACAGGTAGCCGTCACGCGTCTGGGTGATCGCGTCAACGGTGTTCTGCGGCAGGCCTTCCTCCACCTGCCAGATGTCGTGCCCGTACTGGGTGAGCGACCGTGCCGGGTTGAGGGCCGTGGCCTCCCGGGCCCCGGCGAGGGCGCACGCGGCCGAGAGAACGGCCAGCGCCCAGCGCCCCGCGTGGGCAAGAGAACCTACGCGGCTTGGCAAACCTGTGAGCTGGCGAACGCCAGCAGAGGTCACGTGCACCCACCCTCCAACATCTACCATGATAAGTCACGCGCGCTGCGAGAGCCTCGGCTGGTTTCACGAGAATCGCGCCGGTGGCCTAGAATGGCCCTCCGAGACGTGACGTGGTGGATGTCCCCCGGGAGGTCACATGGACAAACGAATCGCGGTTTCCCTCGCCCTCGCCGTGCTCGCAGGAAGCGCATCTGCACAGGGGCCGGCCCCGGAGGGCGAGCGGTGGTACGTCGCGATCTCCGGCGATTCCCGCGACTGCGGTGACCTCATCATGCCAAAGATCGCACAGGACATCGCGGCCAACGCGGCAACGACGCCGGTCGCATTCTTCTGGCACCTCGGCGACTTCCGGCGTCTGTACGACATCGACTGCGACATGCTGACCCGGAAGTACCCCTCCTACGACTGCCGGGAACGCAAGCAGCCGCTGGGCGTGGACGACATGAACGAGTACCTCAACTCTGCGTGGGGCGACTTCGTCGATCGTCAGATTGCTTCGTTCGGGCAGACGAAGGTGTTCCTCGGCATCGGCAACCACGAGCTGGTGGCGGGACGAACCCGCCTGGAGTTCGCGCGTGCCTTTCAGAAGTGGCTGACCCAGGAGCCGCTGCACGGGCAGCGCAGGGCGGACGCCAAGCGGGGGCTCTCCAGCACCGAAGGGGACACCTCCTATCACTTCATCCTTCGGGGCGTGGACTTCATCTTCCTCGACAACGCCGACGACAGGGCATTCACCGCCGAGCAGATCGGCTGGCTTTCCGGGGTTCTCGCCGCGGACGCCGAGGATCCGTCAGTGCGTGCGATCATCGTTTCGATGCATGAACCGCTGCCCTACAGCACCGGGCGCATGCACGCGATGGACGTCAGCTGCCACGGGCGCTGCTCCGGGCAGCAGGTGTACGACATGCTGTTCCGCGCGCAGAACCTCTCGGCCCCGCCGGAGAAACAGAAGCGGGTGCTCGTGTTCGCAAGCCACCTGCACTACTTCGAGGAGAACATCTACGACACCCCGGAGCACCTGGGCCAGGTGCTGCCGGGGTGGGCGGTAGGCACGGGGGGCGCCGAGCAGAAGGGCTCCACGATCCGCTACGGGTACGTGCTGGTCGAGGTGCGCCCCGACGGGAGCCTGGGTACGCAGTTCAAGGAGGTCACGAGGGACTCGCCGCCGCTGGCCAGCGGCCCCGGGGCCGACACGCTGACGGAGTTCTGCTTCTCCCTGAACAAGAGCCCGATCACGTGGCGGCCGCCGGCGGGTGCGTGTCCGTGCGGGTCGGCCCGCTGACCGCCCGAGCCCCGGTTCGTGGGGCGATCCCCGAGAACGACACGCTCGTAGAGTGGTGTGAGGGACGGGGTCGGAGAGAGGGCCTCATCGGCGGCGATGGCGTGAGCGGGGATGAACCGTTAGCCCAAGCGTGTGAGGGTCTGGTGGGTTGAACTGGCAGGGCAGCGGGCAGCATTCACTTCCGGGATGCGGCGAGCGCTGCGATCGCCGCGTCGAGGGTCTCCTGATCGTCAGGTGTCATGCGCAGGAACTCGACCCCGATCTCGTACTGATAGGGGGCGGGCACGGTCTCCCAAACCACGCGGCTGTGTGCCTTGACGACCCCTCCTGGCGTGGAGATCACCAGGTCCAGCTCTGTCCCCACGCCGATGGACTCGTGGAAGATGAACATGCAGCCGCCGCCCCCGATCGTGCGCGTCCTGGCCAGCTTCTCCGAGCCGATCTTGCCCGCTCTCCTGACCAGCACCGCGTACTCGGCCAGGAATCGGGGAAAGCGGCGCGCGGGTGTCGGTTTCTCAGGCATGCCGTTCCGTTGCCCCTGTTTCCTGAGCATCAATCTACCAGCGAGGCCGCCGCGATCCAAGCGCAACCGGGCAGAAGCCGCCGCCGATCCGCCTCCGGGGGCCCGAGGGTGCCGAGATCTCGCCGTCGGCCGGCGCTGTTAGAATCGCACCTTGGGGCCCGGCACGGGCCGGAAAGCGGGTGACCAACCGATGGCGACTCCCCCAGCCGAGAAGTTCCCCAAGGTCTTCTGGACCGCCAACGTCACGGAGCTTTTCGAGCGCGCCGCCTACTACTCGATGGCCAGCTTCGTGGTCATCTACCTGGGTCAGCTCGGTTTCGGAGCCTACTGGCCGTCGAACCTCAACAGCGTCCTGTGGACGCTGGTCTACTTTCTGCCGATCCTCTCCGGGACGATCGCCGACCAGGTCGGGTTTCGCAGGTCGTTGCTGGTGGCGTTCGTGCTGCTCGCGGCCGGGTACTTCCTGATGGGTGTCCCGGTCTGGTTCGCCGGCGGCGAGCTCGCGCCCATCGTGGCCAAGGAGTTCACCGCGAAACCCGGGTTGGTGGGTATCGTCGTGGTGGCGATCCTGCTCATCGGCATGGGTGGCTCGGTGATCAAACCGTGCATCTCGGGCACCGTGCAGAAGACCTCTGGGACTCTGGCAACGCTCGGGTTCGCGATCTTCTACATGGTCATCAACATCGGCTCGCTTTTCGGACGCGGCACCGCGTACGTGGTCCGCACACGTTCGAGCGTGGTGCCTGTCCTGCTCGTCGTCCTCGTGTGCGCGCTGGCGGCTACCGCTCTCATCCTCCTGGCCCGTTGGAGCGCCGCGAACCGGGAGCGCAGGGGGAACATCGCCGCGACCACCGTCGGCTCCCTGTCCGTTCTCGCGGTCGCTGTGCTCCTGATCTCGTGGGTCCTGTGGCTCCCGGGCGGGCAGCCCTCGGGTGGCTCGGGCTCCAGCCTGTCGTACATCTTCGCGGTCGCGGCCGTGGCCTCGATCGCGGCGTTCTTCGTCGTTCTCTTCTTCTACCAGGAGCCGGCGCCCAACGCCGGCGCCCCGGCGAAGCCGAAGCGCTCGGTCGGCCGAATCCTGCTGGACATGGTGCTCGTACTGAAGAGCGGCCGGTTCACCCTGTTCCTGCTGGTCATCAGCGGGTTCTTCTTCCTCTACAACCAGGTCTACAACGTGCTGCCGCTCTACGTGAAGCGGGTCGTCGAGTTGACTCCGGCAATGGACCTCTACACCGCCGCCAACCCACTGGTAATCGTCTGCTTCCAGCTCCTTATCACCAGCAGGTTCGGCAGGATGCGCCCGATCCGCTCGATGATCATCGGCAGCATCGGCATCTCGCTCTCGATGGCGGTCAACCTCTTTCCGGTTTTCGCCGCGGGCGGGGTGCGGGCGCTGGTCGCCAACTGGCTGCCGATCGGCTCTGTGTTCGTGATCATGACCGTGGCGCTCATCGCCTTCGCGGAGCTGTTTACCTCGCCGCGGATGTACGAGTATATCGGCGCACTCGCACCCAAGGGGCAGGAAGGGCTCTTCCTCGGCTATGCGAACCTTCCGCTCGCCATCGGCTCGCTGTTCGGTGGCCCCGTGGGTGCGTTCATCTTCAACGACATCATGGCCAAGGGAGCGACCAAGCGCCCCGACGGCCTCCTCGATCTCGACCCGACCCAGAACGCGCTCGGCTGGATGATCCTGATGGCGATCGGCCTCGCCTCGGCGTTCTCCATGTGGTTGTTCAACCGCTGGCTCGAGAAGCAGAAGGCGTAGGGAACGCCTTCGTTCACTGCCGGAGAGTGTTCATCGGCGCGCCGTGAGGGGACGGTGCGCGGCGATGGCGCCCTCGCCGGCTTCGCGGAACGAGCGCGAGACCCCACCGACCCCGAGCTTGACTCCGCCGAAGATCCGGGAGACGAGGATTCCGCCCTCGAGGTCCTCGCGCCGCAGCAGCTCCAGCAGCACCTTCCCCGGGTGACCCACCTCGCCGTCGTCCTTTGACCTCTCGACCAATGCTCCCGCGGCGTCGCGGCAGCGCACCGCCCAGCAGTGGTGGTTGGCCCTGCGCAGCTCACCCTTGCGGCGCCTCACGACGGCCGCCGCTTCTTCCTCGCCAGCCGCCGGGAACAGCAGCGCGTGAAAACGCGAGCGCTCCACGGTGAGCTTGAACTCGGACGCCGCCGTGACCTTCACGCTCTCTCCACCAAAGGCCCTGTCCTGGGCGAGCGCCTCATCGCCGCAATCCTACCCGTTTCCGGTTTCGGTTCGGCAGCCGGTGGTGTCCAACGGGCAGGAGCAGGCAGCTGGCGAAAGGAGGCGGCCATGTTCGACACCACCCTGACGGCCTCGAGGTTTTCTTTGGATGCGAGGCGGAGGTTCGCGGCGCTGGCAGCGGCGGTCGCGGTCCACGCCCTCGTAGTGGGGTTTGTGACCGTCGGCCAGCTCTGGGCCGTGGATCCGGTGCGCGAGCACGTGGTCGTGCCACCTCTGGTGGTGCACCTGCCTCCGCCGCTCGGGGGCGGCGGCCACACTGCGGATCGGCAGTCGGCGCAGAGGTCCGGCGCGACGCGGATCCCACGGCAGCCGGCCGTCCAGCCGGTGCTCGTTCCGGTGGATGTTCCCAGGGCCGCCGATCCGGGGCTCTCCCCTGACGTGCCCCGGATTCCCGGGACGGAGGGACTCGGTGAGGGGACATCTACCGGTCCCGGCATCGGCGACGGGCCTGCGCGGCCCGGTGTGGCTACCGGCGAGCCGGTCGAGCCGCCCAGGCGCATCGGCGGCGACGTCAAGGCCCCGGTGGCCATCGCCCGCTCGGCGCCGCCGTACCCGGAAGCCGCTCGCAAGATGCGGATCGAAGGGGTCGTGCTGGTGGAAGCCGTCATCGACGAGGCTGGAGGCGTCGTGGACGCACGCGTGCTCAAGGACATCGGCATGGGGTGCGGGCGGGCCGCGGTCGAGGCCATCCGCACCTGGAGGTACGAGCCCGCGACGCTCAACGGGCGTCCCGTCAGCGTCTACCTCGAAGTGAGGGTGAGCTTCCGGCTCCACGGCGCGGAGTAGCGTGCGCCCGGGTGCCTCGCTCCCGCCGATCGGGGCGGCGGCCGAAAGCGCAAGGTCACCGCCCAGGCCCGTCGGTGTCGAGGGTGGATGGAACTCCCGCGCTCGCGCCGGCGGAGCCGGACGCTCGCTTGCTTTCGTGGGTCATCGGCTTGCTCAGCGCGTAAGATTGGTACGGCATGATCGAGATCGCACCGGGTCTCGCGATCCCCGAGGGGGAGCTGAGGTTCACCGCCTCGCGCAGCGGTGGCCCTGGGGGGCAAAACGTCAACAAGGTCGCCACCAGGGTCACGCTGACCTTCGATGTGGGCGGCTCGCCGAGCCTCTCGCCGGACCAGAAGGCACGCATCCGCGAGCGCCTCGCGACGCGCATCAGCGGAGACGGAGTCCTGCGGGTCGTCTCGCAGCGCCACCGGACCCAGGCCGCCAACCGGAAGGCGGCGGTGGAACGCTTCGTGGAGCTGCTGCGCAGGGCGTTGGCGGACGAGCCCCCGCGCGTGCCGACGCGGCCGACCCGCGTTGCGAAGGAGCGTCGCGTGGCCTCCAAGAAGCTGCGAGGGCGGCTCAAGCAGGAGCGGGCACGGCCGGCCTCCCCCGACGAGTAGCACTCTCGGTCAAACCCTTCGCTCGGACCGCGTTCCGGGGACGAAGCTCTCTCAGCTACCAGCCGCCGGAGGCCCCGCCGCCGCCAAAGCTGCCGCCTCCTCCGGAAAAGCCGCCGGAGCTCCACCCACCGCCCTTGCCCGAGTGCCCACCCGAGGCCGCGAAGGCGACCAGACCCGGGTGGGTCGCGAGGAAGCTCTTGCCCCCCGGCGTCTTTCGCAGCCAGTACTTGGCGATCGGGAACCCGATCACCCATGCGGGGATCAGCAGGGCCCCGAGCGCGCCCCAGAGCGCGAGCGGGAACGCCGCGTAGAACGGCATCAGGAAGACGTACAGGAACCAGCTCTGGCACCCCTTGCTCATGAGGGCCAGGATCGAGAAGACACCAATGACGATCGTGAAGACAACCGAGCCGATAACCTTGGCGCCCAGCGGCACCTCCGAGGCCCGCCTCCCGGCGGCGAGGCCGCGGGCCGGGATCACGTCCTTGCCCTGGATCGTGCCGGTGATGGCATCCACGCCGGCCTCGATCCCGCCGCCGAGGTCGCCGTTGCGGAAAGCCGGGCGGACGACGTCGTCGAGGATCCGCCGGCACTGCGCGTCCGTGAGCTTGCCCTCCAGGCCGTAACCGACCTCGATGCGCATCTTGCGGTCGCCCTTGGCGATGAGCAGCAGGACCCCGTCGTCCACGCCCTTGCGCCCGAGCTTCCACGTCTGCGCCACCTTGAGCGAGTAGTCCTCGAGGACCTCGCCGTCGAGGGAGTCGATGGTCAGCACGGCGACCTGGGCGCCCGTCTGCTTCTCGAACGCCGCCAGCTTGCTCTCGAGCCGGTCCCGCACCTCCGCAGGGATCATGCCGGCGGTGTCGTTGACGCGCCCCGAGAGGTACGGAACGTCCCTGGCCGCGGCGGCCGACGCCGCCGCCAGCAAAGCCGCGGCGAGCGCGATCCGGGCCCGCCGCCGCGGGGCGGCGAGGCCTGCCGCGAGCACGGCTACTCCTCCCTCATCCGCAGCTGATCGGGCAGCTCGTCGGTGTCGTCCGGGCGGACCGCGACGCCGCGGCGTGTCAGCAGCTCACCGCAGCGCCGGATCCCGGCCGCGAGCGCCCTGCCGGGCTGGCCCGACCGGATGCCCTCCACGATCCCGGCGACAACGGCATCCCACTCGCGCTGCTCGACGCGGGCGGAAATCCCCGAGTCGCCGAGCACGATCACCCTCCGCTCGAGGAGCGAGAGGAAGATCAGGATGCCGGTGCGCTCCCTGGTGCGGAACACCTCGTTCTCGAGGAACGCGGCGACGGCGCGCTGGCGGACGTGATGGTCGACTGCGGCAGGGCCAGCAAGCCAGAGCTTCAAGGGCCGGATCAGCGCGGCGGCAGTGAAGCCCGCCGCCCCTCCTGCGAGCGCCGGCAGGAGGATCCACGCCATCAGGAAACCTCCCCAGTACCCGCCGGCGTAGTAGACTGCGGCGGCCGCCACCACCGCGAGGAAGGCGCCCAGCACCGCACCCTTCCACACCGCGACCTCGTAGTGGTCGGAGTGGGAGACCACGAAGGGAACGATCTCGCCCGCGGTCGTCGCCTCCGCCTCGCGGACCGCGGTCTCGATCTCCTTGAGGTCGGCCGGCGAGAAGAACTTCTCGACGTGCATCACTCGGCACCGTCCTTTCCTTCTGGCCAATCCGCGAGCGCGGCGCGAGGATAGCACAGGGGCGACGTTCTGCCTCGATTCGTGGCCTGCAGAAGTACTTGTGCAATGCTTCACAAGACGTGCCGGAGGGCAGCCCGTGCCCAGCTGGCCCGGTCGTCGTTGTGGCCAGCGTGGACGGGCTACCATAGAACTGGAGGAACGATGCGGAGAGCGTGTCTCCTGCTGGCCGCCTGCATGACGTGGGCGGGCGTCGGGCTGGCTGGCGACGTGTCGGTCGGGGGTGTCCACTTCGTCTTCATGGAGCCGGAGCCGGGTCCGCCCGCCGGAGACCCGCCGCTGTTCCGCAGGGTGACCGACCCCGAGCGGGTCGCGCGCCTGGGCCGGTGGTTGGAGAACGACTCCGCGCGCTGGGCCGCCGACGTGTACAGGCGGGCGCGCGCCGTCGCGGCCGCGCGCGGCTTCGCGGGCAACCAGCCTGCGGAGTACTTCATCGCCCTCGTGCCCGATGGGAACAACGGCGCCGTCGGTTTCCGCCTGGGCACCGGGGAGACCATTCAGGCCTACCCCCGCACCGCGTACATCCAGCTCGGCCCCGAGGAGTGGCGGTTCACCACCACGCTGCTGCACGAGACCGGCCACGTGGCCTTAGCCATGCTGGCCGACGGGCGCGAGGTGCCCAAGCGCGAGATCGCTGCGATCCCGCACACCGTCGCCGCGCTCAGCGACCGAGGGACCGCGTTCGACGAGGGTTTCGCCATTCATCTCGAGACCCTGGTCGCCCAGATCTCCTCCGCACCCGAGGTCCGGCAGCGGTACCGGCACGACCAGTTCCTTTTCGGGCCCGAGGCGCAGATGCGCGGCGAGTACTACCAGCACTCGTCCGACCTCTTGACCTTCGCCCAGACCGCTGCCCGCTACGCCGAGGTCCGCGACAACAACTTCGCCTTCGTGAGCGCCTTCAAGGGCCCGGACTACCTGCGCGTGCAGATGGAGAAGGCGCGCGACTTCGCGACTCTCCGGGATGCCAACCAGCTGCTCCAGTCGGAGGGGTTCTACGCGAGCTTCTTCTTCGCCTTCATCGTGCGGGGAAACGGCACGCCGCCGCCCGACCGGCTGCGCCAGCGCCAGGACAAGGTGATGACGGCGCTCGGCGAGATGTTCGCGAGCCAGGCGTTCACACCCGAGGCTCCCTACCTTCTGGAGTTCGTCGAGAGCTACCGGCAGGCCTACCCGGCCGAGGCCGGCGAGGTGCTCGACGCGTTCCTCGACCTCACGCACGGGGTCTTCGTGGATCCGGACGCGGCCTCGCTCTGGCGGGAACACTACCTGGCGGCATTGCGTCTCGACCTCCGGCAGCTCGGCCGCGAGAAGATCGACGCCGCCCGGGCGCGCTGGCACACAGCGGCGACAAAGGACCCCAAGGTGCTGTACTCGCGGCTCGGGCCACAGCTGCGCTGCGATGTGGCGGGCCGCACCGTGAGGCTGGTGGGGCTCGGCACCGAGGCCCCGCTCTCGATGGACGTCAACACGGCCGAGGAGGGGATCATGCGCCTGGTCCCCGGGATCACCGACGCGGAGGTGGCCTCCTGGCTCGCGGCCCGGGCGCGCGCTCCGTTTGCAAGTGTGGAGGACTTCAAGGCGCGTGCCGGGCTCGCCGACACGACCCGAGGCAGTTTGAAGTTCTGACGGTCCCCCGCGCCCGCCCGGGGGTCACTTCACGATCTTGGCGAGCAGGGTCTCGAAGCGCTTCTTGTCGTCGCCGTCGAAGGAGGAGAAGCGCACCGCGACGCCGGTGACCCGCTCGCGCTTCTCCATGGTGTGACGCACGACCACGGCGAAGCCCCGGACGGGGTTGTTGTCGCCCGGCATCGTCAGCTCGAAGCTCATCTGCGTGCCGATGGGGTACGTGTGGTCGGTCTTGATCAGCATTCCGTGGGCGGAGATGTTCTCGGTCTGGCAGATGGTCTGGCTGGTGCCCCAGGAGAGCTGCACCTTCAGCCGCGAGGTGGCCCGCATGGCGAAGCGAGGCGGCACTTCGAGCAGGCGGAAGAGCACGTGGGGGAGCTGTTCCGGGAAGTCCTCGACGGCCAGAGCCCGGTTGGCCCCCTTGCCGACGAAATCCTCGGCTTCGGCGAGCATGCCCTTGGGTGCCAACAGGACCAGGGCCGCCTGGCGGCAGGGCGAGTCCTTCTTGCGCACGGCACTGAGGAACTGGGTCATCGGCATGTCGGGAAGGGGATAGCCCACGACGATGGCGTCGAAGGGGAGGAAGGCGATCGACTCGAGCGCGGCTGTGGCCGTCTCACCGCAGTCCGCGTAGAACTTGGCGGCAGAGAGGAGGGACGCGACCTTCTGGAAGACCCGCTCTTCCAGCCCGACGACCAGCGTGCTCCGTTGCACCCCGTACATACCCGCTGACCTCCCTGTTCGCCTACCCTTCGGCACGCTCCCACACGTGCGGGATCTCCTTGGGGAAGCGCCACAAGCTCACGCGCGTCTTGTCGCCGGCGTAGATGCCGCCCTCCGCCTCCCGGCTGTAGCCCACCCACGCCTGGAAAGGCACCCGGTTGATACAGTCCGCGGACACGATGGTCTTGGTCTTCTTGCCGGGACTCGCCTGGAACTCCTGACGGGCCTGCTGGAAGAGGTTCTCGGCGGCGAGGCTGGTCTGGTCGGCCCGGAGCTCGGCGAACAGCACCTGGCGGAAGATCTTGCCCGGCCGGTGCGTCGAGTACCAGGCGTACTCCGCCGGGGTGAGGCTGGAAAGCACGATGAACTCCACCGGGCAGAACACCATGTAGAGGCGCGGGTGGCGCGCGGCTTGCTTCGGCTGGCCGATCGCGTCGGCCACCTCGTCCGGGGTCATGCCCTCGTGACAGTTTCTGGCGGCGAAGCGTGCCAGCTCGGCGGCGCGCTCCATCTCCATCACCTGCCCTCCGGTCTTGCCCAGGAAGCACCGGCGGTAGGCATCGATCGGGGTGCACGAGAAGGCGTTGTTGGAGAGCGCGGTCTTGGTGCGCTTGCCCGGGACCATGGCGTTGAGGGCGTTGCGCGTGTCGCCCATCGCGTCACGCCAGACGCCCTCGTCCAGGTAGGTGAAGTCGGGTCGTCCGTTTGAGAGCGCCAGATCGAAGAAGATCGTCCGGCCCAGGAAGTACTTGCCGGATCCGGGCCGGCGATGCCACGCGAACCCCTCGATGCCAAGGTTGGTGGCTGTGATGGCGCCCTGGGGAAGGCTCAGGACAAGGTTGAGCTGCTCCACGCCTCTCTCCAATGCTGTGGCCGGGCAGACCCCACCCGGCCACACAAGCTTACTTCGTTCCAGGCGGCTCTCCAAGCACGATCAAGTACGAGACACAATCTCAATGCATCCCTCGGGGGGGCATCCTCCGCTCGTGCTCGGCACGGCTTCGCCAGACGCGCAGGTTGTACAGCGGCGGGAACTCGCTCCAGCGCCACAACCGCTCCGGGTGCTGATCGGGCAGCACCACAGCCGAGTGGGAGTAGGGAACGTACGGGTTCACCAGCAGGCCCGCGGCGTGGTTCGCAACCGAGGCGGCCAGGGTGACCGCCCCCGCCGCCCAAACCAGGCGTCGCCAACGCGGGGCGAGGGTTCGAGCGGCGCCCAGGCCCAGCGCCAGCAGCAGGCCCCAGAAGACAAGAGCGTCCGAGGTGTAGCGCGGGCCGTAGGTCCATCCCCCGGCCCACTCCTTCCAGGCCGCGGTCCCGGCGAAATTGAGCACGACGATGACCAGGGCCGGCCCGACGAGCGGGCGAAACGCCTCATCCCCAAGGCCCGATCCCGGTTGCTCCGCCAGCGTGGGGCGGCCGGCGCGGAGTGCGAGCGGCAGCAGCGCCACCGCGAGCGCGAACACCGGGGAGAAGACGAAGAACCCTCTCCCCGGAGAGAACAGGGCGCCGGAGAGCGAGGCAACGGGCGTGAGGGCGAAGACCTGCCCCTGTGCGGTGCCGAACCGGGCGACGCCGATGATGGTCTGCCCGAACCTGAAAGGGCTCCCGAACTCCCACCAGTTGTAGGCGCCGAGCGCCAGAAGCCAGGGCGCCAGCGCGGCAAAGAAGGCGGCCGAGCGCCGCCCTCCGTACCTGACGGCGGCCCACGCCAGCGGGATGGCGAACAGGATGCCTGAAGGACGGGCGGCCATCCCCCAGCCCACCACGAAACCGGCAACGGCGAGCTTCCAGACGTCGCGCCGGGGGACGGTACCGGCCAGAAGCCACACCGCCACCGCGCACAGGAGGATCAGCAGCGAGTGCTGCCAGACCTCCCTGGAGAGGATCGAGAACAGCGAGGAGCCAAAGGCGAAGGCGGCCGTGGAGAACCACGCCACCCAGGGGTCGCGGAGCTTTCGCATCGTGGCCAGGAAAAACGCCACGGCGAGCGCGCCCCAAGTCGCGGCGAAGAGCTGGTTGAAGCGATCCGACAGCACGACCTCGGGCGGCAGCCCGAAAGCGTGCGCGACCGCATAGGCCGGCACGAGCGCGAGCGCCACGCCAAACCCGGTGCCGGCGACGAGCCTGCCGTCCGGGGTCTCGAGGACCGTGCAGCGGTGCTGGAGGATCGGCGACGCGAGGTAGGGCCGCAGGGTGTCGAGGTCCCCACGGTGGCCGGTGGCGAGAGAGTAGGCCGTGAGCTCGGAGCCGTAGTTGTCGTCGGAGGCCCGCTCGCACGGAACCGCCAGGTAGACCGCCAGGACCGCCGCGAAGACGAGGAGAGGGGCAAACAAGGCGGCTCGGGGCGCAGGGTCTCCTGTCGCGAGCGGGGGGGTCCCGGGGGATCGCTGCTCCATTGCCCGGCCAGCAGTCTAACACGCGGTGTTGGCTTGGGATACGACCGAAAGGAAGTCCCGCCTACTCGCGTGGCGAGAGCTGTACCTGCGCCTCGGCGGGGTCGGGTGCGCTCAGGAGCCTGTGGAGGAGAGTCTCGAAGCGCCCCTTGTCCTCGCCCACGAACGACGCGAACTGCACCGCAAAACCTTCTACCGGCTCCCAATCGGCCGTGGTGTGCCGCACGACCACCGCGTACCCGCGTACCGGCGAGCTGTCCCCGGGGAGTGCCAGTTCGAAACCGAGTTGGGTGCCGATCGGGTAAGTACGGTCCGTCCTGACCAGCATGCCGGTGGTGGAGATGTTTTCGCTCAGGCAGGTGACGTGGTTGGAGCTCGGGGAGAGGGCCACGGCGAGTTGCAGCTTTCGCCGCAGGGCAACGCGGGGCGGCACCTCGAGCAACCGCAGGATGACGTGGGGCAGCCGAGCGAGGAACTCGTCCACGGTCAGCACTCTGTTGGCACCCCGACCCACGAAGCGCTGGGTCTCCTCGAGTGCGTCCCGGCCCACCAGCAGGATGAGACCCGCGGAGCGGCAGGGGGACTCGTCCCTGCGCACGGCGTCGAGGAAGGCCTGCATGGGCATGTCGGGGAGCGGATAACCGGCCAGGATCGCGTCGAAGGAGAGGAGCGAGATGGTCTCCAGACCGTTCGTGGCGGTTGCCTCGTGCTCGGCGTGGAACTGGTTGGCCCGGAGGACCCTGGCGACGCTCTCGAAGACCTCGGACTGCAAGGCCACGGCCAGCGTGTTGCGCTGCGCCCCGTACATGCGCCGCTCCCTCCCCCTTTGCTCCCGCGTCAAGTATAGCCCAGTGACCGGCGCCACCGGGGGCGGCTCGCGCGGCCGGAGAAAGGGGCTAGAATCCCCGCATGCATGCCGACGTTCGCCACAGCGACGACGTGGTGATTGTGGACCTCCGGGGCGACTTGGTGGCGGAGGACGGTGACGACTTGTTCCGCGAGATCGTCGACGAGCTGGTTGCAGAGGGCTGGAGGAAGATCCTGCTCAACCTCGCCAGGATCAAGCGGATGGACAGCGCCGGCGTGGGCGAGTTGGTCGCCAGCTGGAAGCTCGCCAACGAGTTCGGCGCCTCGATAAAGCTGCTGCGCCCCGGGGACCGCATCAAGCACACGCTGCACCTGAGCCAGATCTTGCCTTTGTTGGAGGTCTTCGAGGACGAGACGCAGGCGGTGGCCAGCTTCGCCACGGCATAGGCGTTCGCCGCTCATCGCGCTCTCGGTTTTGGGCGACTCTTCGCCCTCGCTGTGCTCGGGCTCAGGGTGACCTCGGCTCGCCGCCGGGCGAGCCGATGTCAGTCCCAGATTCCCAGCTCGGCCTTGACGTCTTCCGAGGCCTCCTTGCGGGGATCCCAGGGTGGGTTCCACTGGAGGTCCACCTCGGCCTCGTGCACGCCCGGGAGTGCCCGCAGTGTTTCGTTCACCGCCTCGACGATCATCGGGCCCTCGGGGCAGAACGGGGTGGTGAGCGTCATCGTGACCTTTACCTTGGTGGCATCCGGTGAGACCTCGATCGCCCGGATGAGCCCGAGGTCGACGATCGAGATGAAGATCTCGGGGTCCTGAATTGGCCTGAGTGCCTCGCGCACCGCTTCCACGGTCAACGGGCTCACGGTTTCGCCTCCTCGATCTCGGTGGTGGTGGTCGCCTCGGTGGCCCCGTCCCGCCAAGCCCGCAGGGCGTCCGCGAGGGTGACCCAGGGGAGCAGCGCGCACTTGACGCGCACGGGGAACTTCTTCACGCCCTCGAGCGCCTCGAGGTCGCCAAGATCCACATCGGGCGGCGCGGGCTTCCCGTGCATGACGCTCCGAAAAGCCTCGGCGAACGTCCCCGCTTCCGCCTCGCTGCGACCCGGGATCAACTCGGCCATCATCGACCCCGAAGCGGTGCAGATCGCACAGCCGCGCCCCTGCACCTCGACGCCCGTGATGCGGTCGCCGTCGAGCGACAGGTGGAGATGCACCTCGTCGCCGCACACCGGGTTGAAACCGTGGGCGCGAGCGTCCACCCGGGAAAGCGGTGCCCGCCCCCGGGGGTGGCGATGGTGGTCCAGGACCACCTCGCGGTAGAGCTCGTCCAGTGCGACCTCGGGGCGATCAACCATGGGCTCTCGAAGCCCCCCGGGCCTGAAGGCGTGTCTGCCCGCTTACCCTTCCAGGCTGGAGGCTCGTTGCAGAGACGAAGACGACTTGCTGCCGCAAGCCTTCGAGCCTCCAGACCCTCAGGCCTTCACCTGAGCCCGAAATACTTCCGGGCTGCCACGAGCCCGTCCACCAACTCATCCACGTCATCGCGGTCATTGTAGACGGCAAGGGAAGCCCGGGCCGTGGCCGGGACATCGAGCCGGCGCATCAGCGGCTGGGCGCAGTGGTGGCCGGCGCGGATC
>Ga0209253_10002277_pt1 | contig 17011 bp, 17 predicted proteins | sample FrelakmetBRP12BR_FD_187145 | JGI IMG/M metagenome (GOLD analysis project Ga0209253, IMG submission 187145) | Freshwater lake sediment microbial communities from the University of Notre Dame, USA, for methane emissions studies - BRP12 BR (SPAdes)... | ecosystem: Environmental > Aquatic >...
CTGGCCAAGAAGGAGCGGGACGAGCTTCGCTGGAGCCCCGAAGGCCGGGCGGCCTTGCGGCTGGCCCTCGAGTCCATCGTCCGCCTGCTCTCCCCGTTCGCGCCCCACCTCGCCGAAGAGCTTTGGGAGAAGACCGGCCACCAGGGACTCCTCATGCGGTCGCCCTGGCCGGCCTTCAATCCTGCCCTGGCCCGCGAGGAGATGGCCACGATCGTCGTCCAGGTCAACGGGAAGGTCCGTGACAGGTTCGAGGCCGCGCCCGACCTCCCCGAGGCGGAGCTCGAGGCGGCGGCCCTGGCCCTGCCCAAGGTCCAGGCGGCCCTCGGCGGGAAGCCGCCCCGCAAGGTCGTTTCTGTCAAGAACAAACTGGTCAATATCGTGAACTGAGGGCCTCCCGCGCGGAGGCGACGCCGATCATGCGCATGAATGACCCGAAGAGTCGGCCGGCTCCGGCCGCGGTCGCCGGGGCCGTCCTGATCGCCGCCCTGGCCGCCTCGACGGCCTGCGGCTACCGCCTCCGCGGCACCGGCTCGTCGCTCCCGCCGCGGATCCGGACGATGAGCGTCCCCGTCTTCAAGAACCAGACGACGCGCTTCGAGCTCGACGTCAAGCTGACCCGGGCCGTCGTCAACGAGCTCGTCGCCCGGGGCAAGGTCGCGATCAGCCCGGACCCGGCCGCGGCGGACGCCGTGCTCGAGGGCGAGATCACCGGGTTCCGGGCCGTGCCGATCGGCTTCACCGGCGGGAACCAAGCCGACCGGTACAACATCACGGTGACGGCCAAGGTCACGCTGAAGGAACGGCTCTCGGCCGAGCCCCTTTTCTCCAATCCGGCCTTCGTCTACCAGCAGGAATACGAGGTCCCGCCCGGAACGAGCTTCGAATCGCTCGAGACCGAGGCCATCGACAAGATCGCCGAGAAGTTCGCCCGGAGCCTCGTCGTCAGCATCCTGGAGGGTTTCTGAGATGGCCGGGCCGGCGGCCGGCGGCCTCCGCGAAGAGACGCTCCTCGCCGGCTACCTGTTCTACGGAGAAGAGGACTATATCTCCGAGGAGTTCGTCGAAGGGCTCAAGCGGGTCCTCGCCGATCCCTCGGGCGGGGAGGTCCGCCTGACCCGCATGGACCTCGACGAAACAAGATGGCGCGAGGTCGTCGACGCGGCCAGGACCGCCCCGTTCCTCTTCGAGCCTTGGCGGGCCATCGTCGTCCGGGTCCCGGAGAAGAAGTCCTCGTCGGACCGGGGACCGGACGTCAGGCCGGGCGCGGAGGACGAGGAGGGCCGGGCGTCGAAATATCTCTCGGCGGCCGACCAGAAGATCCTGAAGGAGTATTTCGCCGATCCGGCGGCCCGGACGGTCCTCGTCGTCATCCGGGCCGGCCGCGTCCGGAAGGACGACGCGCTCGTGCGCTTCTTTTCCTCCCTGCCCAAGGCCGTCTTCTCGACGACGGAGATGAAGCGCCTCGGCGCGGCCGCCCTCATGCGGCGGGCCGACGACAGGGCCCGCGCCTTCGGAAAGACGCTCACTGAGGGGGCGCGGCAGCGGCTCTTCGAGCTCATCGGCCAGGACCTCCGCCTGACGATGAACGAGATCGAAAAGCTCGCCGTCTTCGTCGGCGAGAAGAAGGGGATCGAGGAGGACGACGTCAACCAGGCCACGGCCGGACAGCGCAGCTTCGAGTCCTATGAGCTCGACGACGCCCTGGCCGCCGCCGACTTCGGCAAGTGCGCGGCCATCCTGAACGACCTCCTGGCCGAGGGCGAGCGGCCCGAGCAGATCGTCGGCCGCCTGGCCGGCTTCCTCCGCGGCGTCCTCATCGCCCAGACCTGGCTCGCGGAGAAAAGCCGGACCAAGGACGAGGCCTTTCAAGCCCTTTTTCCGTACATTTCCAAGAACTGGGGAGACCTCTACCGGCGGAAGTACGGCGACTTCTTCGGCATCGTCGAAGGATTCACCGCCTCCGAGCTGAGCGCCCTCCTGGCCAAGCTCCGCAAGGCGGACGTCCGGCTCAAGACGACGGACGCCGACCCGCAGACGGTCCTGGAGGTCTTCCTGAGGGAATTCTCGCTGGCGAGGAAGAAAAAGACGATTATTTCGCCGGAATGGGGCTGAGGAGGGCGACCTGGCGGCTGAGCCGGGACTTGTAGCGGCTCCCGGTGTTCTTCTTGATGGCCCTCTTCTTGACGGCCTTGTCGATCTCCCGGAAGAGGCCGGGGAGCATCGCGGAGGCGGCTTCGCGGTCCTGGGCCTTGATGGCTTCGCGGACCTTGCGCGTCCTGGTCCGGAGGGCCGATTTCGTCCGGGTATTGACCTCTTTCCGGCGCAGGCTGCGGCGGTGCTGCCTTATCGCTGACTTGTGACGGACCATTCGTTTCTCCTCTTTAAAGGGGCCTATGATAGAATATCCTGACCCCAAAGTCAAACGGGAGGGCGGGCTTGCCCATGGACCATGACGACCGGAAGCACCGGCTTATCCGGTCCACCGCCGCCGTGGCCGCCCCGACCCTGGCCAGCCGCCTTCTCGGCTACGTCCGCGACCTCCTCCAGGCCTATTACCTCGGCACAGGCCACGGCGCCGACGCCTTCACCATCGCCTTCACCATTCCCAATCTCTTCCGCCGCCTGACGGGCGAGGGGGCGATGACCCCGGCCTTCGTCCCGACCTTCACGGAGCTCAAGCGGGAGCGGTCCCGGAGCGGCCTGTGGGCCTTCGGCAACGTCTTTTTCTGGGACCTCGCCCTGGTCATGGCCGCCGTGGCCGCCCTCGGGGTCCTTTTCGCGCCCGGCCTCGTCAAGGTCATCGCCTACGGCTTCGGCGACGTCGCCGGCAAGTGGGGCCTGACGATCTTCATGACCCGGGTCATGTTCCCTTATCTCTTCTTCATCACCCTGGCCGCCCTGGCCTCGGGCATCCTGAACACTTTCGGCCGCTTCTTCGTCCCCGCTTCGACGCCCATCCTGTTCAACATCGCCGTCATCGCCGCCGTCGTCGGCTGGGCCGGGGAGAGCCGCGAGCCGGCCCTTGTCTTCGCCGTCGGTGTCGTCGCCGGCGGCGTCCTCCAGCTCGCCCTCCAGATCCCCTTCCTGTGGAGGGAGGGCATGCGCTTCACCTTCGGCCTGTCCTTCCGGGACCCGGTCGTCCGCCGCGTCGGCCGGCTGATGGTCCCCGGGATCTTCGGGGCCAGCGTCTATCAGGTCAACTTCGCCCTGAGCCGGATGATCGCCTCGGGCCTCGAGAAGGGCAGCACCTCGGCCCTCTACTACGCCTCGCGGATCGAGGAGCTGTCGCTGGGGCTTTTCTCCATCGCTCTGGCCGCCGCCCTCCTCCCGGCCTTTTCCGAGCAGGTCGCCGCCCGGGCGGTCGGCGAGATGAAGAAGACCCTGGCTTTTTCCCTCAAGCTGACGGCCGTCGTCAGCTTCCCCGCGGCGGCCGGGCTCGTGGCCCTCAACGCGCCGATCATGCGGACGCTCTTCGAGCGGGGCGCCTTCGACCGCGATTCGACCGCCCTCTCCGCGTCCTGCCTGATCTTCTTCGCCGTTGGGCTGCCTTTCGTCTCCGGGGTCAAGGTCGTCGCGCCGGCCTTTTTCTCGCTCAAGGACACGCGGACGCCCGTGGCCATCGGCATCGTCGTCATGGCCGTGAACACCGCCCTGTCGCTCCTGCTCATGGGGTCGCTCCGGGTCGGCGGACTGGCCCTCGCCCTGTCCCTGTCGCAGGTCCTGAACTTCGTCCTCCTCCTTGTCTGGCTCGAACGCAAGGTCGGGCCGACGGACCGGGGCCGCTGGGTCGCGGCGGCGGCCAAGGCCGCCGTCGCGGCGGCGGCGATGGGCGTGAGCCTCCGGCTCGCTTGGCCCGCCCTCGGCGTCGACGGCTCACCGTTCGCCGTCCGGGCCGCGGCCCTCCTCGGGGCCATTCTCATGGGGATGGCCATCTATCTCGGCCTTCTCCGGCTCATCAGCCCGGCCGACTTCAGGAGCGTCCTCGGGCTCCTGAGGAAGGCCGCGGCGAAGGAGAGCTCGCCATGATGATCGTGCTCCAAAGGGTCAAGGAAGCGAGCGTCGCGGTCGACGGCCGGACGGTGTCCCGCATCGGACGGGGCGTCTGCCTGCTCGTCGGCGTGGAAAAGGGGGACGGCGAGCCGGACGCCGAGTTCCTGGCGCGGAAGGCCGTAGAGCTGCGCATCTTCCCCGACGCCGACGGCAAGATGAACCTCTCGCTCGGCGACATCGACGGCGAGGTCCTGGCTGTCTCCCAGTTCACGTTGGCCGCGTCGGTCCGCAAAGGCCGGCGGCCGAGCTTCGACGGGGCCGAGGAGCCCGTCCGGGCGGCAGAGCTGTTCCGGCATTTCGTCGGCGCCGTCCAGGCCCTGGGCGTCGCGGTCGAGACGGGCGTCTTCCAGGCCCTCATGGATGTCCACATTCTCAACGACGGTCCGGTGACCTTCATCCTCGAGTCGAGGAAAAGCGCCGCAGTCCGGGACGAGGGGTGAGGCGGCCCGCCTTTTATCACCTCTCGGGGGGAGGCGAGAGGCCCGAAAATCACCCCCCGATTCCCCGGCCCCGGCCATTTCCGCGGTCCGCCGGCCGGCCTAGGATCGGGGAGGACGGCCCGAGATGGAAAGATCCGTCCGGCTGTCGAGGTCTATGCCCATGAGCCGTTTCGTCGTCCGCCGAGAGGTCACGAGCCTCCCCCGCGTTCCCCTGCTCGGGACGCTCGACCTGACCTACCGCTGTCCGAACGACTGCCGCCACTGCTGGCTGCGGCTCGCCCCCGACGCGAAGGAGGCGGAAGCCGAGCTCTCGGCCGACGAGATCCGCGGGATCGTCGACGAGGCCCGGGCGATGGGCTGCCGGGAGTGGGCCCTTTCGGGCGGCGAGCCGATGCTCCGCCCGGACTTCGCCGAGATCTTCGAGCACGTCGCCGCGAGCTCGGCCTGGTATACGCTGAACACGAACGGGACCCTGATGACACCGGCGATCGCCCGGCTCCTGCGGCGGAAGGGCACGACGCTCGTCGCCTTGTATGGAGCCACGGCGGGGATCCACGACGCCGTCACCCGGAGCCCGGGCTCCTTCGAAGCGCTTCGCCGGGGCATCGCCTATCTCCGGGAAGCGCGAGCGGCCTTTACGGTCCAGGTCGTCCCCATGAAGACGAACATCGGCGAATACGAGGCGATGGTCCGCCTGGCCCGGTCCTGGAGCCCGAGCTGGAGGATCGGCGCGACATGGCTCTATCTCTCCGCGTCCGGCGATACGGCCAAGAACCGCGAGATCGTCTCCGAGAGGCTCGACCCGGCCCGCGTCGTCGCGTTCGACCAGGCCGGGGCCGGCGGACCCGCGGTCTTCAACGCGGAAGAAGCGCGGGCCTGCGCCTCGGGCGGCCTCTACGCGGCCTGCCTCGCCGGGCGGCGCGATTTCCACGTCGATCCGTACGGCGGCCTGAGCTTCTGCTCCTTCGTCAAGGACCCGGCCCTCCGCGTCGACCTCCGCAAGACGGCCTTCGCCGAGGCCTGGGAGGCCCGCCTGCCGGGTTTGGCCTCCGCCGTGGCGCCGTCCAAGTCCTACCAGGACGGTTGCGGGTCCTGCGAGCTTCGCGCCGACTGCAAGTGGTGCCCCGTCTACGCCTATCTCGAAACGCGCGATCACTCGGCGCGGATCGACAGCCTTTGCGCTATCGCCCGGGAGACGCGGCGGGCCCGCGACGCCCGGCGCGGCTCGCACAGCCGCCGGTTCCGCGTCGCCGGCCTCTCGGTCGACGTCGAGGCCGACCTCCCGATCGGCGACGGCACTTTCGCCCCCAAGTTCAGGCCCTTCCAGACTTCTTCCGACGGCCCGGCCGATATCGTCCTCAGCCACCATTTTTCCCTTCCCGAGCTCGACGGCACCGGCCTCGGCCGCGAGATCCTCCGGCAGCCGCCCTGGGCCGTCTACCGCAAGGGCTCCTCGTGGATCTACCTGATGATCCCCCCCGATCCGTCCGACGCCGCGATCCACCGGGTCATGGTCTTCAACGACGGCCACACCAAGGGTCACATTTACAGCCCGTCGGACGCCCTCTTCCGGCAGGGCGGCCACGACTCCCTGGCCCTCCTGCCGTCGGACCAGCTCATCCTGGCCCGGGCCTTGCCGGCCTTCGGCGGCCTCTTCGTCCACGCCGCGGCGGTCGACATGGACGGCCACGGCCTCGTCTTCGCCGGGCCTTCGGAGGCGGGAAAGTCGACCATCGTCAAGCTGATCGGAGAGAGGGCCAAGGTCCTCTGCGACGACCGCGTCGTCATCCGCGAAGGACTCGACGGCTTCCGCGTCCACGGCACTTGGAGCCACGGCGAGATCGACCGTGTTTCGCCGGGCTCGGCGCCGGTCCGGGCCGTGTTCTTCCTGCGCCAAGCCGGGACGAACCGCCTCGACCGGGTCGTGGACGCCCGGGCCATCCTCCGGGACTTCCTGCCCCGGCTCGTTCGGCCGCTCGTCTCGGCCGATTGGTGGGAGAAGGCTCTCGAGCTGGCCGGGGCGATCGTCCGCGACGTCCCGTTCTACGACCTGTCCTTCGACAAGAGCGGGGCCGCCGTCGATGTCCTCGAAGAGCTCCTGGAGGCGCCGCGATGACCGGGCCCGGCAAGCCTTATGTGAGGAAGGTCCCCTCCGGCCGGGACGGGATGTGGGCCTCGGCCGGGCCGCCGCTCGCCCGGCTCGACATCGAGCTCACGGAGCGATGCAACAACGATTGCGTCCACTGTTCGGTCAACATCCCGGCCGGCGACGCCGCCGCCCGGGCCCGGGAATGGCCCGCCGGGTCCTGGAAGGGCCTCCTCGGCGAGGCGGCGGGGCTCGGCTGTATCGTCGTCCGGCTGACCGGCGGCGAGCCTCTCGTCCGGGAGGACTTCGAAGAGGTCTACCTTCACGCCCGGCGGCTCGGCATGAGGGTGATGCTCTTCACCAACGCGACCCTCGTCACCAAACGCCTGGCCCGCCTGTTCCGGGACGTCCCGCCGCTCGAAGCGGTCGAGGTCTCCGTCTACGGGATGACCGCGGAGACCTATGAGGCGGTCACGCGGGCGCCCGGCTCGTTCGCCGCTTTCCGCCGGGGCCTCGGACTTCTCCGCGACCAGGGCGTCCCCTTCATCGTCAAGGGCGCCGTCCTTCCGTCGACGCGCCGGGAGATGGACGAGCTCGAGGCCTGGTCGGCCCGGATCACGGCGTCTCCGGCGCCGCCGTCGTCGGCCATGCTCTACGACCTGCGGTCGAGGCGCGACGGCGCCAAGAACCCGCTCATCGCCGGGTTGAGGATCGGCGGCGACGAGTTCGTCCGGATCGCCCGGCGCCACGGCGAAGCGGCCGTCGACGAGTGGCGGGATTTCTGCGCCCGCTCCGGCGGGCCCCGGGGCGACCGGCTGTTCACCTGCCTGCCGTCGGGCGGGTCGGCCTCGGTCGACCCGTACGGCCGGCTCCAGTATTGTCTCGGGCTGCGCCATCCGGACACGGTCACCGACCTCGCCGGGGGCTCGCTCCGCGAGGCCGTGACGGGGTTCCTGCCGCGCGTCCGGGCCATGCGCTCGACGAACCCGGCCTACCTCGATCGCTGCGGGCGGTGCTTTCTCAAGGGGCTCTGCGAGCAGTGCCCGGCCAAGTCCTGGGCCGAATACGGGACCCTGGACACGCCGGTCGAATACTTCTGCGGCGTCGCCCACGCCCAGGCGATCGCCGCGGGCCTTCTCGAGCCGGGGGAGAAGGCCTGGACCGTCGTCGACGGACAGGAACGGGTAGAACGGGTGGAACGGAGGAGAGGATCATGAGCACGAAGATCGATCTCGGCAGGGTCTACCGGCCCTCCGAGGACGTCGTGGTCCGGGAGATCGAGGGGGAGATCGTCATCGTCCCGCTCGTCGCCGGGATCGGCGACCTGGAGGACGAGCTCTTCACCCTCAACGAGACCGGGCGCGCCATCTGGTCGAGGATCGACGGCCGACGAACGCTCGCCGCGGTCGTCCGGGAGCTCGCCGATGAGTACGACGCCGCGGACGGGATCATCCAAGAGGACGTCGCCGGGCTCCTTCAGGAGCTCCTCGACCGGCGGATGATCGTCGAGAGAGGCTGACCGGCATGACCGAAGCCCCCCGCGTCCGCGCCGCCGCCGGCGGTCTGGCCCTGTCCGGGGAGTCCTTGGCCGGGCTGATGGGCGCGGTCCTGGAGAAGGGCGGGTCCTTCCGCTTCGTGGCCCGCGGGGAGAGCATGCATCCCGCGATCCGGGACGGGGACGTCGTCACGGTCGTCCCGCCGGGCGGCCGGCCGCCCCGGACAGGCGATATCGTCGCTTTCGTCCATCCGGAGACGGGCGGCGTCCGCGTTCACCGGATCGTCGGGGTCGACGGCGGGCGGTATGTCCTGAAGGGCGACAACGCCCTGGGCGCCGATCCCGCGGTCGGCCGCGACCGGATCCTGGGATTCGTCGCCGGCCTCGAGCGGGCCGGCCGGCGGAGGCCGCTCGGGCCGGCTTTCCTGGCCGCGGCCCTGGCCCGGCTTTCGCGCTCCGCCTGGTTCACCCGCCTGGCGCGGCGGCTCCGGAGGACGTTCTCGCGGCCGAAGGGGAGGTCCTGACATGCCCCGGGAATTCGTCGTCCGGAGGCCGCTCCCCGAATTCGGGCTCTGGGACAAGATGTCCGCGGGCCGGGCCGTGTTCAGCTTCGACCTCGAGGCGACGGCCCGCTGCAACCTCGATTGCCGGCACTGCTACATCAACCTCCCGGCGGGCGACCGGGTGGCCCGCAAGAGCGAGCTGACCGTCGACGAGATCGGCCGCGTCGGCGGCGAGGCCGCGGCCCTCGGCGCCGTCTGGTGCCTCATCACGGGAGGCGAGCCCCTCCTCCGAAAGGACTTCTTCGATGTCTACCGGGCGCTTCTCGGCAAGGGCCTGCTCATCTCCCTGTTCACCAACGCGACGCTCGTCACGGACGAGCACGTCCGCTTCTTCCGGAAGTTCCCGCCCCGGGACATCGAGGTGACGGTCTACGGCGTCACCCGGGAGACCTACGAGCGGGTGACGCGGACGCGCGGGTCCTTCGACGCGTTCCAGAGGGGTCTCGACCGGCTCCTGGCGAGCGGCGTGACCATCCGTCTCAAGGCCATGGCCCTGCGCTCGAACAAGCATGAGATCCCGGCCATCGGCGAGTTCTGCCGGGCCCGGACCCGGGACTATTATCGTTTCGATCCCCAGCTCCACCTTCGCTTCGACCGGGACGAGGCCCGGAACGCCGCTATCCGGGCGGAACGGCTAAGCGATCGCGAGGTCGCCCGGCTGGAGAGGGCCGACCCCCATCGCTTCGGCGCCCTAAAGGCCGCCTGCGGGGACCTCCTGCCGGCGGAAGTCACGACCCCGGCCGGCGCCCCGGAGTGCCGGCATATCTTCCGTTGCGGCGTCGGCCAGAGGAGCTTCGTCGTCGGGCCTGAAGGGCTCCTGAGGCCCTGCCTGTCCCTCCACCACCCGGAGTTCCTCTACGACCTGAGGAAAGGCGGGCTTGCCGACGCCTGGAAGCGGTTCCTGCCCCATGTCCTGGCCCGGAGCTCGGACAGGCGGGAATACCTGGAAAAGTGCGGGAAATGCCCCCTGGTCAACCTCTGTCTCTGGTGCCCCGCCCACGCCTATCTCGAGACGGGGGAGCTCGATTCCCCCGTCCCGTCCTTTTGCCGGGTCGCGGAGGCCCGGGCGGAGGGCCTAAAATCCCATTGACTTTTCCGGCCGGACGGCTTAAGATATTCCAAAGGAAGCGTTTTAGAGGATCCAAAGCCATGAAGAAAGAATGGCAGACGCCGGAGCTCATCGTGCTCTTCAAGGGACGTCCCGAGGAGACCCTCCTGTGCCACTGCAAGCACACGACGGCCCCTCCCGTGGCGCCCTACAACCACAAGAGCAACTGCACCTCGAACCCCCTCTGCTGCCAGGCCTGCTCGGACGTCCGTTACGCCAGCTAACGCGACGGATCTCGCCGGCTCCGCCCCGCGGCCTGGATTATTCACGAGCCGAGACGGCTGCAGATGCAAGGCGTCAAAGGGTGAAGCTGTACTCGGAGTACTGCGAACCCTTTGCAACGAAGCAGATGCGGCCGTATCGGCTTGCCCGAAGGGTAAAAACGCCGGTCTTGGTTTTTTTGGTCTTCCAGAGAAACCCGGCGTTTTTATGAATAGTCCAGGTCAGGTGAAGCGGACGTTGCTCGTCTTGTCGATCGCCGCCTCGGCCGCCGCCCGGACATGAGGATTGGGGTCCTTCTTCAACCGGACGAGGGCCCGGACGGCCGCCTCCCCTCCGATCTCTCCCAGGGCTTCGGCCGCTGACCGGCGGACGTCGACGTTGGTGTCGCCGGCCGCGCGAACGACCTCGGGGACGGCCTCCGCGATCCGCCGCTCGCCGATGATGCTCAGCACCGAGCTCCGTGCGAACCAGGGCGGCAGCCGGAGCCTCTTCACGGCCAGCTCGATCCGGACCGCCGGGAGGCGGAGGATCTCCTTGGCGGCGAAGGCCCGGACGCTCTCGCTGGGGTCGGCCAGCGTTTCCCACAGGAGCTCCTCGACCCAGGTCCGGCGGACCTTGACGCAGGCGGCGAGGAGGCGGATCCGCTTGGCTTTGTCGGGCGTCCGGGCGAGCTTGAGCAGGAACGCGGCGCAGACGTCCATCCTCAGACCAGGTCCAGGATGTGTCCCATCTTCTCTTTCTTGGTCTTCAGATAGCGAAGATTGCAGGCGTTCGGCGGGACCTCGAGGGGCACGCGCTCCGCGATCTCCAGGCCGTAGCCGGTCAGGCCGACGAACTTCCGGGGATTGTTGGTGATGAGACGCAGGCGGCGGATGCCGAGCGCGACCAGGATCTGCGCCCCGATGCCGTAATCGCGCTGGTCGGGCTTGAATCCCAGCCTGCGGTTGGCCTCGACCGTGTCGGCGCCTTCGTCCTGCATGGCATAGGCCCGGATCTTGTTGGCCAGGCCGATGCCCCGCCCTTCGTGGTTGAGGATATAGAGGACGACGCCCCGGCCCTCCTTCTCGATCATCTCCATGGACTGGCGGAGCTGCTCGCCGCAGTCGCAGCGGACCGACCCGAACGTGTCGCCCGTCAGGCACTGCGAGTGGGCCCGGACGAGCACGGGCTCGCCGCCCCCGACCTCGCCCTTGACGAGGGCGACGTGATGGTCGCCACGGATCGTATCCTCGTAGACGTGGATGCGGAAGCGGCCGCGCGACGTGGGCAGATCGGTCTCCTCGAGCTTGCGGACGAGGGTCTCGTTGTGCATGCGGTAGCGGATGAGCTCGGCGATCGTCAGGATGGGGATATCGAACCGCCGGCTCATCTCCTCGAGCTCGGGCATGCGGGCCATCGAGCCGTCCTCGTTCATGACCTCGCAGATGACCCCGGCCGGCGCGAGCCCGGCCAGGCGGGCCAGGTCCACGGCGGCCTCGGTCTGGCCGGCCCGGGAGAGGACCCCGCCCTCGACCGCCTGGAGAGGGAAGACGTGCCCGGGACGGGCCAGGTCCTCGGGCCTCGTCGCCGGATCGACCGCGGCGAGGATCGTCCGGGCCCGGTCGTGGGCGGAGATGCCCGTGGTCACATCCCGCTTGGCGTCGATGGACACCGTGAACGCCGTCTGGAAGCGGGCCGTGTTGTCGCTGACCATGAGGGGCAGCTGGAGCTCCTCCAGCCGCTCGCGCGCCAGGGGCAGGCAGACGAGGCCGCGGCCGTGGCGGGCCATGAAGTTGACGATCTCGGGCGTGGCCTTCTCGGCGGCCACCATGAGATCGCCCTCGTTCTCGCGGTCCTCGTCGTCGACGATGATGATCATCCGCCCGGCGCGGACGGCCTCGACAGCGGTCTCGACGGATACGGTCTTGTTCTCTTCGGTCATGGGATTGCCGGGGCCTCTTTCAGCCCGTTCGCCGTCCTCGGGAGAGATAATTATACACGTATTTCCCGACCAAGTCACATTCGAGGTTGACCCTATCCCCGGCCCGGAGGAGCCCGAGGTTCGTCCATTCGAGCGTCAGCGGGATGATCTCGACCTCGAAGGAGGTCGGGCCGAGCGCGGCGATGGTCAAGCTGACCCCGCCGATCGCGACCGAGCCCTTGGGGACGAAGAAGGGGCGGAGCGCGGCCGGGAAGGAGACGACGAGCCGTTTCCCAGGCGCCCGGCGGGACACGCGGAGGACGCGGCCCACGCCGTCGACGTGGCCGCTGACGAGGTGCCCGCTGAGCGGGGCGGCGAGCGTGAGGGGGGATTCGAGGTTGAGTCGGGCGCCCGGCTTCAATCCGCCGAGCGTGGTCTTTTCCGCGGTCTCCCGGGAAAGGTCGAAGAGGATCCCGTCCCGGCCCGCGGCGACGACGCTCAGACAGACGCCGTCGACGGCCAGGCTTTCGCCGACCACGAGCTTTGCCGAAAGCTCCGGCGCTTCGACGAGGAGGGCCCGGCCGCCCTTGCGGGCGCCGCGTAAGGTCCCTTGCCCGGTGATGATGCCCGTGAACATCAGAAATATCCCTCCAGGATGATGTCGTCGCCGACCGTGAACGAGCGGACCTTCCGGAGCCGCAGGGACGCGGCGATGCTGTCCGCGCCCTCGCCGCCGAGGAGGCCGGGGGCCGCGACGCCGCCGGCGAGACGCGGCGACAGGGTCAGGACGGCCTTGTCGGCCAGGCCGCCTTCGATGAAGGACGTGAACAGCCGGCTGCCGCCCTCGACGAGCAGGGCGGCGATCTCGCGCCGGCCGAGCTCGGCGAGGACGAGATCGAGCGTCCACGACGACGCCTGGCCCGGCGGGAAGACGACCTCGACGCCGCGGCGGCCGAGATCGCGGGCCTTTGCGGCGGGCGCCTCACGGCCGGCGAAAACGAGGATGCCGCCGCCCCGAAGGGTCGATAGCATCCGGGCCGTGAGCGGGAAACGCAGGCGGGGATCGAGGATGGCCCGCGCGACCTTCTTCCTGGCCCAGCCGGCGTGGCGGACGGTCAGGCGCGGGTCGTCGGCGATGAGCGTTCCGGCGCCGACCATCAGCGCGTCCTGCTCGCCGCGGAGGAGATGGACGTAGTCGCGCGTCCGGGCCGAGGAGATCCAGCGCGAGTCCCCGGTCCGGCAGGCGATCTTGCCGTCGAAGGTCAGGGCCGCCTTGAGCGTGACGAAGGGGACCTTCCGGCCGATGTACTTGACATAGGCTTCGTTGAGCGACGCGTTCCTCTCGGCGAGCAGGCCGACGGAGACGCGCGGGCCGGCCTCCTCGAGCCGCCGGACGCCCCGTCCGTTGACGAGCGGATTGGGATCGACGGCCGAGATGACGACGCGGTCGAGCCCGGCCGCGAGGACGGTGTCGACGCAGGGAGGCGTCCGGCCCCAGTGGACGCAGGGCTCGAGGGTCAGGTAGAGCGTCGCCCCCCTGGACCGGGCCCCGGCCCGGCCGAGGGCGATGATCTCGGCGTGCGGCTTTCCCGCCTCCTCGTGGAAGCCGCTCCCGACGACGGCGCCGTCTTTGACGATGACCGCGCCGACAAGGGGGTTGGGGCTCGTCCGGCCCCGGGCCTTCTCGGCCAGGCCGTAGGCCATCTCCATCCAGGCGCGGTCGCCGGGCCCGGTCATGAGAGCAGGGCCTCCACGAATTCGCGGGGCGAGAACTCGACGAGGTCCTCCTCCGACTCGCCGACCCCGATGAACTTGATCGGCAGGCCGAGCTCGGCGGCGATGGCCACGGCGGCGCCGCCCTTGGCCGTCCCGTCGATCTTGGTCAGGACGATCCCGGTCAGGCCGGAGAACTTGAGGAACTCCCTGGCCTGGAGGACGGCGTTCTGTCCGACCGTCGCGTCGAGGACGAGCAGGGACTCGACCCGGGCGTCGGGCAACTCTCGGGTGACGACGCGCCGGACCTTCTCGAGCTCGTTCATGAGGTTGGCGTTGGTGTGGACGCGGCCGGCCGTATCGATGAGCAGGACGTCGCCGCGCTGGGCCTTGAACGACTGGGCCGCGTCGAAGACGACGGCGGCCGGATCGGCCCCGTAGGAGCCCTTGAACACCGGGACGCCCAGCCTCTTGCCCCACAGCGCGAGCTGTTCCTGGGCGGCGGCCCGGAAGGTGTCGGCCGCGGCCAGGACGACCTTCCGGCCTTCACTTTTGAACCGCGCGGCGAGCTTGGCCGCCGAAGTCGTCTTGCCGCCGCCGTTGGCGCCGACCATGAGGATCACCGCCGGGGAGGATCCTGCGGCGGGCGCGGCGGGCCGGCCATCGGTCCCCGGCGAGAGCAAGAATTCGAGCTCGGCTTTGAGGGCCTCGCCGAGCTCGGCCTCGCCGGCGTCCTTGCGCGTCCCGGAGCGGAGGGCCTCGAGGACACGGTCCGAGGCGGCGACGCCGACGTCGGCCAGGACGAGGGCTTCCTCGAGCCCGTCGAGGATCTCCTCGCGGCGCTTGCCGCTGCGGAAGAGGTCGCCGACCTTGCGGAAGGAGTCCCGGGTCCGGGCCAGCTTTTCCTTGAGGCTTCCGAACATGGCCTTAACATTTTATTTTTCAAGCGTTTAATTGTCAATGGCGGCGGTTGAGCCCCGCTCCCGGTTATGCTAGAGTGAGGGCGCCATGACCGCCGCCGTCTGGGTCGTCAGCCAGCCGCGCCCCGAAGCGGACGCGCTGGCCGGGGCCCTGTCCCTTCCGCCGGCCATCGCCCGGGTCCTCGTCAACCGGAGGATCCTGACCGCGGACGCGGCCCGCGCCTTTCTCTACGGCGGCCTCGACGGGCTCCACGACCCCTACCTGATGAAGGGCATGGACCTGGCCGTCGACCGCATCCGGTCCGCGATCGACCGGGGCGAGAAGATCCTCGTTTTCGGCGATTACGACGTCGACGGGGTCCTGTCGACGGTCATGCTGAAAAAGGCCCTGACGACCTTGGGCGCCGAGGTCGACTACTTCATCCCCGAGCGCCTGACCGACGGCTACGGCATCAAGGACGAGCACGTCCGCATCCCGGTCGAGCGGGGCGCCGGTCTCGTCATCAGCGTGGACTGCGGCGTCAAGTCGGTCGAATTCGTCGCCCGGGCCCGGGAGAAGGGCATCGATGTCATCGTCACCGACCATCATCGTCCGGGCGAGACCCTGCCCGACGCCGTGGCCGTGCTCAATCCGGTCCTCGCGGGCTCCGGCTATCCGGACGCCGGCTTGGCCGGTGTCGGCGTGACCTTCAAGCTCGTCCAGGCCCTCCTCGAAAAGGCCGGCAAGCCCGCCGGACTGCCCCACTACATGAAGCTCGTCTCGATCGGGACCGTGGCCGACGTCGCCGAGCTCAAGGGCGAGAACAGGGTCTTCGTCAAGCAGGGCCTCAAGGGCCTGCGCGACGTCGCCAATCCCGGCCTGCGCAGCCTCCTCGAGGCCTGCGGGCTCGGCAACCGCAGGATCTCCGAAGGCGACCTCGGCTTCCGCGTCGGCCCCCGGATCAACGCCGCCGGCCGCATGGGCATGACCGACCTGGCCGTCCGCCTGTTCTTTTCCGAAGACCCCGCGGAGACGCTGGCCCTGGTCCAGAAGCTCGACGAGCTCAACGCCCAGCGCCAGAAGACCGAAGAGAAGATCTTCAACGAGGCCCGCGGCCGGGTCGAGGAGCGGGGGCTCGACCGGAAGTACAAGTGCCTCGTCCTCGGCAGCCCCGAATGGCACCGCGGCGTCATCGGCATCGTCGCCTCCAAGCTCAAGGACCGCTTCAACCGGCCGGTCGTCCTGTTCCATTACGAGAACGGCAAGGCCCACGGCTCCGGCCGGAGCATCCCGGAGGTCCCTCTGATCGACCTCCTGGACGACTGCAAACAGCACTTCCTGAGCTATGGCGGGCACAAGCTGGCCGTGGGCTGCACCCTGCCCACGGAGAGCATGGCCGCGTTCAAGGAGACGCTGAATCCGCTGGCCGACGCCCGCATCCCCGAGGACAGCCTGAAGAGGAAGATCAAGATCGACGGGCCCCTCGATTTCGCCGCCATCGACGAGAAGTTCCTGGAAACGTTCGCTCTGCTCGTCCCTTTCGGCGTCGGGAACCCCAAGCCGCTGTTCATGGCCGACAACGTCGACGTCATCGGTGATCCGCAGGTCCTGCAGGGCAAACACCTGAAGTTCCGGGCCCGGCAGAACGGCCGGTCCTTCGACGCCCTTTGCTGGGACAAGGCCGATTGGCGGCATATCGTGCGCCGGGGCGACCGGGTCAGTCTGGCGTTCTCGATCCTGACGTCGGAGTACATGGGCTCGAGGGAAGTCAGCCTGTCCATCGAAGACCTGAGGGTCTGAGACGATGAGCGCTCAGAGAGCGTCGACGCCGGTGAGGCTCGCCAGGGCGGCCGCGGCCGTCGTGCTGACGGCGCTGGCCGCGGTCGTGATCGTCCGTCTGGCCGGCCGGCGGGCGACGCCGGTCCCGCCGTCCGTTCCGCCCCCGCCCGAGGGCCGCGTCGTCGACGTCAAAGAACGGGTCCGGCACGAGGAATACGAAGGCGGACGGCTCGTCGCGGACATCCGCGGCGACACGTTCTTCCGCGGCCCGGACGGCCGGAACCACCTGACCGGTTCGGTCGAGATCATGAACCTCAGCCCGGCCGGCGAAGTCACGTCCCGGCTCACGGCCGGGGAAGTGGCCTACGAGCCGGGTTCCCTGCGCTTCACGGTCTCGGGACGGGTCCGCGTCGAGGCGGGGGACCTTGTCCTCGAAGGGGAGTCGTTCAAGTATGACAAGACGGCAGGCCTGTTCGAGACGACGGCGGGGGGACGATTCGCTTCGAAGACGATGAGCGGGAGCGCGGCCGAGATCTCCTATGCCGAGGGCGCCGACGAGATCCGCCTCGGCGGCGGCTTCAGGTTCGAGATCGCGGCGAGGGACGAGACCGATCGCGCCCTGGCCCTTTCCGGCGACTCCTTGGTCTTCGGGCGCCGCGAACGCCGGGGCCGGGCGGAGGGGCGGCCCGCGCTCGATGGCGCCGGCTTCAAGGCCGCCGCCGCGGCCGCTTCGTTCGTCGCTTCCCCCGACGGAT
>Ga0209253_10002278_pt1 | contig 17011 bp, 17 predicted proteins | sample FrelakmetBRP12BR_FD_187145 | JGI IMG/M metagenome (GOLD analysis project Ga0209253, IMG submission 187145) | Freshwater lake sediment microbial communities from the University of Notre Dame, USA, for methane emissions studies - BRP12 BR (SPAdes)... | ecosystem: Environmental > Aquatic >...
GACGACGAGTTCAAGCTCGGCCAGGTGCAGGACATCCTCAACCAGAAGCTCGCGAAGCGCGGCATCGACGTGCGCTGTCTGGAGCGGGGCAAGGTCGAGAAGATCTCCGGTAACAAGGTCAAGCAGGGCGTGAAGGTCCGGGTCGGCGTCGAAACCGAGCTCGCCAAGAAGATCGTCCGGCTCCTCAAGGACAGCAAGCTCAAGGTGCAGGCGAGCATCCAGGGCGATGCGGTGCGGGTATCGGGGGCGAAGAAGGATACCCTGCAGGAAGCGATCGCCCTCACCAAGAAATCGATTACGGATTTCCCGCTGCAGTACCAGAACTTTCGCGATTGAGGCCAGCGGCGCCGGCCGCCTCAAGAGCCTGGACTTTCAGCCCCGTCGTCCAGCGCCCGTAGAGTCGGTCAGCCACCCGATGCAGCGCCGCCACCCGGGGCGTGAGATCCCGCTGGATCTCATGCACCGGCTGCACGCCGGGGCTCTCGCGGCTCGCGGCGATCTCATTCGCACCCGTGCGGCACCACGTGCGCACCAGATCCGCGGTCATTTCCACATGACATTGCGTGGCGAGATGGGGACCGAGCACAAACGCCTGGTTGTCGCACCAGGGGCTCGCCAGGATGCGCGTGGCGCCGGGCGGCAACGTGAACGTTTCGCCGTGCCAGTGAAACGACTCGAAGTACTCCAGATCCTCCCCGAACCACGCTCGCGCCACGGGGTTATCCGAAACATCGCAGCGCCCCCAACCGATCTCCTTGACGGGTGTCCGGCCGACCACTCCACCCCATGCCCTGGCCATCAGTTGACCGCCGAGACAGTGCCCCAGGACCGGAACTTGCACATCGTGCGCCGCGCGAATCAGGCTCAGTGCCGGCGTGATCCAGGGCAGATCGTCGTTCACGCTCATCGGTCCGCCCATGAAGACCAGGCCGGAGAAGGCACCCGCATCCGCCGGTACCGTCTCCCCCTCGTCGAGGCGGACGAGCTGCCAAGGGATGGACCGACGGTCGAGATACTCCGCCAGATAGCCGGGTCCCTCGGTACGTGCATGACGAAAGATTGCCACAGGTTTCATGAGACTCCTCGAATGACTGTTACACGCTGCATTCTAACCGCCCTCGCCCTTGGTCTGACGATTGCCCCCGCCGCGGCCACTGACGTAAACGTGATTGGCCTCTTTCCCGGCAAGGCGGTGGTCGTCGTCAATGGCGGCAAACCCCGCACCCTGAGCGTTGGCGAGGCAACTCCCGACGGCGTAAAGCTGGTTGCCGTCGAAACCGAGACCGCCGTGCTGGAAGTCGACGGCAAGCGGCGGACCCTCGGCATGGGCCAGTCGATCTCAGTCGCCCCCCCTGCGGCGGGACGCGCCCAGGCCACGCTCGCTGCCGATTCGAGCGGGCATTTCCTCACCACGGGGCAGATCAACGGCCAGAGCGTCCGCTTCCTGGTGGACACGGGGGCGTCCATGATTTCCATGAACGCCGCCGAAGCGAAACGCCTGGGTGTCAACTACCTCAAGGGCCAGCCGGGGTACGCGTCAACCGCGAACGGCCCCGCCGCAGTGTACAAGGTAAGCCTCGACGCGGTGCGCGTCGGTGACATCAGCATGACCAACATCGACGCCCTCGTGCACGAGGGCAACAACCTGCCCATCGTCCTGCTCGGCATGAGCTTCCTCAACCGCGTGGAAATGCGCCGCGACGGTCCGACGATGACGCTGGTCAAGCGCTACTAGACCTAGCCGCGTCCAAGCCGGCCGTCACCCAGGCTTGTCATCGTCGCCCCTGCCGGAATCCACCAGGGTCAGGAGGTGGCCGAAGCGGTTGCGCTTCGTCTGCAGGTAGTGGAGATTCGCGTGCCGCGGGGGCACCTCCACCGGAACGCGCTCGGAAACGGTCAATCCATACTCCTCCAGGGCACGCACCTTGTCGGGGTTGTTCGTCATCAGGCGCACCTTGCGCACCCCGAGGTCGAAAAGGATATGCGCACCGATCCGGTAGTCGCGCATGTCGGCGGCGAAACCCAGCTCGTGGTTGGCGTCGAGGGTGTCGTGCCCTTGGTCCTGGAGCGCGTAGGCCCGCACCTTGTTGAGAAGGCCAATGCCGCGCCCCTCGTCGAACATGTAGATGATCACGCCGCGGCCCGCCTCGCTCACGAGCCGCATCGCCGCCTCGAGCTGCTCGCCGCAGTCGCAGCGCTCACTGCCGAAGACGTCGCCCGTCAGACACTGGGAGTGCAGCCGCACCAGCACCGGATCCGCGCCGGATACGTCCCCCTTCACCAGTGCCACGTAGAGCGCGGACTCGAGATCGTCGGTGTAGACCATGAGCTCGAACTGGCCGCCGTGTCGCGTCGGCAGCCGTGTGGCGGCCTTGCGCCGGATCAGCCGTTCATGGCGCCGGTAGCCCACCAGGTCGGCGATACGCAGAATGCGAATATCATGCTTCGTCGCGAACCGCTCCAGCTCGGGCATGCGCGCCATCGTGCCGTCCGCGTTCATGATCTCGCAGATCACGCCGGCCGGCTTGAGCCCGGCCATGCGTGCCAGATCCACGGCCGCCTCGGTGTGCCCGGCGCGTACCAGGACGCCGCCCGTGAGGGCGCGCAGGGTTAGCAGGCGACCCGGGCGAATCAGATCCGCCGGCCGCGCATCGTCGGCGATGGCGACCGCGATCGTCCGGGCACGGTCGTAGGCCGACATACCGGAGCTGACGCCGACCCGTGCGTCGATCGGCGTGGCAAAGGCGGTCTGGAACTTCGTCGTGTTGCCCTCGTCGGTCTCGATGAGCGAGAGTCCGAGCTGGCGCATGCGCTCTTCGGTGAGCGCGAGGGACACCAGGCCCCGTGCGCGCGAAGCCATGAAGTTGATCGCTTCGGGCGTGGCGCGATCCGCTGCCACGAAGAGGTCGCCTTCGTTCTCGCGGTCCTCGTCGTCGACGAGGATCACCATGCGCCCCTTGCGCACGTCGGGCAGGATCTGCTCGACAATGAATTCGCTCGTCTTGCCGATGTCGGACATTCGAATCCGCGACTCCAAACAAACCGCGTGGGCCTCAGGAGATCACAACAAGACCACCCACGCCGGACGACTTACTCGGCGGTTCCTTCACCCTGTCGCAGGGCGTCGAGGCGGGCGCAAACGTGGGTGACGATGCCATCCTTCGTCAAACCGCATTCCTTGAGCAGGATCGCAGGGTCACCCTGCTCGAGAAACGTGTCAGGCAAGCCGAGAATGAGCACGGGCACCACGACGCCTCTCGCTTCGAGCAACTCGGCGACGGCACTGCCCGCCCCTCCGAGCGCGGTGTTCTCTTCGACGGTGACGAGTAGCGCGTGGCGCCGCGCCAGATCGAGAACCAGCGCTTCGTCGAGGGGCTTCACAAAACGCATGTTCGCAACCGTAGCGTCGAGCTCCGCGCCTGCTTCCAGGGAGGGGGTCAACATGGCGCCGAAGGCGAGCATCGCCACCTCCCGGCCGGCGCGGCGGATCTCGCCGCGACCAATCGGCAGCGCGGTCATCTGCTTGCGGATCGGAACGCCGGGGCCCGTCCCGCGCGGGTAGCGGACGGCAGCCGGGGTATCCATCTGGAAGGCCGTGTACAGCATCTGGCGACACTCGTTCTCGTCGGCCGGCGCCATGAGCGTAAGGTTGGGGATGCAGCGCATGTAGGAGAAATCGAAACTGCCGTTGTGCGTAGCGCCGTCGGCGCCCACGACACCGCCCCGGTCGATCGCGAACATGACCGGCAGGTTCTGGATCGCAACATCGTGGATGAGCTGGTCATAGGCCCGCTGCAGGAAGGTCGAGTAGATCGCAACCACGGGTTTCAGCCCCTCAGACGCGATCCCCGCGGCAAACGTCACGCAGTGCTGTTCCGCGATACCCACGTCGAAATAGCGGTCGGGAAAGCGCTCAGCGAACTGCACCAGCCCGGAGCCCTCGCGCATGGCGGGTGTGATGCCGATCAACCGCGGGTCCTTCTCCGCCATGTCGCACAGCCAGTCGCCGAAGACTTCGGTGTACGTCGGATGGGCACCGGACTTCGAGATGATGCCGTGCTCCGGGTCGAACCGCGAAACGCCATGGTAGAGAATGCAATCCTCCTCGGCGAGCTTGTACCCTTTGCCTTTGCGCGTGACCACATGCAGAAACTGCGGCCCATCGAGCTTGGTGACGTTCCCCAGTGTCTCAACCAGCACGTCGATGTCGTGGCCGTCGATCGGTCCGATGTAGTTGAAGCCGAACTCCTCGAAGAGCGTGCCGGGCGTGACCATGCCCTTCACATGCTCCTCGGCCCTCTTTGCGAGCTCCAGCACCGGCGACGGCAGCGCGCCCAGCACCTTTTCCGCCCCGCGGCGCGCAGCGGAGTAAAAGCGTCCGGAGAGCAGGCTGGCGAGGTAGTGGTTGAGCGCCCCGACATTGCGCGAAATCGACATGTCGTTGTCGTTCAAGATCACCAACAGGTTGGGGTCCATCGCGCCGGCGTTGTTGAGCCCCTCGAACGCCATCCCTCCCGTCAGCGCGCCGTCGCCGATCACAGCGACGCAGCGCCGGTTGTCACCACGCCGCTTCGCGGCGACCGCCATCCCGAGGGCGGCACTGATGGAAGTGCTCGCGTGAGCCGTGCCGAAGGTGTCGTAGACGCTCTCGCTTCGCCGCGGAAACCCAGAGATGCCGCCCCACATCCTGAGCTTTGACATGCGATCGAGACGCCCGGTGAGGATCTTGTGCGCATAAGTCTGATGTCCCACGTCCCAGACAATGCGATCATGGGGTGTCTTGAGGACGTAGTGCAAAGCGATGGTGAGCTCGACTGTGCCCAGATTGGACGACAGGTGCCCGCCCGTCTTGCTAACGGACTCGATCAGAAAGCGTCGCAGCTCATCGGCCAGCTTGTGCAGATCCGCTCGCGACAGCCGACGCAGGTCCGCGGGGTCGCGAATCGACTCCAGCAACTCGTACCGCACTTCAGGTGCGTTCATTAGAACTTTCTCTTCACGATGAAATCCGCCAGATCCACGAGACGCCCTGCCCGCGCCCCGAACGGCGCCAGGGCGTCGATCGCCGTGGCCCGCATCTCCTGGGCAAGCTCCCGCGCACCCTCGACCCCCAGCGCCTGAACATAGGTCGGCTTGTGATGATCGGCATCCTTGCCCGCCGTCTTGCCCAGCGTCGCCGTGGTGGAGTCGGCATCGAGCACGTCGTCGACCACCTGGAACGCCAAGCCGATATATTTGGCGAAGCGGTCGAGACGTGCAAGCCCTTCGCGGTCCAGAGCCGAGCCGCAGCGCGCGCCCAGGAGCACCGAAGCGCGGATCAGCGCACCGGTCTTGTGGATGTGCATGAACTCCAGTTCGGGCAGCGAAAGCGCCTTGCCTACGCAATCGAGGTCGATCGCCTGGCCGCCGGCCATGCCCCGCGACCCGGACGCCCCCCCAAGAATGGACACCATCTCGAGCTGCGTGCGCGCGTCGGGAGCGAGGCCGCGTCCAGCGAGCAGCTCGAACGCGAGGCTCTGCAATGCATCCCCTGCCAGCAGCGCAGTCGCCTCGTCAAACTGCACATGGCAAGTGGGTTTTCCGCGTCGCAGGACGTCGTCGTCCATGCACGGCAGATCGTCGTGCACCAGGGAATAGGCATGAATGATCTCGACCGCTGCAGCGGCGATTGCCACCCGTTCGACCGGTGCTTCGGCGAGCTCGCCCGCGGCAAAGGCGAGCAGCGGCCGCACCCGCTTGCCGCCACCGAGAACGGCGTAGCGCATGGCTTCATGCAGTCGACAGGGTGCCACCTGTGAAGAGGGAAGCAGGCGCGCGAGCAAGGTTTCCATGCGGGCCTGCAGGGCAGCCACCCACGCCTCGAAGCCCGACGGAATCGCAACCCCCGCAAAGACCGCCAGCGCATCTGGCCCCGCCGCGAACGAACGCGAGGCGCTCCAGCCGTCGTCGGATTCCACGGTCAGAACGGAGGAGGCCATTGCGGTGGCTGGAAGAGCCCCACGCCGCTTCACGGTTCGGAGGTGGAGAAAGGCTTCAGGACGCTTTCTTCCAGAATCTTCACCTGCTGCTCGGCAGCCTCAAGGGCCGATCGGCAGTATTGCAATAGCTCCACACCGCGCTGATAGGCCGCCAGCGACTGCTCGAGGGGCATCTGCCCTGACTCCATGCTCGCTACCAGTGCCTCAAGTTCCGAGGTCGCCGCCTCGAAGCTCTGCGGCGTGCTAGATTGGGGGGGATTCGGCATCGAATTGCGGGGCGAAAACAGCAAAACGAGTTAAGGTATATCAGGCCCGGCTTCCGGGTCAACGAGCCCCAGTGGCGGAAAACCTGGAACACGGCGGAAATCTATTGATTTCAGCATCCTTTCTGGTACGCTCCGGCCTCCTCCCCCCCCCTCCGCGTGGAGGTTTCCCGACTTCGTAGTCGCTCTTCAACCAACGCAAGCGAGGTGAAAAATTGCTGTATGACTGACCTGGCCACTGCTGCTGCCCTGACCTCAACTCCGCAACCTCTCTCCATCGACTGGTATCTCGACCAGGACATCCACGACGCCGAAATCCGAACCGTCTTCGCAAACGGACCCGGTTACGTCGGACATGAACTCATGATCCCCCAGACGGGCGACTTTTGCACGCTCGACTGGATGGCACACGGCAAGGTACTCGTCCGCAATCCAGACGGCGTCGACCTACTTTCGAACGTCTGCCGCCACCGGCAGGCGATCATCCTGCAGGGCCGCGGCCACGCCATGCATATTGTCTGTCCGCTGCATCGCTGGACCTACGACACTCGCGGAACCCTGCTCGGGGCGCCGCACTTCCCTGACAAACCCTGCCTCGACCTGGACCGGGTGCCCTTGAAATCCTGGAACGGTATGCTGTTCGACGGGAAGCGTGATCCCGCCTCGGACCTAGCGGCGCTCAGCATCGCCGCCGATCTCTCGTTCGACGGATACCTGTTTCACAAAGCCGAGGTGACCGAGTACGCGCACAACTGGAAGGCCTTCATGGAAGTCTACCTGGAGCTCTACCATGTGGTGCCGTTCCATCCCGGCCTCGGGCGCTTCGTCGACTGCGACCGCATGCTGCGCTGGGAGCTCGGCGACTGGTACAGCGCACAGGTATGCGGGGTCAGCACAGACTTGCGCAAGGCCGGCACCCCTGCCTACCAGCGCTGGCAGGAAAAACTGCTCGAGTATCGAGGCGGCGAAGCACCCAAGTACGGTGCGCTATGGTTCGCGTATTATCCGAATATCATGGTCGAATGGTACCCCCACGCTTTGATTGTGAGCCATATCATTCCGCGTGGGCCAGACGCCTGCACCAACGTCGTCGAGTACTACTATCCGGAGGACATCGCTCTGTTCGAACCGGACCTAATCGCAGCGGAGCAGGCGGCCTATTGGGAGACAGCCCTCGAGGACGCGGAGATCTGCCAGCGCATGCATGACGGGCGACGGGCCCTGCGCGCGCAGGGTCGCAACGAGGCCGGACCGTACCAGTCGCCGCTGGAAGACGGCGTCCGGCACTTCCACGAGTTCCTCCGGCGTCATGTGGAACCGGCGCTGGCTGGCCGCAGCTGACCGTACTGACGTTTCCAGCCCACGCGATTGGGTGCGGACGCTTCCCGCACCCAATTTTTGCGCCCGGTGTGCGCACCCGATGCTGTTGAGACTGCCTCATCTGCGCAGCCACTGGATGCTGGTCGCCGGGCTGCTCTTCGCAGTCATGGGGCTCTGCGTCAAGCTGGGCGCCCAGCACGGGTTCTCCAGCGCAGAACTGGTCTTCTACCGCTCTTTCATCGGCCTCATCGTGATCTGCGCCATGGTGAGGCAGCAGCGGCTGTCGTTACGCACGCAGCACCTGCGCAGCCACCTCTACCGCGGTCTGTCGGGCTTTGCGGCGCTGATGCTGTACTTCTACGCCATTACCTGGCTGCCCCTTTCCACCGCTGTCACCCTCAACTACACCTCCCCGCTGTTTCTCGCAGTGCTCGCCGCCTGGGTTCTCAAGGAGCGGGTATCACCCTGGGTGCTCGCCGCAGTCGTCTCGGGCTTCGCGGGCGTCGCGCTGCTGCTGCGACCCGCTTTCGAATCGGATCAGCTGTTCGCAGGGATTGCCGGCCTCGCGTCGGGGGCATTCGCGAGCGTCGCCTACCTCAACGTGAAACAGCTCGGCCATCTCCGCGAGCCCGAGTGGCGGGTCGTGTACTACTTCACGCTGATCTCCACCGTAGGCGCTGCCGCCTGGATGATGGTCAACACCTTCCACCCCATCACGTGGGAAGGCGCGGCGATCATCGCCGGTCTCGGCACGAGCGCGACGCTCGCCCAGCTCGCCATGACCCGCGCTTACCTCGAGGGACAGACGCTGGTGGTGGGAAGCCTCGCCTACAGTACAGTGGTGTTCGCGAGCCTGCTCGGTATCATCGTCGGAGGCGAAACCCCCGGCCTCGACGGTTGGATCGCGATCGCAATCATCGTGGCGAGCGGTGTGGTTGCAACGGTGGCGGCACCGCGGTCGCCGCTCGCCTAAGGATCGGTCTCACGCTGGCCTATAATTCAAGCATAGCTCCGGGAGGCCAAGATGATTTCGATCAAGATCGAAGACGATTACACGAACGTGGCCGTGCTAGGCGAATTCACGCTGGAGGACATGAAGGAGCTGGAGGACCATGCAATTTATCAGATCCGCATGCACGGCAATCCCAGCGTGCTCCTCGACCTGCGGGACATGCTCGGCTATACGTTGGACGTTGCCTGGGAAGAGTTGAAGTTCACCCGCACCCATGGGCGGGAATTCGGGCGCGTCGCAGTGGTCACTGACAATCAGTGGATTGCCTGGATCGCCTGGCTCGAAAGCCTCTTTACCGATGCCGAGATCGAAGTCTTCGGCAATTACGACGAAGCCCTTGCCTGGGTGAAGCCCGTCCCCGGACCGGCAGGTCCTCCGACGGCGAACACCTAAGGCACGGCAGACACATCCTCGTTGCCTCGGAGGCGGCAACATTCATGGGGAAGGAAATCGACGGGCTTCAGTTCGATGCAGCCGCCGTCGGGCGCTTCCGCCAATGCGTGGCGCGTGAAACGGAGCAGCTCGGTGAGTGGGTGCGGAGCGGTGTGCTGGCAGAAGGCCCTTACGTGGCGGGCTTCGAGCTGGAAGCGTGGCTGGTCGATCCTGACCTTGCCCCCGCGCCCATCAACGAAGCCTACCTTGCTGCCCTAGCGAGCAGTCTGGTGGTGCCTGAGCTCTCCAAGTTCAATGTCGAGCTGAACGGTACCCCGCAGATCCTGGGCCCCGGCGCCCTCCTCCGTCTCGAGGAGGAATTGGCCGCGACCTGGCACCGGTGCGTGGCCGTCGCAGGCGATCTCGGCGCCGCGCTCGTTATGATCGGAATCCTCCCGACGATCACCGAGGCGGACCTCTGCGTCTCGAACATGTCGCCGCTCAACCGCTACCATGCCCTCAACCGGCAGGTCATGCGCGCCCGCCGCGGGCGCCCCATCACGGTGGACATCTGCGGGCGCGAACGTCTGCTCACGCGACACTGCGACGTGATGCTCGAAGCCGCCACCACATCGTTCCAGGTGCACTTGCAGGTGCCTGCGAGCCGCGCCACCCGTTACTACAACGCCTCGCTCGTGCTGTCTGGGCCGATACTGGCAGCGTGCGGCAATTCTCCGTTCCTGTTCGGGCGCGACCTCTGGGACGAAACGCGGATTCCGCTCTTCGAACAGGCCGTCGCGCTTGGAAGCAAGCGCCACGCGGCCTATGACCCCGCGCACCGGGTAACGTTCGGCGGTGGCTACGTGCGCGACTCGCTCCTCGAATGTTTTGCCGAGAACGAAGCTTTCTACCCCTGCCTGCTGCCGATGGCCTTTCCGGACGGCGCCGCTACGCTGGAGCATCTGCGGCTGCACAATGGCACCATCTGGCGCTGGAACAGGCCCTTGGTCGGATTTGACCAGGCGGGCACGCCTCACTTCCGGATCGAGCACCGGGTACTGCCCAGTGGTCCGAGTGTCCTCGACATGATCGCAAACGCGGCTCTCTATTTCGGACTCGCCCATCACTTTGCCAGCTGCACGACCGCGCCAGAGTCGCGGCTTCCCTTTGAGCACGCCCGAGAGAATCTCTATCGCGCGGCGCGCGACGGTCTCGCATCACGTCTGCATTGGCTTGACGCCGCCGAGACCGGCGCCGCCACGCTGCTTCTCGATGAACTGTTACCGGCTGCGCGCGACGGCCTTTTCGGCCTCGGCCTGCAAGCCGAAGAGATCGACCGCTATCTCGCTGTCATCGAGTCCCGCGTGCGCTCGGGACAAACCGCAACCGCCTGGCTGCGACAGCATTTCGCTGCGAACGGCCGCGACTTCTTCGAGCTCACCGCCGCCTACCTTTCGCACCAGCGCGGCCGGATGCCCGTGCACGAATGGCCCGTCTGACCTCCGCTCCCCTCAAGGTGTGATGGACATCCCGAGCACGCCGCGACTACAGACGCTTGGCCACGTTCCAGCCGACTTCTTGACGGTCGACGCGCGGGATCTACACCGCGTGCTGCGCGGGCCAACGCTGATCCACCTTCCGGGTGCGCGACCCAAGCCGCTCTTCGTTTCGGTGCTCCTGCATGGAAACGAGGATACCGGCCTCAAGGCGATCCAGCAGGTGCTCCAATCCCACTCGGGCAAGGTACTGCCGCGAGCGCTGTCGCTCTTCGTCGGCAACGTCGAGGCCGCACGATGCGGCGTGCGGCGACTGGAAAATGAGCCGGACTACAATCGCGTCTGGCCCGGCACGGAGGCTCCAGACCACCCGTTGCGGGCGATGATGGCGTCGGTGGTCGACGAGATGCGCGCGCGGCATGTCTTCGCGAGCGTCGACATCCACAACAACACGGGACTGAATCCGCACTACGCGTGCGTGAACCGGACCGAGCCGTCGTTCCTGCACCTCGCGCGGCTGTTCAGCCGGACCGTTGTCCACTTCGAACGCCCCCTTGGCGTACAGTCGGCCGCGTTCGCGCCGCTATGTCCCGCCGTGACCGTTGAATGCGGCAAGGCGGGCGTTCGCGAGAACGCGTATCACGCGGCGGAGTTCGTGGAGGGCTGCCTGCATCTCTCCCATTTCCCGGATCATCCGGTTTCCCGGCAGGACCTCGACCTCTACCACACGGTGGCGATCGTCACCGTCCCCGACTCGGTGGAGTTCTGCATCGGATCGGAATCCTGCGAGCTCCGATTCAGCGCGGATCTTGAGACGTTGAACTTTCGCGATCTCGCGGCCGGCTGGCCCCTCGCACGCGTGCGCGGCCCCGGCCTGAAGCTCCAGGTCCTGGACAGCCTTGGCCGCGACGTCAGCGCATCGTTCCTCGGTGTGAGGGACGGCGTGCTCGAGTTGAAACGCGCCGTTACCCCCGCCATGCTCACCTCGGACGTGCGCGCCATTCGCCAAGACTGCCTCTGCTATCTCATGGAGCGGCTCAACTACCAACCGTGACCACTGCGGAGCGAGACACCATGGCCTTCGAAACCCTCGTCAGCGTCGAAACACTCGCGCAGAACCTCGACGACCCCAGTTGGGTGGTGTTCGATTGTCGCCACGATCTCGCGGACCCCGGCCAGGGCGAGCGGGCATACCGCGAGTCTCACATCCCCGGCGCGCGCTTCGCAAACCTGGATCGCAAGCTGTCGGGAGGCTCGTGGAGCGAGTGGTGCAGCGACCCGCGGCGGCCGATCGCGAAGGGGTGACACTTCTCCGGCATGGCGTGTCCGCTCACGGCAGTCAGGCTAGCGTATCGGCCCAGATGTTCAGCGCCCAGTCGATCCCGTACTCGTACTCTTGCTCATTGCGCTTGGCGGACAGGCCCCCAGCCCCCTCAACTGGTAGCAGCGTCTTCTTCTCCAAGTCATAACGGAAGACGGCATTGATGTGCACCGCCTCGGTCGCGCTCACCCAGCTGTAGCAGGTGTTGGAGATCACCGGGTTCGGATTTATCGGACTCCCGGTAAGTTGCGCGACGATCGCGCTCGCGGCGATCTTGGCGTGATTGTTGGCCATGCTGGATGACTTCGGCATCGCTTGCGCGGAGAGCGTCGAGTCGCCGATAACGTGCACGCCGGAAGCCGCCACCGACTCCATCGTCTGCCAGTTGACCCCGCACCACCGGTTGTTCGCGGTGATGAGTTTGGTGCTGGCCGCGATCGCCCCGGCGCGCTGCGGCGGGATGACATTCACGACGTCGCCCTGGAACGTGTCGAACTCGGTCTTGACTGTCAGCGTCTTCGCGTCAACGTCCTTGACTTCCTGATTGGGAAGGTAGTCGATGATGCCTGGATACAGTTCATTCCAGGCAGCGAGGAAGAGCGCCTTCTTAGATACGAGATCCGGGTTGGCGTCGAGCAGCAACACCTTCGACTTCGGCTTCGCCCGCTTGAAGTAGTAGGCAACCTGACAGGCTCGCTCGTAAGGCCCCGGCGGGCATCGATAGGGCGCTTGGGGAATCGAAAGGATATAGGTGCCACCGTCCGGCATGGCCTCCAACTGGCTCCGTAGCGCCACGGTCTGCGCGCCCGCTTTCCAGGCGTGCATAACGACCCTCTTTGCATCCTCGTTCTTGAGTCCGGGAATTTCGTCGTACAGGAAGTCGATACCAGGGGCCAGGATCACGCGATCATAGGAAAGGATGTCTCCCCCTTTCAGCTGGACCCGCTTCTTCTCGACCTCGATCACCGCCGCCTCGTCGCGGATCAACTGGACGCCATAGTCGCGAAGCTTGTCTCGAGTAAATGTGAGCGATTCGATCGTGCGCGATCCGCCGAGCACCAGATTCGACAGCGGACAAGAAACGAATTGCGCGTTGGGCTCGATCAGCACCACGTCGATCCTCTTTTCGCTCCACAGGCGGATATACTTGGCCACCGTGGCGCCGCCATAGCCGCCGCCAACAACGACGACACGGCCGATGGGCTTGGCTGAGTCCGGAGTCGTTGCACAAGCAGCGAGCAATCCGGGCAGGGCGACGCCCGCCAGGCCGCCGCCAGCCACCTTCAGGAAGCCGCGACGCGAGACACATGGTGACCTCATTGCGCGCCGCCGCTGATCTTCTGAGAGGCAAAGAACGCCGCCATGAGCTGGTACTGCTCCTCGGTGTACCCCTTCGCGATCTGATGCATGATGGTCGTCGGGCGCCTCCCGTCGCGGAAGTCGCGCATCTGGCGCACGAGGTACTCCTTCGGCTGGCCGGCAAGATTGGGCAGTCCGCCGGCACTCCAGCCGTTGGTGCCGTGGCAGATCGCACAGGCCGCGGCGAGGTCGCGACCGGCGTTGGGGGTCGCCGGCGTTTCGGCGCTGGCGGCCGTGGCAGTCGTGATAGCGAAAACGCCCGTCACGCAGAGGAGTGACTTCATCGATATGCTCCGCAGAATCTTGCTGCTCGAAACCGCCGACGCAGCGGGATGGAGTGTCCCGCGCGAGCCCTTGGGCGTCAAGGCGCGAGTGGGAATAAGCTCATAAGAAATGCATGCAACAAAAAAGGCCACCCGTGGCGGCCTCTTCGAGTTGGGACCAGATCACCCTACGTAGTTTCGACCGCCGCTTCAGGCTCTTCGGCGAAAACGAGCCGAATGTTCTCGTTCTCGTCTATGTCGACGGTCACGGCGCCGCCGTTCGCAAGGCGTCCGAACAGGAGTTCGTCTGCCAGTGCGCTCCGGACGGCGTCCTGAATGAGCCGCGCCATCGGGCGCGCACCCATGAGTGGATCGAAGCCGCGCTTTGCCAGATACTCCTTCAGCGCCCCGGTGAAGCTTACGTCCACCTTCTTCTCGTGCAACTGACTCTCGAGCTGGATGAGGAACTTGTCTACGACCCGGAGTATGACGTCGCGATCGAGCGCGGCAAACGAGATGATCGCATCAAGCCGGTTGCGGAACTCCGGAGTGAACATGCGCTTGATGTCCGCCATCTCGTCGCCCGCATGAACCGCCTCGGTGAAGCCGATGGTGGATTTCGTCAGCGTCTCTGCCCCGGCGTTGGTAGTCATGATGATCACAACATTCCGGAAGTCGGCCCGTCGCCCATTGTTGTCGGTGAGCGTTCCGTGATCCATCACCTGCAGCAGGATGTTGAAGACATCCGGGTGCGCCTTCTCGATCTCGTCCAGAAGCAGAACCGAGTACGGATGCTTCGTGATCGCCTCGGTGAGCAAACCGCCCTGATCGAAACCCACGTATCCGGGCGGCGCTCCGATCAGGCGCGACACCGCATGCCGTTCCATATACTCGGACATGTCGAAGCGGATAAGCTCGATTCCCATGATGTAGGCAAGCTGGCGTGCGACCTCCGTCTTACCCACGCCGGTCGGCCCCGAGAACAGGAAGTTGCCGATCGGTTTTTGCGGATTGCCAAGTCCGCTGCGTGCCATCTTGATGGCGTTGGCAAGCGCATCGATGGCCTTGTCCTGACCGAAAACCACCGCCTTCAGATCGCGCTCGAGCATCTTTAGCGCATTGCGATCGTCCGAGGATACCGAGTGCGGCGGGATGCGGGCGATCTTGGCGATGATCTCCTCGATTTCGTGCTTACCGATCACCTTGCGCTGCTTGGCACGCGGTAGGATGCGCTGCGCGGCCCCGGCCTCGTCGATGACGTCGATCGCCTTGTCAGGCAGATGACGATCGTTGATGTAGCGCGCGGAAAGCTCAGCCGCCGCGGAAAGCGCTGTACCGGTGTACTTGACGCCGTGGTGCGCTTCGAAGCGCGACTTGAGGCCGCGCAGAATCGACACCGTCTCTTCTACAGAAGGCTCCGACACATCGATTTTCTGGAACCGGCGGGAGAGCGCGTGATCCTTTTCGAAGACCCCGCGAAACTCGTTGTACGTGGTCGCGCCAATGCACTTCAACTGACCGCTCGACAAAGCGGGCTTCAAGAGATTCGAAGCGTCGAGGGTTCCGCCAGAGGCCGCCCCTGCGCCAATCAGGGTGTGGATCTCGTCGATGAAGAGGATTGCGTTCGGGTTGTCGACGAGTTGCTTGAGCACTGCCTTAAGACGCTGCTCGAAATCCCCTCGGTACTTCGTCCCCGCAAGCAGCGCGCCCATGTCAAGGGCGTATACCTGGGCGCGCCGCAGAATATCCGGAACGTCGGATTCGATGATCAGCCGAGCGAGACCTTCCGCGATCGCGGTCTTTCCTACCCCCGCCTCACCGACGAGCAAGGGATTGTTCTTACGTCGACGGCACAGCGTCTGGATGACTCGCTCGAGCTCACGCTCTCGCCCAATCAGAGGATCTATCTTCCCCGCCACCGCGAGCGCGTTCAGGTTGATGGTGTAAGTTTCCAGGGCGCCGCCCGCGGCATGCTCCTGCTCACCCTCGCCTTCCGATTCCGCCTTGGGCTGACTCGCTTGGGGAACCTTGCTGATCCCATGCGAGATGAAGTTGACGACGTCGAGTCGGGTCACGCCCTTCTGGTGCAAAAAGTAAACCGCATGGGAGTCCTTTTCCCCGAAGATGGCGACGAGTACGTTGGCGCCGGTCACCTCCTTCTTGCCAGAGGACTGGACATGCAGGATGGCGCGTTGGATGACTCGTTGGAAGCCGAGCGTGGGCTGCGTGTCGATGTCGTCGCGAGTGAGCCGCGGCGTATGTTCGACCACGAACTCGACTAGCTGCTTGCGCAGATCGTCGATGTCGACGCCGCACGCGCGGAGGACCTCGGAAGCGGAAGGATTGTCGAGCATCGCCAAGAGCAGGTGCTCGACAGTAATAAACTCATGCCGCTTTTGCCGGGCCTCCATGAAAGCCATGTGCAGACTGACTTCGAGCTCCTGCGCGATCATTTTAAGTTTCCTCCATCACGCATCTTAACGGGTGTTGGTGCTGCCGGGAATATGTCGTGACCTGCTCGACCTTGGTCGAGGCGACGTCTCGTGGATAGACGCCGCACACCCCCAATCCTTCCCTATGAACTTTGAGCATGATCTGAGTGGCCTGTTCACGGGTCATGGAGAAAAACGTTTGCAGCACTACGACCACGAAATCCATCGGCGTGTAGTCATCGTTGAGCAGCAATACCTTGAAGAGGGGTGGTGGCTTGACCTTGCTCTTCTTGGTTTCGAGAACTGTGCCTTCGCGATTTCCAGAAGCGGCCATCGTTCTAAACCATCGCGATCCGTGGGTTTTGACCCATCAATTGTTGCACTCGCCGAAAATTTTGCAAGTGCAAATTCCATGCCGCGCGGCACCTTTGATCGGTCTGCATCCTTGACGAAATTGGGGGAATACCCTAAAAGGCAATTGGGTGTTTGGCTTCAAGTTTTCTGCGGTACCGGAGTGCTTTGCTGCAAGCTTGAAACTCAAACAAGTCACGGGTCAGAGCCCGGATTAATTCAACGAAGAGGAAGGATGATGGCAACGGGTACAGTCAAGTGGTTCAACGACGCCAAAGGCTTTGGTTTCATTACACCGGACGATGGAGGAGAGGACCTCTTCGCGCATTTCTCTTCAATCAACATGTCCGGGTTCAAGACCCTCAAGGAAGGCCAGAAGGTCAGCTTCGACGTGACCGAAGGGCCGAAAGGCAAGCAAGCTTCCAACATCCAGTCGACGTCCAAGTAGGCAGCAGCGGCCGCCCCCGAGGCGCAGTGCGCGCACGCCCCGCGACCTGGACGCAAGTTTCCCATCGATCGCCACGCACCACGCCGAAGCACCTCTGTCACGCTGTCTCCCCGCATTGGCGCGGTCACCGCTCATGGCCGCTTACTCCGTGGCGCCTGCCGTGCCGCTCTCTAGCTCACGGCAACCCGCTGCGGGGAAATCCTAACCACTGCATCCGAGGGCCGCGCGGGAAAAGCGTTTCGGAAGCGTATCGCAGCCGGGTAAGGGAAGAAGTCGCTCATCGTGCCGGCGCGGATCTTCTGCTGACATGCCTGCCAGAACTCGGGCGTGAGCAGATCACGGTGGGACTTGAGGAAGATTGCGCGCACTTCGCGGTTACCAAGCAGGAACGTCGCG
>Ga0209253_10002279_pt1 | contig 17003 bp, 17 predicted proteins | sample FrelakmetBRP12BR_FD_187145 | JGI IMG/M metagenome (GOLD analysis project Ga0209253, IMG submission 187145) | Freshwater lake sediment microbial communities from the University of Notre Dame, USA, for methane emissions studies - BRP12 BR (SPAdes)... | ecosystem: Environmental > Aquatic >...
GATTCTTGCGGAGAAGTTGCAAATCGATCTCTCCAACCGCCCTATCATGATTACCGCACGCGGCATGTGCAGAGAAAAGGATGGACAAATACACACGGACAGCCGGACAAAGGTCGTTACCGCGCTCCTGTACATGAACAATAACTGGCCAGAAAGTGTGGGCCGGCTGCGCCTCTTGAATTCGCCCCACAGCCTCGATGATATGATTATAGAGATACCCCCAGATGCGGGAACGCTTTTGGTTTTTTTAAATACAGGCAACGCCTGGCATGGCCACCAGCCCTTCGTCGGGCAGCGCAGGTCTATCCAGATCAACTGGATGACGAACGCTAGCGTTTTGCGACACGAACTCGGCCGTCATCAACTATCGGCGAAACTCAAGAAATTGAACCCATTCAGCTAAATCCCTATCGAATCCCGGTTTGAAACCATACCAAATGTTCATGCTGAAACAGCTCCGCCAGCGCTAAACGAACATCTCGCAAGATCAGCAAGATGCCGGTTATCTGCCCGAAGATCGAGCTGACCCTTAGAGCCCTCCGCGCGAGCGCTTCCAACTGCCGATACTCCAAAGCGCTGCTATACGCTCATGATCTCCTCGGTACACATCATTAGCAGCAAAGGCTCGGGAGGGGCGGAGCTGTTCTTTGTGCGCTTGGCCAACGCGCTGGCAGAGAGCGGGCAGTTTACCACCGCCATCACCGCTCCAGGCAGCGGGGTATCGGCTGGGCTGCGTGCTGACCTACCCCAGGTGCACATCCCCATGCGCAGCGCCTGGGATTTGCTTTCGCGCTGGCACATCGGCCGCACCCTGGGTCATCTCCAAGCGGATATCGTGCAGACCTATATGAACCGGGCGACCCAGTTGACACGCCTGGTAATGGGCCAGCGTTCGATACATGTGGCCCGCCTAGGAGGCTATTACAACCTGAAGAACTACTGGCATGCCCACGCCTGGGTAGGCAACACCAAGGGCATCTGTGACTATCTGGTCAAGCATGGCCTGCCGGCGGCGCGAGTCGCCTGCATTGGCAACTTCGTGACTATCCCGCCCCAAAGTTCACCGGAGTTGCTAACGGAACGGCGGCGGCAACTGTGCTTGCCCGAGGATGCTCTGATCCTGGTGGCCGTGGGCAGACTGCATCCCGTGAAGGGTTTTGAGGATCTATTGGCCGCCTTCGCCATGCTTGCGCCAACCTGCCATGACCGCCCGCTCTACCTAATCATCGTTGGCGATGGCCCTCTCAATAGTAAACTCAGGGAATACGCAGACCAGCTCGGGGTCAGCGAACGCGTGCGCTGGACTGGCTGGCAAGCCGAGCCCGGTGTTTACTATGAACTGGCCGAACTATGCGTTTGTCCGTCGCGGTACGAACCCTTGGGCAACGTCTTGCTGGAGGCTTGGGCGCACCGCCGACCCGTGCTGTCCACCCGCACCGCGGGTGCTCTGGAACTGACCACGCAGGGAGAAGATGCCTGGATGGTTCCGCCTGAACAACCTCGCGACCTGGCGGCGGGAATACGGCACCTACTGGAGGACGACCGCCTACGGGAACACTTGGCTGTCAAGGGGAGAGATAAAGCACAAACCCAGTACAGCCAACAAAACATAGTTAGCGCCTATCTGGATTTCTATGCCGAGTTGCTGAAGAGATGATTTAAGATGGATTGTCAACCTCCGCCCCGGCTCGGGTCGTCAAATGCACCAGGGCGGCGAAGCAAAGAAACAGATAGATACTGAACTCGCGGGAGCTATAGGAAAAGCTCAGCAGAGCGGCGGTCAGGAGGGCCAAGGCAGAAGCTAGAAATAGCCCCGCCTGGTGGTGTTGAGGTAGGCTCAGGCGCCGCCAAGCCTGGGCTAGCCTGCCCAACACGTAGACGATCAGGCCCAGTAGAGCAGTGATACCCAGGATGCCAGTTTCATACCACGCATCCATGATAAAATTATGCAAATGCTTGACCGACAACCCGGGTACGATGCGCAGGATTTCCTCCTCAAAGCGCACGTTGCCCATGCCTACCCCGATCAGCGGATGGGCTGGGGGATGCTCTAGGGCCTGGCGCCACAACACGGTGCGCCCATTGGTAAAAGCATCCAAGGCATTGCTCCAAATGGGAAGATGATGCACCGGCCTGGGCATCAGTAACAACCCCAAGGCCAACAGTACCAGTACCGTCGATCCAACCCAAACCGGTCGCCAGTTAAGCACCAATAGCCCGTACACCGTTACAGCGACCAACAGACCCAGCAGCGCCGCCCGCCCCCCCGAGAGCAACACGTAGGCGAAGACAACCGTGCTTAGTACCATCACGCCCAGGTAGCGCCAGCGCCCACGGACACCCGTCCAAACTGTCATCAGCATAAATGGGAATAGAAAGGGGAGCGCGTCCTCCTTCAACCGCTGCTGGGGATCAAAGCTCCCGCCGTGTAGCAAATATCCCAAAACGATATACGAAATGAGCAAGGTCAGTAAGCCGCCTATTCCCAGCGCCCGCTGCAAGCGCTCGAGATTGGCGGGATCCTTCTGCAGAACGATCAGGGTAAATACGGCCACCACGCTATGCAGCAGGAAGATCAACCAACCCCTGAAGGCCCCGGCACTGTCCGCGGCACCCGGCACCCCCAGCAAAAAGGCCACCAGCATCAAACCGTATAGGGTCAAGAAACCACGCTCCTTGCACACCCTCTGCCCATATAACGCGAACCCTGCCCAGAGCACATAAGAGTAAGCAACAGTATTGAACAATCCACGCCCTCCAACCTGTGTTAAAGCAGGCAACAGCGTGGGCATCAACCAACCGTGGCTGAAAAATGCTTTCTGAAGCTTTTCCCGCATAGGTAAATTCCTATTCGTCAAGTTTCCACCGCGCTAACTCGGCCAATACCTGCTCTACGCTGATAGCCTGCATGCCCTGCTGGCCCGGCGGAGGCGTGACCGCATGAATGAATCGGGAATGCCATAGCGGTTGCGAGCCGCCGAACAGCCCAAGACTGGGGACTGCCAACGCCGCGGCCATATTGAGGACACCGGTATCGTTGCCGATGTAGAGCTGGCAACGAGCCAGCAAGGCAGCGGTTTGCTCGATCGGCAGGGCCACGGCATCTATCACCGTACCACCGGCGGCACGCACCGGCGCCAGGATAGCGTCGGCCAGCTCTCGCTCGGCCGGCCCCCCGATCAGCAACGGGGTCGTCGCCTTCCGCAGCCCCAGTGCCAGGGCGAGTGCCGCGAAACGCGCCGCGCCCCATTGCTTCCATGGCTCGCTGCTGCCTATCCCCAGGGCGATCCAGGGTTGCGGATGGGCCTGGAAATGCTCGGCCACCCGCTTATCCGCCTCCATGGAGACCGCCAGGCGGGGTTCGGGTTCTTCCTGAGCAATGCCCATCAATTTCAGCAACAGACCCGCTTTGGCGATGGGATGATCGTGGCGGTGTGCTTCTGGCAGCCTTACCGAAGTCGTCAGCAGATATTTTTGCCAATCCACGCCGTAACCGATCCGCTCGGGGATACCGGCCAACCAGGCCGCCCAGGCGTAGCGGGCGCTGCCATGCAGTATCCAGACCCGCTCAAAGCGGCACCGGCGCAATAACCGCACCAGCCGGAAAAAGCCCAACAGCCCATCATGGCGGCCGGGCTTGCGTTCCAGCCAGAGAATGTTGCCTACCCGTGGATCGGCGCAGAGCAAGCGGTCAGCCAGGGAACGTCGCTTGGTCAGAATATGCACCTTGCCTTCCGGTACCGTGCTGGCGATGGCATGCATGTGCGGCAGATGCCAGATCATATCGCCGATCCCCGGCAGCGGTTGGATGACCAGGGTTCGCCCCCGAGTAACACAGGAATCGCTGGGGCTGTTCGAGCTGGCCACGGGTTGTTGCTGAGAGTAAATCATGATGCTGTCCGCAGATTTTCATACAAGGCCAAGGTTTCATCCAGCATTCGCCGCAGCGGAAAGAGTTGCTGGGGAGCAACCTTTGGCGCCGCCCCGCTGAACTCCATTACTCGCCTCTCCAAGGCTGTGGCATCGCTCAACGACACCCGTCCCCGAGGATATATCTGCCCCAGAACCTCGCCGACGCCGCCGTGATCGTAACCGATCACCGGCACGCCCAGGCTCAGGGCTTCCAGCACTGTGCGACCAAAGGATTCGGGCTTGGTGGACAGTGACAAGACCAGATTGGAGGCGGCGTAGATATCGCGTATGTCGGCACGCTGGCCCGTGAAAATGATATCTTCCGCCAACCGCAGGGCAGTTACCTGCTGCCGCAGAGTTTGTGCGTAGCGGCGCCGCCGCGGATCCTCCCCGCCCACGATCAGACCCCGCACCGGCAATCCCTGCGCCTTGAGACGCGCCAGCAACCGGATAAAATCCTCATGCCCCTTGAGGCGGGTCAGGCGTCCCGGCAGGGTGATCACGAAGGCATCGCGCAGGTGCGGGTAATCGGCGTACCAGCGCGCCAGCCAGGTCGGCGCGGGCCGATAGCCATAGGGGAAGGCCACCGGATCGACACCCCGATAGATGACCTGGACCCGTTCGGCGGACAGCTTGGGATAATGCCGGGCCAGATAATCGCGCACGGTGTCGGAAACCGCGATCACCCGCTCGCCGCGGGTCATGATGGCGCTGTAGGCGGACACCGAGTACAGGCCATGGACCGTCGTGACCAGGCGGGGCCGACAGGCCGGGTCCATCCCCCGCCAGGCCAGCCAGGCAATCCAGGCGGGCAGGCGCGAGCGGGCGTGCAGAATGTCGATCCGCTGTTCCCGCAGCCAGCGCCGCAGCGGCAAGACCCAGCGTAAGGTCAGTGGAGATTTGTGTCCAATAGGCCAGCAAAGATGTTCGCTGCCGGTTTGCAGCAACTCCTCCACCAGGCGTCCGCCGGCGGCTATCACCACCGAGCGGTGGCCACGACGCACCAGGGCCTGCGCCACTTCCAGCGCGCCCCGCTCCACCCCGCCGCCATCGAGCGCCGGCAGCATCTGCGCCACGCTCAGACCAGCCATCGCCGGCCTATATAGTGGGCGCAGCGTTCCACCTCGTTGAAGACCACGGGGGACCGGTGCAGCAGATAGTAACCTAGGGCCTGCCAGGCCGGCGGCGGCAAGGCATGGACCTCCAGCGGCCATTGTCTGGCCAATGCCTCTGCCAATCCCAGGGTCTGATTATCGTGGCCAGGTTTGCCATCGGAAAAAGCCATATGACCACCGTTACACCACTGTCATCCCACTGCTCAGACCATCAGAATGAATTCAGCGCTGCAATAGGGGCATCTGGCTCTGCCGGTCGCCTCGATGGGTAGATAAACCTTGGGATGGGAATTCCACAAGCTCATGCCCGGCATGGGACAGGACAGAGGTAGATCCGCCTGGGTGACCTCGTAATAATTCTGCGCATTGGACGGAATTTCGGCAGGTTTAATCTCAGCGACCATGGCAACTCCCATCACACCAATGTCAACCATTCGGGATAAACCTCCCGCCGGCCGTGCACCTGATCAAAATACATGGACTGGAGTCGCTCGGTGAGTGAACCCCGTCGGCCTGTGCCAATTGCTCGGCCATCGATTTCGCGGATGGGTGTCACTTCGGCGGCGGTGCCGGTAAAGAAGGCTTCGTCGGCGATATATACCTCATCACGGGTGATACGCTTCTCTCGCACCGGAACGCCCAGATCGGCGGCGAAGCGGACGATGGTATCCCGGGTAATGCCCTCCAGGGCCGAGGTCAGGTCCGGCGTGTAGAGCACGCCATCGCGGACGATAAACACATTTTCGCCGCTGCCTTCCGCCACGTAACCCTCGGCATCCAGCAACAGGGCTTCGTCATAGCCGTCCCGCAAGGCTTCCTGCAGGGCCAGCATGGAATTCATGTAGTTGCCGTTAGCCTTGGCCTTGCACATGGTGATGTTGACATGATGACGGGTAAAGGACGAGGTTCTGATGCGGATACCCCGCTCCATATTCTCGGCGCCCAGATAGGAACCCCATTCCCAGGCCGCCACCATAACATGCACGCGCAGGTTGTCGGCGCGCAACCCCATGCCTTCGGAACCATAGAAACACATGGGACGGATGTAGGCGCTCTCCAGCCCATTTTCCCGCACGGCGGCCCGATTGGCTGCGTTAAAGGTTTCCCTGTCGTAGGGCAGGGTCATGCCGAGAATATGCGCCGAGCGAAACAGGCGATCGGTATGGGCCTGCAGCCGGAAGATAGCCGTGCCGCTGGCGGCCTTATAGGCGCGCACCCCCTCGAATACGCCCATGCCATAGTGCAGGGTATGCGTCAGTACATGGGTCTTGGCTTCGCGCCAGGGAACCATTTCGCCGTCAAGCCAGATGAGGCCGTCGCGGTCATCCATTGTCATGCCGTGTCTCCTCAGAGAATGAGTCATACCTGTGGCGCGGCAAAACGCGCGCCGATTATCGCCAAGCCATGCAGCCTAGCTTGGCCGCGTGCTGCCAGTTGATTCAATCGCTTTCCATCAACCACCGCCAGATTCGCGTCACCCCATCGCGGTAGTCACGCAGCTCCTCCTCAGGTACTAGGCTGGGTTGCTCCTGCAGCGTCAACCGATGAATTCGTCTGCGCAATCCCCGGTAGGCATCGCGGAGCAAAGTAGCATCTTCCCTGGCCAGTATGCCGAATCGCTCCAAACCGTCGAGCTGCCGGATATTGTCGGTGTAGGTCAACAACTCCGGATACCGATAGGCATTGGCTAAAATTTTATATTGCACCATAAATTCAATATCGGCGATACCACCCCGGTCCTGTTTGAGATGGAAATAGCCGGCCTGGCTCGACCCCATTTCCGCGCGCATGCGCTCGCGCATCTCGCGTACCTCCTGGCGCAACGCCTGGGGATCGCGCTCGCGCCCCAGAACCTCCCGGCGGATAGCGGTAAAGCGTTCGGCCAGTGCGGGGGGACCCGCCACCACACGGGCGCGCACCAGGGCCTGGTGTTCCCAGGTCCAGGCCTGGTGGCGCTGATACTCGGCGAAAGCCGCCAGGCTGCTCACCAGCAGGCCGGCGCGCCCGCTGGGACGCAGTCGCGTGTCCACGTCGTAAAGATCACCGGCGGCGGTGTGGGCAGTAAGCATGTGGATGATGCGCTGGACCAGTTTCGCAAAGTAGGTGGGATTGTCGATCTCCCTGGGCCCGCTGGTCTGCTGCCGCTCGCCGGCGCTGTCATGCAGAAACACCAGATCCAAGTCTGATCCATAATTCAGTTCGATGCCGCCTAATTTGCCATAGGCGACAATAGCGAAACCCGCATCCCGGCTTTCTCCGTGCTCTACGCAGCATGGGTGTCCAAAGCGGGGGAGCAGATCGGCCCAGGCCAGGCTGAGAATCTGCCGCAGCAGCACCTCGGCGATTTCGGTCAAGTAATCGCTGACGATCATCAGCGGCATGGCACCGCTGACGTCGGCGGCCGCCACCCTCAGCACCTGAGTCTGTTTGAAATGGCGCAAGGCATCCATGACCTGTTCAGCGTCATCGCTGGGGACGCGGTCTAACTGGCGCGATAACTCTGCGCCCAGTTGGGCACGCTCCATGGGGTGGTAAAGCGCAGCGGAGTCCAGCAAATCGTCCAGCAGCAAGGGATAGCGGGCCAGATATTTCGCGATCCAGTTACTGGCAGCGCACAGTTTGACCAGCTGTGATAGGGCCAGCGTATTTTCCACCAGCAGGGCCAGGTAAACCGAGCGGCGGGCGACAGCTTCCAGCAACTGGATGAGGCGTTCCAAGGTAGCGGTTGGCCGAGGAACCGCGACCACAGCACCCAGCAACAGGGGGATGAGCCTGTCCATCCGTTCCCGGCCGCGTTGGCTCAGCGCCCGGTAACTAAACCCCTGTCTGAGCGCCTGCAAGGCCATCAATGCCTTAGCGGGGTCGTCGAAACCTTGCTCGTTCAGGATACCAATCGCATTTGCCTCCCCTGTCACGCCGTTCCAAACGGCGGCAAAGTCCGCCGCAACCGGCTCCACCTCAGCCTTGGACACGGCGAACACCTGGGCGAACTGGGTTGCTACCACGCTCGTGTGGCGCAACAACACCGCGACGAAACCGCTCCAGTCCGCAAACCCCATGGTATAGGCGAGGCGCAGCTTGGCCAGTTCGTCCTCGGGCAGCGTGTGGGTCTGCTGATCGGCCCAGGCCTGCAGGCGATTTTCGGCGCGGCGCAGAAACTCGTAGGCCTGCTTGAGATCCTGCACGGCGAGCGCGGGCAGGCGCTCGCTGGTGGCCAGATACTCCAGCACCCGTAGAATACCGGGCTCCCGCAGGCCCGGTTCGCGGCCACCGTAGATCAGTTGAAAGACCTGGCCGATGAACTCGATTTCGCGGATACCACCGGGTCCCAGCTTGATATTGCGCCGCAGCCCCTTGCGCTCCACCTGCTTGGCGATCATGGCTTTCATCGTCCGCAGCGACTCAAAAGCACCGTAGTCCAGATAGCGGCGGTAGACAAACGGGCGCAGCCTAGCCAGCAGCCGCTCCCCCACTACACGGTCGCCGGCGCTGACGCGCGCCTTGATCATGGCGTAGCGTTCCCATTCGCGGCCGTGGTTCTGGTAATAGTCCACGAGGGCATCGGCAGTCATCACCAGCGGACCAGCATCCCCGAAGGGGCGCAGCCGCATGTCCACCCGGAATACAAAACCCTCGGCGGTCGCTTCATGGAGCAGTTTGATGAGGCGCTGGCCGAGGCGGCGGAAGAATTCCTCATTGCTGAGGCTGCGCCGCCCATCGGTCTCGCCATTGCTGGGAAACGCGAAGATCAGGTCAATATCGGATGAGTAGTTCAGTTCTCGCCCGCCCAATTTACCCATGCCCAGCACCACCAGTTGCTGAGCCTGCCCCTGGGCATCCCGTGGCACACCGAGGCGCTGGCATTGCCATTCATAGAGCTTTTGCAGTGTGCATTCCAGAGCCGTATCAGCCAGCTCGGACAGGTCGGCAAGCGTTGCCGCCAGAGGCGCCAGTCCTGCCAAATCCCGCCAGGCGATGCGTACCATTTCCCGGCGGCGGAAGCGCCGCAACGCCACTCCCATTAGATCCTCATCGGCCACTTCCGCCAGCCATTCAGCCAGCCGCCTGGCATAATCACCAGCGGGATAGCCGTTCGCCAAATCATTGCTCTCTGATAACTGCTTCAGCATTCCCGGATCGTGGCTGCACGAGCGGGCCACGAAATCGCTGCCGGCCCACACCCGGACCAACTGCTCCAGAAGTGCCGGCTCTACTGGCAGCGGCACGCCGGCGCGCTCGGCGGCGCTGACGAATTCCAGCCAGCGGGCGACGACCTCCTCCTGCAAGGGCCGCGGCAACCGGGCAACGGCATGCTCGAAAGCGGACATCATCAAGTCTCACGTGGATCAGACAAAGTATCCCCTACAGGCCAGGCCAGCACTGGCTTTGTTTTACAGCGGTGCGGTGCGTCACAACTCGTCAGGTGCGCCCGACGGAAGTGATTCCAGAACCTTGCGAAAGATCATTTTACCGTCGCCGGGCGCATAGAAATCATCCAGCAACGCTGCCTGATGATAACCACAGCGGCGGTAAAACGCCTGCGTGGAAGCGTACTGGGCGCGCGCCGAGGTTTCTATGTAGACGCACCGCCCGCCCTGCCCATGCATCAATAATTCGCTCCGTTCGAGCAGCGCTCTGCCGATGCCTTGGCCCTGACACGCCGGGTCCACCACAATCCAGTACAAATCGTAGCTTCCCTGCGTGCAAGGGATTGGGCCAAAACAAGTGTAAGCTATTACCCGATTCCCACCCTCGGCAAACACGAACTCGTAACCGCTTGCCGTTCCCTTTAGGCGGCGCTCTTCGACTAGTTCAACCGCGACTGCCACCTCTGGCGCGGAGAAAAACCGGGTGGCTCGCGCCAGGCGCCGCACCGTATCCGCGTCCTCGGGCCGAACCTCGCTGCGAAAGCGGAGTTCTGACGGTTTTACCGAGTTGCCAGGAGGCGATGAACCAGTAGGCATGGCGCGTGCCTTACGTGAAGACGGTGGTGGATTGCGCAGACCTGCGCAGGGCATCCTCCATGATCCTCTCGACGATATCATCAAAACCCAGCCCCGTCTGCCTGGCCGCGGCGACAAAGCCTGCATCGGGGGCCAGGCAGGGATTGGCGTTCATCTCCAGTATCCAGGGCTGACCTGGTCCGTCCACGCGAAAATCCACACGCGCGTAACCCCTCACCTCAAACAGCGCAGCGCAGCGCAAAGCGAGTTCGGCAAGTCTGTTTAACAGGGGCAGATCGGCCGGTGCAAAGACAAAACTGCGTTGGGTGTGGCGATACTCGAAGGACTCTGTATCCCATTTGGCGGCGTAGCCAACGATTTTGGGTTTGCCGGGTGGGAAATCTGCGAATCGAATCTCCGCAGGCGGCAGCACTTCCAAGCCATTAGTACCCGCAAGCAGGGCGAGGTTGAACTCGCGCCCATCTATGTAGGCCTCGGCGAAACAGTCGCCGCCACACTGCGCACGCCGCTCGGCAAGCATGGTCGCCAGCGCCGCTGAGTCGTTAACCAGGGACTTGTCGTCCAGGCCAATGGAGGCGTGCTCCCACACCGACTTCACAATCCAGGGGCAGAGCAGGTCAGGGCGCTGCCGACTGCCCGCTGCTGGCCACCAGGCAGGCGTCGGCAGGCCGTTACTGGCCAGCAGCCGTTTGCCGATCAGTTTGTTTGAACTCAGGAACATGGCGGCCAGTGGCGCGCCGGTGTAAGGCAGGCCCAACTCGTCGAACAAGGCCGGCGCCACATGCACCAGACGACCACTGCCCGCGATCGATTCCACCAGATTGAACACCAGGAGCGGACGCTGTCGCGCCAACTGCCGCCGGGCTGCCTCCAAGTCCAGGGTAAGCGCCAGCGGCTCCACCTCGTAGCCCAGGCGTTCAAGCGCCACAGCGACGGCTTGCACCTCAATGAGCACGTCCTGTTCATCGGGTGGCGCGCCCGCAGGGACCGCACCGTAGCAGACCACCACCCGTCGCGTGGTGGCCATGCCTAGTGCACACCCGTGACCCTGGACACGGAATCTTCCTGGGCGCAGCGTTCCCTGGCCGCCGCCAGGATACGCCCGATCAGTTCATCGTAACTGATACCCACGAGCCGGCACAGAATGGCCAGATCCGAGCGCTGGGGATTGAGGCCCGCCAGTGGATTCACCTCGATGAAATGAGGCGTCCCCCCCCCATCCAGACGCAGATCGAGTCGTCCACCGTCCCGACAGCCCAGAGCGCGCCAAGCGGCCAGCGCCACTTTGCTTACCTCGTCGGCGAGTAGCCCTGTTACGAGACGGTAGTCCACCAAATTCTCATAATATTCCTTATTGTGATAGGAATAGGCATCGGCTTCCGCGGCGGGCCGCAACAATACCTCCATGACTCCCAGGGCCACGCTCTCGCGGCCGGTGCCAGTGACGCCGACGGTAAACTCGCGCCCCGGCAGAAAGGTTTCCACCAGCACGGCCTGCTTAAAGCGCGCCAACAAATCGCGGCATACGGATCGCAATTCTCCCGCGTCATGGATTTTCGAGGCGGCGCTGATACCTTTGCCGGTTCCTTCGGCCACCGGTTTCGCAAACAGCGGATACCCTAGCGCTACTGATTCCAGATCGGCCTCGACCTCGACCACCGCGAAGTCCGGCGTTGGCACCCCGCAACCGCGCACCACATGCTTGGCCATAGCCTTGTGCAGGGTAAGCGACATCGCCAGGGGATCGGAGAATGTGTAAGGAATGCCATAGGCGTCCAGCAGGGCAGGCACCTGCGCCTCCCGACCCAGACCATGCAGGCCTTCGGCGATATTGAACACCAGATCCCAGCGCTCACCCGCCACCAACCGCCCGGCAAGTTGCTTGACGTGGCCGATCCGCTCCGGCTGATGCCCCAGGCCACTCAGGACATCGGCGATAGCCTGGATGGTCTCCGGGCGATCGAATTCGGCAGTTTCCTCATCTCCGTAACCGGCTGCCAGGTACGCTTCCCGGAGATCATAGGTCATCCCTATTCGCATGACTGCCCCTTGACCAGCCCCAGGCGGCCGCCGGGGTCAGGATAGCGGTAAACCACTCCCTGGAAATTCTTCAGCAACAGATCATCACCGTCCCGCCCCACCACGTAGTCGGGCAGCAACGGAATCTTGCCGCCGCCGCCGGGCGCATCGATCACATAGGTGGGCACGGCATAACCCGTGGTATGGCCGCGCAAGCCACGCATGATCTCCAGTCCCTTTTCCACCGGCGTGTGGAAATGGGCAGAACCCGAGATGGGATCGCACTGATAGAGATAATAAGGCTTGACGCGGATCTTGAGCAGCCCTTGAAACAACTGCCGCAGGGTATCCACCTCGTCATTCACACCCTTCAGCAGCACCGTTTGGCTACCCAGTGGAATCCCCGCATCCGCGAGCCGCCCGCAGGCTTCCGTCACTTCCGGAGTGAGTTCGTCGGGATGGGTGAAATGGATGCTCAGCCACGGTTGATAGCGCTTCAGCATGCGCGTGAATGCAGGTGTGATGCGCTGGGGCAGCACAGACGGCATCTTGGTGCCCATGCGCAGAAATTCTACGTGCGGTATCCGGCGCAGCCGGGCGAGCAGCCAGTCCAGTTTATCGTCGTCCAGGCTCAGGGGATCGCCGCCGGAAATCAGCACATCGCGAATCGTTGGGGTAGCCTCGATGTAGGCGATGGCCTGTTCGAGATGGCTTTTCCTCACGCTTTTCTCACCGCTCGCCCCTACCAGGCGCGAGCGCGTGCAATAGCGACAATAGGTGGAGCAGATGCCGGTGGCAAGAAACAGCACGCGATCCGGGTAGCGGTGCACCAGGCCGGGCACCGGGCTATCACCGTCCTCTCCCAGCGGGTCGTCCAGTTCTCCCGGCGAGCGGGCATACTCGGCGTTCACTGGCACCACCGTACGGCGCAGGGGTTGAACAGGATTCTGCTCGTCCAGGAGACTGGCATAGTAAGGTCCGACTCCCACGGGTAGCGGTCCTGTATGCCGGCCTATGGCGCTCACCTCGTCCTTAGAAAGCCTGATGATGCGGGCAAGATCCCCCACCGTGCGAATCCGGTTGCTGTTCTGCCAGCGCCAATCATTCCAGTCACGAGTCGTCGCGTTTGGATAGAAGCGCTTGCGAAATGCCTGGCTGCGGGCACTGATCATGAGGCGGGGAACTTGGCGGGTGGGTTTTGCCGGTGGCGGCACTCTGTCAGAATGAATAGGGAGGATGGGCGCAACAGTGATTTTAACGACCGGATCGCTAGCTATTGATCCGGGAGGTTCGGCGTCTTCGGCGGATATTACTGCCTCATTCATTTAACAGTTCCTTTGGAGTGCGTGAATAACGTTATCTTTAACCTAGCCCAACACGGCGCGCAATATAATGAAGTTTTTTTGTTAAAACGCAATAGGCAGGATTAAGCCGGTATACGCCTTTTTCGCTGACTGGCGTCTACAAAATAGTAGTTCACTAGGCGTCGTTAGCTTGCTATTTCGAGCCGCTGCTGGTCTGCTTGGTCCAGGACGAATCTTTGCAGTAAAATCATAATCCTAGGGTAATTCCACGAGAATTTGAGATAGCGGCTTGCGCGTTGTCTGCGGCACTTCCGCCGGATAGCCATACCACAGCAAGGCCACCACGGTTTCCAAGTCAGGATTGACCCAGATCAAATCATAGAACTCAGGATCGCGAGTCACCGCACCGGTGGTCCATTTGACGCCGATGCCCTCGCTCCACAGGTAAAGCGAAAAATTATGGATAGCACAGCAGCAGGCGGCATAATCTTCCCGCGCGCGCAACGGGTCTTCCGCATTATCGCAGGTCACCGCGAGCCAGCCTGGGATGGCGCGCCATCTTTCCAGTTTGGCCTGGCCGGCCTTGAGTCCCTTGCTGTGGGTCACTGCATCCGCGTTCAAGTGCGCGATGGCGGCTGCCGTCTCCGGGCCTAACAGATAGAAATGCCAAGGTTCGGTGAGCAGATGATTGGGGGCCCAGCGGGCTAGATCGATAGCCTGCAGTACTGTCTCACGCGGCGGCAGTTCGGGCCGAAAGCCATGAATCGTACGCCTGGAGCGAAGCAATTCCGCAACGCTTGCAATCGGGTTGAAAGGATTGCCCCGAGCTGGCACGGTCAGGCCTTTTTCATGAGAAAAAAAAACTTGCCGTCCTCCTCCCACGCTTCCAACAAGGTATGACCGAATTGCTTGGCAAAAGCCTCGAAGTCCTGCACTGATCCTGGATCGGTAGAGATAATGCTCAATACTTGACCGCTACTCAAACCAGCCAACGCTTTCTTTGCCTTCAGTAGTGGCAACGGACAATTGAGTTCCGAAGCATCTATTGCAGAGTCAATATGCACCGGTTTCTCCTTTCACGTTTGAAGGCATCTTTATCACTGTATCTACAATGGCTGCAAGCTTGTCAAGCCGGGCCAGTTCAATGTGAGCCTGGACAGGAACCCCAAGTGCTATAGTGTGTCTTAATTTTTAATGTTTGCATAATACCGGTATCTCTATGCGTACGCGCCTACGCCCTATTGCCCTGACACTGTTACTGATTCTGTCAACACCACCGAGTAGCATGGCCCAATCCATCGCCTTGCCAGATATTGGGGATCCCGCCCAGCAGTATCTCAGCCCCGAAAAAGAACGCCGTCTGGGGGCGGCCACGCTGCAACAGATTCGTGAACATAACCTGGTCATAGAAGACGTACAGCTAAACGAATACCTAAACTCAATAGGTCAGAGCGTTGCTGCCTATGCGCAAAACCAGGGCAATCCTTTCACTTTTTTTCTGGTAAGAGATACAAGCATCAATGCTTTCGCGGCCCCTGGAGGGTTTATTGGTGTTAATTCGGGATTGCTGCTGACCACCCAAACCGAGGATGAACTCGCCGGGGTGCTCGCCCATGAAATCGCCCATGTTAACCAGGGGCATATCACGCGTGGTTATGCCGACGCACAAAATATGCGCATTCCCATGGCGGCGGCTTTGCTGGCTTCGGTGCTGGTAGCGGCAGCAGCCAAGGGTCAAGCCGGGCAAGCAGCCTTGGTGGGTACTATGGCGGCCAGCCTCCAGCATCAAATCAATTTCACCCGCGCTAATGAACAGGAAGCTGATCGCATCGGTACCCGGATCCTGGCCCAAGCCGGTTTCGATCCCAACGGCATGACCAAGTTCTTTGGCCGGCTAGAGCGTCTCTCTAGCGGGTCCGCCGCCCAAATACCGGAATTCCTGCGCACTCACCCACTGCCCAGCAACCGTATGGCCGACACGGAAGACCGGTTCAAGAATTCGGTACGTCGCTCCAACCGCGATAGCGCCGCTTACCATCTGGCCAAAGCCCGCATACGGGCGTTGACCACGCTTGACAACGGTGCACTACTCCAGCAGTTTGAAACCGCTCTGGCCAAGGCTGCGTACGCGGATGAGGCTGCCGAACGCTACGGTTACGCGTTGGCCCTGAAACAGGCTGGACGCTATGACGACGCCCTGCGCCAGATCACCCGCTTGCGCAATGCGCATCCCGATCGTCTGGCCTTCCGCCTCGAGGAGGCGGAGATCGCGCTGGCCAAAGGTGATAGAGCAACCGCCTGGCGCCTGTTTGAGGATGCCCAGAGGCTTTACGCCGATGACTTCACGCTCGCCATGCATTACGGCCAGGCCCTGGCTGTGCAGGGTGATCCGCGCAAAGCCATGGAAATCCTGCAACCCCATCTGCGCCGCCGCAGCAGCGATGCCTCCCTCCACACTCTCTATGCTCAGGCTGCGCGACGGGCTGGCGATATCGCCGTAACGCATGCCACGCTGGCCGAATATTATTATTTGAACGGTGAATTGAAACAGGCTATCGAGCAGGCGGAACTCGGCGTCAAGAGCCCTGGCGCTACACCCTATCAACAGGCCCAATTGCGCGCCCGTCTACGCCAGTTCAAAGAAGAAGTTGCCGCTCAGTAAGGCGGCAGGTAATCCCCCGGTCGGGGCTTGGATAGGATGGTTATTGAATACTGCGCCGGGGTGACTCCGCTACTGTTTTTCGTTGTTCGCGGAATCGCTAGTATCCTCTGGCTTGGGAGTTTCCACGGCTATGACACGGGACTGCTTATACAGCCGCTCATTCATCGATTGCCAAAGGGCAAGATTGCGTTCCGCCAACTCCGACATCATTGTTAACGGGTTTTGCCCTATGAAATTGCGCATCTGTTCACGGACCAAGTGCTGCTGATCGACAAACACTTGCAAGCTTTTTTCGAGATAATTGCCCATCATCCCCTGTAAGGTATCGCCATAGAAACGGATGATGTGGGCCAGCACCTCGGTAGTAAAAATTGGGTTGCCTTGCTCCTCCTGCTCACTAATGATCTGTAACAGGATGCTACGGGTGATGTCAGCGCTGGAACGTGCGTCAACGACACGGAATTGGATGCGATCCAGCACCAGACGCTTGACATCCTCAAGGGTTATATAGCTACTGATGGTCGTATCGTATAATCGTCGGTTCGGATATTTCTTAATAATCCGCGGCTCGCTCGTCATACTCCAACCACTGATGGCAATGCGACATCGCTTTAAGGCGATGTCGTACGCCCGTAACGATTTTAATGAAAATGGGAACCGCCAGTATGTAAGCCAGCACTAGCAACGGAGCCGGCTGCATCGGCGGCCGAAAAAGCAATATCAGGCAAACCGCCATTGCTACTGGCTGGCAATGTCTTAATCACGCGCTAAGGCTAGGGCCACGCCTTGTCCCCCACCGATACAAAGTGTCGCCAGACCCTTCTTAGCGTCACGGCGAACCATCTCGTGCAACAGCGTAACCAGGATACGGCAACCGGAAGCACCAATCGGGTGACCCAGTGCGATGGCGCCGCCATTAACATTCACCTTATCGGTATCCCAACCCATTTCCCGGTTCACCGAAATCGCCTGCGCGGCGAACGCCTCGTTGGCCTCGATCAGGTCCAGATTGTCCACGTTCCAACCC
>Ga0209253_10002280_pt1 | contig 16996 bp, 18 predicted proteins | sample FrelakmetBRP12BR_FD_187145 | JGI IMG/M metagenome (GOLD analysis project Ga0209253, IMG submission 187145) | Freshwater lake sediment microbial communities from the University of Notre Dame, USA, for methane emissions studies - BRP12 BR (SPAdes)... | ecosystem: Environmental > Aquatic >...
ATATCTTCAAGGAGAGAGACAGGCGTTGCGGGATTGAGCGAGACCCCGGCCTTTTTCCCGCTTTCCTTAATCGACTGTATTGTCCTGTGGAGGTGCACGGACGCTTCATAGTGCACTGTCAGGTAATCCGCGCCCGCGTTGATAAAATCCTTCAGGTAGCGGTCCGGTTCCTCGATCATGAGGTGGACGTCGAGCGGTAACGAAGTGATAGCCCGTATTGCCTTAACGATAGACGGCCCGATGGTGATGTTCGGGACAAAGCTGCCGTCCATGATATCGATGTGGAGGAGATCTGCGCCTGCAGTTTCTGCAGCCCTGATCTCTTCCCCAAGTCGTAAAAAATCAGCGGAAAGTATTGAGGGTGCTATTTTTGCCGTTTTCATTGTTCTGCTCTGTTACGGATATATATCATATAAGAAGTTCAGGAGAGCTTCAAGTAAATTGTATCTCCGGTTCTTATCGGTTTTCCCGGTTCGGGTCTCTGCGATTCCACACTCTCGCCTTCGGCTTCGGTGTTTACCTTCATATTCATTTTTTTTATCAATTCCTGGGCCTGCTGAACGGAGAGCCCTTTAAAGTCGGGACATGTGTATAGTTTTTCATACGGCCCGAGACTGACGATCACCTGAATATGATCGCTCACCGGTTCATCGGGCACCGGTTTTTGCGAGATAACCCTGTCTTTCTCAATGAGGTCCGAATGCACCAGGATCACCCTGGAAATCTTCAGGCCTTTCTGAATCAGCAATGGTTCGGCATTGACAAGCGGTTCATTGACGAGCATCGGGACCGATGTTATCCGTGGACCCTTGCTGACGACGACTTTGATCCCCCTCCGCTCTCTCACCGTGTTGCCGCCGGGGACGTCCTGCCGCAGTATGTTCCCCGGGGTCACGACAGGATCGTAATCATCTCCCTCGATCTTGAGATAAAGACCTTTGTCCGCAAGGAGCTTGTTTGCCTCGATGGGACTCTTTCCTGTGAGGTTGGGCACCTCCACCGTCCTGCTGAAACTCAGGACCTTGAACGTCAGATACCCGAAGATTACCACTATCAGGACGAAGGAAAAAATATACAAAGGAAAACGTATAAAGCTGTTTATTTCTTTTTGCAACGGCCTGCACCAATGAATTGATTATGTGTGTTTTTATTAAAAAAAATGTTCATAGTGAATGTGTTCCAAAAAATGCAATCGCATCCTTTACCTTCGTCAGATCAACCCTCGTATTCACACATGGTCCGAAGGGACGTTCGTTCGGAATTCCAAGGACCGGGAGCGGGTAGGTATCGGATATCCCGCTGCTCAGGTCGTTCTCACAGGCCACCGCAACGACCGCCTCGGGCCTTGTCTCACTGATGATCCTCCTTGCCAATGAACCACCGGTAGCGACAAAAAGTGTGATATGATTTTCGTCGGCGATCTGGATCATATCTTTGATCTCGCATCTTCCGCACTGCTTGCAATTGTTAATATTATACGTCAGCCGTATATCGCATTCGTTCATCTGAAGGCAATGGGGGAGGAGAAGGAGTATTTTCTTCGGTTTCAGTTTTTCCTTTTTCACCAGGCTATTGTTCAGATTGATGATGAATTTCTGATAGACCTCTTTTCTCTCCTTCGAAAAAGCACCAACGGCCATGAGCAATGGATAGAGCATTTTGAGGGTGATCCCTCTCATCCATTTACGGCCCATCGAAAAAAGCACCTGCCGACAAACGCCTTCCTCCGAGGAAGTCCCTGGCGGTCATTGCCCGTTTGCCTTCAGGCTGAAGCTCGATGATCGACAGCAGCCCTGCCCCTGTTCCCACAATGAGTTCATCTCCTGCTTTCTCGATCCTGCCCGCGAGCCCGGACCCTTCGAGAACGCTGACTCTGGTAATTTTAATCCGTTCGCCGTTTAAATAACAATATGCACACGGCCATGGATACATGCCGCGCACCATGTTCCGTATATCTTCTGCAGCAGAGCTATAGTTGATTCGCCCGTTTTCTTTCCTGAGTGGCGGCGCGTAACTTGGGGTCCCTGTCTGCGGGACCGGGTGTAATGACCCGTCTTTCAATTGTTCTATTGTTTTGATCAATAGCGACGCACCCGTTTCCGAAAGCCTTTGCCCGAGCGTATCCGCGGTATCATCAGGAGAGATATCCACCTCCTCCTGCAGCAGGATGTCGCCGGTATCGAGTCCCTCATCCATCAGCATTGTCGTTGTTCCGGTCTTTTTTTCTCCCTTTATGATCGCCCACTGTATCGGAGCAGCTCCCCGGTATTTCGGCAGCAGCGACGCGTGGATATTAATACATCCATGTGCGGGAATGTTCAGAATCCGCAGAGGGAGGATCCTCCCGTAGGCAACGACAACGATGAGGTCGGGCTTCAGACCCTGCAACACATCGAGGAAGGAAAGGTCTTTCATGTTCGCCGGCTGGAAGACCTGAATCCCCTTTTCAACGGCGGCTTCTCTCACGGGCGGAGGTGATAAAAGACGGTCCCGCCCCTTCCTTTTATCCGGCTGCGTGACGACAACAATCACCTCTTCTCCTGCGTGAAGGAGGGCGTTCAGCGCCGGTATGGCGAATGTTGGGGTGCCGAAAAAAATTATGCGCATGGGAAGTCAGTTGTCATTATGGTGCAGACGGTATGAAAAGATTATTTTTCGATACCTTCTTTATTCATTTCCTGCAGAAATTTTTTGTACCGCCTCTTGAAAAATTCCCTTCTGATAGGGCTCATCCTGTCGATGAGGAGAAGTCCTTCAAGGTGGTCTATCTCATGCTGCAATGCCCTCGCGAGGAGCCCGCCGGCTTCTATTTCCATCTCTTTGCCCTCCCTGTTCAACCCTCGTATAAATACCTTCTCGGGTCTTTTTATCGTCGTCATGTACCCGGGAACGCTCAGGCATCCTTCTTCTGCTTCCATCATGCCGGTCTTCTCGACAATAACCGGGTTGATAAGGACTATCAGCGGCACTTCTTCTTCCTTTACGCTGATATCAATAACGCACAATTGCTGTGAGATTCCGATCTGGTTCGCCGCAAGACCGACCCCGTGGGCGCACTTCATCGTCTCGATCATATCATCGATAAGCTGCTGGGTCTGTGCGTCGATGTTTTCCACCGGAGCGGTTTTTTTCTTCAGAATTTTATCGGGATATTTTTTTATTTCGAGCAAAGCCATGTTGTTATTATACCATTTCAGTATTTCAGGATTGAAATATGAAAATGAAATTAGGTATCATATCTCGTTTTTCTTATTCACAAAATCTTAAACGAAGGGTGTTGGATCAAGCTGAACGATTTGAACGTAAAAGAGGAAAGGGAGATTTTCCGCCACAGCACATCTCACATCATGGCCCATGCGGTTAAGGAACTTTTCCCGGAAGCGAAACTCGCCATAGGCCCCGCAATAGACGACGGTTTTTACTATGATTTCGACCTCGACAGGGCACTTGCGCCGGAAGACCTGCTCGTAATCGAAAAAAAGATGTCGGAGATTATAAAGCGGAACCATCCCTTTGTCCGGAAGGTTGTTTCGAAAAAAGAAGCGGTCGAACTCTTCAGAGACAAGGGCGAGGGGTATAAAGTCGAGCTGCTTGAAGACATCTCCGACGAAGAAGTATCACTGTATGAAGAAGGGGGATTCATCGACCTCTGCAGGGGGCCGCACCTTGATTCAACCGGACAGGTCGCTGCCTTTAAACTTCTGAGTGTTGCAGGCGCCTACTGGCGCGGGAACGAGAAGAACAAGATGCTCCAGAGGATTTACGGAACTTCCTTCACAAAGAAAGAAGACCTGAAGCAGTACCTCGATTTTCTCGAGGAGGTCAAAAAAAGGGACCACAGGAAACTCGGGAAGGAACTCGACCTGTTCAGCACGAGCGACGAAATCGGGGCCGGACTCATCATATGGCACCCCAGCGGCGCGTTAATACGAAGAACGATAGAGGATTTCTGGCTGAACGAGCATTACAAGGCAGAATATAAGATCCTCTGCACGCCGCACATCGCAAAGCTCAATTTATGGCAGAAGAGCGGCCACCTCGATTTTTACCGGGAGAACATGTATTCTCCCATGGAGATTGAGGGCATTGATTATGAACTCAAGCCGATGAACTGTCCGTTCCATATCCACGTGTATAAAACATCATTGAGGAGCTACAAGGACCTTCCCGTACGATATGCCGAATTAGGGACCGTCTACCGGTATGAACGTTCGGGAGTCCTCCACGGCCTTTTGCGCGTAAGGGGATTTACACAGGACGACGCGCATATTTTCTGCAGGGAAGACCAGATCGAAAATGAAATTCTGAAGGTGCTCGATTTCACCCTCTTTATTCTCAAAACCTTTGGTTTTTTACACTACGATATCTATCTTTCGACACAACCCGAGAAATTTGTTGGAACACCCGGGAACTGGGAACGGGCGACGAACGCCCTTAAGCAGGCACTCGAAGAAAAAGGGCTCGCCTATGCAATAGACCCGGGAGAGGGGGTGTTTTACGGTCCGAAGATCGACATTAAGGTGAAGGATTCGCTGAACAGACCGTGGCAGTGCAGTACGATACAGGTGGATTTCAATAACCCGGAACGGTTCGATATGACCTACCGCGGGAGCGACGGGAAAGAGCATCGTCCGATCATGATCCACAGGGCGCTCATGGGTTCACTGGAACGGTTCTTCGGTATACTCATCGAACATTACGCGGGAGCATTTCCCGTATGGCTTGCACCTGTACAGGTTGAGGTGCTTACGATCGCTGAACGGCATGCGGAGTATGCGAAGGCGCTTTCAGACAGACTGAGATCAGAGGGGATAAAGACCGAACTGAATACCGAGAACGAAAAAATCGGCTATAAGATCAGGAATTCCACTATGAGGAAAGTGCCGTATTTGATTGTAATAGGCGATAAAGAAATAGCGGAAAATTCGATTATGGTGCGGAAACGTTCCGGTGAAAGCATCGGGCCTTATACCGCAGAGGAATTCATCGGGATACTGAAAGAGAAGATCACGAGCAAGAGTCAGGAGTTTTGACCCAGGGGGCGTGAGCCTGCGCCTGGGACGCAACCTAAAGGTTGCGGCTACGTCTTTGACTGAATATTTACTTCAGGGTGTCCCCTTTTTACACATTTTTGGCAGAAATTTGTTATACTACTTTTTCATTTTTCAACGAAGAACGAATAATTTTTAATAGAGGAGGACATGATGCCGAAAATGAAGACCCATAGAGGCGCTGCAAAGAGACTGAAAATGACCGGAACCGGGAAAATAAAACGGTACAGCGGTTACAAGAGCCATCTCCTCACAGGAAAGCCGGCGAAAAGGGCGCGGAGGCTCAGAACAGCTTCTTTAGTTTCCAAGGCTGATTATGGTAGAATGAAACGTCTTCTGCCATACTTATAAGAAAAGTTTAGAGTTAAAAGTTAAGAGTTATAAAAAATATAATCCGCAACTTTTAACTTTACACTTTTCACTTTTAACTGATTTTACTTTAACTGTTTTTAGGAGGTTTAGATGCCAAGAGCAAAAGGTGGATTCAAAACAAGGAAAAGAAGGCGTAAGCTGTTAGAGAAGGCAAAAGGCTATTACGGCGCGAAAAGCCGCCTCTTCCGCGTAGCGACAGAAGCAGTCGACAAAGCCATGCAGTACGCCTATCGGGACCGCAAGAACAAGAAGCGTGAGTTCCGGGCACTCTGGATTACGAGAATCAATGCCGGAGTACGTGCTCTGGGGATGAGTTACAGTGTGTTTATGGCACGGTTGAAGAAGGCGGACATCGTCCTGAACCGGAAGGTGCTTGCCGACCTGGCATATAATGATCCGTCTGCGTTCAGTCAGCTTGTCGAGAAAGTTAAAAATTGAAGTGAGCAGTGGAGGAAATTCGTTCTCTTAAACTGTCCTTCCTGCATGATGCGGAATCAACCGCGTCCCTGTCCGACCTCCAGCAGCTGAAGTTGAAATATTTAGGGAAAAAGGGTCTTGTGACTGCAAAGCTCAAGGCTCTTTCCTCAGTCCCTCCTGAAGCAAAGCCCGCCTACGGGAAAGCCGTAAATGAAATCAAAGGGTTTATCGATGAAGAGATCGGCAGGAGAGAGACCGCGCTCAAACTGAAAGAGCACGAAAAACGCATAATCTCAGACGCGATTGATATCACGCTGCCAGGCAAGTTTACCCCCTTCGGCAAAGAGCATCCAATTACCCAGGTACTGTCGGAAATAACCGCCATCTTCGTTTCGATGGGTTTCGGCATCGAGGAAGGCCCGGAAGTCGAGCACGACTATTATAATTTTGAGGCATTGAATATGCCAAAAAACCATCCTGCAAGGGATATGCAGGACACCTTCTACATATCCGACGATATCGTCATGCGCACCCATACCTCTCCTGTTCAGATTCGCGTTATGGAACAAAGGAAGCCGCCGTTAAAGGTGATCGCCCCCGGCAAGGTCTACCGGTGCGACGCGGATGTTTCCCATACGCCCATGTTCCACCAGGTTGAAGGCTTCATGGTCGACACTGATATCGCTTTCAGCGACCTCAAAGGGGTGCTGGAGCTTTTTATCCACAGCATGTTCAGCACAGAGACTCCTGTTCGGTTCAGGCCGAGTTTTTTCCCGTTTACCGAGCCGAGCGCAGAAGTGGATATCGGCTGTATTTTCTGTTCCGGAACAGGGTGCAGGGTATGCAAGCACACGGGGTGGCTTGAGATACTGGGCGCGGGGATGATCAATCCGAGGGTTTTCGAATTCGCCGGGTATGCCCCCGGCATGTATTCCGGTTTCGCGTTCGGTATGGGGGTCGAGCGGATCACCATGCTCAAGTATTCGATTGACGACATACGGCTGTTCTACGAAAACGACCTGCGGTTTCTGCGCCAATTCTAAAATAATTTTATGATCGAATTTTTCCAACAGTTTCATCCTGTTGTACAGGCATTGCTTGCCACCTGTTTTACCTGGTTTCTCACTGCTCTCGGCGCTTCAGGGGTCCTCTTCGCAAAAGATATCAACAAGAAGGTGCTCGACGCGATGCTCGGCTTTGCCGCAGGAGTCATGATCGCAGCCAGTTTCTGGTCGCTGCTCGCTCCCGCAATCGCGATGTCCGAGGGGAAGGATATCCCTGTCTGGGTTCCGGCTGCAGCCGGGTTTCTTTTTGGTGGTCTGTTTTTGAGGATGATTGACAAGGTACTCCCTCATCTGCATCTCGGCTTCCCGATGGAAGAGGCCGAAGGAGTGAAAACAAACTGGAAGCGAAGCACGCTGCTTATTCTCGCCATAACATTGCATAACATCCCTGAAGGCCTGGCAGTGGGAGTTGCCTTTGGCGCTGTCGCCGCAGGTATCCCCTCTGCTACGTTGCCGGGCGCGATTGCATTGGCAATCGGGATAGGGATTCAGAATTTTCCCGAAGGACTCGCGGTCTCAATGCCGCTGCGTCGTGAGGGCATGTCTCGTTTAAAAAGTCTCTGGTACGGACAATTATCAGCAATCGTTGAACCGATTGCAGGTGTTATCGGCGCAGCGGCTGTTATTGTCGCACAGCCCCTCCTTCCCTACGCCTTGTCTTTTGCCGCAGGCGCCATGATATTTGTCGTTGTCGAGGAACTCGTTCCGGAGTCTCAAAGAGGAGGCAACACTGATCTGGCGACCGGAGGGGCAATGATCGGTTTTGCAGCAATGATGGTGCTTGACGTTGCGTTTGGGTGAGCACGATTTTACTGCCCGTGGCATTCTAACCGGATAGTTCGTAGAGAGAAAATTATGAAATGTTAAGAGAGAAGTAACTTTTCTTGTCTGAGACCTAGAGAAGCTATTATTTCAAAATCACTGTCTACATGCAGAACAACCCACGCAGAACTATCGATAAGGAACATCGTTTTTCCTTCTGCTGAGAAGTTCCTTGAGAGTCAAGGAAAGCTCAACTTTACCTTCGAGATCAAGAAGCTTTTTCGCTTTCTTTTTCCTCACGAATTCGTCAAGAGCAATCTCAACTGCTTCTTTCTTTGTCTTTGCCCCCGACAACGCCTTTGCCTCATCCAGCAACTTCTCATTTATCGCCAATGTCGTTCTCATTGATGCCTCCATTACGCATCTAATTAAAGCATACTATCATATGCGTAGTATATATGTCAAAACAATCAATATGCAAAAACCGGCAAGCATAATAATACGTTTCTGAGGGGAAGCCTGCAAATGCAGTATTATTACCCCGGCAATTAAATGCCCTAATTCTGTCATTCCGGCTTGTCCGGAATCTTTCTTTGCATTCAATGTATTACGCTGTCCGATCCCCGACAAGCGAGGATGACGGCCCTTGTTAATCCTCATTCTGCACATATATAATAAACTCCATGCGCGTACCGTATGAATGGATAAAGGAGCTTGTCGAAATTTCCGCTACGCCTGATGAGGTGTCGGAAAGGCTTACGATGATCGGGCTGGAAGTCGAGGGGACTGAATCGGTTCAAAACGAAATTGTCTTTGAGGTGAATGTTACCCCCAACAGGCCGGATTGCCTGAGCATCATCGGCATAGCGCGGGAATTGGCAGCCGCCTTTCAGACACACCTGAAAATGCCTCCGCATGAGATTGAGGAACCACAGCCGCAGTCGGAGTACTCAGTTGATATTGCTGACGCGGAGCTCTGTAACCGATACGCCGGGCGCGTGATAACAGGCGTTACCATCGCCGAATCCCCTGCATGGATAAAGAAGCGCCTTGAGCAGTGCGGGATACGGTCGATCAATAATGTTGTCGATATCACCAACTATATGCTTCTGGAGTTCGGGCATCCCCTTCACGCATTCGATGCAGATACCCTGCTCGGCAATAAGGTTATCATCGGCGCGCCGAACACGCTCAGGGGGCCGCACCTCCGGCCCAAATTTAAGACCCTTGATGGTATTGAGCGGGAAATACCTGAAGACTCCCTGTTGATATGGGATGCAGTAATGCCCGTCGCGGTTGCGGGAATCATGGGTGGTTCTGCCACGGAAGTGACCGGAGCTACGAAAAATATCTTTCTTGAGAGTGCATATTTTGCGCCTGCTTCGATCAGGAAGACCTCAAAGAAACTCGGCCTTGCGAGCGAATCCTCGTACCGGTTTGAAAGAGGTACTGATATCGAGTTCCTCGAAAAAGCCCTCGACAGGGCAGCGCTTTTAATGAGAGATATCGCAGGCGGAACAATCCATCAGATCATTGATGTCTACCCTGTCAAATATATTCCTGAACCTGTTGAGGTTAATTATGCAAAAATAAACACGTTGTTGGGGACAGCGCTGACGGATGCTGCAATTGACGAAATCCTGCGGCGTCTCGGTATCCCGCTGAGTAAAAGCGGGGATGCCGTCACGGTATCGCCACCCGCCCACAGACGCGATATCAGGAACAACTGGGATGTTGCGGAAGAGGTTGCCCGCATTTTCGGCTACAATAACATCCCCACCACTGTTCCGAGGACCCCATTATCTTCAGGCAGACTCGATCATAAGGCGATAAAGCTGAAAAAGATCCGGGAGGCGATGAGGAAATCAGGGTTCAACGAGGTCATCAATTTCAGCTTTATGGGAGGGGCAAGCCTCGATCTTCTCTCCATACAGGACAATGACAGGAGGCGGAAGCAGGTAGTGATCAGTAATCCGCTCAGTCAGGACAGCTGCATGCTGAGGACGACGCTGTTGACGGCGTTGATCGCAAACATGCAATATAACCTTGACAGGGGGATGAAGCATATACGATTCTTCGAGATCGCGCGGGTCTTTGAGGAAAAAACAGCCGCGCTTCCAGCGGAAGAATTGAGGCTCGGCGGAATATTGTTTGCGGAGAAAACCCCGTCGTTATGGAAAGAAGAGGCGCAGGGCTTTTATGTGATGAAGGGCGCCCTGGAATCCCTGCTTGAGGAGTTGAGACTCAGCGGCTATTCCTTCACTCCATCTTCGGAGCCGTTCCTTCATCCGGGTCAGTCAGCTGATATAACCGTGAAGGAGTCCTGCATAGGGCATATCGGCGTTCTGGCGCCGGCTATTGTTGAGAAGCTCGACCTGAAAAAAATGAAGCCGGAGATTGTTGTCTTCGAACTGAACCTCGACTTCCTTCTCGCCCATACCCCTGATACGATACTGTACCGTTCCATCCCGAAATTTCCTCCTGTTGAGCGGGATATCGCGCTTGTGGTTGATGAGAAGATCCCCGCGGCCCGGGTTCAGGAGATCATACATTCCTTCCCGTCGGAGCTGATCGCCGGGATTTCACTCTTCGATTTTTTCAGGGGTAAAAGTATTCCTGCAGGCAAAAAGAGTCTTGCGTTCAATATTATTTACCGGTCGAATGAGAGAACACTCAGGGACGAAGAAATCGAAACCCTCCATGCCTCACTGGTTGAATACCTGATCGAAAAAACCGGCGGGGAACTCAGAAAATGAGCAGGCGTGGACCATCAGTGAAGAATGGTATTGAAAAAAGTAAGAGTTCTTTTTAGAATACATATATAAACGACAGGAGGTGATTATCATGTGCAAGAAATGTAGTTGCGGAAAAGGCGGCAAAAAGAAGTAGGGTAACTCTGGGTTCCTCTGAAGGAACCCTTTTTTGCGTAACGGGATTACCGAAAGGGTAGCCTGTTGCAGTTAGAGTTAGTAGAGCTACGATAGTCCAGTGCTGACGTGATTTTTCCTGGCTACCTCCAGGTCAAGCACGTATTGTTTTGCATGTGCTCTGAAGAACTTTTTAATATGGTCCCAGTTTAGTTCCCTTCCTTTCCGATAGGCAGGATCAGGGTTTGTGTCAGCATCCGCAAAATATACGAGCGACTTGCCTGTTTGAACAGGATTGATTCTTTCCATTCCAAAGCGCATTACCGTATGCCGTGCAACTATATGAAAAGGAATTTCCTGCAGAATCGCGTAAAAGTCGACAAAATCTCTTTTCACCCCTCTCTGATTGATCGCAATTATCTTCATCGCAGCGATATCGAGTATTCCTGCGAGTTTAGTTTGCTCCAATTGGGCTATTGCGGCAATAAAAGGATACTCATATTTGAAAAAGGAAACCTTAATCCCTTCAATCTCCAGAGTGAGGCTGCCCTCTTCTTCTGATATTACCTGATAATCCTTTGTTGTTTTCTTAATCTCCGGGATAAGGGGGTCGTTCCGAAAGTCATGCAGCGTAAAAAAAACGAGGTCATAGGATATACGATGTCCTATCCGGAGGGCCAACGCGGTGCCGCCCGCAAGCACAAATTCGCGTTTCAAGGCAAGGCCTGTTAATTTCTTCAGAACAGACCATCCCTTCGGTGCAAGGCACTCTCTATGCATTTTCAAAATTAAACCATAGCCTCCAGAAATTTTTTGATTTTTCGCTCAGGCTTCTGCTTGTTGCGAGAACTTCCATTATTCTTTGGACCGGATATATTCGCTGGAGCCAGTTCACGCCGTCCAGATTACCCATATCGAGCACTCTTTCTATTATGTATCGGGCATTTCTCCGCACGTGAATGTCCTCAAGCCGTGCATCCCAGAACAGGAATCGAAAGACTTCAGGAACAGCATGAACCTCCCGATAAGACGATATGGTTTTTTCAACAGCGGGATCATCAATCGGGCCGAGGTATTTATGGATAACCTTTTCACCTTCACGTTCCGAAGTATATGCATAACTATTATGCCCTATTCTTTTAGTGATAATAGCCATACGATATTATAACACATTGTGTGATAATAACCAATTGATGAATTTCGAACCGATCCATCTTCAGTAGAACCTATCTCAAAACAGGTAGCTACGGAGAGTGCAGCGAAATCTTGACTTTTCTTCCCAAGCCTGTTTAAATAGAAACGATTTCTATTTACATCACGGAGCAAGGAATGAGTGAAACGGTCTCCTCAGCCCTGAAACAATTGAATCTTAAGGTAACCCCAAAGAGGCTCGCCATCCTTACAATCCTCATGAATGAACCGTCGTATCTGAGTCCTGAGGAAGTCTGGAAGAAGATGAAAAAGCAGTTCAGCCATATCGGCTTGCCGACGGTATACCGCAACCTCGAAGAACTCGCAGCAGGGGATGTCATCTCAAAGGTCACCCATCCTAACCGGCAGCTCTATTATTATTTTTGTGCAAACAGGGACCATCACCACCACTTCGTCTGCCTTTCCTGCCGTAATGTCGAGGACATCAATTTTTGCGCACTCGATGCCCTGCAGAAGGAAGTGAAGAGGAAACTCAATGGAGAGATCATTTCTCATATTCTTCAGGTGAACGGCTACTGCCGTAATTGCCTGAACAAGAAAGAAGGGAGAAATGAAATTTAAACAGTCGTTTGTGGTATTTGTTGTTATCGTTCTGGGCTGTTCCTTTTTTGCATGCGCAAAGCGAAGTGAAGAACCTGTTCAGATGAAAAAACTCAGGGTGGTGACAACGCTTTTCCCCCTGTATGATATGGCCAAAAGCATCGGAGGAGACAAGGTGGAAGTATCGTTGCTTGTCCCGCCTGGAGTAGAAGCCCATTCGTTTGAACCCAGACCCAGTGACATTTTCAAAATCAATGAAGCCGATATTTTTGTGTACACAGGGAAATTTATGGAACCATGGGCTGCGGATGTCATCAATGGAGCTGTTAATAAAAACCTTGTCGTCGTAGATGCGAGCCATGGCGCAAAGATGATCCCGGGCATATCCCACGATGCCGACGAGCCGACAGGGTCGCTTGATCCGCACATATGGCTGGATTTCGACAATGCCGGAATTATGGTGAAAAACATTCTTCAGGCATTTCAGGTCAAGGACAGCGCGAACAAGGTTTTGTATGAGCAGAAAGCCGGTGAATACAGCAGAAAACTGACCGAGCTTGATTCCTTATACAAGACAACCCTTGCTGCCTGCAAAAAAAGAACAATCGTCTACGGCGGCCACTATGCGTTCGGTTATCCGGCCAGGCGATACGGCTTAAGGTACCTGGCCGCTCAGGGGGTATCGCCGGATGCAGAACCGACAGCCAATGATCTGGTGAAACTGGTGGAGCAGATCAAAAAAGAGAGGATCAAGTATATTTTTTACGAAGAATTGACCAGTCCCAGGATCACCGAAACCATCGCCGGCGAAACAAATGCAGCAATGCTGATGCTCAACGCTGCCCATAATGTGTCCAGGGACCAGCTCGATCAGGGGGTTTCTTTATTCGATATCCTCAGAAGAAATCTCGAAAACCTCAGTAAAGGACTGGAGTGCCGGTGAAAATACTTTCTGTCGAACAGCTCGGTTTTAGGTATAACTCTGTCGAGGTGCTGAGCGATATCTCTTTCAGTGTTGATGCAGGAGATTATATCGGGCTGGTAGGGCCGAACGGTTCAGGCAAAACCACGGTAATAAAGATCATCCTCGGCCTTCTGCAACAGGAAAAGGGTGCGGTTACTTTATTCGGCACGGATTCATTCGCGTTCAGGGACAGACAGAGAATCGGATACCTGCCGCAGAAACCGACACATTTCAACCCCCACTTCCCGGCTACGGTGAAAGAGATCGTTTCCCTGGGATTATTCTCGAAGCAACGCTTCCCGAAACGTATTAGGAAGGACGATCAGGCATTGATATACGACGCCATGGCTATGGCCGAAGTCCTTGATATTAGTGATGCGCTGATCGGTGAACTATCGGGCGGGCAGCAGCAAAGGGTATTGGTTGCAAGGGCGGTTGTCAATAAACCGGAGTTGCTGATTCTCGATGAGCCGACAACAGCGCTCGATCCGGAAGCAAGAGAGAATTTTTTTAAAGTACTCTATGAGCTTAACCGCCGGGAAAATGTAACGGTTATTCTCGTTACCCATGACATTGCCAGTATAGGGAAATATGCCTCCAAACTTCTGTATCTGGATAAGAAGGTCGTCTTTTACGGCAGCTTTGAAGACTTCTGCCTGTCGGAGAATATGACGCACTATTTCGGTGAATTTACCCAGCACCTGATATGCCACAGGCATGATTGACCCAATGGATGTATATGCGCATAAATGAACGAAAGAAAGAACTTAAAACTAAATTCAAGGTTCAATTTACAAAATTGAACCCGCAGGGAGGGACCTCTCTACGAGTCGTAGACCGAGGCTTTTGTAGTTCTGTCATTCCCCGATTTGATCGGGGAATCCAGCCTTCAACAGGCTCAGGGTGACAAGTGTCATGGTGAGCTTGTCGAACCATGGATTATCCGGTCACGCCGGATCATGACGGATATTGAGACAGAGATCTATAGAGAGAAATCAGAATAAATGGACATAGTCACTGCGCTCCAGTACGAATTTGTCAGACGGGCCTTTATTGCAGGCTCGTTTATCGCGCTTGTTTGTTCAATCCTCGGCGTGCTGCTTGTATTACGGAGGCTTTCTCTCATCGGCGACGGACTCGCCCATGTTACCTTCGGAAGTGTGGCAATCGCGCTGCTTCTCAGGCAGCACCCTGCTGTCGTTGCTATCCCGATTGTCATGCTGAGTTCGCTGGGGATCCTGAAATTAATGCAAAAGGCCAGGCTCTACGGAGATGCCGCGATAGGGATCGTGTCGTCCATAGGCATTGCAGCGGGGGTACTGATTGCGGCCCGATCAGGAGGCTTTAACGTCGATCTCTTCAGTTTTCTCTTCGGCAATATTCTGGCGATCAGCAATGCGGAAGTTATAACGTCAATCGCCTTATCAATTGTGGTGCTGTTCGTCATAATCCTTTTCTATAACGAACATTTTTCGACTACCTTTGATGAAGAATTCGCCAGGGTATCGGGAATCAACGTGCAGAAGATTAATGCCCTGCTTGTCCTTCTGACTGGCATTACCGTTGTCCTTACCATGAAGGTAGTAGGCATTATGTTGACCTCTGCTCTCCTGATACTGCCCGCGGTAACAGCCCTCCAGATAGCAAAGAGCTTTAAGCATACTATGTTACTCTCTTCCATGACCGGTGTTGCGTCGGTGATAACCGGCATTTACGCATCATTGGTCCTGAACCTGCCGACAGGGGCGACGATCGTCATGGTGAATTTCTTCTTCTTTATCCTCGCGTTTTTGTTTCAACGCATCGTACGGAAAAAGCGGCGCTAAAATAACTCCTGACCCTCATACTCGATAAAAATCTTGACATGCTTTTCATTGTTATGATAACGTTAAAATGTAGGACGCCACGAAGGCTGAAACAATGACCTGAAGGTCAGAGTGCTTTCGCGGCTTTTTTTTTGCCGCGGGAAAGGGGAATTAAATGAGGGCAAACAGTTTGGGTTCAAGAGTTAAGGGGGTGTTTTCTGTTTTTTATTTTCTGTTTTTATGTCTGTGTGTTGCCGGAAACTCCTATGCCGCACACCCTTTGATTTCGGATGATCCGGGAACAACCGGCACGGGCAAATTCAATATCGAGGCGAACGCCGAATACGCAAATGACAACGGTGATTCGGAAACACAGCTTGCTGCAACGCTGTCAGCGGGAATTAGGGAGAATATCGATCTTGTTGTCAGTGTGCCATATCTGTTCACCAGGATAGATGAGGGCACTGAGATTCTAAAGGAAGATGGCTTCTCTGACATCACTGTTGAAGTGAAATGGAAATTCTATGAAAGAGACGGCATCAGCTTTGCAGTAAAGCCCGGCATTATTCTTCCCACCGGAGAAGAAGATAAAGGGTTGGGCGACGGAAAAGCGGCGTACAGCCTCCATTTCCTTGCAGGGAAAGAACTCGAACCGATAACCCTCTACCTTGACCTTGGGTATATCAAAAACAGAAAAGAGTTGAGGGATATCTGGCATTATTCACTGGCAGCGGAATATGCGATATCGACACCGCTTACACTTGTTGCCAATATCGGCGGGGAGACAAATCCGGAACGGGAATCGAACGTACATCCTCTATTCCTGCTCGGCGGTTTGATTTACAGCATAAATGAGAATATCAGCATTGATTTCGGATTGAAGACAGGACTGAACAAGGCGGAAGCTGATTATGCAGTCCTTGCCGGAATAATTCTGGATTTTTAGGAGGCGGCTATGCATATGGCAGATGCGTTGCTTTCGCCCGCAGTGGGAGGCGCCATGTGGGCGGGCTCACTGGGAACAATCATATATTGCGCAAAGAAATTAAGAGAGAAAATGGATGAGAGGCTGATCCCTCTCATGGGTGTTCTCGGCGCCTTTATTTTTGCAGGGCAGATGATCAATTTTACGATCCCCATGACAGGTTCGAGCGGACACATCGGCGGAGGAATGCTCCTTGCGATTCTCCTCGGGCCGTATGCGGCATTTCTTGTGATTGCATCCGTCCTTACCGTGCAGGCACTTTTCTTTGCCGACGGAGGCTTGCTCGCGCTTGGAGCGAATATCTGGAATTTGGGCATTTATCCCTGTTTTATCGGATATCCGCTCATTTACCGGTTCATTGTAAAGCCGAATGCATCTCCCCCGAGAATCACATTTGCTGCTATTCTTAGCGTAGTATTCGGACTTCAGTTAGGTGCGCTGTCGGTTGTCATTGAGACGATTCTTTCAGGAATCACGGAATTGCCCCTGCATACCTTTCTCATGGTCATGCAACCAATACATCTCGCTATTGGTCTCATAGAGGGATTTGCCACGGCGGGCATTGTTATTTATGTGAGAACTCTGAGACCCGATATCGTCGACGATCTCGAAGGGGTCAAATCCCTTGCTTCCGGCGTCTCCCTGAAGAGAGTTCTTGTGACTATTGGTATCCTTGCGGTCATTACAGGCGGAGCTTTTTCCTGGTTTGCCTCCACCCATCCCGATGGACTCGAATGGGCGATCGAAAGAATATACGGGAAACCGGAACTCCCTGAGAAACAGAATCCGGTGAAAGAGAATCTGGCGAAATTGCAGGAGAAAACAGCCATCCTCCCCGACTACTCATTGCCGTCAAAGGCGGGAAAAGAGGGTGAGGAGCCTGCTCCCTCCTGGCCTGCGGTTGACCCCGGCACATCGCTCTCCGGGCTGGTTGGTGGTATCATGGTCTTAATGCTG
>Ga0209253_10002281_pt1 | contig 16994 bp, 12 predicted proteins | sample FrelakmetBRP12BR_FD_187145 | JGI IMG/M metagenome (GOLD analysis project Ga0209253, IMG submission 187145) | Freshwater lake sediment microbial communities from the University of Notre Dame, USA, for methane emissions studies - BRP12 BR (SPAdes)... | ecosystem: Environmental > Aquatic >...
CCCCCCCCCCCCGCAGGTAATATCCACATATTTTCTTTGAGTTATAAATTTGTGAGAATGCGAATCTGACTTGCCTCCATAGGAACCTTCTGGTATGGATTCATTGTCTTATTTTTATGTAGTTGTTTACCCACGCACCCTTGACGTCAAATTCCGATTAAAGGCGTGGGACGTTTGGCTTGCGGTCCAATGGCCTCAGCAAGGCAAACCCGGGGAGAACCCTCATCTGAGCCGGTAGCGATTTTATGGAAAACACCAGCCCGAAACTCCTCCCCATCACCTCTGATAGGGACAGCCGCGTCGAGATCGGCCCCTTGTCCAAAGCCGACTCCGCTGCTCCCACCGAAGTCACTCTGCAGGAAAAGCAACTGTTGACCGACCCCGCGGTACTTAATGGCGATGCCAACAACGCCGGCATCAGCCGCAAGGTCAGCCTGGAGCTTCTGGTCAACCGCCTGAACTTGACCCATTTCCTGGAACGCTGTATCCAGGTCCACTTTGCCCACCGCCAGTCTGGCCGCCGCCTGCTCATCCCGGCATTCCCGCAGCCTTGTTCCGGCTCCGAGCTGGAATGCCTGTGGGCCGAAGCGACCGATGTGCCCCGCCTGCTCCGGACGCACGAGCTGAAATACATTCTGGTTCCGCGGGGGGAAAAGTTCATCCAATCCATCCCTGAGGTCATCGAACTCAATGCCAGGGGATGCCGTTTCGGACTGCCGGGCATTAGTCGCGAGATCACCCATCGCCGGATAGAACGCCAGCGCGGCCGAGGCATCTCCGTCGCCGTGGTTCAGAACAGCTGCTCATTTGCAGGCACGCTCCTGGATTTTACGGCCGCATCCTTCCGGGCCGAGCTCACCGCTGAGCCGCCCCAGAGCTTTGAGTGGATTGACATCAACCAGCCGCTCCAGGTTCTTTTCCACTCCGGACACCACACGCTTTTCTCAGGGGAGTGCCGCGTCCTGCGCTCGACCCCGGGCCGCAGCGTCCGCAGTTATGTGCTGGAACCCCTGAAAAGCGAAGTCCGGCGCTACCGGAAGGCCGAATTCCGCAGTCAGCGACAGACCCTGCGCCCTTCCCCGAATATCATTTTCAGCCATCCCCTCACCCAGAAACGCCTGGATCTGAAAGTGGTCGATCTGTCCGGTTCGGGCTTTTCGGTCGAAGAGGAAGAATGCTCGGCCAGCCTGATGCCGGGCTTGATTCTACCCGAGGCCGAACTGCATTTTGCCGGCATCTTCAAAATGACCTGCACCGTTCAAGTGGTATTTCGGAGGGTCATCGGCGCCGACGAAAAAAACGGCCGCATCCGCTGCGGGCTGGCCTTGATCGACGTGGCCGCCAAAGACCACGTGAAGCTGCTGGGGATGCTGCACCAGGTGAAGGACAAAAACGCCTACGTCTGCAACGACCTGGACCTGGAGGCCCTCTGGGATTTCCTTTTCGAAACAGGCTTTATTTACCCCGGCAAATACGCTCTGATCGCAAAAAATAAAAAGGAGATCAAGGAAACCTACGCCAAGCTGTACACCCGCAGCCCGGACATCGCTCGCCATTTTGTCTACCAGGACAATGGCGTAATCCTGGGGCATATGGCCACGATCCGCTTCTGGGAAAACGCCTGGCTCATCCACCACCACGCCGCTCGAAAATCCGCGTTAAACAAGGGCGGCTTGATCGTCCTGGATCAGATCGGGCGTTTCGGCCACGACACCTTCCGGATCCGTGGGATGCACATGGATTACCTGGTTTGCTACTTCAGGCCTCAGAACCGGTTTCCCAGCCGCATATTTGGCGGAGTGGCACGCCACATCAACGACCCCAAAGGGTGCTCATTGGATTTGTTTGCTTTTGTGAAACGGACGGAAGCAGGCGAGACGAGCCCGGCTCTCCCGCGGGGGTGGGAACTCTCCCCGGCCGAAGCGACGGACCTGGACGACCTGGGGCAGTATTACGAAAAGGTGTCCGGGGGGCTCATGTTGAAGGCCCTCGACCTGGAGCCTTCCAGCTGGAAGGAAGAAGCGCTTTGCGCCGAATTCCAAAGCCACGGCTTCAAGCGCGAGCGGCACCTGCTCGGCCTGAGAGAAAACGGCCGGCTTAAGGCCGTGCTGCTGGTCAACATTTCGGACATCGGTCTCAACCTGTCCGACCTGACCCATTGCATCAACGCCTTGGTCCTTGATCCCGGCAGCCTGCCGCCGGAAGTTCTCTCGGCCGCGCTGCGTCTGGCGGAAAAGGCCGCAGGCCAATCGGGCCTTTCCGCCCTCATTTTCCCCATGTCCTACGTCGAGGAAAATTCGATCCCATTTGAAAAGGCTTATCACCTGTGGGTGTTCCACATGCACACCCAGAGCCAGACCTACTTCAAGTATCTCAGCCGCCTGATGAAATACGTGTAAACGCCGACACTGCCTGCTCCGCCTTTCCCCGGACGCCTCGTCCCGCGTGTCCCCTGCCCGAGGAGCAGCGACCGGCCTCGTTCCCGTCTCGGCTTTCGGATCGTCGGGCGTGATCGCCCATGCTGCGGCAGATTGGTTCAGGTTCCCGATTTGCGGCCCCGGCAGACGATGAGCGGGGTGTAGGTAAAGATGCGCGGGTCTGAAAACACGGCGTCGAGTTCCGCAATGAACGCGTCATGGCCGCCCGGGTATTCGTCGAATCCATAACCGGACTTTCTTGCGGCGATCTCCGCTTTTTTCTTCCAGTTGAATTTTTCGCTTTCCTTGAAAGTGCTGTAGATGAGGTTGTGGGGGGCGACCATGACCTGGATATCCTCGAACCCCAGGTCGTAGAGGTAGGCGTAAAGCTTGATCCCGACGTAGGGGTCGAAATTGCAGCGCTGTTCAAGGCGCTCCATGATGCCATGCACGGCGCGATCCAGCCGCGGTGAAAAGCCGTGGAAACGCAGGCAGTTGCAGTCCAGATCGATGAGGCACAGCGTGCCGCCGGGATGGAGGGCGGCGCTGAGGTGGCGGACCATGTCGAAACTCTGAGCCCGGTAATATTCCAGGACAAACCGGACCCAGATGAAGTCAAAAAGGCCGAGTTCGTCCAGCGGCTCGCGGATGTCCTTGACACGGAACTCGAGCCCCGGCGCCTGATAGTGCGCCCGGGCGAAATCGATGCGCTGGGCGGCGATGTCCACGCCGAGGCCCTGTCCGCCGGGCTGAACCACCCGGTTCAGATGAAAAGTGGTCTTGCCGGATCCACAGCCGAGATCGGCCACCCGCATGCCGGGCTGAAGGCCTGCCCAGCGGGCGTGCTCCTCCACCGTACGGCCGTCGGTCTTCACGTCGAGGCGAAGGGCCTCCTCTTCGCTTTCCATCAAGTAGTTGCGTTCGCTCATCGGCTGTTGCGCTCCGGGGGGAGGTTGCGGCCTTGAAGGCATCATCCGACGCCGACGCGGGGCCCGGATGGGGGCGGCCTGCCAACGGAAGTCATATGCCGGGTACCGTAGGCCGCCGGCTTTGTCAATGCCTGATTCGTGCCGCACCCACCACGTGATCTGAGCGCGGTTGCGAGTTCAGCGCTGAAGGACGAGCGGTCGTTGACTCCGGCCGGCGCAATGGCGACACTTGTATTTGTTCGACGCTTCTGATAAGGGAATCGATCTTTGTCATCACCGAGGAGGAACCGCATTCATGACCGATCAACCCGACACCACTGCACCCGAAGAAAGTTTCGCTCAGCTGCTGGAAGCCTTCAGCCCCGGAACCCGGTCCGAGGTCCGCGTCGGCGACCGCGTGAAGGGCAAAGTCATATCGATTGGGAAGGACACGGTGTTTGTCGACGCCGGGATGAAGATCGACGCCGTCGTCGAGCGCAGCGAGCTGCTCGACGCCGAACAACACCTCACCTGCGCCGAAGGCGACGAGCTGGAGCTGTATGTGACGGCGGTGGGCGAGAGTGAAATTCGCCTGTCGCGGGCCATCTCCGGAATCGGCGGGGCCGAGATCCTGCGCGACGCGCAGCATAAATCCGTCCCGGTGGAGGGCAAGGTCAAAGAGATCTGCAAGGGCGGTTTCACGGTCGAGGTCATGCAGCGCCGCGCCTTCTGCCCGCAGAGCCAGATCGACCTGACCCCGGTGGAAGACCCCTCCGTGCATGTGGGTGCGACCTACCAGTTCCTGGTCACGCGCTTCGAGGACCGGGGCCGCAACATCGTAGTGTCGCGGCGCGCCCTTCTCAGCCGGGAGCTTGAGGCCGCCCGCCAGCAGTACCTGGCGACACTGAACCCGGGCGATGTGCTCGACGGCAAAGTCACCCGCATCATGCCCTTCGGCGCTTTCGTGGAATTGTCCCCCGGCGTGGAGGGCATGATCCACGTTTCGGAGATCGGCTGGTCCAAGACGGCGCAGCCCGGCGATGTCCTGAAACCGGGAGACCGTCTGCGTGTCAAAGTGCTCGGGATCGAGCCCGCGGGGGTCAAAGGACAGCCGCGGATCGGCCTATCCATCAAGCAGCTCGAGGCGGACCCCTGGCTCAGCGTCGAGGACAAATGCAAGGAAGGGGATGTCCTTCGCGGCAAGGTCACCCGCTGCATGCCCTTCGGGGCCTTCGTCGAGATCGCCCCGGGAATCGAGGGCATGGTCCACATCAGCGAGATGAGCTACACCCGGCGGGTGAACAAGACCGAAGACATCGTCAACCCCGGGGATCTCGTCACGGTGGTCGTCAAGGCCCTGGACCTGGAAAAAAAGCGTATCTCGCTCAGCCTGCGGGATGCCGAGGGCGATCCCTGGGCCGAGGTCCTCGACCGCTTCGCAGTGGGCCAGCGCGTGGAAGGGGTTATCGAGAAAAAGGAAAAATTCGGTTTCTTCGTGCGCCTGGCGCCCGGCATCACCGGGCTTCTGCCGCTGGGGAGCATCCGCCGTTCCTCGTCTGCCGCCGCCCTGGAGAAGGCCAGGGAGGGCGACACCCTCACCGTGGCCGTGGAGGAAATCAACCTTCAGCGGCGCCGAATCTCGCTCGCCCCGGCCAGCGAGGGGGACGAGGGCAACTGGCAGCAGTTCAGCGCCCAAAGCGCAGGTTCGTCCCTCGGGGCGCTGGCCGAAAAACTCCAGAACGCCCTGTCATCGCAAAAAAAACAACGGCACTGATCCAGGCGACGAAGCGAGCGCCTGGGCACCGCCGTTGCCGCTGCAGGTGCGGCCTGCCCGGGCGCAGGCCGTCCTGAACCCCGTTTAGACGCTGTATGTCTTGCGGTGGCTGTACTCGGCCTGTTTGCCCTCATTCCACTGCGATACCGGACGCAGGTAGCCGACCACTCGGCTGTAGACCTCGCACCGGCGGTAGTTCGACAATTGCGGGTCCTTGCGGTGACACTCCTCGCATTTGTTGTGAAACCGTTCGGGCTCGGGCTCGTAGACCGCCCCGCCGCTGATCGCAAAACCCTCGGCCGTGAGCGCCACGCCCACCTTTACCTCTTTGCCGCAGTCGTGGCAGATGCCCTCAAAGCCCAATTCGTTTTTTTCGGGATGGGCGTCAAACAATTCGTGCAACCGTTGGACCTTCATCATCGTCATATCCTCCACACGGACGTTATGGTACCATCGTCGGCGCACCGGCCGGGAGATTTCTTCGCCGGGGCAAGAAGTTCTGTTTAAGTTTACACTCACTTCATGTTGTGTGTCAATTGGGGAATAGCCGCCACATATTGTATGTTCCTGGAATGGCGGCAAATAAAACCAATTGAATTTCAATGATCAATGGTTAGAATCGGACATTCCATTCAGAATGACGAGGGCCTCGAAATGAAATCCGCGTTGAAGTGGACGGCTGTCGCCGTTGTGGCCTTGGCGGTCGTGGTGATCGGCGCCCTGCTGATCATCCCCAGTCTTATCGACGTGAACAAATTCAAGCCCGAGCTCGAAAGGTATGTCTCGGAGACGACCGGCCGGCCCATGAGCGTCGACGGCGACGCCCGGCTGAGCCTGTTCCCGTGGGCGGGGGTTTCGTTTACTAACCTGAAACTCGGCAACACCCCGGCCTTCACCGAAAAGGACTTCCTCACGGTGAAGTCGTTTGACGTTCGGGTGAAGCTGCTGCCGCTGCTGTTCAAACAGGTGGAGGTCGACCGACTGGTGGTGCAGGAGCCCCACGTCTTCCTGGTGACGAACACGAACGGCCGCGTCAGTTGGGACTTCGGCGCCAAACCGGCAGAAGGCTACCCCCCGGCCAAACCCGATGCGGCCCCCGCCCAAACGGGGCTGCCCATCCAGTCGCTCATGGTCGGGGAGCTGAGCATCCAGAACGGGCAGCTGACGCTGATCGACCACGGAAAGGGGTCGCGCCAGGAGATCTCCCGGCTGAACCTGTCGCTGAAGGATGTGTCGCTGGAGCGGCCGGTGCGCTTTTCGTTCTCTGCGTCGTTTAACCAAAAGCCGCTGTCCGCCGAAGGCCGCTTGGGGCCGGTGGGGAAGAACATCGGCCTGAGCGCCGTCCCGCTGGAGGTCAAGGCGGATGCCTTCGGTCAGCTGAAACTACAACTCAAGGGCTCGGTGGAGAATCTGCTGACCGCCCCCCTGGCCAGTGTCACCCTGGAGGTGGCGGAGTTTTCGCCGCGCAAACTGGCCGCCGAGATCGGGCAGTCCCTGCCCGCCACCGCCGACGCCAAGGTGTTGGAGCGCCTGGCGTTCAAGGCCGGTATAAAGGCCGACGCCAAGGCGGTGACGGTATCCGATGGGCGGCTCGCGCTGGACGATTCCACGCTGAACTTCACCCTCGAGGCCAGAGAGTTCTCCAAACCCCATCTCGCCTTCGACCTCAAGCTCGACCAGATCAACCTCGACCGCTATTTGCCGCCGAAGGCAGCAGCAGGCCAAAAGAAGGCGATGGGGGGTCCAGCCGCACCATCCGGCGCCCAACCGGCTCAAGCGACTCCAAAGAAAACCGACTACACGCCCCTGCGGCAATTGGTAATGAGCGGGAATGCCGCCATCGGCAAGCTCAAGGTCAACAACGCCGAGCTCGAGGACGTGAACCTGAAAATTGCGGCAAGGGACGGCGTCCTCGCGCTGGATCCGCTCACAATGAAGCTTTACCAGGGCACCGCGGCCGGCAAGACCGTGGTGAACGTTAAAGGTGAAAGCCCTATGACGGATGTCCAGCTCAATCTGGACAAGGTCCAGGTGCACCCCCTGCTCAAGGACCTGGCCGGCAAAGACTTTCTCGAAGGCACCGCCAAGGCCCAGATCGTGCTCTCCATGACGGGTGACGGTCCGGCGCGCATCAAACAGACCCTGAACGGCAAGGGCAGCCTCATCTTCAGCGACGGCGCCATCATCGGCGTGGACCTGGCCCACATGGCGCGCAACGTCAAGGCCGCCTTGGGGGGGGAGGTCAAGTCCGGCCCGAAACTACGCACGGACTTTGCCGAGCTTCTTGTTCCGTTCACGATTGAAAACGGCGTGTTCCACACCTCCGAGACATCTTTAAAATCGCCGCTGCTGCGCCTGCTTGCGGCCGGCAAGGCCGACCTGGTAAAGGAGACCCTTGATTTCCGGATAGACCCTAAGCTGGTCGGCACCATCAAGGGCCAGGGAGACGAGAAAGACCGCTCCGGCCTGGGAGTGCCGATCATCGTGTCGGGCAGCTTCGACCAGCCTGTTTTCATGCCCGACGTGGCGGCCATGGGCAAAGATCAGCTGAAGAAAGCCCTCGGCCCGCTGGACCCCGGCGAGGGAAAGGTAAAGGAAAAGGCGCGCGACCTCATCAAAGGCATATTGCCCAAGAAAAACTGAAGGAGGAACTACCCCATGCGAATGCACCCTGTCGGGTTCGCTGCCGCCACCCTGCTGGCGATCTTGACGCTGGCCGGATGCGCCGGCATCGGCAAGTCGCTCGAAACCCCGCGCGTTTCCCTGTCCAACATCCAGGTGCAGGACAGCAAGGGCATGGAGACGGTGTTTCTGGTCCAATTGCGGGTGACGAACCCCAACGATGTGGAGCTGGATATCAAGGGCGTGGAGTGCGACCTGGCGATCAACGGGAAACCCTTTGCCTACGGCATTTCCAACTCCCAGGTCAAGGTGCCGGCGTTCGGGTCGGAGACCATCCCCGTCACGGTCTACTCGTCGGTGCTGGACATCATAAAGGGCCTGTTCGGGCTGCAGCAGAGAGAGGATCTGAGCTACCAGGTCAAAGGCAAGGTCCGGATGGCGGGTGGCGGGCTGATGCCCTCAACGCTTCCGTTTGATTCCCAGGGAACGGTTTCGATCAAGGACCTGACCTCCGGAAGGAAAGGCCCGTCCTGATCCGTAATGCAAACAGAATCCCACTCCATCCCTTCCGGCGGCCCTCTGGGGCGCGCACGGCGCTGGTTCGTCGTCGATTTCCTCGGCATCTTCCGGGAAATGCGCCTGAGCTACCTCCCGCCGCTCATGGTCTACCTGGCCGCCGGCGTCTCAGGCTTCACCGGCATCATCGAAAGCTTTTTCGTCAAGGACCAGCTGGGGTTGTCCGCCGCTTTCCTGGCGGGCCTGGGTTTCTGGGCCGGGCTTCCCTGGGCGCTCAAGATGCCCGTCGGGCACCTGGTGGATCTTTTCTGGCGGCGCAAGTCGTTTTTCGTGTATTTCGGGGCGCTGCTGATGGCGGCCGGCCTTTTGATCATGGTGGGGCTCACGGGCTACAGGGACTGGATGACCGGCATCCTGCCAACGGATGTGTGGTACGTTGTTTCGTCGCTGATATCCCCCACGGGCTTCGTGTTCCAGGACGTCGTGGCCGACGCCATGACGGTGGAGGCCGTGCCGCGGCATGACGAAAACGGGAGTCCGATCCCGGAGAAAGATTTGCAGCGCATGCACGTCACCATGCAGACGCTGGGACGGATCGCCATCATCGGCGGCAGCGCCCTGGTGGCCGGCATCGGCGGCTGGCTGGCCCAGACCCTGTCCTATGCCGTCATGTACGAGGTGTCGCTGCTGATCCCGGTGGTCTCGGTCGCGGGGGTGACCCTCGGGGACGTGAACCTGATGCTGCGCCGGCGCCGCTACCGCCGCGGCGGGTTTTCCGAGCCGGAGATCCGCCGGATGCTGCACGCCGAGAAGCCGGAGCTTGAACCCAGCTGGACCATCCTGGGCGGCAGCGCGGCCTTCGTCGCCGCCGGTCTTTTCCTGGGGCTGTCCGAGTTTGCGGCCAAGATGGAAATGATTTTCTGCGCCTCCCTGCTCATCATCGGCTATCTCATCCACCAGCTCCTGCGGGACATGGCGCCGGAAAAACGCCGTGAAATCGTTGGGATCGCCGTCATCATCTTTGTGTTCCGCGCCATGCCCGGGGCCGGCGCCGGGGCCAGTTGGTGGCAGATCGACGTGCTCGGCTTCGACGAGGCCTTCTTCGGCACCCTGCGCCAAATCTCATCCATCCTGGCCATCCTGGGGATGTTTGCCCTGCGGGGCTGGATGACCCGCCGGCCGATCCCCTATCTCGTCGTGTTTCTGTCGCTCTACGGCACGGTGATGACGATGCCTTTCGTCGGGATGTACTACGGCCTGCACGAGTGGACGGAAAGAGCCTTCGGGTTCGGCGCCCGCGCCATCGCCCTGATCGACACCATGGCCGACTCCCCTCTCGGCCAGGTCGCCATGGTGCCCATGCTGGCCTGGATCGCCCGGGAGGCGCCCGAGAACCAGAAAGCCACCTACTTCGCGGTCATGGCGGCCTTCACCAACCTGGCGCTCTCCGCCGCGAGCCTCGGCACCAACTACATGAACCAGATCTTCATCGTCGAGCGCGGCAGCTACGGCGAGCTGGGCCGGTTGCTGATTACCGTGAGCCTCATCGGCCTGGTGATCCCCATCGCTACGGTCCTGATCGTCAATCGTTGGAGCCGACCGCGACCGGCGGCAACCTCTTCCTGAACCGAAAGGCACAACCTCATGAAACTCGGCATTATCGGACTGCCCCTCTCCGGCCGGTCCACGACCTTCGAGGCCCTGACTCTCCAGGGAAGCGAAACCGCCTCCCGCGGCGAAGACCGGCTTGCGGTGGTGCGTGTGCCCGACGAGCGTGTGGACCGCTTGAGCCGGATGTTCGAGCCCCAGAAGACCATCTACGCCCAGGTGGATTATTTCCTCGCCGGCCAGGGAAGCCAGAAAAGGGAGGCCAACCCCTGGCTGCCCGTGAAGGATTGCGACGCCCTGATCCAGGTGGTGCGCAACCACGGCCCGGACCGCACCCCGGCCGCGGACTTCCGCGCGGTGGAGCAGGAGTTGATCCTCTCGGACCTCGTGCAGGTGGAAAAGCGCCTGGAGCGCATAGAGCTCGACCACCGGCGCGGCAAAAAAATGAACCCCGAGGAGCAGCAGTACCTGGCCGAGTGCCGCCGGCTGCTCGAAGCCGAAACCCCGCTGCGCCACAGGCCCGAGCTGGCCGACGCCAAGGCGCTGAGGGGCTTTGCGCTGCTCACCGCCAAACCGATGCTGGTGCTCTTCAACAACGAGGACGGCGACCCGGCGCTTCCCGACATCGGGGACATCGCCGATCATGAAAAATGCCTGGTGCTGCAGGGGAAACTCGAACAGGAGCTATCCCGCATGAGCGAGGCGGACGCCGCGGACTTTCTCAAGGAATACCAGATCGGTTCGTCCGCCATGGGCCGGATGATCCGGCTGTCCTACGAGGTCATGGGGCTCATTGCCTTTTTCACGGTCGGCAGCGACGAAGTCCGCGCCTGGACCATCCGCCGGGGCACCCCGGCCGTGGAGGCCGCCGGCGCGGTCCACAGCGACATCCAGAAGGGCTTCATCCGGGCCGAGGTGATCTCCTACGAGGATCTCATGGCGGCGGGCTCGACGGCCGAGGCGCGACGCCGCGGGACGTTTCGCCTGGAGGGCAAGACCTACGAGGTCAAGGACGGTGATATCATCAACTTCCGGTTCAATGTCTAAACTTGGGTATTCGGGTGCCGGGGTGTTTCGAATATTTGATTCTTGCCAAACATCTCAATACCTGAATACTTAGATACCCGTTTGCCTTACGCGGATAAGCTCCAGCGACCATGGATGCAGAGGAGTCGTCGATGAGCCCAGATTTCATTTTAGACATCATCGCCCAAGGCGCCTGGAATGGCGGCACGCTCGTGGACAACTCGATTTACGAGAACAAGGGCATGGCCTTCAAGGGCGGCATCCCGGTCAACCGGGAGACCATCGAAGAGCGCATCGGCGTGCGCACCCGCGTGGCCGCTCCCATAGACGCGCGCATCGGCGTCCTCGCGTTCCAGGACCTGCTCGACACCTCCGGCATCGACCCGGCCCGCATCCGCGTGCTCATCGCGGCCACCAACATCGGCGAAGACAAGTTCGACCCCGGACCGATCAGCCTTCACCTGTACGACCCCATCCGGCAGGCCTGCCCCCGGGCGCTCGTGCTCGACCTCTATGCCGGCTGCCCCGGCTTCAACGTGAGCATGGAGGCGCTCTACATGCTGACACTGGCAGGCATGCTTGAATCGGGGGACCTCGCCGTGATCGTCGGCGCCGAGAACATCCACCGCGCCGAGGCCTTCAAGCCCCTGGACACGAGCAACATCATCTTCGGGGACGATGCTCTGGCCACGGCGGTTGAAATCGGCGGCTATGCCGGGAGCTCGTCGCCCGGCCGCGTGAGCGCCGAGATTGCCGTCGATGCGGGCGAGGACGTCATCGCCGCCATCGCTTCCGGCCTTCTGCCCTGGGCACGCGAAGGCCGGCTGGACGGCATCATCGTCGACAACCAGCTGGGAAAAATCGAACTGCGGATTCCGGCCACCGCCACACGGGTGCAGCACGCGCTGATGGAGCGTCTTTTCCCGAAAGAAACCGCGGCCGGTGCCTTCAGGAATTTTCGCACGGCTTTTGAAATCTATGAAGGCCACGGCGCCGGCTTCGGCTACGACCTGATGAGCTCCGACGGCGATCCGCACATTGTGCAGCGGGTGGCAAGCGCGTACACGGCCTCGGGCAAATACCGCCGGCTGGCGGCCGTGTTCCTCAAAAAAGGGCAGCCGGTCCGCCTCAGCCTTATCGAAGGCTCGACCGCCGCGCGGGTTTCTCCCGCCAAGGGGGTTGTCGACACGCTGACCCGCAGCCACGGCTGTTTTGCAGGCTTCATCGAAGCCAAATTCGATGAAGACGGGGTCTTTGGCGTGATGGACGGAAAAGGAGTGTTCCTCTACGCCACCCGGGGGGCCAAGGCCCACCTCTCGGCGTTGCTCGCGGCCAGCCGGCTCTCTCTGCCGGACATCGATCTGTTGATCGAACACCAGGCAAACTTCGCCATGCTGCCCCTGACCCTCGAGCAGGTGCTGGCGGAAGGGAAAGCGGCCGAACGTGAGAAGGTCGCCCGCTTCCTGGCTGAGAAGATGGTGGTCAACATCCACGAACGCGGCAACTGCTCGGTGGTCTGCATGCAGCGGCTGCCCTACGACCTCGCCCGCGGCGCCCTCACGCCCGACACGATCCAGGGCTTCCCCGTCAACCGCAACCTGGAGCGCCTCAGGCAGGCCCGCACCATCCTCTACGACTCGGTCGGCGCCGGCATGACCCGCAGCTCGTTTCTGCTGAAAAGGTAGGAGTGTCGATGCGGATCAATTCAGGCTTTGAGCGGTTGTAACCATTCCCTTCGGTTTATGTCCGGCTTAAAATAAATAGAATCGCGCGCGGCGACGACTCGCGCGAAATGTCACTCGAGCACATGCTTTAAGGCATCTTCCTCCGACGCAAACAGGTTGGCTGCCAGCCGGCGGCTCTGGAACTCGTCCGTGAACCGGCCGCTCACCTCGCGGTTGGTCGTGTGACGCGCGACCTTGCGGTAGTATTTTTCAATGATGTACTGGCCCATGGCCAGATATTCGTCCAGCAGCTGATCATTCACCTTGAAGGCGTCGTAGTTCACGACGGCGTTCACTTTTTTGCCGGCCGCGATGCAGATATCCTCCACGATCTTCCTGATGTTGTCGATGTCCTCCGCCGAGTCGATCTCAAGCCCGTTGAAATTCAGCCGCAGCAGGTTCCGCTCTGGGTCGTAGCGCAGCCGGGTTTTCAACTCCTTCAGCAGAAACTCGCTGCGGATCCCCATCACGGCGTCCTGGAAAATCCGGGGGTCCATGGGCGCGACGTTGCGGATCACGGGCCGGAACTCCATCTGCTTCAGGATGTCTTTGTCGATATCGATCCCGGGCGCCACCTCGGCCAGCTCGAGTCTCCCGTCGATCAGCTTGAAGACGCAGCGCTCGGTGATGTAGAAGACCTCCTGGCCCTGGGGGCCGGCAAACTGCGAGCAGAAGGTGATCTGGTCGCAGGCATTGACGAACTTCTTGACCCGGCCCTCCTCGAGGATCCGCACCCGGCCTGCCTCCACGGTCGTTTTGATCCCGCCGGTGGTGAAGGTGCCCATGAAGAGCACCCGTTTCGAGTTCTGGCTGATATCGATGAAGCCGCCGCAGCCTGCCACCCGGGAACCGAACTTGCTCGAGTTGACGTTGCCCTCGGCCGTCACCTGGGCGAAGCCGAGGCAGGTGACGTCCAGCCCCCCGCCGTCGTAGAAGTCGAACTGGTCCGGCATGCTGACCACGGCCTCCGGGTTGACGGAGGAGCCGAAGTCAAGGCCGCCGAGGGGCATGCCGCCGATGATCCCGGGCTCGACCGTCATGGTCAGATAGCTCAGGATGTTTTCCTCGTTGGCGATCGCGGAGACGGCCTCGGGGTAACCGATGCCGAGGTTGATCACGTCGTAGGGCCGCAGCTCGAGGCTGGCGCGTCGGGCCATCGCCTTGCGCTCATCCAGCGCCAGCGGTTTCGTCGAGGTCAGCGGCACGCGGATCTCCCCGCAAAGCTCCGGCCGGAACTGGCTGCCGAAGGTCTGCATGTGGTGCTGCGGCTGCGCCACCACCACGTAGTCCACCAGGATGCCGGGCACGATGACAGCATGCGGGTTGAGCGTCTCGGGGTTGGCCACGCGTTCGACCTGGGCGATCACGAGCCCGCCCGAGTTCCGGGCCGCCATGGCCATCGCGAGCGAGTCCACGATCAGCGCTTCCCGTTCCATGGTGATGTTGCCGCGGGTGTCCGCCGTGGTGCCGCGGATGAAGACGCAGTCGACCGGGAAGGCTTTCATGAAGAGCCACTCCTCGCCGCCGATCGTGATGATTTCCACGATGTCTTCCACGGCCTTCTTGCTGATCTTGCCGCCCTCGATGCGCGGGTCGGCAAAGGTGCCCAGGCCCACCTTGGTGAAAACGCCCGGTCGGCGACCGGCGACCGCACGATAGAAATTGGTCAGGATGCCCTGGGGCAGGTTGTAGGCCTCGAAATCGTTCTCGAGGGCGCGTTTGCCGATCTGCGGCACCAGACCGTAGTGGCCCGAGATCACCCGTTTGAACATGCCCGGGTGCGCGATGCGGTTGATGCCGCGGGTGCCTGCGTCGCCCGGCCCGGACGAATGGAACAGAGTGATGTTCTTGGGCTTGCCCGTTTCCAGGTAGCGTTTTTCGAGCGCCACGTAGAGCTCATCCGCCGTGCCGCTGCCCACAAAGCCCTCGGCGCCCAGAACCCACCCGTCGCGGACCATGCTGACCGCCACATCCGCGGGGATAACCTTGTTGCGCTTCATGCAAACCTCCGTCTATATAGTGGGCTATTTCAAAACCCAGGATCAGGCTTAAAGGCAAGGCGTCCCGCAATTTGAAAGCGGAGCGTACACGGCAGTACGTGAGCATTTCAAATGGCGGGACAACAACGCCCTTGGGCCTTAGACAGGGTTTTGCAACAGCTTACTTGGCCCGGCTGCGGGCATAGGTCAGCCCGCCGGTCACCTCGATCGTGGTCGCGTTGATGGCATCGTTTTCGATGCAGTGCATGATGCTGGCCGCGATCTCCTCGGGTTCCACCAGTCTTCCGCTGTGGACGTCCTTCAGGATGGCTGCGAGCGCCTCCTGGTTCATGCCTTTCAGGATCGCCGTGTTGACATAGCCCGGCGCGATGGCCACCACCCGGATGTTGCGGATCTTGCGGATCACGAACTCGCCCACCAGGATCTTCGGCATCAGGGCCACGGCCGCCTTGGTGGCGCTGTAGTTGAGCTGGCCGACCTGGCCCTCCTTGTTGATCGAGGACATGAGACAGATGATCCCCTCCCACCCGCCGTTCACCATGGCTTCGACGGAATCGCGCACGGTGAGGAAGGTGCCGGTGAGATTGACGTCGATCACCTGCTGCCACTGCTCAAGGCTCATCTTGCGGACGACCTTGCCGCTGTCGCGGTCGGTGGTCACCACCGTGCCGTCGCGGATGATGCCGGCCGACGGGATCACGATATTGAGCTGTCCGAACGCCTTGACGGTTTCCTGGATGAAGCGGGCCTGGTCGGCCTCCTTGACCACGTTGCCCTGGACGCCGACCGCCTCCCCGCCTGCCTCCCGGATCTCCCTCACCACCCGCTCGATCTGCTCCGGAAGAATGTCGCAGATCGAGACTCGGGCGCCTGCCGCCGCGAGCGTCTTCGCACAGCATTCGCCGATGCCGTTGGCGCCGCCGGTGATGAGCGCAACGGCCCCTTTCACCTGCATAGGCCTACCCTTTCTTTTTTTATGAAAAAGAGTTGCCTCTCATTTATTTAAGCATGTTGGGCAGCCACAGGACCGCCGCCGGAAAGATAACGCAGATCACCAGGCCGATGAGCTGGAGGATTACAAAGGGTATCACCCCTTTGAAAACGTCCACGGTCGTCAAGGTTCCCTTGGATATCCCCAAAAGATAAAATAGGGTCGCACCCGCGGGCGGAGACAAGAAGGCATTCTGCAGGTTGACGGCCACGCATATCGTAAACCAGAGCGGGTCAAAGCCGAATTTGACCGCAATGGGGAGGAAAATGGGTATGACGAGGTAAATGATGCCAACCCACTCGATGGGCATGCCGAGGATGAAGATGATCAGCATCATGATGAAAAAGGCGCCCCATTTCCCCAGGCCCGACGTCGTCATGTATTCCATGATGACCTTGCCGCCGCCGTAGTCCAGAAACACCGCCGTGAAACAGTTCGTTGCAATGATCAGGAACATCACCATGGCGACGCTGTTCGCCGTGCCCCGGAGGACTTCCCGCATCATGCTCCAGCTGAGCCGGCGGTAGAGCACAACGATCACGAAAGCGCCGACCGCTCCCACACCGGAGGCCTCTCTCACCGTCGTGACCCCTGAAAAGATGCTCCCCAGCACGATTATGATCAACAAGCCGGGCGCCAGCATTGCTTTAAAGGCCAGTGTGAGTCTCTTGCTGACCGGCACAGCTGCTCTTTCTTCGACCGAGAGCGACGGACCCAGTTCCGGGCGAAAATAGCATAGAACCCCAATGTATATAATGTAAAGTCCTCCAAGGACGACCCCCGGGAAAATCCCGCCGAGGAGCAGCTTGCCGGCCGACAACCCCGTCAAGTCCGCCAGGGCGACCAACATGATGCTCGGCGGGAGCATGATGCCCAGGGTGCCGCCGGCACAGATCGTCCCGGCAGCCAATTCTTTCTGATACCCATACTTCATCATCACCGGCAGCGCCGCAAGCCCCATCGAAACGACCGCGGCGCCCACAATCCCGGTGCAGGCGGCCAGAATCATGCACACGACGATCACGGCCATGGCCACCCCCCCCCGCAAAGGGCCCATGATCCAGCGGATGGCTTCGAAGAGGTCCTCCGCGATGCCGGCTTTGACCAGGAGACTCGCCATTAAAATGAACATCGTGATGGCGACCAGGATCCCGCTGTCCATGGTGCCCATGGCCTGGCTGGTGAACATGTAGAACACACCCTTGCCCCGCAGGAGATAGCCGAATACGAGCCCCACTCCGCCGAAGACAAAGGCGATGGGGTGACCGAACATCATCACGATAACGAGAACGGCCAGCATCAAAATCGACATCGTCTCGACACTGAAAAATTCCATCATAGCTCCCTCCCGCGAACGCAAAAGTGCAGGCGTCGCAAAAACTGAGCAAGGCCTTGCAGCAACATGAAC